>Ga0308170_10004340_pt1 | contig 11203 bp, 8 predicted proteins | sample PhyBR2_2_FD_202136 | JGI IMG/M metagenome (GOLD analysis project Ga0308170, IMG submission 202136) | Phyllosphere microbial communities from UC Gill Tract Community Farm, Albany, California, United States - DLSLSB.R2 | ecosystem: Host-associated > Plants > Phyllosphere > Unclassified | place... | reverse complement strand
GCAAGCCCGCCGGGCCGACGCACGCCCTGCGCATCCTTGACGACGCCGAGCGCGCAGTCGGCCGCGACGCGCTCCAGGACCTGTACGGCGACCAGCTGCGCATCGTCGCGAGCGAGGAGACGGCAAGGGTCGCCATCACGGGCAGCCATGCGCGCGTGCGTCCCTCTCTCCCCTCGAGCGACGAGGTCCGAGCCCCGATGCACCGAGACTGACCCTCTCCCTCGCCCCTCTCTTTCTTGCCCTCGCCCGCAGATCTCGTCCATCACGCCCATCGTCTACACGGTCCTGCAGCACGTCTCGCGCGGGCGCGCGTCGGGCGTCACGGCCGTGCGCCTCTCCAAGGACCTCGGCATCGACCCCAAGTCGGTGTTCCACTTCATCAAGGTCCCGCAGTCGCTCGGCATCGTCAAAAAGTTCACCGACGTCGACGACGGGTGCCGCACGAACCGCATCGTGCACGTGCGCTACCTCGAGCAGAGCGTCGCGTGGCGCACGCACATCGCGGCCGAGGAGCCCGAGGAGCTCGAGGGCGAGGGCGGCGCGGGCGCGGGCGCGGCAAGCGGCGTCAAGGACGAGGACGGCGAGGGCGCGGCGGGCGCAGGCGGCGACTGGTCCGGCCTCGAGATGCCGCCCATCTCGCCCGCCTACCTCGACTCGAACGTGCCCCTGATCCGCACGCGCATCGTCAAGGCCATCCGCCGCCGCAAGGATCAGTGGATCCCGCACATCGAGCTGCACGGGTCGATCGTGCGTCGGCTTCGTCCTCTTTACCGCTCTCCCCCCCCCCTCGCCCCTCCCACCTCGCCCTTCCCTCCCCTCCTCTCTCTCTCTTGGCCTCGGTCCTCCTCCACCCTCTCGCCTTCGTCCCTCTCCAGCACCTCCCCTCATGTAGCGCACGCACTGACGCCGTCTCCCCGCTCGCTCGCAGGGCCTCCACGCCATGAGCCCCCTCGCGCTTCGCCGCCTCAACGCCATCGTCACGCAGCTCGCCGTCGAGGGCGTCGTCGAGAAGGTCACCGTCACGCGCAAAAAGGCCGGCGGCAAGAGCTCGATCGCCCAGGCGGTGCGCTTGTGCGCGCCCAAGGACGCGGCGCACGACGGCGGCGACGGCGACGCGCAGGGCGCGCCTTCCGGCTCGGGATCGGGATCGGGTCCGGGCGCTGCGGCGGCGCAGGGCGCGCCGAGCGACGAGCAGCAGGCGGGCGAGGACGAGGCGGACGACGAGGCCTGGCCGAGGGCGGGCAGGCCGATGGAGCGCCAGATCCTCGACCTCCTCATGGACGCCGACGCGCGCGGCCTCACCATCGCCGTGCGTCCCTCTCCCTCTCTCATCCCTGATCTCGAACCCCTCGAGCTCGCCAAGCTGACCCTGTCTGCACGCCGACCCGCTCGCAGGAGATCTCGTCGGCCCTCCACTCGTACTCGGACCGCTTCGTCGAGGCGACGCTGCAGCGTCTCGCGCGCTTCGCCCCGCCGGCACACCTCGGCGACTACGCGCTCCACTCGATGCAGGAGACGGTCGGCCGCGTCAAGCAGGCGCGCTGGTTCTCGCTCGTCGGGTACCTCGCCTTCCGCCGCGCGCGCGGCTTCCCCGACGACCAGGCCGAGGCGACGTACGCGGCTTTGTGCGGCGGCGCGCCGACCGCTTCGACCTCGACTGCCGGCAGCGAGGCCGACGAGGAGCAGCAGCAGCCGAGCCGCCTCGGCGCGTTCGAGACGCCGCCCGGCGACGGGCCCGCCGAGGGCCAGTACGCGACGCTGCGTGACTACCAGCGCCGCATCGACAAGTACCAGGTCTGGGCCATCACGAGCGCCGGCGTCGCCGCCAACACGGCCGCCGCGGGCGGCAACAAGAAGCGCGGCCGGCCCGCCAAGGTCAAGGTCGCGGCGGCGGGCGTCGGCTCGGGCAAGAGCGCCAAGGGCAAGGGCAAGGGCAAGGAGCGCGCCGTCGACGACGTCTCGGGCGCCAACACGGACGCCGCCGCCGCTGCGCCCGACGACGACGACGACGAGGCGTCGCCCGCTCCCGCGCCCGTGCGCCGCCCGACCGGCCGCCCGCGCAAGCACCCGCTCAAGCCTGGCGAGGAGTCGCCGTACATGCGGCGCAAGCGCGAGAAGGCCGAGGACGAGGAGCGGGAGCGGCAGGGCCTGCCGCCGCTCGTCAGGGAGCGCAAGGGCAGGAAGAAGAAGGTCAAGGGCGAGGACGACGGCGCTGAGGGCGCGGCAGCGGGCGAGGGTGAGGGCGAGGGCGACGAGCTCGGGGGTGCGGTGGGCGAGGCGGGCGAGAAGAAGGCGGGCAAGAAGGGCGGGAGGAAGGGCAAGGGCAAGGAGAAGGCGCAGGACCCGATGGACGTCGACGACGAGGTGCGTCCTCTTCCGCTCGCACCTCCTCATCTCCTCGCGAGCTTCGCTGATACGTCTCGGCTGCTCTCGCCCGCTCGCAGTCGCAGGCCGACCCCTCGAGCACCGCCGCCGTCGCCGCCACTGCAGCAGCCGGCTCCTCCACCTCTTCCCTCCCCGACTCGCACGCCGCCGACACGCCCGCGCCCAAGAAGCGCGCCCGCGCGCCCAAGAACGCTGCGCCGCCCGAGGTGTCTACCCCCGCCGCCGCCGGGGGGAGCGCGTCGTCCACAGCCGCGCTCGAGCCCCAGGAGCCGCAGGCCGGCTCTTCGGCGACGGCGGCTGCGGCCGCTCAGCACGAGGACGATCTCGTCGACGAGACGTCCGAGACGCCTGCACCGCGGCGCACGACGCGCGGGCGCAAGGCTGCGGCGGCCGAGCCGCTCACGCCCGCTCCCGAAGCGTCGACCTCTACGCTCCCCGCCTCGTCCTCGGCGGCCGGCACCGGCCTTGGCGAGGGCACGACCTCGAAGAGAACGACTCGTGCGTCCGCTCGCGGCGCCGCCTCGCCCGCGCCGACCGCTACGCCCGCCCGCAAGCGCACGCGCGCGAGCGCCGCCGCCGCCGTCCCCGCCTCGGCCTCGGGCGCCTCGCCGGCCGCCTCGCTTCGCACGCGCGTGTCGGTTGCTCGTAGCGAGCCCTATGTCGAGCTCGAGGCGTCGCCCGCTCGCAAACGCGCGAGGACCGGGTCGAAGGCGCTCGACGCCTTGCACGGCATGCCGAGCTCGTCGGCGCCGCCACCCGACACGCCTCAAGCCGGGCCGTCGACCGTTGAGGAGCCGGCGCAGGCGTCGTCGTCGCGCAAACGCGCCGTCGAGGGTGAGGACGACGACGCCGAGGTCGAGCTGTCGGGACCTTCCCAAACCGCCGACCCGCAGGACGAGTCGGCACCCTCTTCGCCCTCGTCGCCGGCGCCGTCGACGACGCCCGTCCTCGCTCGCGGCGCCGTCAGCACGCCGTCCCGCCTCGGCACCCCTCGCGACGAGTCGCCCGGCGCGCGCGCCGGCACGCCGACGTCGACGGCGCCGGCCAAGAGCAAGAAGAAGTACCGGGTCTCGGCCGTCGCGCAGGGCAACCTCACGATGCTCGAGCGCCAGAAGGACGTCGTCGACTTTGTCACGGCGCACGGCGGCTTTCAAGAGCTGAGCTACACGCTCAACGAGGACCTCGTGCGCTTCCTGCGCGAGAGCCGGCCCGACGCCCGCCAGATGGACCGCACCGTCCTGCGCCAGGCGTTCGAGGCGTGCGTCGACCGCGAGCTGCTGCGCAAGACGAGCGTTGTCGGCCTCAAGGGTCAGCGCCACGACATCTACTACTTGCCGTCGGTCGCGCCCGACTCGCCCGAGCTCAGCCAGTACCTGCGCGACATCGCCTCGGCGACGCGCTCGTACGTGCGCAGCGCGCACGCGAACGACATCGTGCTCGATGAGGCGTTCGACGTCGACGACGGCGACGTCCAGGCCAACTCGATGGTGGTCGACCCGCTCCCGGCCGACGGTCCCGCCGCTGTGCGCGAGTTCTTCAGCCAGCAGCCGCTCGTCGTCGGGCGCAGGTACGGCGTCCGCCAGGGGCTCGCCGCACGCGCGCGCCAGATGCACAAGTGGCTCGCGAGCTGGCTCTTCCGCCACGCCGACGACTCGCAGCTCGTCGCGCGCCGAGACGACGCCGGGATCGTCGTCGCGCAGAGGACGCTGCTCGACCAGATGCCCATCGGCGTCTACGTGCGCCTCGTCCCGCTCCCGTTCGAGTCCGAGGCGCTCGACGCCTTCCTCGCCGAGCCCGACAACTGCCAGCTCTCGATGGCGGCAGCGCCGGCCGACATCATCGGCATCATCCGCCCGCACCAGCCCAAGCGCAAGGCGGCCATGTGGAAGAACTTCGAGTCGCTCCTCCACCTGCGCCTCCTCGCCCCGCTCATCCCGCACCGATCCGACCCGCACGACTTCGAGCCGAGCAGCCGCCCCAAGCTCGCGACGCACTGGCGCTTCGAGACGACCGTCCCGCTGTACGCGCTCGGCGGCGACCGCGCCCTCGTCGACGTGTGCGACCTCGACTCGAACGAGGCCGTCGGCGAGTACTGGTCGGCGCTCCAGGCGGCGTGCATGCGGTCGACCCGGCACAACGCGCAGCGCGAGCCGATCGAGGACGAGCGCTTCCCGGACAAGTGCACCTGGATCGGCCAGCACGTCCTGCGTCGCGACTTCAAGAAGGACCGATGGCGCGACACGTACCAGCTCGGCGACCGTCAGCGCACGTTCCTCGTCCGCCTCGTTCAGCACGACCTCGGCCTCGCGACCGACGCCGAGCACCGCGCCGACGACCTCGCCAAGTGGGCCGACGCGCTGTACGCCCCGGTCGACGCCGTCAAGGAGTACCTCTTCTCGGCGCACGGCAAGATCCTCGACGACCTCGAGGCGGCCCTCCCCAAGCCTCGTCGCTCGCGCAAGAAGAAGGTCAAGGTCGCCGAGGACGAGGGCGGCGACGACGAGGACGACGAGGCCGCCGAGGCGGCGCGCAAGCTCAACGCCGCGACGGCGCTCCACCGCAAGGTGCAGGAGGCGTCCGGGCAGCGCGAGCGCGATTGGGTCGGCATCCTCGAGCGCTTCCGGGCCGAGCACAATCAGCCCGACCTGCACGCCGCAACGGTCGACTGGCTCCACCGCGCCTTTCTCGACCCGCGCCGTCAGATCGACGCCAAGCACCTCGACAACGAGCTGCGCCGCCTCCTCCCCGCTCCAGGCAACGCCACCGCAGCAGCAGCAGGTGCCGCGCCGCCGCCGCCGCCGCCGCCGCCGGTCGACCCGTCGTTCAAGTCGGTCGTGCCGCTCGCGCTCCAGAAGAAGGCGCTCGCCGCCAAGCACCCGTACGCCGTCAGCACCAACCTCCCGACCCTCACCAAGCGCCTTCCCCGGCTCAAGCCCAAGCCGCAGGTGCGAGGGCGCACGCAGGCCCTCGCACGGGCGCAGGCAGCCGTCGCAGGCGAGGACGAGGGCGACGAGCCCGAGTGCGCCGAGGCCGCCGCGCCGCAGGCCGAGACGGTCGACAGCGGCACGCAGGACGAGTTCCTCGACGTGCCCGTCCCGCCTCGACCCAAGCTCGGGCAGGGCCGTCGCCTCACGCGCAACTTCTACACGGCCGAGCAGGACGAGCTCATCCTCGACGCGTTCGCCGTCCTGCGCGCGCGGGGCCAGTACCTCGGCGCGCGCGTCAACTACCGCATCTTCGAGGACTTCTTCCAGGGCAACAAGGGCTCGGCCATCAAGCAGCGCGCGCTCGCCGTCCTCGCCAAGCCCGGCATGCGCAACTACTTTGACCGCCTCGTCGCCGAGTACCTCGACCTGTACGACGCCGAGGGCCGCAACACGATCCGAGACCCGCTCCCCAACAGCATGACGGCGTTCGACCTCGCCGGCTGCGTGCGCTTTCTGCGCGAGAAGGTCAACAAGGCCCAGATGTGCGTCCTCGCTCCCTCCCTCTCTCTCTCGCCCTCGTGCTTGCCGAACGGGCTCCTGACCGCACTTTACCTTCCTCCTGCAGCCGCCTCATGCGCGAGCTCCCGACGCCCGCCGCCCAGGCCGCCAAGGTCCTCCCGCTCCCCGCCTCGCTCGAGCACCTCCTCTCGCAGTACTCGGTCGACCCGCTCGAGCCCTCTGCCGACGTCCACCGCCGCTTCACCAAGATCCACAGCAAGTACCACATCGCCGCGCACCTGCGCCTCGAGTCGGTCGTCAACGTGCCGTTCGGCGAGTCGGTCATGCCGACCAAGCCCGAGCCGCCTCTCGAGTGGCAGCACGAGCTCGTGCGCGGCGCCTGCAAGGTGCGTCTCGCCCTCTCCCTCTCCAGCTTGCACTCTCGAGCAGCCGAGATGCTGACCTAGGTGCGCTTCCCTCCCGCTCTCGCCCGCAGGCCATCGTCGCGACCGACGAGCACCTGTACGACTCGGCCAAGGGCGGCGCCCTCCTCGCACCCTTCGCCGACAAGGTCGTCGAGGACGTCATCAAGGACCTGCGGGTCAAGTCGGTCATGCAGACGCACAAGGAGGACCGCCGCGCGCCGGGCGCAGGCCTCGTCTACCACGAAAAGTGCGTTCGGACCCCTTCGCTCCCTCCCTCCCTCTGAGCCGCTCCCTCCCTGAGCCTCGCCCTGACTCTCTCTCGTTCACTCGCGACAGGTTCTTCCTTCGCTTCGAGTCGCCGACCAACGTGCCGCGCCTACGCGAGGCGGCCGACTTCGACAAGGACCTGCACGAGTCGGGCGGGACGACGTTCCCGCTCGTGCCCGCCGAGGGCGACATGCTCGCCTTCTTCGACCTCCTGTCGCAGGGCAAGCTCGACCTGTCGGTCGACACGAGCGGCCTGAGCGCAAAGGCGCTCGACTACACCGACTTTGGCACGCGTCAGGCCAGTGCGTCTCTTCTTCTCCTCGCTCTCTCTCTCTCTGCGCCTTTCTCTGCGCGCCTGCTCACGCCTCTCTCTTTGCCTGCCCGCAGACGACGACGACATCGAGTGCGTCGTCAGCATCGTCCCCAAGGATCCGTTCGAGAAGGTCGACCTCCCCCTCCCCGACACGCTCCTCCCGCCCGGCATCACCGCAGACGAGCCCACCCTCGCCGCGACCCTCGCCCGCCTCCCTGCCTCGGCCGAGCTCGCGCGCATCGTCGAGATGTGCGTCGCCGCCGCCGGGCCCGACGGCTCGCAGCTCGGCTTCCTCGAGCGCGTCGCCGAGGACCAAGCGGCGCGCACCGGCACCGCCGCCAACCTGCCCGGCGCAATCGCGCTCCTCACAACGCGCGCCGAGCCGCCGCTCGCGTTCTGGGCGGGCAAGTCGTCGCTGCGGCTCGTGCACGCGCGGTTCGTCGGGCAGTGGGCGCTGCCGCTCGCGAGCGACGCCGCCGCCGCAGCTGCGCCCGAGGGTGCGCCGGCCGGCGGCCGGTGGTTCCTGCCGACGTTCTGGAGCGACGTCGAGGGGCGGGTCAACGTCGAGTACTGGGCGAGGGCGTGCGCGTGGATCAAGGGCGAGCTGTGGAAGCGGTCCGGGTCGACCTGCGTGCGTCTCTCACTCTCCTTGCTTTGCCTCTCCTTTGCTCAGTACAGCCAGGCTGACTCTCGCTCTCTACACCCTCCTCCTCATTGCCCGCTCGCAGCCCGCCCTCGTCTCGCGCGCCATGCACAAGCAGGTGCTCGTCGCGCACGAGGTGCACACGGTCCTGCGCACGCTCGTCGTCGCGGGCAAGGTGTCGCGCGTCGAGGGCTCGCTCGGCGAGGGCGAGGACGAGTACGACTGGGAGCGGGACCACTGGGCGCTGGACGGGTGCGTGTGGCGCTGAGCGAGTGAGCTGGCTCTCGAGGAGGAGGAGGTTGCGCTTGGGCTCGAGTCTCTTGTGTGCGCTGGTGCGCCTGTCCTTCGTAATGTTACTGCAGCTTGGTATCGCACGCCTGCGAACCTGCACGAGCGAGCTGAGAGGGTCGAGCCAGTCGAGAGGCTCGATCGGCTCCGAGCCCTCGCTCAACCCCTCCCTCGCCTTGCCCTCGCCTCCCGACCAAGCACAGCGCGCTCTCCCGCCCTCGCAGCGCATCCAGCACCCAGCACGATGCCGTCCCGCACGCGTTCGCGCGCCACCCTCGGCCTCGTCTCGCTCCTCGCCCTCGCAACCTCCGCGCTCGCCCAGACGGCCACCGTCGGCGCAAACGGCGGCGAGGGCGGCGCGTTGAACGGGCCAGTGTCCTCTCCTGGTGCGTCTCTCCCTCCTCACAGCCCCGCCCGCCCCAGGCGAGAGGACGAGGTGGCGCTCGTCCCCTTGGCCACCTCGTCGCCTCGACCCACCCGCTCGGGTCGCCCTCACAGAGCGCGTGCACTGACTCGGGCTGGCGTGCATCGCAGAGAGTGCCGGCTACACGTGCGACTCGAGCCAGTGCAGGCTGCCAGACTGCCTCGTGCGTTCCTCCCTTCCTCCCGCTCGTCCTTCCCCACCCTCTCTCTCTCTCCCTCGCCTCGACCCACTCGAGCTGACCCTCGCCTCCTTCCTGCTTTGCAGTGCGCTTCTACCTCGCCGCCTGGAGGCCTCGACCCGAAGAACGTCCCGCAGTTCGTCAGTGCGTCGCCTCCTCCTCGAGCCCTTCCTCCTCTCGCCGAGAGCTCTCTCGCTGACCTTGGCCCGCCCGCCTCTCTCCTTCAGCCTTTACCGCCGATGACGCCATCCAGCTCTACACCAAGGAGGTCATGTCGTACTTCCTCGGCGGCCGCAAGGTGCGCTCCCGCTCCCTCTCCTATCGCTTCCTCCCCTCCCTCGGCTCAGCGCTCACCCCTCGACTCTGCTCGCAGAACCCGAACGGCTGCACGCCGCGCATGACGTACTACACGAGCCTGTCGTACACCAACTACTCTATGGTCACCGAGATGTGAGCCGACAGTCCTCCAGCCTTGCTCGCGCCGCCGGCTCGACCTGGCTCGACGAGGGCTTGATGCGTCGGATTGCCTCGCTGACCCTCTCCCTCGTCGCGCAGGTACGTCAACAACAACACCGAAATCGCCGACCACACGATGACGCACGCCGGCACGCCCAACGTGTCCGAGATCACGGGCAACCTCAAGGCGCTCAACGCGTTCGCGGGCATCCCGCTCAAGGACATCATCGGCTTCCGCGCGCCGCTCCTCAGCTGGAACGGCAGCACGCTCGAGGCGCTCCACAACGCGTCGTTCACGGTGCGTCCTCTCGCTCTCTCTCTCTTCAGGCCGAGCTGCGGTCGGGTCGCTGACGCGCTCTCCCTCCCCCTTTCCTCCTTTCGCGCCGACATAGTACGACTCGTCGATGACGAGCGCGACGTTCGCCAACGCGTCCGGCACGGACGCCTTCTGGCCCTACACGCTCGACAACGGCGTCGCCAACAACTGCCTCGAGCAGGCCGACATCTGCCAGGGCCGCCTCAAGCTCCCCGGCCTGTGGGAGATCCCCATGTACTCGACGTTTGGCGACTCGCAGAGCGACATCCACCTCATGGACCCCTGGCTCGACTCGACCGACTACGCCAAGGTCCTCGAGTGGCTCAAGTTCTCGTTCCTGACCCACTGTGCGTCCTCCTTCTCACTGTGCGAGCTCTATCTCGAGGTGCCGAGACTCATGCCTACTACCTCGCCGACGCAGATGACGGCACTCGTCAGCCCTTCGGCCTCTACTCGCACCCGATCGTGCGTCCCCTCTCCTCCCTCGGCCCCTTCCTCATCTCGCTCCTCGCTGACTCGAGGCCTCCTCCCTCCTACAGCACCTCGCCGTCGGGTACCCGGGCGTCGACGACCCGATCGCGATGCGCGAGATGCTGCAGGAGTTCCTCGACTGGGTCCAGTCGCACGAGAACGTGTGGATCGTCAGCAACGCCCAGCTCCTCGAGTGGGTGCGCAACCCGGTCACGAACGACAAGATGGGCGACGTCGACGCGCTCAAGTGCGAGGTGCCCGCCGTGCCCGCCGACGACAAGATCTGCAACGGCATCCCCCAGAACATGGTGCGTCCCTCTCTCTCTCCCTCTCTCGAGCGCGCCGAGAGCCTCTCAGCTGACGCTCCTCTCCTCGCGCGCAGGCCGGCCTCCTCAACAAGTGCGACTTCTACGAGTTCCCGTGGCAGACGTGCTACTACTGCCCGGCCGACTCGCCCACGCCCGACAACCCCGTCCCGGCGCCGCGCGAGGGCGACATGCGCCGCACGCTCCCCTCGGACTGCCTCACGGCCTTCTTCGACCCGATCAAGAACGAGTGCACGTGCTCAAACGACGACTGCAAGTTCGAGGACCAGACGCGGCCGATCGGCAACTACTCGACCAACCTCGGCGGGACGGGCGCCGGCGCGAGCGGGTCGGGCACGGCGACCCAGGCCGAGGTGACGGCGCCGAGCAAGCAGAACTCGGGCGCGGCGGGCGGCGCCGCGTGGTCGGTCGCGGCGGGCGCGGCTGCGCTCGTCGCTGCGCTGGCGGCCTGAGCGGCTCGGCTCGCTGCAGCATCGCGCTCTCGACGCGGCGCCCGATGGACGCTCTCTTCGCCTCTCTCTCTTCCCCCATTCTCCGTAATTCTCGACCCTCTCTCCCTATCACGCTCGCTCGCCTTTGAACAGACACTGCACCTTACTTCCTCTCCCTCTTTCCTCCTCGTGCTGTAGCTCTTTCTCTCTTCTCCTTGCAACCGTTGACGCCGTCTGCATCCTCCTCTCTGTCTCGTCGTGAGCTGCCCTGTCGCTGTCGTATGTGCGAGCGAGCTGGCGGTCGTAGAGAGCGAGAGCTCGTCCGTGCTGCTCCTCGCCCGTACGAGCCGAAAGCGGCGCGCCGGCTGCTTTCCCAAAATGAGCCTGCTGCCAAACGCGGTGTCTGACGCTGCTCGTAAAGGGCGATCAAGCGGGGAAGCGGGGAACGGCCAGTCGGTCGCAGCAGCTCGCCTCGCTCCTCGCGCTCCCTCACCACACCCGCAAGCAGCTTCAGCATGTGCGTGATCTCCTCGCAAGGCTTCATCGAGTACTGCTGACCCAGCTCGCACGCTCGCAGGGGTCTCCGCAGCGTCCCCGCCGACAGCCGCGTCGTCGACAACGTGCGTGGCTCTCTCTCGCCGACGACGCTAGCCGGACTGCCGCTGACGGGCTGCTGACCTGCCCATACAGCCCTCGGAGGACCACCACGTCTCGTCGACCGTATACGGCTCGCGCGCGGCGGCAAAGGGCATCCCGAGCTTCGAGATGGGCGAGGACGAGATGGACCCGAGGCTCGCCAAGCGCTTCGTCGAGGGTGCGTTCTCCCAGCTTCGTTCTATCGGCATCGATGGGCTC
>Ga0308170_10004339_pt1 | contig 11203 bp, 8 predicted proteins | sample PhyBR2_2_FD_202136 | JGI IMG/M metagenome (GOLD analysis project Ga0308170, IMG submission 202136) | Phyllosphere microbial communities from UC Gill Tract Community Farm, Albany, California, United States - DLSLSB.R2 | ecosystem: Host-associated > Plants > Phyllosphere > Unclassified | place... | reverse complement strand
GTCGAAGTTGGTCGAGCGAACCGGGTCGAGGTTGACGTTGCCGCCGCTGCCGCTGAGCGCGTCGTCGTTCAGCGAAACCGAGCCGCCCAGCGCCGAGTAATCGGGACGCGCGATGGTTTTTGCCACTGCCCCGCGCAGCACCAGGTCGTCGCGCGCATCGAACTTGACGTTTACGCTCGGCAGGTAGTCTCGGTAGGTACGCTTGAAGGTGGTCGGCGTGTAGGGACCGAAGGCGGAACCGGTAACCGGATTGGGTCCGCCCGGCAGGTTCACGACCGTCGTCTGGCGGGTCTGGACCGCGCGCAGGCCCAGGTTGCCGCTCCAGCGGTCGACACCGAATTCGGCCATCCCGTACAGCGCCGTGGTCTTCTCGCCGACCCGGAATTCGTCCATCCAGTTGTGGCGCACGGTGTAGTCGAGCAGACGATTTCCTGGCACCGCGCCCCAGGCGCCAAGCGCCGCGCCGTCATACTTGAAATAGTTCGACGGCAGGTTGCCCCCGAGGCCGTTGGCGAAATCCGATGGATACAGCTGGCCGCTCCAGACCGGGCCGGGATTGGTGAAGCCGAGCGCACCCGGACGGGTTTCCAGCGGATGCTCCGCGCTGCGATGGTGGTCGGTGAAGCGCGCGCCGAAGCGCAAGGCGCTGACCATCGAATCGCGCACGCGCCAGTCGGCGTCGAGCTGCGCGTACTTTTCCTGGTCGACCGATTGTGCCTCGCCGCCGCCGGCCCAGGCCGTGCTGCCCGGGGAAGTCGTGTTCCCGCCGGGGTAGCCGACGCTCGCGGGCGACAGGCCGTTCAGTGCGTAGACCATGCCGCCGTCCACATTGTTCTGGTAGAAGACGTCGTCGCGGTCGTAGCCGACGCCGTGGGTTTTACCGAGCTTGCCCGACACGGACAGGTCGTCGTTCACCTTGAATTTGCCGTTGAAATCGAGGTACCAGGATTCGCCGCCCGCATTCGGGCGGTAGATGTTGTCGACTTCACCGCTGTTGGCGGCGAAGCCGGCGCCGACCAGGGTGTCATTGCGCACCACCGGATTTTGCGGGAGCTGGTTGGCGCTGTTGATCGAATTGGCGGGCGCGGCGAGCCAGTTGGTGTTCTGGTGCGGGGCCTTCAACTCCGAATAGAAACCGTTGAGGTCCAGGCTCAGGCCGCGCACCGGGCGCGTCTCGAAGTCGAAAGCGCCGCCGCTGCGCTTCTTGGTCTGCTCGAACAGAGTGGCGCCGATAAAGGTCGGCACCAGTACGCCGGCCAGCGACGGGTTGGCCAGCGCCGCGGCGCTGGCCGGGTTGATCGGCGTGTAGCCAAGGATTTCCTGGCCGTCGCGGCGCACGGCCGCCTTTTCGGAAAAGCCCTGCAGCAGGAAGCCGGCGGTGTTGGCGGCATTCTTCCAGGCCACCAGGCCGGACACCTGCGGCTCGGTCTTGCCCGACAAATCGTTGTAGTTGGCCTGGACCGAACCCTCGACCGTCAGCGGCTGGCGAAAATCGAGCGGACGGCGCGTGATGACGTTGATCGCGCCGGACACGCCCCCTTCGACCAGGTCGGCGCTGGCGCTCTTCTGCACGACGATGGATCCGACCAGTTCGGAGGGCAGGAGCGAGAAGCTGCTCGAGCGGCCGACGTTGCCGCCGACCTGGTTCAGCAGGAACCAGTCGCCGGTGCTGATGGCGTGGCCGTTGAACAGGGTTTGCTGCAGGCTCGGGCTGGTGCCGCGCAGGCTGACGCGGTCGTTCTCGCCGAAGCCGCCTTCGCCGCCGGCCGAGGATTGCGTGTTCACGCCCGGCAGGCGCTGGATGGCATCGGCGACGTTTTTATCCGGCATCTTGCCGATGTCTTCGGCGGTCACGACTTCGACCACCCCATCGGCGCTTCTCTTCTGGCGCAGCGACTGCTCCAGCGCCGCGCGCACGCCGGTGACGACGACCTGCTGCATGCCGGCCTCGCCGGCGCCGTCCGCCTGCTGTGCCTGCACGTCCATTGCCGTGCTCATCATCAGCACCATTACCGCGGCGGCGATTGCCGTGACCCTGTACTCCTGCCGTGCCATCAACTCGTTCATGTTCTCTCCAAAACATTATGGTCGGTTACCGTGCAAACCCGTTCCGAATCCGTCGGGCGCTTTTTCATCGGCGCCTCTCTCTTCGCATGGACCGCATTGTGTTGTTATTTTTGTGGCCATGTTTGTCAAATCTTGCTGAGCGCACGGGTGTGTCCTGTTTCCGACAGGCGGATGCGGCAGCTGCGGCAGTCAAAAAAAACGCCACCCGGAGGTGGCGTTTCGATGTGCGGGGACGGAATCAGCGCAGGTTGATGGCGTACACGCTGCCGGCCGGCGAGGCGATATACAGCACGCCCCGGTCCGAGATCGCCAGTTCGCCGCCGACTGGCGAGGTCCATACGACCTGGTGGCTTGCGCGGTCGACCGCGACGGTCCTGGTCGGCGAGCTGACGAACACCAGGTTGGCGCTGACGACCATGCGCGCGTTCGCCAGGCCGGTCGAGTTCGCGAACAACCATCCGGTTTTCCAATCCAATACCCCGCTGGCGGCCGATCGCGCTTCGAGCACCATGCCATTTTCGCCCAGTGCGTACACGATGCCGTTCGCCAGCGCATGCTGCCCCGCGGTATTGCTGTCGGCCATCCAGGTACGTGCATGCGACTGCAAGTCGATGCCCACCAGCTTGAAGCCGATTTTAGCGATCGCCAGGTTGTCGCCCACCACCAGCGACTTCGGCTCACCGCTGGTGCCGCCGAGGACAGGGTCCTGGACGCTGAACGCAGTGCTGCCGTTGTCGGCATCGATCGCGACCAGGCTGTCGTACTGGACCGTATAGGCGACATGGCCGCTGACCGCCGGCGCCCAGCCACCGCCGGCGAAGCGTATGACCGTTCTCCATTCGACCTGGCCAGTCGCCGCATTGAATTTTTCCAGTCCCGCGGTGTTGCCCATGTAGACGATGTCACCGATGACCGTCGGCGCCTGGTGAAGCTCGGGTGTCGAATTGATCAGGGTCTTGCCGAGCACCTGGCCGCTGGCCTGGTCGAAGGCCCACAGGAAGGAACCGCCGGTGCCTGTCGAGCGCACGAACACTTTGCCATTGCCGGTTGCCAGCGGATTGGGGCCAGTCGCGGCGCCAAGATCGTAGCGCCACAGTTCCGCGCCGCTCGCTTCGCTGGTGGCCGACAGTTCCCATTTGTTGGCGCTGCTGTGGATGACGAATACCCTGCCATCCTCGACGACCGGTGCGCTCGCCGCCATGCCCGCGCTGGCCGGCTTGTTCCAGCGGCGGCTGAACGCTGCCGGATCGAAGCTGGCGGGAACATACGGGTTCTGTGCGGCGCTGCCGTTATAGCCGCTCCATGGCGACAGCGAGGCAATCGTACTCAGCGTCGTCAGGTTGCTGGCAGGCTTGACGGTGACCTTTACCGGCACGCGCCATGGCGAGCCGCTTACCGGGGAGCGGCAAGTCTGGGGATCGTCGTAACACACGCGTACCTCCAGCGAGCCGCTGTGTTCTCCCGCAGCCAGCGAGGAGGCCGTCGCGAGGTCGGCACTGAAGTGGCCAGTCGGGAGCTCGCGCAGCGTCGCGGGCGCGGCCAGCAGGCCGCTGCTGTCGAAGACGCCGGCGTTGACCGCCTGGTTGAAGGGCGACACCGCGCTTGCAAGCAGCGTGAACGGCAAGGACTCGCCCTGGTAGGTCACCAGGTCGAGTGCGGCGGGCGTCAGTTTCAGCCGCTCCTGTGCCTGCGTGGCCGTGGCGACGGTCACGGTCACCGGAATCTTCCACGGCGAGCCTTGCAAGGGGGTACGGCAGACCAGCGGATCATCCTCGCACAGGCGCAACTCGAGGTCGGTCGTGTAGGTGCCCGCTGCTGCCGCTTTTGTGCTCAGCTCAACCGTGTACTGCAGGTCGGAGATCCTGGTCAGGGTCATGTTGGTGGTGACCACGCCCTTGCTGTCGATGACCGCGGCGTTAAAGGGCTTGTCGAAGGTACGGCTCGACGTGGCATTGACTTTGAAGCTGGCACTTTCACCCTCGTAGGCTTTCACTGCGACCACACCCGGGGTCAGCGTCAGCCAGCTGCCGTTCGGGGTGCTCACCGGCGCCGCACCGGCGGGGCCGCCGCCCCCTGCACTGCTTCCACCGCCACCGCCACCACAGCCCGCAAGGAAGGCCGCGCCCAGCAGCGCGGCCATCGCCGATTTCATTACATCCATTCTCTCCGCCTGTCATTTTTTTATTAATAATTGGAAACAAAATTATATCGGCGAAGTTTTCTTTTAGATAATTAAAATTGCACGGTGATGCAAGGACGCGACAGTCCGGCCGCAGGATGGCGTCAACGCCGGAAGATCCACAGGATGACCGAGACGACGATCGAGATGACGATGCAGGTGACGATCGGGAAGTGAAAGCTGAAGCCTTCGCGCACGACATGGATGTCGCCCGGCAGGCGACCGAAAGGAAGCCGGCCCAGCCAGGGCCAGGCCAGGCCGATGGCGGCGATGACGAGGCCGAGGACGATCAGCGCACGCTGCATGGCGCCTCTCCGCAAGCGTGCTGCGTGGGCGTCGGTCCTGCCGGTTTTCCTGTCATCGTGTTCTCCCGTCGGCGCCGGATGCGCTCCCTTATTTTGCCTTGGACGAGGCGCATGGCGGCGCGCAAAACGGGGCGCGCACGCACGCGCCAAGGGGTGCGTCGGCCTGCGCGACCCCGGTGCTATACTGGATTTACGCGACGATCGGCATGCAGATGGGTCGCGTGTCGCTGATCGGTCGCCCGGTCATTTCCGGCCGCTGGTCAGGCTCATCCGTGCTCCGCCCAACGTCATGGCGGTCGGGTGGCCGATATACCGCGCGTAATGCCCAGGCCGGGTGTACGCGGGCATTCGGCGGCCCCTGACAGGGTTCATCTGTATGCGATCGCCGGTCCATCGCGTTTGCGCCCGGGCCAGGGCGAACATTGCCTGGCCGCGGGATCGAACATCATTCACGATTCATCATTGACAGGGGGTAGCATGCCAACAACCTGGATTATCACGGCCAATGCGGGCCGGGCAAGGTTCTTCTCCGAGGACGGTCCAGCGGAGCCACTGAAAGAATTGGACGACATGGTCAACAACGGCGCGCGCCTGCGTGACCAGGAAATCAACACCGACCGGATCGGGACCCTGGCGGCCGGCAAGAGCGGCCACAACATCGGCGGCGCGCAGGGAGGCCCGGCGCAGCACAATGCCGCCGCCGGTGCGCCGAACAGCCAGTACGAACCGAACCAGACGCCCGCGGAGCACGAAACCGAACTGTTCGCCAAGGACCTCTCGCAATACCTGCTCAAGGCCCAGCAGGAAGGCCGCTACCAGCACCTCGTTTTGTCGGCCTCGCCCCAGTTCCTCGGCACCCTGCGCAATAACCTCGACCCGCACGTCAAGGCCGTGATCAAGCAGGAATTCAACAAGGACTACACCCAGGTTGCCGTCCACCAGCTGCGCGAGCAGCTGCAGGCGGCCCAGGCCAAGTCTGCGGAATAAGGCAGCATCCGGACGAACCCGTCACGCCAGCCGCACCGGCTGGCTTTTTTTTCGCCCGCACGCAGGGCCGCCGGCTGCAATTCGTGCCGCTGCGATTCGTGCGGCCGCGTTCGCCGTTGGGCCCTACCATGGCGGTATCGAAGAAAAAGGACCCACCATGAACAAGCGATTGACGCCCTTCCTCATCAAGGGAACGCTGCTGGCCTCCGTGATCCTGGTCGGCATGAAGGCCTGGGCCGCCAGCAAGGAGGCGAACCCGCGCAGCGACCTCGCGACCATCCCCGCGCTCGACCTGCCGCGCTACCTCGGCCAGTGGTACGAAATCGCGAAGTTCCCGAACCGGTTCCAGCGCAAGTGCGCCGGTTTTACGACAGCGACCTACACCGCCCTGCCCGATGGCCGGGTGCAGGTCGAGAACCGCTGCCGCCGCGACGATGGCGGCCTCGAGGTCGCCGTCGGCGTCGCGCGCCAGGTCGGGCCCGCGCATTCGCCGCGCCTGAAAGTGCGCTTCGCGCCGGCACCCCTGTCCTTCATTCCGCTGGTGTGGGGCGACTACTGGATCATCGACCTCGACCGCGATTATGGCTTGGCGGCGGTGAGCGAACCGGGCCGCGACTACCTGTGGATCCTGTCGCGCACGCCGACGGTCGGCAAACCTGCCTACGATGCGCTGGTGGCGCGCCTGTCGGGCCAGGGACTCGATGTGCGCAAGCTGGTGCGAACGCGCCAGGAGTGACGGCGGACTATCACCGGCAATGTTAATCCTAAAACAAACATTCACTTGATCAATAACCGGCATCGCGAATGTGAATTGGGCAAGGCCGCGCCGGGCGGCGAGAATGGCCGCTCCGTTTTTTGCGCCGCCGCCCGCACGCCGCCGTGCGGCTGCCCTCCTTCAGCCATTCCAGATGCCAGCATGAGCCACCAGATCGCCAGCACGCCCGACAACCTGATCGGGGGCGCGCCATGATCGTCCGCGACCGCCCGAACGGCCTGCGCCTGTTCCTCACCATGCGCGGCTCGGTCCTGCCGAGCATCTGGAAAAGCCTGGCGATCACGACCCTGCTGGCCCTTGCCGTCACCCTGAGCCACGGGCGGCTGTGGGAACACAAAATCCACCTGACCATCATCCCGTTCACGCTGATGGGCTTGCCGCTGGCGATCTTCCTCGGTTTTCGCAACAACTCCGCCTACGACCGCTATTGGGAAGGCCGCAAACTGTGGGGCGAACTGGTGCTGCGCAGCCGCAATTTCGCGCGCCAGTGCCTGAGCCTGATCGACGACGGCGACGCCGCGAACACGCCCGAGGCACGTGCGCAGGCCGCCGCGCTCCGTACGCGCATGGTGCGGCGCGGAATCGCCTTCGCCCATGCCGTGCGCCACCTGCTGCGCCGCACCGACCCGGGCGACGATATCGCCGCGCACCTGTCGCCCGCCGAGTGGGCCGCGCTGCGCGACCGCCCCAACGTGAGCCACGCGCTGATGCTGGAAATGGGCGCCGACCTGGCGCGCTGCCGCCGCGCCGGCATGCTCGACAGCGTGCGCGCCGCCGCGCTCGATGCGACGATGTCGGCGATGGTCGGCAGCGCCGCGTCCTGCGAGCGCATCAAGAACACGCCCGTGCCGTTTTCGTACACGCTGCTGCTGCACCGCACCGCCTACATGTACTGCTACCTGCTGCCCTTCGGCCTGGTCGACTCGATCGGCTACCTGACGCCGCTGGTGGTGGCGATCGTCGCCTACACTTTCTATGGACTCGATGCCCTGGGCGACGAGATCGAGGAGCCGTTCGGCCTGTCGCCGAACGACCTGCCGCTCGACGCCATCTGCCGCGCCATCGAGATCGACCTGCGCGACGCCCTCGGCGATACCGAGCTGCCGCCGCCGCTGCTGCCTGTCAATTCCTGGCTGCGCTGAGCCGCACGGCGCATCGTTTTCCCGCCCCGGCGCCGCCCGGGGCGATATACTCGCGGTTTTACCTGCCTACGTTTCCATGAGCTCCCTGCCGCCCTGCCCCAGCTGCCACTCCACCTATACCTACGAGGACGGCGTCAATCTGGTCTGCCCCGAATGCGGCCACGAATGGCCGGCCCAGGCCGGCGCGGCCGCCGAGACGGCGCGCGTCTACCGCGATGCGTCCGGCAACATCCTGCAGGATGGCGACACGGTGACCGTCATCAAGGACCTGAAGCCGAAGGGTTCGGGCGGCGTCATCAAGCAAGGCACGAAGGTCAAGAACATCCGCCTCGTCGACAGCGACCACGACATCGACTGCAAGATCGACGGTTTCGGGGCGATGAGCCTCAAAACGGAATTCGTGCGCAAGGTCTGACGGACGCCTCGCCGCGCCGGTTGCAGGAATGAAAAACACCAGCCGCGGCTGGTGTTTTTTTATTGCACGCACGTTGGGTGCGTGGGCGTATCCACTATGCGGTACGCCCTGGTACGCCGGATCAGCGTCCGCTGGTGCCGGTCGTGGTGGTGCCGGTGCCCGTGGTGCCGCTCGTGCCGGACGTGCCCGAAGTACCGCTCGTGCCCGAGGTGCCGGTGCCCATCGAACCGCTGCTGCCGCTGGTGCCCGAGTCCATCGAACCGCTGGTGCCGCTGGCGCCGCTGCCCATCGAACCCGAGGTGCCGGTTGCGCCGCTGGTGCCGCTGGCGCCGGTACCCATCGAGCCGCTGGTGCCGGAGGTACCGGAGGTGCCGCTCGTGCCGCTGTCCATCGAACCGCTGGTACCGCTGGTGCCGCTGGTGCCGGAGGTGCTGCCCGAGCCGCCGGTGGTGCCGCTGCCGCTGGTGCCGCTCGCGCTGCCGCTACCGCTGGTGCCGCTCGCGCTGCCGCTACCGCTGGTGCCCATCGAACCGCTGCTCGAGGCGCCGCCCGTGCCGCTGCTGCCCATCGAGCCGCTGCTGCTGGACTTGCTCTTGTGCTTTTTCTGCTTTTTAGCCGAGCTCTTGTGAGCGCTCGACTTGGTGGTGGCCTGGTCGCCGCTTTGTGCGCTGGTCGCCTGCGAACTGCCGGTCTGCTCGGCGGTCGTGCTCGACTGTGCGCTTGCGTTAAAGGAAGTCGCCATCGCGGCGGCGATCGAGGCGCCCAGCAGGCCTTTCAACAGTTTATGCATTGTCATGTTCATCTCCTGATGTTTGGGGGCTTACAAAAGCTCAACAATATCAATGACATACTGATATGAGCGAGGTGGCCGAGTTTAGAGAGGTCGACGGGGGAGCAGCGCACGCTAGCCTTTTGGAAAGATATCCGACACCCGTCAGGGCGCCGCCACGCCCCGTGCAGGCTCAGCCGTTTCCAGCCCCGCGGCGCGCGCCGCCAGCGTGGCGATCTCGGTGTAGAGCGGCAGCACATTGCCCTTGTCGTCCGGGTAGACGCGGTTCGAGAGGAAGACATAAAAGGTGCGCGAACCGGGGTCGATCCACAGCACGCAGCCGGTAAATCCAGTGTGGCCATAACTGCCGACCGGGAACAGCGTGCCGCGCGGACGCTCGGCAAACGGCGAATCGATGTCCATGCCGAGGCCGCGCAGTGCGCCGATGCCGGGCGGGCTCTGCACGGTGGTGAGCAGCCGCACGCTCTCCGGCGACAGCACCCGCACGCCGTCGAGTTCGCCGCCGGCGAGCAGCATGCGGGCGAAGCGGGCGATGTCGCCGGCCGTACTGAATACGCCGGCCGAGCCCGCCACGCCGCCGATCCGGCGCACCGTCGGATCGTGGACCACGCCTTGCAGCAGCGCGCCGGCGGCTACATCGCCGTGCAGGACCGGCGTGTCCGCGCCCGCGGGTGTCTTGTGCGTCGGCGCGATCCACGCCGCGCGGACCCGGCCGAGCGGCAGGTAACCGGTATCGTGCATGCGCAGCGGCGTGAACAGGCGCCGCTGCGCAAACGCGTCGAGAGACATGCCGGACAGTGCGCGTACCAACTGGCCGAGCAGGATGTAGTTGATGTCGGAATAGCGGAAATAGCTTCCTGGCACATGCGTCACCGTTTGCGCGCAGGCCATCGCGTGCGCCGCCGCGTCGCCCTGCCAGGCGGGTTTCGCCGGCAGCCCGGCGGCCAGGCCCGAGGTATGCGTCAGCAGGTGGCGGATCGTGATCGCCTCCTTGCCGCCGCCGGCGCATTCGGGGAAATAATCGACCAGCTTGCCGTCCAGGTCGAGCTTGCCGTCCTCGGCCAGCAGCAGGATCGCGGGCGCGGTGGCCAGCACCTTGGTCAGCGAGGCGGCATCGAAGACGGTCTGGCGCGTGACTGCCGCCGCGCCGTCCTCGTAGCCCAGGCGGCCATAGGCGCGCTCGCGGATGTTGCCGGGCCGCTCCAGGTGCAGGACCGCGCCCGGCAGGCGGCGTTCGGCGATCGCGGCCGCGATGGCGGCGTCGATGCCTTCGAGCTGTGCGCTGTCGAGCCTGGAGGCTGGGTTGGGCGTCGCGCGTAGCTGGGGCTGGGCGCAGCCGCCGGCGAGCATGGCCAGGCAGGCCGCGGCGATCGCGCCCCGCCGCCTGAGGTTACGGAAATACTTGGTACGCATGGAAAACCCGGGCAGCAGGAGGTGGCGTCGGCGACGGAGCGGGCCATGATAGGCAGCCGAATTGCGCCGGTCAATCTTTACGCCGGCGCGGGCGCGCGGCACGGTTTCCGGAGCCGTCCAGCGCGAAAAAATCCTTCGGCGTATCATTGAACGCATGATTCCTTTCTCGATACTCGACCTGTCGCCCATTGCCGAAGGCAGCGACGCACGCACTTCTTTCCACCATTCCCTCGACCTCGCCCAGCACGGCGAACGCTGGGGTTTCAACCGCTTCTGGCTGGCCGAACACCACGGCATGCCGGGCATCGCCAGCGCCGCCACCTCGGTGCTGATGGGCTATGTCGCAGCCGGCACCTCGACCATCCGCGTCGGCGCCGGCGGCATCATGCTGCCGAACCACTCGCCGCTCGTCATTGCCGAACAGTTCGGCACTTTGGAGTCGCTGTTCCCGGGCCGCATCGATCTGGGCCTGGGCCGCGCGCCCGGTTCCGACCACATCACGGCGCGCGCCCTGCGCCGCAACCTGGCGTCGGATGCGGACGAATTCCCGCAGGACGTCCTCGAGCTGCAGGATTATTTTGCCGACTCGCCGCGGCGCCAGGTGCGCGCCGTGCCGGGCGCCGGGCTGAACGTGCCGCTGTGGATCCTCGGCTCCAGCCTGTTCGGCGCCCAGCTGGCCGCCCACCTCGGCCTGCCGTATGCGTTTGCTTCGCATTTCGCGCCGCAGATGATGATGCAGGCGATCGAACTGTACCGCGCCAACTTCAAGCCGTCGGCGCAATTGGACAAGCCTTACGTCATGCTCGGTTTTAACGTGTTCGCCGCCGACACCGACGAGGAGGCGCAGTTCCGTGCGACCTCGATGCAGCAGGCGTTCGTCAACCTGCGCAGCGGCCGCCCGACCCGTTTGCAGCCGCCGGTGCGCGGCTACCTCGAGGCACTTGGCCCGCAGGAACGCTCGATGCTCGACGCGGTGCTGTCGTGCTCGGCGATCGGCTCGCCGGAGACGGTGGCGGCGCAACTGAAGGCTTTCGTCGCGCATACGCGTGCGGACGAGCTGATGATCACGTCGCAGATTTTCGATCACGCGGCGCGCTTGCGCTCGTACGAGATCACGGCGCAGGTGCGGG
>Ga0308170_10004337_pt1 | contig 11204 bp, 11 predicted proteins | sample PhyBR2_2_FD_202136 | JGI IMG/M metagenome (GOLD analysis project Ga0308170, IMG submission 202136) | Phyllosphere microbial communities from UC Gill Tract Community Farm, Albany, California, United States - DLSLSB.R2 | ecosystem: Host-associated > Plants > Phyllosphere > Unclassified | place... | reverse complement strand
GAGCCCGTGCGCCGAGGGAGCGCGCCCTCGAGCCGGCAGGCGAGCGGCGACCGCGGCGCACGAGGTCACGCGCTCGAGGGTACCGACCCTGGGCTCGCCGGCCGAGGCGCAGGCGGGACGGGCCTCGGCAGGGGCACCGGCCTCCCCGTGCTCAACACGCACATGTTGCCGAGCGGCGGCGGCGGCCTCTTGTCCCCGACGGCGTCGGTCCACGGTGGCGGCGGCCCGAACGGCGACCACCGCTCGTCGCACCTCGCGCAGCCCCAGCCCCTCCGACAGCACCCTCTCGCCTCGCCGACGACCGAGGGCCGACCGCAGCTGCCGCGCTCGCCGTCGCACCAGAACGCGCGCGCGACCCCGTCCCCGACCTTCCCTCCCTCGCACTCCAACTCGACCCTCTCGTCGCACTCGCACTCGCACTCGCACTCGTTCTTCCCGACCTCTCGTTCACCGACCGTCCCCGGCTTCCCCAAGTCGATCTCGTCGTCGTCGTCGTCGAACGCGCACGGCGGCCCCTCGGGCTCGTCGGCCAACACGAGCCCGTTCATCATGCACCCGCCGTCGCGCCCGGCCTCGTCGTCGTCGCACTCGCACGACCCGCGCGAGCGCGAGCGCAACGGGTACGGCGGGCCACCGAGCGCGGCGAGCGGCTCGCGCTCGAGGGGCAACTCGGCGGCGAGCAGCACGGACGGGACCGGGCGCGAGGTGACGAGGAGCAAGAGGAGCGAGCGAGGCCCTCCCGCGACGTGCGCCAAGTGCGCCTTGCCCATGACGGGCCAGTTCGTGCGAGCGCTCGGCACCGTGTACCACCTCGACTGCTTCCGCTGCCAGGTGCGTCGCCGCGCTCTCCTTTTTGCGCGCTCGGCCTTCGCCGTGCGCACACCTCGAAGCTGTGCTTACGCTGACGTCGATTCTGTCGCTCTCGCAGGACTGCAGCAAGGTCGTCGCCGCCAAGTTCTTCCCGATCGACTCGCCCGACGGCGGCGGGCGGCAGGTCCCGCTGTGCGAGACCGATTACTTTCGCCGACTCGGCCTCCTGTGCCACAAGTGCGGGCAGGCGCTGCGAGGGAGCTACATCACGGCGCTCGGTGCGTCGAGCTCGTCCTTTGTCGTCTCGCTCGTCCCTCGTCCCGGTCGCAGACTCGCTGACCCCCTCCTGCTCTTTCGCCCGCTCGCAGACATGAAGTTTCACGTCGAGCACTTCACCTGCTCGGTGTGCCCGACCGTGTTCGGCCCGCAGGACTCGTACTACGAGCACGCCGGGTCGGTCTACTGCCACTTCCACTACTCGACCCGGTTCGCCGTCAAGTGCACCGGCTGTCGTACCGCCATCCTCAAGCAGTTCGTCGAGATCAACCGCAACTCGATCGACGAGCACTGGCACCCCGAGTGCTACATGATCCACAAGGTCCGCTCAGTCCCTCTCGCTCATTCTTCGCTCTCGTCCCGTCGACCAGGGGCTCATGCTCTCCTCGTCCCCTCCGCAGTTCTGGAACCTCAAGCTCGCGCCGGCACCGAAACTCGTCGAGCGCCCTCCCTCCGCCGCCGACCCCGCCGACCCAGCCTCGTCGTCCGCTTCATCCTCGCCTGCCATCGCTCCCGCACCCGCCGTCACCTCGTCCTCGTCGACCGAGCCGCCCGAGTACCTCGCCGTCGAGGAAGCCGAGACGCCGTCGTCGCTCAAGGCGCGGCAGCGCCACATGGAGGAGCAGGTGTACCGCATCTGGACGATCCTGAGCGCGTTCGAGGAGAGCTCGGCGGCGTGCATCTCGGAGATGCTGCGGCACGTGTCGAGCGGGCACTACATGGAGGGCGTCGGCATGGCCGAGAAGTTCGTCCTCCACGTCGAGACGCTCTTTGCCGCCATCGACGACCTCAACGCTGCGTTCCGGGCCGCAGGCGCCAAGGGGGCGTCCCCTCTCACCTCGTCAGCGTCTCGAGCGAAGCATCGCAGCTGACTCTCGGCCTCCTCCTCGCTCGCAGAGATGTCGCACGTGCGCGAGGCGCGCATGCTCTGCAAGAAGGTCGTCAACTTCTTCATGCTCCTGTCGCACACGCACGAGACGGGCGCGCGCAAGATGTCGATCACGCAGGAGCTCTTGTCGCTCGTCACGGGCCTCGCGCACTACCTCAAGATTCTCATCCGCATCGCCCTCACGGGCAGCCTCAAGCTCGAGCGCGAGCACGCCAACGGCCAGGCGATCGGCCTCTTCCTCGGCCGCCTCGACCGCCTCGCGCGCGACCCCGAGGCCAACAAGATCTCGGCGACGGTCGCGGCGCTCGTCAAGAACGGCGCGTCGGCCGCTCGGCGAGGCGGCGGAGCCGCCGCCGCCGCAGCATCGTCGACGTCGCTCGACGCCCCGAGCCGCAAAGACTCGGCTCAGTCGGCGTCGTCCGCCAGCAGCGAGGGCGCAGCAGCAGACGGCGTCGTCGACTCGTCGTCGCCGTCGTCGTCGCCGGTCGGCTCTCCTGCGCGCCCGACGTACGGGTACAAGTCGCTCGCGCGCGCCGTCGGGACCCTCATCGGCCAGGGCGAGGCCACGACCGACCTGTGCGAGGGTTGCCGCCTCACGGTCGAGGAGGAGTGCGCGCGCCTCGGCACGTCGGTGCGGTGGCACTTGCCGTGCTTGCGCTGCCCGCACTGCCACCGCTGCGCGTCCAAGGACGAGGCCGTCCCCGACCCGCACGACGAGGTGCCCGTCGCCGACTTCGTCTGGGTCGACGGCGCGGGCGACGAGGCGCTCGGTGCAGCGTTCTGCCGCGAGTGCGCCTCGCGCGAGCGCGGCGGCAGCCTCGAGGGGACGGCCGGCCCGGGCCAGTTCGCCTACGTCACGCGCCTCGAGCAGTACGCCTTCCTCCTGTGCGTCGCGCTCAACAAGCTCTTCGGCCGGCTCAAGCAGCGCGGCGTCGTCGGCGGGCAGGTCGGCGCGGCGGCGGCCGACGAGGCGTCGGACGAGGCGAGGTCGCTCTCGGACGCCTACCGCGACTCGACCGACATCAAGCGCATGAAGAGCGTGCAGCTCGACCGCAAGCTGTCGGCGACGCAGGCGCGCACGCCCATGCGCTCGACGATCGTCCAGTCGCCGGCGGGCCGCACGGCGACGAGCGACGCGACGACCGACACGACGTTCACCTTGTTCCAGACCAAGCCGCCCGTCCCGTCGCGCAAGGACCAGCCACTCGTCGACCCGGTTAGGGGCACGACCATCCCGCGCAACCAGGTCCGCGAGGTCGTCCCGGCGTCGAGCGGCGGCGGCAGCGCGTCGGCCAAGTCGACGACGCCCAAGAACCTCTCGGTCGTCACGACCCCGACCGCCGCCTCGCACGCCGACCGCGACCGAGACCGCACCGCCTCGCCGACCGTTGCCGTCGGTCCTCGCCCAGCCCTCCACCGCAAGACGACCGCCGTGCGCATCGTTGACGACCCGGTCGCCGGCGGCGTGCGCGAGCCCGACGGCCTCGGCGGCTCGTCCGAGCCGACGCAGGACGAGGAGGGCCTCACGCTCGCCGACCTGCCCAAGGCGCTCGAGGCCGAGCAGCGCCGCAGCGACCCGTCCCGACCGTCGCCTCCCCCGGCGTCCCTCGGCACGATCGCGTTCGTCGGCGACCGCAGCGGCTTCGTCAGCGCGCCGCCCAACGCGCTCTCGCTCGGCCCCAAGCTCCTGAGCGAGCTGTCGGCGCTCGAGTACTTCATCGTCAAGCACGTCGCCGCCGTCCTCCTCTCGAGCGAGTCGAGCGCCCTGCGCGATGCGGCGCCGCTCGACGAGCTCCTCGAGATGATCGACGCGAGGAAGAACACGTTCTGGGGCAAGCTGTTCAAGGGCGGGCAGGAGAAGAAGAGCGTCAAGAAGAAAGGTGCGTGCTCGGTCCCCTTCCTCCACCTCGCCGAGCCCGACTGACCTTCTCCTTCCTCCACGCGCGCAGGCGTCTTCGGCATCCCGCTCGAGGTCCTCGTCGAGCGCAACGGCGCCGACTCGATGCACGGTGCCGGGCCGGGCTCGTTACGCATCCCGAGCTTCGTCGACGACGTTATCTCGGCCATGAAGCAGATGGGTCCGTCGTCGTCCTCTCCTCCCCTCTCCCTCGCCCCTCGCCCGCTTTCCTGACGTCCCTCACCCTCGCAGACATGTCGATCGAGGGCATCTTCCGCAAGAACGGCAACATCCGCCGGCTCAAGGACCTCACCGAGGCGCTCGACCGCGACTCGGGCTCGGTCAACCTGTCGGACGACAACCCGGTCCAGCTCGCCGCCTTGCTCAAGAAGTTCCTCCGCGACCTGCCCGACCCGCTCATGACGTTCAAGCTGTTCCACCTCTTCATCGCCGCGCAGCGTGAGTCGTTCGAGCCTTCCTTCCTCGCCGCCGTCCTCGAGCTCGATCGGACCTCGCCGCTGACGTCCTTCCCTCCTCCTGCTCGCAGGCGTCGAGAACGAGGACGAACGCAAGCGCATGATGCACTACGTGTGCTGCCTGATGCCCAAGCCGCACCGCGACACGATGGAGGTCCTCTTCGTCTTCCTCAAGTGGGTCGCCTCGTTCTCGCACGTCGACGAGGAGACCGGGTCCAAGATGGACCTACAGAACCTCGCCACCGTCATCAGCCCCAACATCCTGTACGCCAAGGGCAAGGACCCGGCTCGCGACGAGAGCTTCTCGGCGGCACGCGTCGTCCACGAGCTACTCGAGCTTCAGGACGAGTTCTGGGAGGTGCGTCCCCTCCCTCTCTGTCTCTCCCTCTCTCTCGCTCTCTCTCACGAGCCCTGAGTTGACTCGCTGCACGCTGCAGGTCCCCGCCGAGTGCCTGTCGATCCTCAACGACCAGGAGCTCTTCGCCAACCCGTCGCAGCTCACCTCGAAGGAGATCCTCGCGCGCGCCGAGAACCACATCCGCCTCTTCGGCCGCGGCACCGGCTTCAGGGTCTCGAGGGGCGAGGCGAGCCCGCCGCGACGACCAGGACTGCAAGGTGCGTCCACCTCGGCTCCTCCTCCACCTTCGCCGAGCTGACCTTCCCCCTCCACGCTCGCAGAGGCTTGGTCAGCGCCTGTCGTCCCCGGCGGCCTCCCGAGCGGCTCGCGACCTCTCTCGACGTCCGTCTCGCCGTCGCAGCTCCTGCGCTCGCCCGAGCGGCCCGTCGCCTTCGCCAACCCGCAGCAGCCGAGCGGCCCTGTCCCGCCTCATCCCGCCGGCCTGCCCCAGCCTCGCGCCGGCGCCGGCAACTCGTCGTGGCTCCCGGGCCCGCCGCATCCAGGCCGGTACGAGGAGGCGCGGCGCGGCAGCTCGGAGGGGACGGCGTACCGACCCTCGCACGATCACTCTCAGCCGCCCTCGCACGCTCCCTCGCCTCAACATCGCGGCCATGCGCACACGCCGTCGACGCAGCCGTACCACTAGTGGATGTCGGGACCGTCCGCTGCGTCGTCGTCGTCGTCGTCATCGAGCCGCCCTCGGACCCCTTCTCAGTCTCCCTCACGATCCCCTCCTCGCAACGACTCGGTCCTGTCTCCCTCTCGCTCCCCCTGATGACCCTCACTTATTCCCCGTTGTCGTCGCACACGAGATACCCCCCTTTCGCCTCGCCGGCCGCGGCCCTCGGACCTCTCTCTCTCTTCCCCTCATCATCATCGCGACCTCGCCGGTCCTCCACCTCCACGGCCGTTTGATCGCCTCTCTGCAACGCACTAGTCGTCTCGATTCCTGTGAGCGAGGCGAGGCAAGCGAGAGAACGAGCCAATTCTGGCTGCGAGATCGCTCCGCTCTCATCGCCGTCGCAATTTCGAAGTCGGGCGAGCGGCGCGCGCGTCGTCTGGCGCTTGTCCGCAGTCGGCTTCGCTGCTCTCGCCCTGCACCTGTACTGCTCTTCGACCTGCTAGACTGCCTCTACACAGCAACGGCATCTTCCAGAGCCGCTGCGCCGAGCCCGTGAGTCCCTCCTCGCCTCAAGCCTCGTGACGCCGCGAGATGGTGTTGTGTGCCGTGGGCAGCGCTCACGCTGACCTCAGAAGCATCCGCAGCTGCAGCCAAGCCTTGCGCAAGCTCTACACCTGCATCCTGCGCCCCCGACAGCCCCGCCAACCCTCGTCGCCCTCTCCCCCTCGCCCGCTCGAGCCAACGACGACATCGTCCCGCTCGCCTCGCCCAGCGGCCGCCTCGCGCCATGAAGTTCGCGCAGTACCTCAACTCGCACGCGATAGATGAGTGGAGGCGGGCCTACATCCAGGTGCGTCCCCGCCCGCTCTCCTCGAGCTGGCAGGCTCATCAATGCTGACCCTCTTCCTCTTTGCCCTTGCAGTACCGGCAACTCAAGAAGCAGATCGGTCGTGCTACCGACGAGCTCGCCGACATCGACGGCGGCACGGGCGACGTGAGCGGCGGCGACACGGGCAAGAGCGTCTCGGGCGCTCGGGCCATCGCCGCTGAGCGCGAGCGGGCAGCGCGCGTGCGCGAGTCGCAGTTCCGGCAGACCGGCTCAGCCGTGCCAGGAGCGCGCGAGCCGGGAGGCGGCGCCGTGCACGACGACGCGCGCGATCTCGAGCTTGGAGAAGACGGCGGGAGCGACCACGAGGAGCGCCCTGTCCCGGTCCGCTCGCTCAGCGAGCACAAGGCCGACCCGACCAAGGCGCCGACGCCTGCACCTGCGGCGACCTCGCCCCTCCACTCGCCAGGCCTATCCGTCATGTCGTCGTCGGCCGGCGAGCGCAACTCGGACGACACGAACGACAGCCGCAAGCCCATCGTCCGCCTCGACTCGCACGCCTTGAACAAGTCGCCCGAGCGCGACGACCACTCGACCGGCCTCCCGCACCCGTTCAGCCGCAAGGCGTCGTCGTCCGGGCGCGACGCCATCGCCGGTCGCTCGGCCGACTCGAGGCGCAAGTGGCGCGAGGGCTTCTCGGGCAACATGGAGCTCGACGAGGTCATCGACAAGTCGCCGCTCCAGTCGAGGCGCTTCTTTGCGCTGCTCGACCGTGAGCTCGAGCGCGTGAGCGGCTTCTACGCCGACCGGGAGGCCGAGGCGTCGAAGCGGTACGAGGAGCTGAGTGCGCAGTGGAGGGAGCTCGCCAGTGCGTCCCCTTCTCCTCACGAGCTTCACGTCGTCGGTGCGCGCAAAGCTGACGCCCCTCTTCCTGCCCGCAGTCCACAAGAAGGAGTTCCAGGCGTTCAAGGAGCGCGAGCTGCACCCGCCCGCCTTCGTCACGTCCCTCTTCCCCAAGAACCAGCACATCTCGCACATCCCCGGCACGCAGATGGTCCGCCGCACGCTCGCGCACCGCAAGCAGCAGGCCAAGGACGCCGAGGAGGCCGAGGACGGTGCGCCTCGGCGGCGGCGGCTCTCGGACGACGGCGACGATGAGCGAGACGGCGATGCAGAGGGCGAAGGCACCGATGCGGACGACGAGGGCGTGACGGCGGGGCGGCAGGTGTATCGGCATCGTCGGCCCGAGGAGTACACGAACGCCCGCAGCAAGCTCAAGCTCGCGAGTGCGTCCCTCTCTCCCTCCCTCCCTCTCGCCTCTCCAGCTTCGGCCATGACTGACTCTTCCCCTTGCAGCCATCGAGTTCTACCGCCTCCTCGGCATGCTCAAGAGCTATCGGCTTCTCAACCGCACCGGCTTCTCCAAGGTGCGTCGCCGAGACCTTTTTGAGCCGAGCTCGTCGATCAACTCGAGCGCTTGCTGACTCTGCTTCTTCCTCTCGCAGGCCCTCAAGAAGTTCGAGAAGGCGACGGGCATCCCGTGCAGCGCCAAGTACTCGGAGAAGGTCGAGAAGGCCAACTTCGTCTCGTCGACCCGCCTCGATGACCTCATCCGCGAGACCGAGAACGCCTTCGCCAACGTGTTCGAGCGAGGCGACCGCAAGAAGGCGTACGTCCCCTTCTCTCACATACACGACGTGCTCACGAGGCGCTCGCTGATGGTGCCGCCCTCGGAACAGGCTCGAGCGGCTGCGCGACTTCGGCGCCAAGAAGCACCACCACTTCTCGACCTGGCGTGCAGGCTTGCTCATGGGCGCGTCCGTGCCTCTCATGGTCGAGGCCATCGTGCTCAGTGCGTCCTTTTCGCACTCGCTGTCGCCGCAGCCAGAGGCTGACCCTGGGCCTTCCCTCCTCACCCAGGTTTCAAGGCGTCGACCCGGCGCGAGATCCCCTACTGGCCGGCGCTACTGCAACTCTTCGCCGCCTGCTTCATCCCCGTCTTCTTCTGCCTCGCCTTCTTCCTCAACCTCGCCGCCTGGAGCAAGGCTCGGATCAAGTGCGTCCCTCCTCCCCTTTGCCGTCTCGCCGGCTCGACTCGAGCTGACCCTCTCTCCCTCCTTCGCGCTCGCAGCTACGTCCTCATCTTCGAGCTCGACGTGCGCAATCGGCTCGACTACCACCAGTACCTCGAGATCCCGGCCCTCCTGTGGTTCATCCTCTCGCTCTTTTTCTGGGCCTCGTTCAGCAACTTCTGGCCGGACCAGATCACGCCGTCGTCATACCCGCTCGCATGGCTCGTCGTCATGCTCGCCATCATGTTGAACCCGTTCCCCGTCTTCTACGCCTCGGCGCGCTGGTGGATGTTGCGCTCGTTCTGCAGGATGATCACTTCGGGCCTCGTCGCAGTCGAGTGCGTCCAGCTCCCTCATCTTCCTCATCGGCTCGAGCATGGCTGACGCACTCGCACGTGCAGGTTCCGCGACTTCTTCCTCGGCGACGAGATGAACTCGCTGTACTACTCGGTCCGTCCTCCTCTTCTCGAGCTCCTTCCCGACTCCCGAGCTGACGCCCGTCCCCTTGCAGGTCTACAACCTCGGCTTCCTCTACTGCACGTACAGCCACCGATGGCCCGACGACGTCTTCAGCACGTGCTCGACCAACAGCACCTGGACGACCGCCGTCCTGTCGTCGCTGCCGCCCTTCTTCCGTCTCGGGCAGAGCATCCGCCGCTACATCGACTCGGACGGCATGTAGTGCGTCCCTCTCTCTCTCTCCTCCTGCGTTCCCTCGACGTCGTGCTGACTCGGCCCTTCCGCAGCCTGCACATGCTCAACGCCGGCAAGTACACGGTGACGATCAGCTACTTCATGGCGTACTACTCGTGGCGCATCCACGAGCACAACGGCGACAACGTGCCCTGGCGGCTCGCCCTCTTCATCATCTTTGCGACGTTCAACACGCTCTACACGTCCACCTGGGGTGCGTCGACTGCTCCTCCTCCCCTTCTCTCTGCCTCGAGCTCTCTCTCTCTCCTCCTCTCTCCTGCCTTGAGCGCTTCTGTCTGACGCACACCTCGAGTCCGCAGACATTTACATGGACTGGTCGCTCGGGCACCGCGACGTCAAGGACCGCAAGCACTTCCTCCTGCGCAACGAGCTCGCCTATTTCAAGGACGCGCCGTGGGTCTACTACCTCGCCGCCGTCGCCAACGTCCTCCTGCGCTTCCAGTGGGTCATCTACTTCTCGCCGCACCCGTCGACGCCGGTGCAGGGCTTCATCATCGCCGTCATCGAGGCGGCGAGGCGCATCATGTGGAACACGCTCCGAGTCGAAGCTGAGCACGTCGGCAACCGTGCGTCCTCTTCCCTCTTCGCCTCTCTAAGTTTCTCAGGTCAAAGCTAACTCGCATGTCGTGCTCGCAGGCGATGGTTACCGGGTCACTCGCGAGGTCGGCTTGCCGTGCGTCCCTCTCTCCCTGTCCTCTCGCTCGTCATCCTCCTGCTGCTCCCACCTCGTGCCCGCCTTCATCTCAAGCACAACCTGACGAACTTCTCGCCCTGCTCGCAGTTACGTCACGGCCTCCTCGCCCGAGGCAGGCGGCTCGACCGTTGACGACACGGACGGCGACGACGTGCGGCTTGCGCCGCAGAAGCGCGTCTTCGCCGCGCTCCACGCTTTGCACAGCTCGATCTCGCGCAACTTCCAGCCCGTCCTCGACGCTGTGTGGAGCCCGCCGCTCATCGGCCTCGGGCGGCGCCAAGACCCGGCCGAGCAGGAGCGCTCCGAGGTCGAGCAGCAGGACCAGGACGCGAGCCGCGACCGGCGGCGCGAGGGCGAGAAGCGCATGGGCAGGAGCCGCGCGACCAGCGCGTCGGCGGCGGCGAAGAAGCGGCGGCGGCCGCACGGGCTCGACGACTCGAGCGACCCGAGCGAGACGGGAGACGAGTCGGCGTCGGGTTCAGCCCGATCGCCTTCGGTCGACGGTCGTCACCGCACCGGCGCCGGCGCAGGTGCGAGCCGGCGGCGCCAGAGCGACGGCAGCGCCAGCAAAGGCGGCACGGGCGACCTCGGCGAGAGCACGCTGACGGCGCCTGCGCGGCGCAAGGTGCGCATGGCGGCGACGACGACGCACGACTCGGAGGACGAGGCGTGCGAGATGCGGCAGGACGAGAGCGACCCGGACGAGGTGGACGCGGACAGGGAGCTCGAGCAGGGCATGCACGAGGTCGAGGGGATGGCCAAGGCGGCAGATCAGCAGATGTAGACTGTGCCTCTTCGCTCTATTCAATAGATATGTATCTCGCACCATGCATATCTGCCCCGTGCATGTCGCCTCTGTCGTCGTCGTCGTCGTCGGCCGGCCTAGTCGGAATGTCTCGCTCCGCCTGCTTCTCGGCTCGTTGCTCCTAGGCTCGGCTGCTCATCACACACGCTCGTATCATTACAGCAGGTGTCGTCTGCACTGCTCGAGCGCCAGCTGCAGTGCGCCCACGTTTCGGCGGCGCAGCCTCTCGTCGTCTCAAGCTCGACCTTCTCAGCCTCGAGCGCGGTGGCGGCGTCCCCTCGACAGCTCTTCGGGCTCAAGTGCCTCGCACTTGAGCTGAGAAGGCCGATGCGCAGGCTTGCTCGGGCTTCGAGCGGGCAGGAAAAGCCCAAGCGGCGTCTCGAGCCGGGAACCGAGCGCCGGCCAATCAGAGGCATCCGACGGCAAGCCGACTACGTTGAACTAGGCTCGCACGCCGCTTCCGGCTTCGACAAGGCTCGCCGTTGCCAGCCTGGTGCTGTCGCTGCCTTGCTGCGTTCTTCTACTATGCGGGCGAAGATGTGGAAGTGGCTGAGACTGCAAGTGGTCCGGCGCGCGCGCAGAGGCTCGAGCGGCGCGCTTCCTGCCGGCGAGAACGCTCTCGCGCGCTCCTCGTTCATCCTTTCAGAGTAGTCTCGTCGCGTAGCTGGCTTTGCAAGTCTCGGACGGCTCGGGCGAACGCAGCAAGCTGACGAGGAAGCACCTTCC
>Ga0308170_10004336_pt1 | contig 11204 bp, 12 predicted proteins | sample PhyBR2_2_FD_202136 | JGI IMG/M metagenome (GOLD analysis project Ga0308170, IMG submission 202136) | Phyllosphere microbial communities from UC Gill Tract Community Farm, Albany, California, United States - DLSLSB.R2 | ecosystem: Host-associated > Plants > Phyllosphere > Unclassified | place... | reverse complement strand
GTGTGACTCCATTCCTCTAGGTGCTGCGCACCTGCCTCGTTGCCAGCGTCACTGTAACGATGCCCGGGTGGTCGCCGGAGCACGCCCGGTTCCGTTGAAGATACCGGTATCGAATCCATACCGTTCCGGCCATGACCTCCCTCAGCACCTCCCTGTCCGGACAGAAGACCCTCGTCATCGGCGCCGCGCGCGGCATCGGCGCCGCCCTCGCGAGCCGGCTCCGCGCCGAGGGCGCGGACGTCCACGGCACCAGCCGCGACGGCCGAGCCGGCCTGCGCCTCGACCTGGGCGACGAGGCGAGCATCGCCGCGGCCGCGGCTCACGTCGGCGAGCTCGACCACGTCGTCATGGTGGGCTCCGATCCGCATGACGCCCCGGCGGCCTCCCTCGAGCGTGACGGCGTCGTCCGCGCCTTCGACGCGAAGGTGATCGGACCGATGCTGGTGGCCAAGCACCTCGCACCCTCGCTACGCCCGGGTGGCTCGATGCTGCTCTTCTCCGGCGTCGTCGGCTGGCGGCCCGGCCCCGCATCCATGGTCAAGGGCACCACCAACGGCGCGGTCTCCTTCCTCGCCTCGCACCTGGCCGCGGAGCTCGCCCCGATCCGGGTCAACGCGATCTCACCGGGGATCATCGACTCCGGCGCGTGGGACCGCCTCGGCGACGACCTGCCCGCCTTCCTGGAGCGTGCGGCAACGGGCACGCTGGTGGGGCGCCACGGCCACCTCGACGACGTGGTGGACGCCGCCGTCTGGCTGCTCGGCGCCGGCTACGTCACCGGCGAGACGATCCACGTCGAGGGTGGTGCTCGGTGGGCGCACTGACGCCCGTAACGTGGGTCACATGAAGGATCCGATCGATCCCACTGTCCCGTCCTACCTCGCCGACGCCGCCCTCGCCGATCGCGAGGACGTGCTCCGCGACCTGTCGCAGTACCTCGCCGTCGCGTGGGAGTCCTTCTCCCGCCCGCGAGAGTCGGAGCCACGCGTCGACGCCTCGCTCGCCGGCCGGCTCGAGACCGGCCTGCCGGCGGGTCCCACCGAGCTGCACGAGGCACTGCAGGACGCGGTCCGGGTGCTGGATGCGAGCGTCTCGCCCTCACGCCCGCTCTTCGTGGCGTACGTCGGATCGAGCGGCCTGCATACCGGCGTGCTCGCCTCGGCGCTGTCAGCCGCGTACGACGCGAACCTGGCGATCTCGGCCGGCGCCGCGGATCTGCTCGACCGGCAGGCGCTGCGCTGGCTGGCCGAGCTGATCGCCTACCCCGTCGTCGACGGTCACTTCACCTCGGGCGGCCAGACCTCCAACCTGACCGCGCTGCTCGCCGCGCGCGAGGCGGCGATGCCCGGCACACGGGAGAACGGCGTGGACGCCTCCCGGGCCACGGTCTACTGCTCGGACGAGGCGCACCACTCCATCGTGCGGGCGATCGAGACCGCGGGGCTGGGCAGCCGGGCGCTGCGCCGGATCCCGCTCGACGACCTGCGGCGGATGTCGGTGCCCGACCTGGAGGCGGCCATCGCGGCCGATCGCGCGGCCGGCTGCACGCCGGTGGCGGTGGTGGCGACCGCCGGCACGACGCTCACCGGCGCGGTCGACCCGATCGGCGCGATCGCCGACGTGTGCGCCCGCGAGGACGTGTGGCTGCACGTGGACGGCGCGTACGGCGTCCCGGCGGCGGCGACCGCGACCGCCGGGCACTGGTTCGCCGGACTGGACCGGGCCGACTCGGTGACCGTGGACGCGCACAAGTGGCTGGGCCTGCCGAAGAGCTGCAGCGCCGTGCTGCTGCGCCGCGCGGGCGCCCTGCAGGCGGCGTTCGGCCACCAGGAGCGCTACATGCTGCACGAGGGCGACATCGCCAACCCGGTGGACTCGACGTTCGAGTACTCGCGCCCGTTCCGCTCGCTGCGGCTGTGGCTGTCGCTGCGGGTGCACGGCGCCGATCAGTTCCGGGCCTGGCTCGAGGGATCCCTCCACCTGGCGCAGCTGCTGGCGCAGGCCGTACGGGACGATCCCGAGTTCGAGCTGATGCACGACCCGATGCTCTCGACCGTCTGCTTCCGGCACGTGCCGGCAGGCCTCTCCCCCGAGGCCACGAACGCCCACAACGACCGGCTGGCGCGCCGGATGCAGGCCGATGGACGGGTCTTCATCGCGCCCGCCGACGTCGACGGGCGGACCTGCCTACGGGCCTGCTTCGTCAACTTCCGGACGACGCCGTCCGATGTCGCCACGGTGCTCGAGGTGGCCCGTGATCTGGGACAGGCCGAGTGAGAGGCGCTAGCGTGCTTCCCGACACACCCCGTGAGCAGGAGAGTTCTATGACCGACGTCAGCGGCGAGCAGTTCAACGGCTTCGAGCACAACTCCTACCAGGAGAACATGCACACTCTCGCGATGTGGTCGCTGTGGCTGATCATCATCGCCGGGGTGGCGTGCGGCATCTTCGGCTTCTTCTACGGCCTGGCGCACTGAGCCCGACCCACTGACGCTCACAACAGGCCGAAGCGCTCCTTCGCCCGGAGCACCCGCAGCGCCGAGGCATCGACCAGCCCGCGGAACGTCGGATCCGTGCGGGCCTTGGCGAGCAGCGCGGCGTACATCGCCGGGATCGGTCCGGCCTCGGTGACCAGGGCGATGTCCCCGCCGGCCTGGACGAAGCGCACGGCACGCTCACCCGCGTCGTAGCGCTGGGCCGCTGCGGCGGTGAGGCTGTCGGAGATCACGACGCCGCCGAAGGCGAGGTCGTGGCGCAGCATCCGCGTCACGATCCGAGGGCTGAAGGCTGCCGGCCGGCGCGCGTCGATGCGGCGGTAGGTCGCGAGCGACATCATCACGAAGGGCGCGCCCGCCTCGATGGTGGCCGCGAAGGGCTTGAGGTACGCGTCGTGGCGCGTCGTCCGCCTGTCGACGACGGTGCCGACGAGATCCGTGTTGTCCCGGACCCGGCCCAGCCCCGGGAAGTGCTTGGCCGACGTCGCGACCCCCGCGGCGCCCATGCCGCGGACGATGGCTGCCGCGTGCGCGCCGACCTGGCCCGGTCGATGGCCGAGCTCGCGCTGCCAGTGACCGATGGGAGTGTTGGCCTCGGCCTGCGCCGCCGGCACCGTGTCAGCGACCGGCGCCAGGTCGAGGTTGACTCCGGCGGCGCTCAGCTGCCCGGCCCACGCCCGGGCCCTCTGCTCGAGCGTGGCCGGTGCCCAGGTGCCCTGGACCAGCGCGCTCGGCATAGTGGCGAAGCCGGGGCCCTTGAGGTGCTGGACGTTGCCGCCCTCCTGGTCGACCGCGATGAACAGCCGGGTGCCGTCGGTGGCGGTCCCCGTCGTCGCGGCCTGGAGCGCGGCGACGGTCGCAGCGACCTCGGCGCGCCCGCCTGTGCTGTTGCCCATCAGGATGACGCCACCGACGTGGTAGCGGCGGATGGCGGCGAGGGCCCGCGATGACGGCCCGCTCGCCGCGGTGCCGACCATCAGCAGCTCCCCCACGCGCTGCGGAAGCGTCATCTGCGCGAGCACGCTCGCGGCCGTACGGGCCGGCTGCTTCGGCGCAGCCTCCGCCGGGACGGCCGGCGCCGACCAGGCGGCGACGACCAGGACAGCGGCGAGCGCGGCGGCGGTCCGAGGAAGCATGCGCCGACCCTAACGACCAGTTCCTGCAACTACGAGTAGTCCCGCGTCGGAGGTGGTTGGCTGCGGGGCGACATTCCGCCTCGCCAGGAGCCCTTCATGAGCACCCCCGATCGCCAGCTTCGCCGCGTCGCCCTCTGGGGCGGACTCGCATACCTCGCCACCTTCGTCTTCTCGATCCCCGCGGTCGCCCTCCTCGTGCCGGCCACCGATCACGTCCGGACCTTCATGACCGGCGGTGACAGCGACGACATGCGGGTCATCGCCGGCGGCGTCTCGGAGATGCTCAACGCCTTCGCGTGCGTGGCCACCGCCCTGGTGCTCCACCCCGTGACGAGCCGGGTGAGCCGGACGCTCGCGCTGGGGTTCGTCGCCTCGCGGCTCCTGGAGGCCGCGATCATCATGGTCGGCGTCGTCAGCATCCTCACCGTGGTGACGCTGCGCCAGGACCTCGGCGGTGCCGCCGCCCCCGCCGGCGTGATCGCCACCGCGCACGCACTCGTCGCCGTGCGGTCGTGGACGTTCCTGTTCGGCCCCGGTGTGATGCCGGCGTTCAACGCGCTCTTCCTCGGCACGATCCTCTACCGCTCGGGCCTCGTGCCACGGGTGCTCCCGCTCATCGGTCTCGTCGGGGCGCCGCTGCTCGTGCTCAAGTCGCTGATCGTGGCGTTCGGCGCGATGGGTGACGCGTCCGCAGGCGCAGCGCTGATGGCGCTGCCGATCGCCGCCTGGGAGCTCGGCCTGGCCCTCTGGCTGACCTTCCGCGGTTTCCGAGCCGCGGCGCTCGCGCACTAGGCGAGGGCGGCACGCAGCCGATCGGCGTACGCGGCGCGCTCGTCGTCGTCGTGATAGCGCGTGCGGGGCCAGAAGAACCCGCGCAGCCCGTCGCCCTTGGTGCGCGGGACGACGTGCAGGTGCAGGTGCGGCACCGACTGGCTGACGGTGTTGTTCATCGCCACGAAGCTGCCCTGGGCGCCGAGGCCCTCGATCATCGCGGTCGCCAGCTCCTGTCCGTGGGCGAGGAACGGATCGCGCAGCTCAGCGGGCAGGTCCGGCAGCGTGACCACGTGAGTGCGCGGCACGAGCAGGACGTGGCCCTTGAAGACGGGCCGATGGTCGAGGAACGCCACGAAGTCGTCGTCGGCGAGCACGGTCTGCGCCGGCGTACGGCCTGCTGCGATCGCGCAGAACAGGCACGCGCCGGTGTCGGTCGGGGGCGTCGGTGTCACATCCCGACCGTACGCGGGTCCCTCACGCCCCGCTGGGGACCAGCGCGCCGTCGTCCGGCGTCGGCGCGGTGGCGAGGGCCCGGCGGAGGCGCCGCTGGCTCGTCGTGACGAGCACCGCGGCGAGACCCATCGCACTGACCGTGACGGCGAAGGCGGCGGTCTCGCCCCGCATGTCGGCCAGTCGTCCCGCGATGCTCGAGCCCGCGGCGTAGCCCAGCCCAGTGGCACTGGCCAGGATCGTCATCGCCGTCGAGACCCGCTCCGGTGCGACGACGCGCTCGGCGATGGTGAAGACGCCGATCATGAACGGCGCGACGGCACAGCCCAGCACCGCCACCACCGGGATCAGGGTGGCGAGGCCGCCCACGAGAAGCAGCGGCGTCGACAGCACGAGGAGCGCAAGGACGGCTACCAGGATGCGGCGCTCGAGACCGAAGCGCTCGGGGATGAATGCCGTGGCCACGCCGGCGATGGCACTGCCCACCCCGAGGGTGGCGTGCACCAGACCCGCCACGCCGGGCTGCCCCGCCTGGGTCGCCACCACGGTGGTTCCGGTCTGGGTGGCGCCGAACAGCATGCCGATGAGGAGCTGGGCACCGGCCAGGACGACCAGGACGGGTCCGAACAGCGGAGCGACGCGCCGCTCCCCGGCGGCGCTGCGCACGGCGCGGTCGTGCGCACCGAGAAGTGCGGTGCGGTGCAGCGCGAACGCGCTCCCGAAGACCGCCAGCATGGCCGCCGACGCCAACAGGGCTCCGTCGGGCGACACCGCAACGGCGCCGAGCCCGACCAGCGCCGGCCCGACGGCGAACGACGCCTCGTCGGCAGCACCCTCGTAGGAGAACGCCACGTCGATCAGACGGCGCTGGTCCGCCCCGGTCCCGGCGGTGATCGGTCGCCACCGCACCCGGGCCAGCGGACCCACCTGAGGCATGGCCAGGCCCGCCAGCGCTGCGATCCCGACGATGACCGGGTCAGGCGCCCCGCTGTGGACCGAGCCGACGAGCGCCACCAGGGCGGCGGCACTCGCCAGCGACTGGACCAGCACGACGTGGCGCTGGCCGAGCCGGTCGGCCAGCGCCCCGGCGTAGGGCGCACCAGCGGCGTTGCCGACCGCGAGAGCTCCGGCGGCCAGCCCGCCGAGTCCGTAGCTGCCGCTCGCATGCGAGACGAGCAGGAGGGTGCCGAGCTGGCTCATCGCGAGCGGCAGCCGGGCGACGAAGGCGATCAGGACGTACGGCGTCCCAGCCAGGTGGAAGAGGCGGCGGTAGCGGGCGAGAGGTGACACGGAGGATCCCTTTCGGGGTGCGTCGGACGACGCGCCGAACCCACCTCCAAGACGCGTGGAACCCTCTACGTATTCAGGCCACCATTGTGCCTCGCGCGCTCCCGAAGAGCGCAAACGCGGGTCACGAGCACCGAGAGGGCCCCGACCGCATGGTCGGAGCCCTCCCGGTAATCGTGGAGCTGCGGGGAATCGAACCCCGGTCCTCGAGCGTCGAACGAAGTCTTCTCCGGGTGCAGTCTGCGATGTCGCTTTTCTCGGCCCCGGGGCTGGCGCAGACGCCTCCCCGACGGGCTCAGTCAACTAAGTGTCCCTAGCGGCCCATTGACGAGGCACGCACGGTGAGTCTTCTAGTCGACGCCTGGATCCGGGCCGAAGACGGATACCCGGTCAGACGCTTCGATCGTCGCGTCAGGCGACGAGAGCGAAGGAACTGCGCTTAGCGTTGGCAGTTATATTTTTTCCAGCGATCGTTAACGAGATAACGCTGGCTCCTCGACCCGCTTCCCTTCGGACTAACGTCCCAAGTCGAAACCGATCAGCCCCTTTTGAGTTGTACGCCGACCCCAGGGGGTCGGTACGTCAACACTACCCGGCCGCTCCCACATTCCCCACTCGTTATCGCGGTCCGGGGTCCTGCGTCAGTCCTTGATCCCCTTGAGGTGGCGGCCGAGCTCCTGCTCCTTCTCCCGGTTCGCGGTGCGCTCAGCGATCGACTGCCGCTTGTCCCAGGCCTTCTTGCCCTTCGCGAGCGCGATCTCGATCTTCGCCCGGCCGTCGTTGAAGTAGAGGGAGAGCGGCACGATCGTCATGCCCTTCGCCGAGATCTCGCGCTCGATCTTGGTGATCTCGGCGCGGTTGAGCAGCAGCTTGCGCTTGCGGCGGGCCGCGTGATTGGTCCACGAGCCGTTGAGGTACTCCGGGATGTAGACCTGGTGCAGCCACGCCTCGCCGCGGTCGATCTCGACGAAGCCGTCGACGATGGAGGCACGCCCCTCGCGCAACGACTTCACCTCGGTGCCCTGCAGGACCATCCCGGCCTCGTAGGTGTCCTCGATGTGGTAGTCGTGTCGCGCCTTCTTGTTCTGCGCGATCGGCTTGCGGCCCTGCTCCTTCGGCATCTGCCCATCATCCCAAACACCGGCAAGGTATTAAGACTCGCCATGCCTTCCGGCGCCGGCTGCGAACCGGGCGGCTCCCCCGACCCCGTCGGCTGCGAGCGATCCGAGACCGATCGAGAACTCGTACGCCATCGCCTCGGCCGTCGGCCGACCGGCCGCGTGCAGCACCGAGAGCCGGTCGTTGCGCATCGTCGTCTGCGGCAGCGCGGCGAGCTGGTGGGCGAGCGCCTCGGCGGCCACCCGCGCGGTCCCGGGCTCGACGAGGCGGTTCACCAGCCCCATCGCGTACGCCTCCTCGGCGCCGACCGCGCGGCCGGTCAGGATCAGGTCCATCGCACGCGACTCCCCGATCAGGCGGGGCAGGCGGACGGTGCCGCCGTCGATGAGCGGCACCCCGAAGCGTCGGCAGAAGACGCCGAGGGTCGCATCGGAGGCAGCGACCCGCAGGTCGCACCAGATCGCCAGCTCGAGGCCACCGGCGACGGCGTGGCCCTCGATGGCCGCGATCACCGGCTTGCCGAGCGTCAGGCGCGACAAGCCCATCGGCGCGTCACCCTCGGCGTCGAGACGGTTTTGCGCGGGCGTGCCGACCGCCTTGAGGTCGGCGCCGGCGCAGAAGGTGCCGTCGGCCCCGGTGAGGACCGCCACCGCGGCCGTGTCGTCGGTGTCGAAGGCGCGGAACGCAGCGGCGAGGGCCTCCGCCGTCGGACGGTCCACGGCGTTGCGCGCCGAGGGCCGGTCGATGATGACGGTGGTGACGGGGCCGGACCGCTCGACGTGCACTGCCACGGCGACACGCCCTACTGGAGGACCGTCTGCGGGTCGATCGGGTTGCCGTTGCGCATGATCGTGAAGTGCAGGTGGCAGGCGGTGGACCAGCCGGTGGTGCCGGCCAGCGCCAGTGTCTGGCCGGCGTCGACCATCTCGCCTTCGTGGGTGCGGTAGGCGCTGATGTGGTTGTAGATCGCCGTGTACTGGTCGCCGTTGATCGTGCCGAGGTCCAGGAAGAGCCGGTTGCCCCACACGTCGGAGTAGTACTCCGAGACCACGCGACCGGTGCCGACCGCGACCTCCGGCACGCCGCACGGCGCGTGGAAGTCGTCGCCGTCGTGCAGGCCCCAGTAGTGGTAGATCGGGTGGATCCGCCAGCCGTACGGGGAGGTGACGTAGGTGTTGCGCACCGGGTTGAGGAACATCCCGCTGGTGGAGGAGACGCTGCGCTTCTGCCCGTGCTTCGCGGCGTAGGCGAGGATCTGCTGGGTGATCTGCTGCTCGCGCTTCTTGGCGGCCGCGAGGAGAGCCTCGTCGTGCGCCTTGGCGTCCTGCGCGTCCGACTTGGCGGCGGCTGCCTGGTCGACCAGGTCGGCGACCGCGCTCGTGGCGGCGACGGCCTGGGCCTGGAGGTCCTGCACCTCGGCGAGGTGGTCGGCGGCGGCCTGCTCGTCGGCGGCGACCTTCGCCTCGGCCGCGGCGGTGTTCCGCTTCTTCACGCTCAGCACCACCTCGGCCGACTGCAGCGCCTGATAGGTGTTCGTCTGGGCCGTCGAGACCACCCGGCCGTAGTCCAGCTTGCGCACGATGTCCGAGGGCGAGGTGGCGTTGAGCAGGTCGCCCATCTCGAGCAGGCTCGGGTCGCCGGCGGTGAACGTCGTCAGGACCGCCTCCTTCACCGCGTTGCGCTGCGTGTCCACGGCGGCCTGCCCGGCCTTGAGGTCGGCCACGGCCTGAGCCAGGTCCGCCTTCGCCTTCACCAGTGCGGCCTGGGCCGCGGCCTCGACCTTCTGGGCGGCGGCGAGCTGCGTGTTGACGCTCTCCAGGTGCGCCCGCGCGCCGACCAGCTTGGCCTTCGCGCTGGCGAGCTGCGTGGCCGCCTTCTGCAGGGCCGCACTCGAGTCGTCGAGGTCGTTCTGGACGGTCGCGACCTGGTGCTTGGCAGCCTTCTGCTGCTGCTTCAGCTTGTCGCTGTGGTCGCTCGCGTACGCGACGGGAACGGAGAGTCCACCTACGCTCACCGCAGCCAGCGAGGCTGCGAGGAGGCGCTGGCGGACGGTACGGGGGAAGGAACGCACCGGGTCAGCCTTACGGGTGTTCGGGGAAGTGAACGCCTCGACCGTACGTGACCGCGGTCAGACTTTGATGTATTTCCGGGTGAGCAGGAGTGTCGGCGCCACCGTCATGACCACGCCGAGCACCGAGATGATGCCGACGGCGATCCAGTACTCGTGCCAGCCGACCCAGGCGTCCCAGCGCAGCTTGGACAGGCTGTCGATCACGCCGAGCTTCATCACCACGGCCAGCGCACCGCCCGCCAGCGCGATGCCGGCCGCCGCAGTGACCAGCGCCTCGAGCACGAACGGCAGCGCGATGTAGAGCGTGGAGGCGCCCACCAGGCGCATGATGCCGATCTCCCGCCGCCGCGCGAACGCGGCGAGGCGGATGGTGTTCGCGACCAGCAGCAGGGCCGCGACCAGGAGCACGAAGGCGGCGATGAGGGTGCCGTTGCGGAGCTTGTCGATGGTGCCGAGGATCGAGCCCATGATGTTGTGCAGGTCCTGCACGTTGGCGACGCCGTCGAGGCCCTGCACCGACTCCTTGATCGAGGCGGCCTTGTGCGGGTCCTTCATGGTGATCCAGTAGGACTCCGGCATGTCGCTGACCTTGATCGCCGGGTCGGAGCCGGTGAAGCTGCTCGCCGGCACGTTGAGGTGCTGGATGCGCTCGTACGCCTCCTCCTGCGACTCCAGGCGGAATGTGTCGACGTTCGGGTTCTCGTGCAGGACCTTCTCGATGGCCGTCTTCTGCGTGTCGGTGACCGGGCCGACGCACGACGGGGTCGCGTCGGTGGTGCCGTTGCAGAGGAAGACCGTGATCTGGAGCTCGCTGCCCCACTGCTGGGCGGTCTTGTCGGCCTCCTGGTAGAGGAGGATGCCGACGCCGAGGAGGCTCAGCGAGACCAGCAGGGTGAGGACCACGGCCAGGTGCATCGACAGGTTGCGGCGCAGGCCCTGACGGAGCTCGGTGAAGACGTAACGAAGCTGCATGGGAGGGAGATGTCTCTCTCTGTTGTCTGCGTGGGATTCAAGGACGCGGGATCGCGCCTGCGGCAGGGTGGTCGGGTCAGTGCTGGAAGCCGTACACGCCCTGCGCCTGGTCGCGGACGACCTTGCCACCCTCGAGCTCGATGACGCGCTTGCGCATCTGGTCGACGATGCTCGCGTCGTGGGTCGCCATCACCACCGTGGTGCCGGTGCGGTTGATCCGGTCGAGCAGCTTCATGATCCCGACGCTGGTGGTCGGGTCGAGGTTTCCGGTCGGCTCGTCGGCGATGAGGATCATCGGCCGGCCGACGAAGGCGCGGGCGATCGCGACCCGCTGCTGCTCACCGCCGGAGAGCTCGTCAGGCATCCGGTCGGCCTTGCCCTCGAGCCCGACCAGCTCGAGCGTGTCCGGGACCCGCTCGGCGATCTCCTCGCGGGAGTGACCGGTCACCTGCATCGCGAAAGCGACGTTCTCGGCGACGTTCTTGTTCTGCAGGAGGCGGAAGTCCTGGAAGACGGTGCCGATCTGACGCCGCAGCCGCGGCACCTTCCACCCGGCGAGGCGGTTGATCTCCTTGCCCGCGACGTACACCCGACCCGCGCTCGGCCGCGCCTCGCGCAGGATCAGGCGCAGCGCAGTGGACTTGCCCGAGCCCGATTGACCGACCAGGAAGACGAACTCGCCCTTCTCCACATCGATGGAGACCTGGTCGAGCGCGGGCTTCCCCGAGCCGGGGTAGGTCTTGGTGACCTTCTCGAAGCGAATCACCCGGTCGAGGTTAGACGATGGACCGAGCAGTTAAGGTCTCCGCGTGCCGTCGCTCTTGCAGTCTTTGCCCTTCAGGGCGGGCGTTTCTGTGCTAGTCACGGGAATCGTCGTGGCGATCGGCGTGTTGCGGACCT
>Ga0308170_10004330_pt1 | contig 11211 bp, 10 predicted proteins | sample PhyBR2_2_FD_202136 | JGI IMG/M metagenome (GOLD analysis project Ga0308170, IMG submission 202136) | Phyllosphere microbial communities from UC Gill Tract Community Farm, Albany, California, United States - DLSLSB.R2 | ecosystem: Host-associated > Plants > Phyllosphere > Unclassified | place... | reverse complement strand
GGCAACACCTGTATTTTGCAGCGTGACGGCCAATGCCTTCCCGGCTGAAGCCGGTCCCACCACGCAGCGCTGCCAGCTCCCAAGATGTACGCAGTGCTCTACCTGGGACCGGCTTTAGCCGGGAAGAGGCCAGCGGCAACACCTGTATTTTGCAGCGTGACGGCCAATGCCTTCCCGGCTGAAGCCGGTCCCACCACGCAGCGCTGCCAGCTCCCAAGATGTACGCAGTGCTCTACCTGGGACCGGCTTTAGCCGGGAAGACGCCAGCGGCAACAACCTGAATTTTGCAGAGACACAACCAACGTCGTTCCGGCGCAGGCCAGACCTACCAGGGGAATACATGAAACGCATCCAGATCCTTGACTCCCACACTGGCGGCGAACCGACGCGTCTGGTGCTGGATGGTTTTCCCGACCTCGGCCGGGGCAGCATGGCCGAACGGCGTCAGCGCCTTGCCGACGAATTCGATGACTGGCGCGCCGCCACGGTGCTCGAGCCGCGCGGCAGTGACGTGCTGGTCGGCGCACTGCTGTGTGAGCCGGTCGACCCTGAAGCCTGCGCTGGCGTGATCTTTTTCAACAACACCGGCTACCTTGGCATGTGCGGTCACGGCACCATTGGCCTGGTGGTGTCGCTGGCCCACCTGGGCAAAATCGGCCCCGGTGTCCATCGCATCGAAACCCCGGTCGGCACCGTCCAGGCCACACTGCACGAGGACCGCTCGGTCAGCGTCGACAACGTGCCCTCCTACCGTTACCGCAAGGATTTCGTCGTCGAAGTGCCCGGCCTGGGCAGTGTGACCGGCGACATCGCCTGGGGCGGCAACTGGTTTTTCCTGATCGCCGACCATGGCCTCAGCGTCGCCGCCCATAATCTCGACGCCCTCACCGACTACACCTGGAAAGTCCGCCAGGCGCTGGAAAACCAAGGTATCCGCGGAGAAGACGGCGGCATCATCGACCACATCGAGCTGTTTGCCGACGACGATCACGCCGACAGCCGCAATTTCGTGCTGTGCCCCGGCAAAGCCTACGACCGCTCGCCCTGCGGCACCGGCACCAGCGCCAAACTGGCCTGCCTGGCCGCCGACGGCAAACTGGAGCCCGGCACGCTCTGGCAGCAGGCCAGCGTCATCGGCAGTCAGTTCGAAGGCAGCTTCGTCTGGCTGCACGGCGAGCGTCAGGTCGGGGATCGGATCGTGCCAACCATCCGAGGCCGCGCCTACATCAGCGCCGAAGCGACCTTGTTGCTGGATGACGAAGACCCGTTCGCCTGGGGCATCCGCGCGTGACCGACAGCCCTGCGCTCAAAGGCGACGCCGCGGATGTGATCATCATCGGCGGCGGGATCATCGGTGCGGCCTGCGCCGATGAACTGGCGTCACGCGGACTGCATGTGCTGGTGCTGGATTGTCAGCGCCCCGCCGCAACCGCTGCCGGCATGGGCCACCTGGTGGTGCTCGACCACAGTGAGGCCGAGCTGGCGCTGGGCGAATACTCGGTCCGGGCCTGGCGCGAGCTGGCAGCGCAGATGCCGGAGGACTGCGCGATGCGCACCAATGGCACGATGTGGCTGGCCTGCAACGAAGAAGAAATGGCCGAAGCCGAGCGCAAGCAGGTGGCGCTAAGTGCCTACGGTCTGAGCTGCCAGCTGCTGACCGGTGCCGAGCTGGCCCGCGCCGAGCCGTCCTTGCGCCCCGGCCTGTTGGGCGCCTTGAAGGTCAGCGGCGACGGCATTCTCTACGCGCCCAATGCTGCGCGCTGGCTGTTGCAACGCCAGGGCCGGCGGATCACCCGGCGTCAGGCCGAAGCGGTCGAGTTACAAGGCAACCGCGTACGACTGGCCAGCGGCGAATGGCTGCAAGCACCGGCCGTGGTGCTGGCCAGCGGCATTTACGCCCGCGAGCTGTGCCCGGATTTACCGCTGCAGGCGAAGAAAGGTCACCTGCTGATCACCGACCGTTACCCGGCGCAGATCACCCACACGCTGGTAGAGCTGGGCTATGTCACCAGCGCGCACAAGGGCAATGGCCCCTCGGTCGCGTTCAACGTGCAGCAGCGCCCGACCGGCCAGTTGTTCATCGGCTCATCGCGGCAGTTCGACAACCACAACCCGGACATCGACGCGGCCATGCTCGGGCGGATGCTGCGCCGGGCCATGGACTTTCTTCCAGGCCTGGGCGAGATGAACGGGATTCGCAGCTGGACCGGCTTTCGTTCTGCCAGCCCCGACGGCCAGCCGTTGATTGGCGAGCACCCGCATCAGCCCGGGCTGTGGCTGGCGGTCGGGCATGAAGGGCTCGGCGTGACCACCGCGCCAGGCACCGCGCATTTGCTGGCAGCGCAAATGCTGCGTACTCAACCGCCTCTCGACCTGCAACCGTATTTGCCCCAACGATTTATCGGAGCCCACACCCATGCCTGAGTTGAGCATTGATGGTCTGCCGCATCGCTTTGTCCCGGGCACCACGGTGGCGGCCGCGTTGATGTCCAGCGGCGACCGCTGCAGCCGCACCTCGGTCAGCGGGCAACGTCGCGCCCCGCTGTGCGGGATGGGCATTTGTCAGGAATGCCGAGTGAACATCGATGGTATGCGCCGGCTGGCCTGCCAGACGCTGTGCCGCGACGGCATGCAGGTCGAGACGCGACCATGACCGAGCACGTCGATCTGCTGATCATCGGCGCAGGTCCCGCCGGAATGGCCGCTGCATTGGCGGCGGCGCCTCGCGGGCTCAATATTGCCGTGCTCGATGACAACCCGCTGCCGGGCGGTCAGATCTGGCGTGACGGCCCTCAGGCGCAAGTGCCTCAACAGGCCCGGGAAATGCGCGCGCAGTTACAACAACTGGGCAACGTGCGCGTACACAGCGGCTGCAAGGTGATCGCCTTGGCGGGGCCCAAGCGCTTGCTGCTGGAAGACGCCGCGCGCGGCTGGGTGCTGAGTTACGACACCCTTATTCTGTGCACGGGCGCGCGCGAACGCCTGCTGCCCTTCCCCGGCTGGACACTGCCAGGCGTCACCGGCGCGGGCGGGCTGCAGGCGCTGATCAAAGGCGGTTTGCCGGTCGCCAACGAACGCATCGTCATTGCCGGCAGTGGCCCGCTGCTGCTGGCGTCGTCCGCTACCGCGCAGAAACACGGCGCGCAGGTAGTGCGCATCGCCGAACAGGCCCCTTTGGCCGCCGTCGCAGGATTCGCCGCCGGGTTGTGGCGCTGGCCGAACAAGGCCATACAGGCCATCACGCTGGGCAGCGCCGTCTACCGAACCTCGGCCCACGTGCTGGCGGCATTGGGAAGGGATCGCCTTGAGGCTGTGCGGGTCAAGGTGGGTGACAAGGTAGAAGAACTCGCCTGCGAGCGTCTGGCCTGCGGTTTCGGTCTGGTACCCAACGTCGAGATCGCCAGTGCCTTGGGCTGCGCCGTGCGGGATCAGGCCGTGGTGGTGGATGACTGGCAGGCCAGCAGCGTCGCCGATCATTATGCTGCTGGCGAGTGCACCGGTTTCGGCGGCAGCGAACTGGCGCTGGTTGAAGGGCGCATCGCCGGGCTGGCGGCCATCGGCGCACGCGACGAGGCGCGAAAGCTATGGGCCGAACGGCGTCGCTGGCAGGGTTTCGCGGACCGCTTGAACACAGCTTTCAGGCTTGACCCTGCGCTGAGAACGCTGGCGCAGCCGGACACCGTCGTTTGCCGCTGCGAAGACGTGCGTCACGCCGACCTCGTCGAGCACGGCAACTGGAGCCATGCCAAGCTCGCCACCCGTTGCGGGATGGGCGCTTGTCAGGGGCGCATCTGCTCGACCGCCGCGCAGACCTTGTTCGGCTGGGCACCGCCCCAGCTGCGCCCACCCTTCAGCCCCGCGCGGATTTCAACGCTGGCGTGCCTGGATGAGGGTGACGTGGTTTAGGGGGAACCCGGAGTAAAGGATGGCGGGGGCAACACCCAGGCTACTTCTCGCTCATGAGGGACAGGCTATTTTGATACCTCGACCTGTTCGTTCGCAGGGGGAAGCTGCGGTGACAGGCCCGCCGCCTTCGCGACCGTCGTAACCTCCGATTGCTCCTACAGTGGCATTGCGCCCGGCGCGGGATTTGAGGGTGTCATCGTCTGAATTTATCTCGGCCAGTTCACCGCAACTGTAGGAGTGAGCTTGCTCGCGAAGCGGCGTTGCAGACGCTTTACTCGGCAAGTTCACGGCACCTGTAGGAGTGAGCTTGCTCGCGAAGGCGGCGTTGCAGACGCAGGATATTCAGCGGTTGCACCCACGTCTTCGCGAGCAAGCTAACTCCCACAGTCCCCGCGGCAACTGGCGAATCGGCCCCCTCGACTAGGCGGCGCAGGGCAGATGCCGCATCATCGGCTTCATCTTCCTGTCCGGCTGTCCCGCCTGTGAACATGATCGACCTCCTCCCCGCCACGCCGCTGCACGACCTGGACCAACTGCTCGCCAGCCTGGCGCAGGTCGCACCGCTGTTCGATGCGATTCCCGGCGTGGTGTTCTTCGTCAAGGACGCCCGGGCGCGCTATGCGCTGGTCAATCAAACGCTGGTGCAGCGCTGCGGCTACAAGGCAAAGAACCAGATTGTAGGCCTGACCGCCGAAGAGGTATTTCCCGCGCGCTTCGGGCCGCTGTACACCGCGCAGGATCGTCGGGTGCTAGCCGATGGCAGGCAATTGAGCGATCAGCTGGAGCTGCACTTGTATTACGGCAACCAGCCGATCTGGTGCCTGACCCACAAAATCGCCCTGCGCGACCTTGACGGATTGATCATCGGGCTGGCGGGCATTTCGCGGGACCTTCAAACCCCGCAAACGACCCAGCCGGCCTATCAAAAGCTGGTGGAGGTCGACCGCTACATCCGCGAGCACTTCGCCCGGCCTATCACCCTGCAGCAACTGACCGCCATCGCCGGCCTCTCGATCGCGCAGCTGGAGCGGCACTGCAAACGCATTTTTCAGCTCACACCACGGCAGATGATCCACAAGGCGCGGCTGGGCGAAGCGTCGCGGCTGTTGCAGGAAGACCTGTCGATCACGGAAGTCGCCCTGCGCTGCGGCTACACCGATCACAGCGCGTTCAGCCGCCAGTTCAAGGCCTTGACCGGCGCGTCACCGAGCGAGTATCGGGACACGCGAAAGAGCGTCTGAATTCCTGCCATTCATTTCGATGATCACCTAGTTTTCTTGTGGGACCGGCTTCAGCCGGGAAGAGGCCAGTGCGCTTTCGTGGGACCGGCTTTAGCCGGGAAGAGGCCAGTGTGGACACCTAAGTACTTGCAGTGGGACCACTGACGCATTCCCGGCTGAAGCCGGTCCCACAGGTGATCGCAATCCATTGAAGACTTGCCGCGCGGCGCAATATCCCCACCCTTTCGCCTTACATCAACGTGCACCTATGAAGCACACCGCGCATTCCTGCTCCTTTATGTAACACCCATCACCTCGCTCGAAAGACGCCCTCCCCGGCCAACCCGCTGATCCAGAGCCCTGCACGACGGCCCTGCAAAACGGGCACGCTGCATGCATATCAAATATCGTATACGAAATTACCTAACCGGCCGTTTCTCATCTGCACGCACGAGGCTTTTATGAAAAACCAAGCTGTCGCCGTCGCTCTTCTCGCCGTCATGACCTCATCGATCCTCAACACTGCGCAGGCCGACAAGCTCGATGACATCATCGACTCCGGCAAACTGCGCTGCGCGGTGACGCTGGACTTCCCGCCCATGGGCTCGCGCGATGATAAAAACAACCCGGTCGGGTTCGATGTGGATTACTGCAACGACCTGGCGAAGGTGCTTGGCGTGACGGCCGAAGTGGTTGAAACCCCGTTCCCGGATCGCATCCCTGCGCTGGTCTCGGGTCGTGCCGACGTGATTGTGGCCTCGACCTCGGACACGCTGGAACGGGCCAAAACGGTCGGCATGACCATTCCTTATTTCGCGTTCCAGATGGTCGTGCTGACCCGTGAAGACGCAGGCATCAACAGCTACGACGACCTCAAAGGCAAGGACGTCGGCAACACCAGCGGCACCTTTGAAGCCATCGCGCTGGAGAAGGACCAGAAAAAATGGGGCAGCGGCAGTTTCCGCGCGTACCAGACCCAGAACGACACCATTCTCGCGGTTGCCCAGGGCCACATAAAAGCGTCCGTGGTCACCAACACCGTCGCCGCCGCGACGATCAAATCAGGCAAATACAAAGGCCTGAAAATCGCCGGCAACGCGCCCTACACCATCGACTACGTTTCCCTTGCAGCAAAGCGTAACGAGTACGGGTTGATTCACTACCTGAACCTGTTCGTGAACCAGCAAGTGCGGTCAGGCCGTTACGCCGAGCTGTATGAAAAGTGGGTAACGGGCAAGCCGGTCGACCTCACCGTGCCGGGGGTTTACTACTGATTCGTGGCACCGAGGCCTGGCACGATCACCAGCGCAGCTACCGCGCCGGACGCAAAATCTGTAGGAGCCGGCTTGCTGGCGAACGCGGTGGGTCAGCTGCCGTTGCAGGCACAGGCCGATGGCTTTCGCGGGCAAGCGCGCTCCTACAGCTTGCGGTGCTGCTCATGATCGTTCCAACGCTCCGCGTGGGAACGATCATCGGCGTCACCCGCAACCGATTCACTCACTCAGGAGCCCACGATGTCTGAAGTTTCGTTGAACGGGCGGTGTCTCGTCGCCGGCAGCGCTCAGGGCGCGTTGCTGTATGCCGACGTGGGCCTGAGCTTCTGGGGCGGGGTCGAGCCGTTCACCGGCGAGGTTATCGACCGTCACCATCCGCTCAGCGGGCAATTCATCAGCGGCCGCGTGTTGGCCATCCCCAGTGGGCGCGGTTCGTGTACCGGCAGCAGCGTGTTGCTTGAGCTGATGCTCAACGGCCATGCGCCGGCTGCCTTGGTGTTCGAGCGCGTCGAAGACATCCTGACCCTGGGCGTGCTGGTGGCCGAGCAAATGTTTGGTCACTCGATCCCGGTCATCAGCCTGGGCGAAGCAGGCTTCGCGGCGCTGCGTGGCGTCGCTTTCGTACGGGTCGAGGCCGATCGCGTGACCGGCTTCAACAACCCTCCCCCAGCCCTTGAACGCCGGCCGGAAAACCGACCCGCAATCGACGTCGTCAGCAGGATCAGCCTGAGCGAAACCGATCAGGGCCTGCTCGACGGTGCCTATGGCAAAGCCGCGCAGGTGGCGATGGGCATCATCCTGCGCATGGCAGAACTGCAAGGCGCGACCGAGTTGCTGGACATCACCCAGGCGCACATCGACGGTTGCATCTACACCGGGCCAGCCAGCCTGCGCTTCGCCCGTCAACTGGTGGAATGGGGCGCCAAGGTTCGCGTCCCCACCACCCTTAATTCGATCTCGGTGGACAAGCGCCGCTGGCGCGAACTCGGCATCGATCCGGCCCTCGGCGAGCCGGCCAGCCAATTGGGCGATGCCTACATGGACATGGGCGCGCGGGTCAGCTTCACTTGCGCGCCGTACCTGCTGGACAGCGCACCCGAGCTGGGCGAGCAAATCGTCTGGGCCGAATCCAACGCCGTGGTGTATGCCAACAGCGTGATCGGCGCGCGTACGTTGAAATACCCGGACTACCTCGACATCTGCATCGCCCTCACCGGCCGCGCGCCGAAAATCGGGTGCCACCTGACGCAACAACGGCTGGCGACGCTGCGCATCGACGTCCCTGAACTGGACGGCCTGGACGACAGCTTCTACCCGTTGCTCGGCTATCACGTAGGGCTGTTGTGCGGCGCCGCGATTCCGGTGATCTGCGGTCTGGAGCACAAGGGACCGACGCTGGATGACCTCAAGGCCTTCGGCGCGGCCTTCGCCACCACCTCTGCTGCGCCAATGTTTCACATGGCCGGCGTGACGCCCGAAGCGACCACCGCAGAGTTGGCCCTCGGCGGGCATGCGCCGGACAAAACCCTGCGCATCAGTGCGGCGGACCTGCTGCACAGCTGGCGCGAACTGAACAGCGCGCAAACGTCCGACGTCGATGTCATCACCCTCGGCAACCCGCATTTTTCCCTGAGCGAATGCGCGACGCTTGCGCACCTGTGCGGCGTTCAGCGTAAGCACAACGCGGTGGCGATCGTGGTGACCTGCGGCCGTGCCACGCTGGACCGCGCGCAACAGGCCGGCTATGTCGCCACGCTGGAACGCTTCGGCGTGCAGTTCGTCACCGACACCTGCTGGTGCATGCTGGGTGAGCCAGTCATACCACCCACGGCGCGCACGCTGATGACCAACTCCGGCAAATACGCGCATTACGCCCCGGGGCTGGTGGGCCGTCGGGTGCATTTCGCCAGCCTGGTCGAGTGCGTCGAAAGCGCCTGCACGGGGCTGGCCAGCGGCCGTTTGCCGGAGTGGCTGCGCGGCGCCGCACACGCGGAGGACAGCGCCCATGTTTGATTACAGCTTCCATTGGCGCGCGGCGTTCAAGGCCCTGCCCGACATGCTCAATGGCGCATGGGTAACGTTCGAAACCGCCGCACTGTCGATGATCCTCGGCGTGACCATCGCGCTGTTTCTGGTGTTCATGCGTCAAGGCAAAAACCGTCTGTTCCGCGGGTTCGCCGCGACCTGGATTTCCATCGCGCGCAACACGCCGTCGTTGTTTCAGGTGTACATCCTGTATTTCGGCCTCGGCTCGTTCGGCTTGCACATCAGTTCCTGGGCGGCGTTGCTGGCGGGCATCACCATCAACAACGCGGGCTATCTGGCGGAGAATTTTCGCGGCGGCCTGAAGGCGGTGCCCGACACGCAATTGCGCGCTGCCCGCTCGCTGGGCATGAGCGCGCCGCAGGCCTACCGGTTGATCGTCATTCCGCAATTGCTGCGCATCGTCTTCTATCCGCTGACCAACCAGATGGTCTGGGCCGTCCTGATGACGTCGATGGGGGTGATCGTCGGGCTGAACAATGACCTCACCGGTGTGACCCAGGATTACAACGTCAAAACCTTCCGCACCTTTGAATTCTTCGCCATCGCGGCGGTGCTGTATTACCTGATCGCCAAGCTGATCGTGGTCGTCGCACGGCTGCTGTCCTGGCGCTTGTTCCGGTACTGAGGAGAGGGGCATGTTCGACAGCACGTTCACCTGGAACGACCTGCAATTCATGCTGCAGGGCGCCTGGGTCACGATTTTGCTCACTGTGGTGTCGATGCTCATCGGCACGGTCGCCGGGGTGGTCTGCGGCATGGCCCGGGCTTTGTTACCGCGCAGCACGATTCCGCTGGCCTGGGTGCTGGACGTGTTTCGCAGCGTGCCGTTGCTGATTCAGTTTGTGTTGTTCAACGCACTGAAAAGCATCGCCGGTTTGAACTGGAGTGCGTTTACCGTGGCTTGCGTGGTGCTCGGTCTGTACGTCACCGCTTACTGCACGGAGATCGTGCGCAGCGGCGTGTTGTCGGTGCCGCTCAGCCTGCGCCGCGCCAGCCGCTCGCTGGGCCTGACGTATTGGCAGGACTTGCGCCAGATCGTCATGCCGATGGCCACTCGTGTCGCTTTTCCCGGCTGGATCAATCTGCTGCTCGGGGTGATGAAGGACACCGCGCTGGTGATGTGGATCGGCATTGTCGAGCTGCTGCGTGCCTCGCAGACCATCGTCACGCGCATTCAGGAACCGCTGCTGGTGCTGTGCATCGCCGGGCTGATTTATTACGTCATGAGTCTGGTGGTCGCGCGTCTGGGCGCCCGGCTGGAAACGAGGTGGCAGGAAAATGATTGAGATCGACAACGTTCACAAGTCATTCGGCGAGCTCGAAGTCATCAAGGGCGTGAGCCTGCAGGTGAACAAGGGCGAAGTGGTTTCCATCATCGGCGGATCGGGCTCGGGCAAGTCGACGCTGCTGATGTGCATCAACGGACTGGAATCAATCAAAAGCGGCAGCATTCGCGTTGATGGCACGGAGGTGCACGCCAGGGGCACGGACATCAACAAACTGCGGCAGAAGATCGGTATCGTTTTTCAGCAGTGGAACGCGTTCCCCCATTTGACGGTGCTGGAAAACGTGATGCTGGCGCCGCGCACCGTGCTGGGCAAAAGCAAGGCCGAAGCCGAAGCGCTGGCGGTCAGGCAGCTGACCCACGTGGGGCTGGGCGACAAGCTCAAGGTGTTTCCCGGCAAGCTCTCGGGCGGGCAGCAACAGCGCATGGCGATCGCCCGGGCGCTGGCGATGTCGCCGGATTACATGCTGTTTGACGAAGCGACGTCCGCCCTTGATCCGCAATTGGTGGGCGAGGTGCTCGACACCATGCGCATGCTGGCCGAAGACGGCATGACGATGATTCTGGTGACCCACGAAATCCGTTTCGCCCGCGACGTGTCGGACCGCGTGGCGTTTTTCCGCAACGGCCTGGTGCACGAGATCGGCACGCCGGATCAGGTGATCGGCAATCCGCAGCGGCCGGAAACGGCAGATTTTTTGCGGTCAATCAATTGATCGATTATGCGGTAAGGCCCATCGATGTCGGGATGTTTGACACAACATGCCTGTAGGAAGCCATCAATGTTGTGGAGTACGGCACAACACGTCTGTAGGAGGCCATCAATGTCGCGGTGTTTGACACAGCACACCCGTAGGAGCGGGCTTGCTGGCGAACCGGTCCGTTCAGCCACCACGGCAGTGAATGACACCGCGCGTTCGCCAGCAAGCCGGCTCCTACGGATCGAGTCGAACCGGCCTGATTGGTTGAGCTCACCGGCTCAATCGAATGCAACGGATTCAGCAGGAGGCCATTAATGTCGTGGTGTTTGACACAACACACCCGTAGGAGCCGGCTTGCTGGCGAACCGGTCCGTTCAGCCACCACGGCGGTGAATGACACCGCGCGTTCGCCAGCAAGCCGGCTCCTACGGATCGAGTCGAACGGGCCTGATTGGTTGAGCTCACCGGCTCAATCGAATCCAACGGAGCCAACGGATCCAACCGATTCCGCAGCAGGCCAGTCAATGTCGGGATGTTTGACACAACACACCCGTAGGAGCCGGCTTGCTGGCGAACCGGTCCGTTCAGCCACCACGGCGGTGAATGACACCGCGCGTTCGCCAGCAAGCCGGCTCCTACGGATCGAGTCGGGCCGGCCTGATTCGTTGAGCTCACCGGTTCAATCGAATCCAATGGATCCAACGGCTCAATCGAACTCAACTGATCCAGCAGCAGGCCAGTCCATGTTGGGACGTTTGACACAACACACCCGTAGGAGC
>Ga0308170_10004327_pt1 | contig 11216 bp, 11 predicted proteins | sample PhyBR2_2_FD_202136 | JGI IMG/M metagenome (GOLD analysis project Ga0308170, IMG submission 202136) | Phyllosphere microbial communities from UC Gill Tract Community Farm, Albany, California, United States - DLSLSB.R2 | ecosystem: Host-associated > Plants > Phyllosphere > Unclassified | place... | reverse complement strand
AGCTCGGCGTTGGTCCGGGCGAGCTGGTCGGTGCGGAGGCCCAACTCGAAGAGGTGGACCGCCTGGCTCGCGAGGGTGGCGAGCATGCGGCGCCGGTGCGCCACGGTGTTGGTGCGTCGCTCGGGACGTCGGTCCGCACGGGGATCGGCGACGCTCAGCGTGCCGACCGCGACCCCTGCGGGGCTCCGCAACACAGCCGCGGCGAACATGTGCCCCGCGCCCATCCGTCCGTCGATGCCCAGCAGCGCGGCGAGTTGTGGGTCCTCAGCGGGATCCTCCGTGTAGATGTCCACGCCGGTCGCCATGATCGCGTCGCTCAGGCGCCGCGCGCCCTCGGCTTCCGCGTTCTCCTCACCGATCTCGGCCCCGCCGACGGCCACCGCCCGAGATCGTCCGTCCGCGACGATCTCGATCCCAGCCCACGGGGCTTCGCACAGCTGGGCGGCGAGGTCGCACAGCGCCGTCAGGTCCTCCGGGCTCGCCCAACAATCCAGATAGGCGACCGCATCAGAGATGGCGCCCTTCTGGGAGTCCGCAGCCATGTCAGCAGACCCCCTCTCGCAACGCGAGGGCGCCCGCGGAGCGTGATCATCGCCCGGTGGGATCGAGGTCGATGCCCCCGAGTACATCACGGTGTCGGCCCGCAGGACCGGCGAACGGGGCCCGGGTTCACACCCCCGTGGGGTCGACCTCGGGGGCGGGCACGGCGCCAGGGTCCGTCGTGGGCTCTGGATCGGGTGTCGATCCGGGACCAGGGTCACCGCTCGGCACCACGGTCGGGTCGGGGCTCGGCTCGGTCGGCGTTGTCGTCATGCCTACCGGTACCCGGGCGATCAGGGCGGATGCTCTCTGATTCCGCGTTCGCGCGGTGCGGGAGGGTCGAGTCGGCCGGGCAAGGGCGTGCAAGCCAGATCACACGCGGGCCGGGTGTCCCCCGCGATGGCTCGGGCACCGAGTACCCATGACCAACGACCACGCATCAGAAGCACGAGAAGGGCTCCTCGACACGGTGGCCGGCAAGGCCAAGGAGGTCGCCGGCGCCGTGACCGGCAAGGACGACCTCGTCGAAGAGGGCCAGCTCCAGCAGGCCGAGGCGCGCAACCGTCGCGAGGCGGTGGCCGAGTCTGCGGTAGCGGACGCCAAGCAGCAAGAGGCGGTCGAGGAGCTTCGGGAGACCCGGCAGGAGACCGTCTCGCAGCGGCAGGCGGCCGACGCCCGGGCCCGTGAAGAGGAGGCGGTCGCGGAGCGCGAGCGCGCCGCCGAGCGCGCCTCCGCCGAGCGCGAGGCCGACCAGGAGGAAGTGCGAGGTCTCGCCGCTGCCGAGGAGCGTGGTGACGAGGTCGCTGCTCGTCGCGCGGATGAGGCGGACCGGCTCGAGCGAGCCGCGGACGCCGACGAGCATCGCGCCGCCGAGGAGCGCGCGCGGCTCGAGCGCGAGGCCACCGATGCCGAGGAGCGCGCGGCAGAGCTGCGCGCCCAGAACGAGAACTGAGGAGCCACCATGATCAGCACGCTCATCTCTTTGCCCTACGAGCTCACCCGGCGCCCGCTGGTCGCCGTCGGCGAGGGGCTCACCGGCCGCCTCCGCGAGGATGCGGCACCGCGCCTCTACGTCGACAGGGCCATCGGGTCGGCAGATCGCCTAGCCGGGAACCTCATGCGCAACGAGGAGATCACCCGCCGCGGCACCGCCCGCCTCGAGAGGTCCGCCGGCGTCGCTGCGGCCGCCACCCTCGAGCGCAAGGCCGAGTCCAAGCGCGAGAAGGCGCGCGCGACCCAGGCGGCCGGGCGCCAGCAGGCGCAGGACCGGCGCACGGCGGCCCAGGAGACGCTGGCGCGTGGTCTCGACGAGGCCGACGCCGCAGAGGCCCAGGCCAAGCGCGACGCCCGTGCCCAGGCGACGAAGAAGGCCACCACGAAGAAGAACGCAGCCGACCGCGAGGCGTCGGCCAAGAAGGCGGCCGCAGACCAGCGCCGGGCTCGCGCCGACCGGGCCGCGGCCGCCAAGGAGAAGACCGCGCAGCGTCAGGCCACCACCGAGCTCGACGAGGCCCGGGCCAACCGCGCCGCGGCCACCGAGGCCCGCCAGGACGCGAACCGCCTCGAGCAGCTCACCGACGCCAAGAAGGACGAGCGGCGCCGTTCCTGAGTCGAGCCGGCCCGGATCGGCCGCGTCGTCGCGTGGCGGTCCGGGTCAGGTCGTCCGGGTAGGCCCCGCGCCGCCGACGGTGGGTGGGTCGGACATGACCCAGCGCGCCGCGGCGGTGCCGGCGGCTCCGATCGGGCGACCGATCATCGCGTCGACCAGCGTGCCCGCGACGGGCGGATGGGGTAGCCCGAGCATCCGCTTGGTCCAGCTCGGCAGCGTCGCGACCGCACCTGCGGCGATCAGACCGTAGCCGGGTCGAGCCGCCCACGGCAGCGGCGGGCTCACCAGTAGGTACCGAGCCACGTCTCTGGCCGCGCGCGTGCCCTCGAGCTCAGGGCGTAAGGCATCCAGCTCCGCACGCAGCTGCATCTCGGTGCTCGGCGGGTCGACCACCCCGAGACGACCGGCCACCAGACCGGTCTGGGCCACGTAGCGGTCAGCCTCCTGCTGACTGATCGCGCGCGCGCCGTAGCGCTGGAACGTCGTCAGGAAGCTCTCGACCTCCGCCAGGTGGATCCACCGCAGCAGATGCGGGTCGTCGGCGGCGTACGGGCGCCCATCGGGTGCCACGCCCCGCACCGACGCGTGGATGCGTCGGACCCTGTCGATCGCCCGCTCGGCGTACTCGATCGGGCCGAACGTGGTGGAGGCGATGAACGCGCTGGTGTTGGCCACCCGCGCCCACGGATCCGTCCGGTAGTCCGAGTGCTCCTCCACCCCGGCCAGGGCGAGCGGATGCAGCGACTGGAGCAACAACGCCCGGATCCCGCCGGCGAACATCGACGCGTCCGAGTGGACCCACCAGATCGGGTCATCCGGCGTGAACCATCGCTCGCCCTCGGCCCCCCAGATCTCCCGCGCGCGCTCTTCGGCGTCGGCACCGGCGACCCTGCGCCGCAGCGCGTTCGCCGCTCGGCTACGCACGACACCGACCGGCCGCCCCATCGCCGCACCCAGGCCCCCAGAGATCACCCGTCCATCGTGCCACCGTGCCGAAAGGCAGCCCGACCATGCGCGGCGGTGACGCCGGGGCTCATTGCCGCAGCCGCGAGCACGCCCGCCATGCGCATCAATCGAACACTTGTTCTATTCTTCGCTCATGGAGTCCACTCTGCGCGAGGTCGAGCCTCGGCTCGTGTGGCTCCTGCGCGGCGGGCCCGGCAGCGTGCCGCTGCCGGCGTGGCCGGGTCTGTTGCTGGCGTGGCGCAAGACGCCGTCCGACCCGCCGAGGCCGGCCCGGTGGCAGGCCCTGGTGGCCTTCTCCCGAGCAGGCTCGGTCGTCGAGCTGCGTTGGTGCTACGACACGGAGCTGCGACCCGTCCAGGAGAGTCCGCCGATGGCATGACGGCGTGGCGTTGGCGGCACCTGGGCCACGATCGGCCCTAGTCTCAGCAGTCCCCCACCAAGGAGCCCACGATGGACATGCGTCTGGAACTCGTCCCCCTCCCGACCCGAGACGTCGACCGGAGCAAGGAGTTCTACGTCGAGCGGATGGGATTCCACCTCGACCACGACGTCTCGCCGGGCAACGGCTTCCGCGTGGTCCAGCTGACTCCCCCGGGCTCGTCCTGCTCGATCGTCGTCGGCGTCGGGATGAGTGCGCCCGATGCTCCCCCGGTGCTCGGCTTGCACCTGGTGGTCGACGACATCGAGCTGGTGCGGGCGCACCTGGCGACCAAGGGCGTCGAGGTCTCCGACGTGAACGACATGGGCGGTGTGAAGTACGCCTACCTGAGCGACCCCGATGGGAACTCCTGGGCGCTGCAGCAGCTCGCCCGCTGACCTCAGAGGTCGGCGGGCCGCGCCTCGTGCCCCCGCCGACCGTGCGTGCGCCGGTCCTCCTTCATCTCCGCCTCGTACAGGTGACGCTTGCCGTCGGCGAGTCGGTCACGTGCCAGCTTCTCCAGCTCCTTGAAGACCCGGTAGTACGTGTCGTCGTACCCCTCGACGATCTGGAACGTCCAGTGGCCGGGGATGACGTTGCGTCCCACCAGCTCGGTGTCGATGCGCTCGGCGAGATCGTCGTGCCCGGCGTCGCGAAGCATCTGCACCGCATCGCCCAGCATCAGGTCGGCGGTCCCGGTACGTCGGTGGAAGGCGTACAGGTGTCCGCGCGCCTCCTCCGCGGCCTCGAGCGCCTCGGACAGCTTGCCGAGGGCCTCCACCGTGTCGTCGTCCAGACCCTCTGGGCGACGGTGCGCGCCGTCCGGGCCGCTCACTCGTCGGAACTCTCGGTGCTCATCTGCGTGGTCATGAGCGAGCGTTACCCCACCGCGGCCACTCACAACCAGGGTGAGACCAGCTCCGTCAGCTTCGGGGTGAGCGCCATCATCAGGAGCGGTCCGAAGGTGATGCGCTGGACGCCGGCAGCCCTCAGGTCGTCCAGAGAGCCCGACATCGATCCCTCCACCGGGTGGGCGGTGACGTTGACCGGCCCGGAGAGCTGCTCGAGGAGCGTGCGGAGCGTGGCGTTGTCCGGCACGCGCACCGGGTAGACGCATCGGGCGCCGGCCTCCTCGCACGCCCGGAGGCGCCGTACGGCCTCGGCGAGCGGGTCCTCGAACGTGGCGTGGACACCCAAGAACGCGTCCGTACGGGCGTTGATGACCAGTTCCACACCCGCCTGGTCCGCGGCGGCGCGGATGGCGGCGATGTAGTCGGCGTGCTCCTGGACCTCGCGCAGCCGGCCCTGGCTGTGCACGGTGTCCTCGACGTTGATGCCGGCGACGCCGGCCTCGAGCACGCGCTCGACCAGCTCGCCGGCGGGGGTGTCGTACCCGGACTCGACGTCGGCGGTGACGGGCGCGTCGACCGCGGCCGTGATGCGCCGGATGCCGTCGAGTGCGTCGTCGAGGGTCATCCCCTCGTTGTCCGCCTGCCCACGGGAGTCGGCCAGCGGGTGGCTCCCGACACTCAGCGCAGGGAACCCGGCGTCGACCACGGCGCGTGCCGACCACGCGTCCCAGACCGTGGGAAGCACCAGGGTCGTGCCGGTGTGGTGAAGTCGCAGCAGCTCACTGGCCTTGGCCGTCACATCGCTCATGCCACGAGCATGACAGAGCGGTGCGCACCCGGCCTGCGGTCCTGCGCTGCCCTCGGCCGCGGCGCATATCCCGTCAGCCGCAGGTGCTGGCGCCGCTCGCGTCCTCCGCCCTCGCGGCGGCGTCGTCGAAGTAGACGCCCCGGCCGTAGTCGAAGCCGAGCGGGGCGATGGAGCGCCACTGCTCGGCCGTCTCGATGCCGTGGGCGCAGATCTTGAGACCGAGGTCGTGCGCCCACCGCACGGTCGCGGTCATCACCGCCTGCTGGTCCCGGTCGCTGAGGCTCGCCAGGCTGCGGCGATCCAGCGTGATCGCGTCCGCGCGCACCCGAGCGATCCGGTCGGCGTCGAAGAAGCCACCGGCCCAGTCCGCGATCGCGATGCGGGCACCCCGCTCCTTCAGGCCCTCGATGACCTCCGCGAGATGCTCGGGGATGTCGACGTCGCTGCGGTGCTCCAGCTCGATGACGATGCCGTGCAGGTCTTCGGCCAGAGCCGCTCGGATGACCGGGCTGCCGAGCGCGGGCAGGCTGAGGTTGATCGAGAGGTAGCCGTCGGCTGGTGAGCGGCGCAGAGCGGCGCGCAGCGCCGACGCCTCCAGCTCGTGTCCGTAGCCGTCGCGGTGTGCGCGGGTGAGGATCGAGGCGGACGTGCCGTCCGGGAAGCGTCTGATCGCCTGGCGACCGACCTCGAGCCCGGTCTCCAGGTCGACGATCGGCTGCAGCGCGATGTGCACCGGCGGCAGGGCCTCCTCCCCGTAGAGGCTGTCGGCCACCCGGGCGCATCGACGGCCTGCACGCTTGGCCTCGTACAGCGCCCGGTCCGCCAGCGCGACCACCAGGTCGGGGTCGTGGTCGCGGCGCGCGACGGCGATGCCCGCCGAGAAGCTCTGCCCGTCGGGCGTCAGCTCCTGCATCGCCTGCAGGCGTCGGGAGGCCTGTTCCGCGTCCAGACCGGGCAGGATCAGCCCGAACTCCTCGCCGCCGTAGCGAGCCAGCACCTCGTCGGGTTCCAGCACCTCGCACCATGCCGCCACGGCCTCGCGGAGCAGGCGGTCGCCCGCCTGGTGACCGAACTCGTCGTTGAACCTCTTGAAGTGATCCAGGTCGATCATGGCGATGCTCAGCGCGCTGCCCTGCTCCCGGGCCCGCTGCATGGCCCGGCCGAGCTCGTAGTCCCAGCTACGACGGTTGGGGATGCCCGTGAGGGCGTCGTTGCGGGCCAGGGCGGTGAGGCGTACGGACTGGACCTCCACGGTCTTGAGCAGCAGGCCCATGCGCAGCAGCACCAGCAGCGACAGGATCATCGATCCTACCGAGACCAGCTGCCACGGGATCTGCTGGCGGATCAGCGCATCGAGGAAGAGCGTGAGACCGGGCAGCAGCAGGCCGCAGCCGAGCACCAGCATCCGTGCCCGCGCGGAGATGCGCTGCTGGCCGTGGGTCTGCGGCCGGTCGATCTGCCCTGCCGAGCGGGTGCACGCCGCAGCAGCCGCCGCGAGGTAGCCGAGGAGCCACAGCAGGTCCATCCAGGCAGGCGTCACGGCCTCGGGATCGGTCATCGCGACCACGTTCCAGACGATGTCTGCGCCGAGGGTCGCCAGCAGTGCCACCACGAGCAGCCGGAAGGCCAGCGCCCGGGTCCCGGAGACCGTCCAGACGCTGAGCATCACCCCGAGCAGCAGGACGTCTGCCGCCGGATAGGCCGAGGCCACGGCGCGCCCGAGGACGCTCAGGCTCGAGTCGGCGGCGATCGGGGCGACGACGAAGGTCGCGATCACGATCCCCGAGCCGACGGTCATGATGGCCGCCTCCAGCAGCGGAGTCGCGTCCGAACGCACGCTGGGTGCGCGGACCAGTCGCAGGAGGCTGAGCGCCAGGACCAGGTAGGAGCCCAGATAGACGGCGTCGCTGGGGACCGGGTAGAAGCTGACGTGCAGCACGTGTTGCTCGATCGAGAACACCCCGTCGCCGAGGACGAGGCCCCCGAACCCGGCAAGCACCAGCATCCACCGGCCGCGCACCCGCGTGCGCAGCCGCGAGGCGCCCCACACGCCCACGCCGATGCAGGCGATGGCGAACACGTCGTAGACCCAGGCCCGGACGGCGCCCGGAGGGATCAGCGGGTAGGCGCACCACAGCACCGCAAGGACCGCCACGGCTCGCATCGGTGCGGTGAGCCGTTGTCCCGGGGACGTGCGGCGGACGTACGACACATTCATCCTCGAGGTCAGCCAGGACGTGGCGGGTTGGTTACGCCGCCAGGTGCCGAGCCAACGAGACGGCAGCTCAGTTGAGCCTTCCTGGACCCATCGGCACCGGAGCCGACGGTCTGAGCCGACCTCGGACGAATCACACGGGTGCTAGGGGTGCAGCACGATCTTCCCGACCCGGCCGGGAGCGCCGTTGGCGCGCGCCGCTTCGCTGATCTGCCCGAGCGGATAGACGGCTTCGACGGGAAGGGTGAGCGAGCCGTCGCCGACGCGCTCGTAGAGCTCCCGCATCAACGCCGACCGCTTGTCGGCGGGCATCTCGGCACTGACCTTGCTGCCCCAGAAGCCCTTGATCGTGACGTGCTTGAAGATCACCTCACCCGACGGGATCTGCATCGTCGGCGACGCCATCGCGCCGAAGACGACGAGCGTGCCCTCCTCGCCCAGCACGGAGACCAGGTCGCCGGTGGCGGCGCCCCCGACGGAGTCGACAGCCACCCGTACGGGAGCACCGCCGGTGATCTCCGCAGCACGGTGGCGCCAGTCGTCCGCGTCGGTCGCCACCACGTCGCCGATGCCGAGCGTCGCCAGCTCATCGACCCCCGCAGACCGGCGTACGAGGCCGAGCACCTTCACGCCGCGTGCCCGCGCCAGCTGGGCCACCAGGCGGCCGACGGCGCCGTTCGCGGCGTTCTGGACCAGCCAGTCGCCCGGCTGCAGGTCCAGCGTGTCGAGCAGGCTGATCGCGCTGAACGGCATCGAGACGAGCTGCGCGGCGGTGTCGTCCGCGAGGCCGTCGGGCACCGGCAGCAACGCGCTCGCCTTCGCGACGAAGAGCTCGGCCCAGACCCCGAAGGTGCCACCTGTGACCACCCGCTGACCCACCTCGAGGCCGGTGACCTCCTCGCCCAGCGCATCCACCACCCCGACGGCCTCGGTGCCGGCGCGTGCGGGAAGCTCGGGCTTGTAGCCGTAGCTGCCGCGCACCGTCCACAGGTCGTGGTTGTGGATCGGGGAGGCCAGCAGCCGGACCCGCACCTCGCGCGGCCCCGGCTCAGGGGCGGGGACCTCCTGGAGGGTCAGGACCTCGGCGGGATCCCCGAACGACTCGTGCACGATGGCGCGCATCAGCTGCCTTCTCTCCTCATCAGCGGGCGCGGTGCCGACGCGGCACCGCGTGTCCATCGTGCCCTCGCAAGACAAGTTCGCTTCCGGACCCATCCGTTCGGCGAGTGGCTCCGAACCCCCTCCAAAGATCCACCAACCAGTACGACGGAGGAGATTGCGATGAGCAAGTTCGGAAGCGGCAAGACCCGGCTCGCGGCGGCGGCTGCAGTGATGGCGCTCGCGGGCGGCGTCGGTGCCACCGTGGCAGGCGGCAGCCCGGCAATGGCGATGGGGTCGGGCCACGGCCACGGCACCAACGAGTTCGGCATGACCAAGGCGTTCTACGACGGCAAGGCGCTGAGCTTCACGTACAGCAAGGGCTACTTCTGCGACACCTCGGTGTCGTCCGCGGCGTCCACGGGCTGTGAGGCCGGCGCCAAGTGGAAGACGGCCCCCTCGAAGCACCACGACCCGCTCTTCATCACGGTCCCGCTCGGCTTCGACGTCAAGAAGCACGCGATGGACTGCCCCTCGGGCCTGGTCTGCGTCGACCACCCCGGCACGATCGACCTCACCCGGCTCGAGCCGGCCCTGAAGCCGCTCTACCCGCAGCTGAGCGACGCCCAGCTCACCGAGGCGCTGAAGGACGCGGCCACGCCTGGCCACAGCCACTTCATCACCGACCGCAACCACGGCAAGCCGGAGTGGTGGGACGTGAAGGTCGTCGGTGTGACCGACAAGGCCGAGTACCAGAAGATCAACAACCACCGCTCGGCCGCGTTCCTCAAGAAGGAGATCAAGGCCGGCCGGACCACGGCTGCGATCCCGACCAACCTGTTCCTGTTCTTCTCCGTCAAGTGAGGGCCGGCCGGGGTGGACGCGTGGCGGCGCGTCCACCCCGGCACCGGAGGTGAGTGTCATGAAGCAACACGCTCTGCACAGTCCCGACCGCGGTGCCGCGGTCCTAGGGCTCGTCGTCGCTGCCGGCACCCACGTGCCGCTGGTGCGCGAGCACCTCGAGGAGGCGCCGTACATCGGCTGGCTCTTCATCGTCCTGTCGGCGGCCGCTGTGGTCCTGGCGGTGGCACTGCTGATCGCGGACACGACGCTCGTGTGGGCGCTGTCCGGTGCGGTGGGCCTGGCGGCCGTGGTCGCCTTCGTGGCCTCGCGCACGGTCGGCCTGCCCCTGATCGGCGACGACGTCGGCAACTGGTCCGAGCCGCTCGGCTATCCGGCGCTCGCCGCCGAGGCGGTCGTCGCTCTCGTGTCCGCGATGACGCTGCTGCGGACCCGGCGCCGCCCGGCGCTGGGTCAGGTGCCGCAGTAGGTGATGTAGTGCCCGAAGTCATCCGGGGCGGGTGCGGCGAAGGCCTCGAGGCCGGGCCGCTGCTCGTACGGGTGCCGCACGACCTCGACGAGCCGCTCGAACGGGCCGAGGTCACCACCGGTCGCCGCGGCGAGCGCCTCCTCCACCAGGTGGTTGCGCGGGATGTAGACGGGGTTCGTCCGGTCCATGAGGTCGGCATCCGGATCCAGGGCTCGCCATCGGGCCAGCCAGTCGTCGATCGCGGGTAGGTCCAGCACCAGCCCCCGGACCGGCTCCGCGTCGCCGCGAGCGGCCGCGCTGAGCCCACGGAAGCCGCTGGTCCAGTCGACATGGTTGGTGTGGAGGATCTCCAGCCAATCGCCGCCGAGCTGTGACGCCACCTCACCGTCCAGCCCGGCAGGAAGGCCCAGCTTGGCGCGCAGGCCCGAGGCGTACGTGGCTTCGTACCGCTCTCGGAACAGCGCGAGGGACTCCATCGCCGACGCCACGGCCGCGTCCTGGTCCTCGGCGAGCAGCGGGAGCAGTGTCTCGGCGAAGCGGGCCAGGTTCCACTGCACGACCAGCGGCTGGTTGCCGTAGGCGTAACGGCCCCCCGTGTCGATGGAGCTGAACACGGTGGCCGGCTCGTAGGTCTCCATGAACGCGCACGGCCCGTAGTCGATGGTCTCGCCGGAGATCGTCATGTTGTCGGTGTTCATCACGCCGTGAACGAAGCCGATCAGCATCCATCGCGCGACCAGATCGGCCTGTGCCGTGACGACGGCGTCCACCAGCGCGCGGTACGGATTCTCCGCTGCCGCTGCGGCCGGGTGGTGCCGCTCGATCGCATGGTCCGCCAGCCGGCGCACCAGCGCGAGGTCGCCGGTGGACGCGGCGAACTGGAAGGTGCCCACGCGCAGGTGACTGCTCGCCACCCGCGCGAGCACCGCGCCGGGCAGCACCGTCTCGCGCTGCACGTCGCGTCCGGTGGCGACCACGGCCAGGGAGCGGGTCGTCGGCACCCCGAGCGCGTGCATCGCCTCGCTCATCACGTACTCGCGCAGCATCGGGCCGACCGCGGCCCGGCCGTCGGCGCCGCGTGAGAACGGCGTGCGACCCGACCCCTTCAGGTGCAGGTCGCGCAGACGGCCGTCGCGATCGATCAGCTCGCCGAGAAGGAGAGCGCGTCCGTCCCCCAGCCGCGGCGCGTAGCCACCGAACTGGTGGCCGGCATAGGCCTGAGCGACCGGGGTGGCGTCCGGCGGCAGGGCCGTGCCGGTGAGCAGGCCGACTCCCCCCGGCGTGCGCAGCGCCGCAGGATCCAGGCCGAGCTCAGCCGCCAGCGGCTCGTTCAGGGCAAGCAGCCGCGGGGACGGCGTCTCCTCGGCTGCTTGCCCTGAAC
>Ga0308170_10004326_pt1 | contig 11217 bp, 15 predicted proteins | sample PhyBR2_2_FD_202136 | JGI IMG/M metagenome (GOLD analysis project Ga0308170, IMG submission 202136) | Phyllosphere microbial communities from UC Gill Tract Community Farm, Albany, California, United States - DLSLSB.R2 | ecosystem: Host-associated > Plants > Phyllosphere > Unclassified | place... | reverse complement strand
GACTCTATTGCATCGTTCTCTATTGCGAATCATCGCTTGAGAATCTTGTCGGCTCAACTTGCGAAATTCGTTCCCTCCTTCTCTTTCCTCCACTTTCCACCTTCCGCCTCTCTTCTCACCATGTCAGACTCCCCATCCTTCACGATCAAGAAACGGAAAGCACCCCGAGCGTCCACTTCGAAACTGTCGTTCGGTGGAGCAGGAGAACAAGATCAAGATGAACAAACCTCGACTCTAAACAACACTACAGGAGAAGAGGAGGGCAGTACTGTGGTCATCAGGAATAGGGGGAAGAAGACTCCAAGTGGTCGAGTCAAGGATAGAGAGGGAGCTGGTGGAAAGAAGTCGGCATTCGGATCAACTTCAATCGTGAGTCTCCTCTCTCTGAACTCACTGACTCGATGACGAGCTGAGAGCTCGACATGAGAACTTGCAGGACATGGACCTTGATGATTCGGAAGGTCCACCAACAGTGATCAAACGTTCTTCATCCTTCGCATCCACCCCAAAACGAGGCTTAGCACGCCCAACTCTCCTCTCCCAATCCTCCACTACCTCTCTACCGCCCACTCCCTCAACACTGACCGAGAGAACACCGGGAGAAAGATCGGTTTATTCAAAAGAGTATTTAGACGAATTGAAGAACTCGCAATTGGTTGCTCCTAAGCCGACGTTGGTAAAGGAGGATACAGAGGACGCGTACGATGAATTGACTATGAGTAAATTTGGGTCAGGTCAGATGGAGGGTAAGTATTTCGCTTTCATTTCTATTGTTTCCTTGGTTTTTTTTTTTCGCTGATTGAGTGCGAGTGAGTAGACGCAGCTTCAATGATCCCTACATCTAATACAATCACTCAAGCAATACAACGTAGAGAAGAACTACGCAAGACCGGCTTCTCCTCAAGCGGAACGAACGATGGATTCATTTCACTCGACGTAGGATTCGCGAACAAAGGTGGCGACTCTCGATTAGTACGGGAAGAGGATGAGTTAGGGGATGGAGATGAAGATCTCGCTGCGTATACTGGTTCAATGGAAAAGATACCTTTGGGGAAAAAGGCGAATAAAGAAGCGGCGAGGAAATTGAGGGGAGAAATGGGAGAGATGATCGAGGAGGTTGAAGGGGATGTTAGTGAAGAAGATGAGGAGATGAGGAGATGGGAAGAGGCACAGATTAGGAGAGGCGGTGATGGAGCCAAGAGGGAGAGTGCGAAGAAATTGGGAACGGCGAAGAAGAGTTATCGACCTGCACCGAGTGAGTCACTATCTTGCTATAAATCAGCATTTTGCTACAATGCGGCAGTGCTGATGTAGTTTTTCGTGACCTCACAGTACCGCAATCGACGACTCTCCCTTCTCTATCCGCTGTCACCTCTCGCCTCTCCCTTTCCCTCTCGACTCTTCAATCCTCCCATTCACTCGATGCCGCCTCCCTCTCCCACTTCACTCACGAGCGTCAAGATCTAGACAAACAAGAGTCTGAGTTACGAACAGAAGCAGAAAAAGTCGAGAAGAAATCGAGATGGTTTCAGGAATTCAAGGAAACGGTCGAGGATTGGGCGGCGTTCTTGGATGAGAAAGTGAGTCCTCACTCTGTCTCTCTCCTCAATTGCCAGAGATAGGCTGACAATGGTGTGTGTGTGAAGTTTCCACAACTAGAAAAGATTGAAGGAGAATACCTCAATATTCAGAAAGAACGCTATGAGATCGTCGCACGTCGAAGACTCGCAGATGATTCAGACGATGTTGCACTCTTTACTGGATCTTCGGTACCCTCCGACATAACCTCTCTCACTCGCCTCCCCGATCCATCCGAAGAAGACGAAACAATGACCACAAACTCTGAAGAACTCGAACCACGTTCCATTCTCCGCACAACACGACGAGCCGAACGAGAACGCCGCTATCTCGAGACTTCCGCCTCTACCTCCTCTTCGTCCTACCCCGATGCGCTCCCCGACGCAGGTTACATCTCTGATTCCTCTCTCACTTCGGGCGATTCCTCCGACTTGTCAATAGCTCTCTCCTCCTTACACGAGTCTTTATCGTCTTTGTTCTCGGATGTCAAAGTGGACGATTATCGGGATCCTAATTTGGCGATTCGAGGCAAATTTGAGGAGTGGAGGAGGGAGTATGGCGAGGAGTATGGGATGTTGTATGGTGGGTTGGGATTGGTGGGAGTTTGGGAGTTTTGGGCGAGAGTGGAAATGGCGGGATGGAACCCATTCGAGGTGAGTTGACATTGTTGTTTGAGAAAGAGATGCGAGAGTCAAGCTGATTTCGCAATCGACTTGGTCCATTCACAGATTGAACAATTACCTTCGACTCCTTCCGACTTGTCACAATACGCATGGCATCAAGCGCTCTCTTCATATGGCCATCACTCTCACTCTCACCACTCGGACGAAGAAGATTCCGAAGAACCCCCTCCAGATGAATCGACAGAAGTTCTCAATGCCCTAGTCACATCCGTCGTAATCCCCCGACTCTCTCAACTCGCAAAAGAATCCTACGACCCACAGAGCTCGAAACAAACAGTGAGCGCCCTGAAGTTGGTCGATGAAATTAGTTATTCCGTCGAACGAGATTCACCTCGATTCGAGGTAAGTTTCCTTCTCTCTCGGTGCTTGAATTTACAATGTTAATCTCAAGTGCTTATAGGGTTTAATTCAATCCTTCCTCCATCGCCTACGAGTTCAAATCTCGATCTCCCAAAAACTACTCCTCCCTCACTTAGAACGCCTCTCACTCCCTTCCCTCTCCTACGACCCGTCTACTTTCCTCGCTCGCTCTCACTTCCTCTCTCGCCAATTGAAACTCTTGAGAAGTTGTATGAGGTGGAGGAGGTTCATGAGATCTTTGAGGATCGCATTAGACGAGGAGTTGCCCGCGAGTGGGGAAGGGTTCGATGAATTAGTACTGAGGGAATTGGTAGGGAAAGTTATGATACCACTGATCGAAGTGAGTTGGAGTACGGGTCAAGGGGAAACGATTGCGAAGAAAGTTTTAGAAGTTTTACCGAAAGATGTGAATCCTGCTTTGAGGAGGAAATTGGAGGGCGAGGGGGTGAGATAAGTAAAACGTGGAGCTATCATCGTGTTGTTCAGTACAGTGAATAGAGATGTTGGGGCTTAATCGATCAAACACGAATGAATGTATGCTTCTCTTGTTAAGATAGCGAGAGATAGCGCGCAATACCTCCTGACTCTTTTCCTTCACTCTTGACCGATCTATGGCATTTCAACAACCTCAAGCACGACGTAAACAAACCTTACACTCACCACCACGCTGTACTACACCCGATGCAGTCCAATCCCCCTTAGCCACTTCAGATCAAGATGAAGAGGAAGGAGTTCTCTTATTCTCACTCTCCGATTCACAAGCATCTTGGACTCTATTAGCCTCACCGAGACGCGCAAGGTTATCAAGGTTACACTCTTATGGATCATCCAGTCAATTAACTACAAGTCCAGGTGGTTCGCCCCTTCAAATCGAACTAGACCACTCTCTACTCCCTTCACACGATGGAACCGGCGCATTCGCACAGGCGAGTAGTCTCAGAGGGACTAGTGTCGGATCTACTCAGGGAGAGAGTGAAGAGGGGGAATTAATCGGGAGGATGAGGGGAAGGGGGAGGAGGGAGAGTAGAACTACACAAGGAACCGAGACGGATGAGAGCGTACAAGGAAGTGAGTTGGATGGGAATAGCGACCAAGGGAGGTGGGAATTGACGGAACAGGCGTTGGAGAGTTTACATTCCTCGAATCGATTGGGACTGTTTCACCCTCGAGATCAAGAACAAGATGAGGAAGGTAGTGCTGGGTTCACTTCGGGGTCGGAAGAGGAAGAGGAAGATAGAGGATCAGAGAGTCAACGAAGCAGGCGAAAGGGGAAGGGTAGGCGAACGAACGAACAAGAAGAGGAAATGGAGCAATCCTTGTCCGCCTTATCTGCAGGCATTACTCCACGAGCACGACGCCAACTCGCTAGTCGTTCTCCTTCAAATCGACCACCACTCCTTCCTATCGTCGGCGAAACGTCTACTTCCCAAAGATCTCTTTCACCTTACTACAACATCTCGACCTTATCTCAAACTTCGTCAGATGGGTTCTCGGTCGGATCGAATGGAGTCAGGTACAAGAGTAAGAGGAGACATAGGAATGCGGGGAGTGGGAGTCAGAGTAAACGATTGCTCGAGATGGGGAAATTTGAGAGGATTGAAGAGGAGGAAGCGAAGAGAGCCGAACGAATGAAAGGAGTCTTGGAGGAGAGAATCAAGGAGAATGAGATCGCAGGTGCAAAGAAGGAGATTCTAATGGGTGAGCATGACTCTCTCTCGCATGCGACTCGGTTTGCAGTCAGCTCATCCGAGGATTTTTTCGCACCACAGGCGATCTCGCGTCAAAGCTCATGTCGATCGATCCCTCGACCTATCCACTCCTCGCAGCAAACGACCCGACCCCTACACCTTCTCGAGCTCCCTCTCCACCCATCTTCGCTCAATCCGTTCGACGAGACCTTTCCTCCTCGACATTCGATTCAATCGGCGACGCTTTCGTTGACAACCTTCGTGCACTCCGCGATGAAGAACAAGAAGATGAAGAAGACGAAGGGAATCTGACTGAAACAGAGGGAATTTCATCCTCTCCTGCGATCAATCTTACCAAATCCTCTCGATCAGAATCCGAACGAAACAATTGGGTACATTCCTCATCACCCCCAGTATTCGCACCTCGTTCTCCACCCTCCTCATTCACTTCAAACCCACTCCATCTCTCCCGTTCGACTCCCAACAATTTCTCCCTCCCTTTCTCTACTCACTCCCATTCCCTCTCCCTCAGACCAACAAACCTTTCTCATGAAGAACGCTTAATCCTCAGTTCTTCAAGCACGACGGAAGAGTCGGCTCCTTGGGGTGAATTGGATTCTTCTTTCGAAGTGTACATGAATTATTGGAAGCGCTTTTTGAGGAGGTTCAAGCGTGCGAGTTCGGGAGGGAGGGAGACGTCCGAGGGAAGTGGAGGATTGAGGGGAATGGAGAGGGATGAAACGGGGAGTGAGAGATCGAGGGGAGAGATCTACTGATATGTTTTGAATCGCTTTGTACCTTTTCTCCTTTCTCTCCTTCTCCTGTTTGACGCACACCGCACACGCATATTCGAACCCAATACACGCTTGTTTCTAGTTTCCTCTCCTTTTTCCCTATTGTAACTTTTTTCTCTCCCATCTTGATCTTTTTTTGTCGTTGTCTTTATCGTCCTCACCTACCTTGTCTCAAACGCTTGCTAATATTACCTTGTAACGTCTACTTCTCCTCTCATTCGTCGAGTTGGAGATCAACGAAGAGAGAGGTAGTTTGAGAGGATGACCGGTCGACGATCAATTGTTCAAAATCCGTAAACCTCGATTCCCGCTCCATGTCCCACCCAAATACTCCTTACCTCACCCCTTCCCCCTCCTTCGCTCGCCTCCAGCGCCCTCCTTCCCTTCCCGAGCGAACTCGCCGGCGCATCCAATTCAGAAAATTTGACAGTCTTGATTGGGGATTCAAATAGTTTCCACCATGGTGAAGTTGATGCAGCTGCTCGAGATTCTGAGGGGAGCGAAGAGAGAGCAGAAAGGATCTGAGGGGAGAATGAATCGCGGGGAGCAAGAGAGGTGGATGAGGCAGAAGAGGGGGGAGGGAAGATGAGGAGACCTGTTCGGAGGGACCACAAGCGGAGTCGATGATCCTGACCAGCTGTATGCGCAATGAATGATTAGTTCTCGGTCGAGCGAGGTGGAGAAAGGGAGAGAAGGGCGAACCGGCAATCAGAAATTCGTCTCTGTAGGTATCGAACCCTAGATCAGTCGAGAAGGAATTATAGTGACCTTTCAACGACATAATAGGGTTTGAAGAGGGCCGAGGTGAGGCAGAGGTGGGTTTAGAGAGTGCGCGAGCGAGAGAGGAGGAGAGAGGAAAGCGAAGGTCGTAGATTCCGATGGAGCTGCGAGCATTGATCCTGATCAGTTCGAGAATCTCAGCGTATGATAGGGACAGATGCGCGCACCCGTTCATTCCGGCTAGTATAACTCTGTTCGGATCTTCTCGTAGTAGCTTGATGTTCGTAACGGGACAATCGATTGCTATCTCCATCTGTGCGGCTTCTCCTGCATCAATCAGTACCGATTAGATCGATTGAAGCAAAGGAAAGAACGCACATCGTTCCTACTCTGACTCTCCTCATCCCGACTTCGTTTCTTCGGATGACTCGCTCTTCGATCATAGATCCTCATGGCTCCTCTCCTCAGTCCAGCGAATATCAGATCCTGTTCAAGGATTCGTCGCTCATAGTCAGTGTTGAGCATACGAAATGAAATGTGAGCGAGATTTCGAACGAACGTGGTGTAGATCTAGCGAGAAAACAGTTCCGTCTCCATTACGGCCTCCTGTTTGGATCCCTTCCATTGGTGAATCAACCTCGGGTGAAGAGGAGACTAAGACTTTCTTGTCGCAGCCTGTCGGATCAACAGAAGACGATGAGTTTCTGGTGGAAAGGGGAGCAGAAGAAGGGCAAGCTACGGAAAGGGAAGCGAGACTTGGGGGACTTACCGAGTGCTAGGAGATCTGGAGAGATAGCTGAAGTCCAGAGGGAAGTCTTCCGTGGCGAGAGGGTGACTGAGCTGTAGCATTCGGATCAACTCGCAAATCAGCAATCGTTCAATCGGATCCGACGTGAAGCGAAAGCTTACGCTAGAGAGATCGTATTCATCGTAGTTCCTACGATAGCTTGAGCTGAAGGTCCGAAACAAGTAGCGCTGTGAAGAATCCCAGCGAAATCAGAAGACTGTGATCTTGCGATTTCTGCGAAACGAGCGATTCTCCTCACATTACCCTATTCCCGCTTGTGTCGAGACTCGTAATCTTATTCGGGGCGAACCAGTTACTTCGAAACCCAAACTCGTCGTTTGGATAGTATCCTCCGAATCCATGTTCACTTTCACCTCGATTCAGATCACCTGTACTGCACGTCTTCCCCCTCGAAGTACTCAGTGCTGAGACGAAGAGTATGCAAAAGGACAGACGCACGCTATAGTCCCTGAACTTCCACCTAACCTGATAGTCTCGGGTCTCAAATCGTCGAAAGAGAGTTTAACGATTTCCTCCTCCACCGGTAAACATTCAGGATAAATCGTTTGCTGCAACTCGTACCGTGACAAAGAGTTGCTCTCTATCTCACTGTCATTCTCTCACACTCGCTCAGCAAATCCACGAGCTGCTTAGAGAGGGAAAGTGAGAACTAGCTGATTGAATCCTCTTGAAACTCCCTTGTTACCCCACTCCATCAACGCCAAATCCCTCAAATCCTCATACAATCCCTTCCTACCCCTTATCCTCTGTTTCTCCTTCCTCTCCTCGGTAGTTTGAGACGCTTTCAATCTTTTGTTTGATGAAGATTTATTCGGAACTTTGAGCGAGTTGGAGGTGGTGGAAGAGGTGGGAGAGGCTTTGTAGAATCGTTTACCATCCCATTCGTAGCCTGGGAGGGAGAAGGGAGGTGCGGTCGACATGGGGAGAGGTTTAGGAGATCAAGAAGAGTGAAAGTTTCAACTCTTGCTTCTCTACTCTTCACTGGCCTTCCTTGGTCTAGTCGACAGTATCGCTCAGAAGTAGCGAGACCGTAGCGTAGACTAGCTACATTCGCCCTCCTCAAGTTTTTCCAATTCCCCACCGTGACTTCGACCATTCGCCCTCCTCCCTCTCTCCCCTCTCTCTCCTTCGCCCTCCACTCCAGCTACAGTTCATGTCAGCCTCCAAGTTTTCATTGACAGGGAAAGTCGCAGTAGTGACAGGTGCGGCATCAGGAATTGGTTTCGCAATCGTAAAAGTTCGTCTCCCTCTCTCTTCTTACAGCTCTGATCGAAATCGCTGATTGGAAAGGTATGAACAGGCTTTCCTCGATGCCGATATCGCTGGGATTGTACTCGTTGATCTCGAAGGACCGACGTTGCGGAATGCAAAGGATCAACTTGTTCTCGCCGACGGTCAATCGGATTCTAGCCTCCACGACAGGATTCACGTTCTCGCCCTCGACGTCACCGATTCAAATGCAGCAGAGACTTATGTCTCGAAAGCCTTGGACCTCTATGGACGCCTCGACATCTCGATCCAATGTGCGGGAATCTGTCCTCCCGCGAAATCAATTCTTAGAACTAGCGAGGATGAATTCGATAAAGTCATGGATGTCAATGTGAAGGGAGTCTGGATGGGCTGTAAAGCTTCGTTGAGAGGAATGTTGCAGAGCCCCGAGGACGGGAAGGGAGGTAGCATCGTTCTAATCTCTTCTCAAATCGGGTTGGACGGTACGCTCTCCTTCTCTTAACCCTCTACTCTCTTCGTATCTGACTTTCCTTTGTGAGTAGGTATGCCCGGATTGACGCCTTACACAACCTCAAAATTCGCTCTGAGAGGATTAATGGCTTCTCTCGCTCAAGAGGTGGGACCGCTTGGAATCAGATGCAATTCGATCTGCCCCGGTCCGATCAATACGCCTCTCTACGACGATTTCCCAGATAAAGGAGCCCACGAGGCTAGATCCAATCTAAAGAGGGCAGGAGAGGCGGAGGAGATTGCGAATTCGGTTGTTTATTTGTGTAGTGAGGCAGGGGCGTTCTGTAGTGGGACTACCTTGAAAGTCGATGGAGGTTGGAGTAAATGGTGTTGATCTCATCTGTTGTTACTGTACGTAGGCATCGGGATGGAGGTTGTGTTCGGTGTGTTCAGTCAATCTACAACTCTCGAACTTAGCTTCTCTATCTCGCTACGACATGTCAGCATCTCTGTCTCTGTCGAGGTCGAGTGTTGGGTCTTGAGCTCGAAATTCGAGAACAGATAAGTTTAATACGTTGTGTGAAACCCATATCCGTGTATTCTATTCGCCCGTTTCGACATTTTCGAGCGAGTCCGCGTCGTAGGTGACTCTCAGCAGCAGCGTCACAGTGAGCCGTCCACGGCGAAAGGTAGAGCGCCTAAAACGAAGCAGAACCTCGTTGCCTTTCACTCGTTTCGACAACTTTTCCGTATTTCTATTCTACCTCAACTCCAGGCTGCCTTTGACCCTCTCAATCAGTTCCTCGAACCCCTCTTCGAACAAACACTCACCCAGGAGCCCCGAGAACTCCTGCTCATCCATTCCCAACAAAGCTTGCGAAGGACTACTTCGCTCGTTCCTTTCGATCGATTGTGCTTGAGCTGATGCGAGTCTAGGGAGATGCGAGGTGAGATGAGGGGGAAGAGGGAGGGTCGAGAAAGCACGCTGAGGAAGAGGTGGGAGGGATTGAGAGGGGAATTGGGATGGTTCCTGAGGAGGAGCAGGAGGGAGGAAGGGAGAGGATTGATCGAAGTGCGAATCGTAATGCGCGTGTTGCGACTGATGAGTATACAATGGATGTAAAGCATCAGAGTTTGATCCGATCTGCTGTCGGGTGTTGCTCGCTGTTGTCGATTTTCGATTCCTTCTCGTCGGTCCCTTCGACCTCCTTTGAGGAGGAGGAGGTAGCACATTCGTCTTTGCCGTATAAGTAGTCTTTGTCGAACTCTCTGCCAATTTGAAAGGAATAATCCCCTTGACACTGCCCATGAATCGTTCCCTCTCTTCTTTCCCCTCAAACTTGAATTGAGCTCTCTTGAACTCACTCTTCCCACTCATCTCATCGACAGAGAGATACCTCAATCCGACAATCTCATCTTTGAAGACTCCTTTGAGTGGGAGTTCGTCCGGTGGACAGTGAGAGCGAATGAGAGAAGTCGAGAAAGACATTAACTCGAATGAATCGAGGATGATTGGTTGTGAACGTTGGGGAGAGGTATAGTGTAGATCATAGCAGACACTCAGGAGCATCGAATGGGCCGTAGAGAGTGCATCAGAAGCAGTAGAGAGAGGTTTCGAACGAGTAGTTTCCAAACGAAGCGATAATTGAGGTTGAACACTGTGGGTTGAAGGATCGGGTCAATCATAGCACTTTGATAGACTCTTGCTTGACTTACAAATGATCAAAATCTTGTTTCCCTGCTGGTTTCGAAGCGTTCTTGTCTTCGATCTCTGATAGTTTCTGTCGCTTGATTGGGGGCTCAGGAGCAGTGCGAGACCTCGAATACTTGTTCAAGATCCATTGTTGAGTAGTTGTAGTAGTCGTCTTAGTTCTCGAAGCCATATTGCGAGATGAGAAGTAAAAAGGAGAGGAGAGAAAAGCTTCTCGCTGATTTGCCTCTCTTCGCAAAGTCACACCATCTCGAAGAGCTCGCAAAAGTGTCGATATGCAAGAGGTATATGGATGCAACAACAGAGGGGTAACAAAAGGGTACATCAATCGCCTCACGAGGTCATTAGCCGGATAACTTCAACCTACTCAACATCTCCCTCGCCCCACTTCCACTACTCGGGAAGTAGTCACTCAACTCACTAGGAGCTCTACTACCTCTCCCCATCATCCCTACTCCAACCCCTACGGATCCCGAAAGACTAGGCATTTTCCTATGAGCGTTTGGAACCGACGCTGAAATTGGTGAGGGTTGATAAGAGTGTCGACGAGAGATTGCTGGTGAGGGAGAGTAGAGCGAAGAAGGTGCTTTAGAGGATGCAGCAGAGGAGGGTGCGGCGGGTTTAGCAGAACCTATTCGGTGAAGACGTTTTCGTGTGGCTTTGACGACGGAAGGTTGAGGGTTCGTATCGTTCAACAAGACTCTTCCTCCTGATGCTGCCAGTGGTGCTGTAGGAGCTAGCCTTCCTCCTCCTCCTCCTGAGGGTGTGAGGGGACGTGGACTGCTCCGAGCCATAACGAGTTCGTTCTCTCTAGTGAATGGTGACAAGGTTTGATTCGTCGAAGAGAGGGTTTTCAGATGAGCACAAGAATCGTTTGCTCCTGGATTGAGAGTGATTGGGAGATGTTCTTCGTCGAGGAATGAAGTGTTGAGTACGGAAGAAGGGGATCTTGACAACAAATCGACGGGAGACGGTCGAGTGAAAGAGAGTGAATCTCCTTCTGTCGGTAAAGGTTTCAGGTTGCGAGTGGGAGAGGACATAGGGGTTGTGAGAGCTGTTTGAGGGGATGCGGTCGAGGATGAGGCGTACTGAGGTGGGAAGCGGGAGGATGCTGCATCGTTCGAAGTTGACGAAGCTGAGAGTTGCCATGAGAGATTCGAACGATGGATCGCGTTTTGAGATTGATATCGATTGA
>Ga0308170_10004323_pt1 | contig 11221 bp, 11 predicted proteins | sample PhyBR2_2_FD_202136 | JGI IMG/M metagenome (GOLD analysis project Ga0308170, IMG submission 202136) | Phyllosphere microbial communities from UC Gill Tract Community Farm, Albany, California, United States - DLSLSB.R2 | ecosystem: Host-associated > Plants > Phyllosphere > Unclassified | place... | reverse complement strand
AAGCGCTACCCTTCGACGACGATGCGCATAGCAACGATCGGCTTCGCGACGACCGCATCGATTTCGATGCCTGGTTGCTTCCGCCCGAAGTCCCCACGCGTGGCGAGTGGATCATCCGGTTCTGCTCGACGGCATCGGGGCCGATCGTGTTCGGTGTCGCACTCGCCGCCTTTGTCGGCTGGATCGCCTGAGGCGAGCCCATGAGCGCATTGTCTCCGTCGCAGCCGACGCCCTGTCGTCGAACGGAAGAACGCACCCCGATCGTGCGATCGAGCACGGTCCGGAACCTCGACGCAGCGCCTTACGACGTGACGATCGAAAACCTGTCTCGCAAGGGATTTTCCTTCACCAGCGACACCGTCGTCGCGGTCGGCGGGCGGATCAAGGTCGGTCTGGCAGGCGCGGGCAGCGCCGGCGCGCGCGTCGCCTGGCGGAAGGGCAATTGCCATGGCTGCCTGTTTCGCCCCGCGCTCACCAAGGCGCAGTTCGACGCAGCCTTCAGCCCGACGTCGAACGTCCTGACGATAACTCCGGCCAGCGCTTCGGCCGGCGACGCCGCTTTTGGAACGCGATCGGGCCGGGAACACGGTACCAAGATCGCATCGCCCGCTGTCGGGCTGATCCTGATGGGGCTCGCCGGTGCCATGTGCTGGACGATCATCGCGACGATCTTATAGCCCCGGTATCGGCGACAGTCGGTCTTCAATCGACGTCACTGGTCGCGATGCCGAACCACTTGCGCGCGCTTGTTGCTGTCGCGGTTTCCATTAGACGGTTCCGGCATCGGGTTCAGATCGGCGCCGGGGCGCGGGTCGATGGATCGCCATGTGCGGGATGGGGAAGCAGCAGCGTGTCGATCATGATTCACAGGCAGTGTTCACGGCGGGTTACGCACCGATGAGTCGTCGCCGGAAACTCGTGTTCGTCATCAATTCGATCGGCGAGGGCGGGGCCGAGCGGGCGCTCGATACCGTGCTGCGCGCCGTCGGCGGTCGTGCCGCACGCTATGAGATGCATCTCGTCCTGCTCGATGACGAACCGGAACGGCGCATTCTTCCCGCGCTGGACGGTCGCCACTGTCTCGACGCCCGGGGGAGCCTGCTCAAGAGTATCTCCCGGCTTCGGTCATGCCTCGATGCGCTCCAGCCGGATCTGGTCGTCAGCCTGCTGGTACGGTCGAACCTTGCAAACGCCGTGGCCGGGATCGGACGTCCCTGGCGAACGATCCTGTGCGAGCGGATGCATCTGAGTTCGCATCTCGCCGGGCGTTACACCGGGGCAGCGTTGCGGACGCTCCGGCTGCTCCCACGATTGCTGTATCCGCGCGCCGACCTGATATTGGCGGTGTCGGAAGGCGTGCAGCAGGATCTGATCGATACGTTCGGTCTCGCGCCGAGCAGGACGCGCACGATCCACAATCCCTATGATCTCGATGCGATCACCCGGGCGGGCGCGGAGCAGCCAGTCATCGACCTGCCGGAGCGCTACATGGTCGCGGTTGGCCGGATGGTCGAGGCGAAGGGGTTTCACGACCTGATCGAGGCGTACCGGCGTGCCGATCCTGCCCCATCGCTCGTGATCCTCGGGGATGGCGACCAACGGCAGGCGCTCGACGCACAGATCTCAGCGGCCGGACTGACCGGGCGGGTCCTGCTCCCTGGGTTCGTCGAACAACCCTTCGCGATCATGGCGCGCGCGCACTGTCTCGTGTCGGCGTCGCGCAACGAAGGTTTCCCCAATGCGATCGCCGAGGCGATGGTGCTGGGGCGCCCGGTGCTCGCGACCGATTGCCCCTCAGGGCCGGCCGAGCTGCTCGGCGGCGTCGCGGTCCGCCCGGGCGAGGTTGTCGAGGCGAAGTACGGATTGCTCGTCTGCAACCGCGATGTCGACGGCCTCGCCAAGGGGCTGGTGCGGATGAACGACGACGCGCTGTGCGCCCGGCTGGGGCAGGCGGCGCGCAGGCGGATGGACGATTTCCGCGTTGCCGTGATCGCTGCGCGCTACTGGGATACCTTTGACGGGGTCTTGGCCGCCACGCGCTGAGTCTGTCTGGCGGTCCCGCGCGCGACCTGCCGAATCAGGTCGCTGTACGCCCGTACGGCGAGCGATATGCGGTGGCGTGCGACGATCGGCTTGGCGGGGGGCCATGGCATCTTCCGGCGAACGCCCATCGTCATGATGCGCGTGATAGCGGGCACGTCGCCGACGTCGAAATAATGGTCTTCGGGCAACCCGAATTCGCGGTGGACCGGAATGTCGGACACGAACGTCGGCACGCCCGCGTTCAGCGCCTCGAGGATGACGAGGCCGAAACCCTCCATCTCGGACGGATGGATGAGCAGCGATGCGCCGGCATAGATCGCCGCGAGCGCCTCGCCGCTGTGATAGCCGACGAAATGGACGCCCGGTCCCGCGGTCGCGCGCAGGCACTCTTCGTATCGCGACGCGGCGGTCGCCGTGCCGACGATCACGAGCGGCTGGACGTCCGGGCCGGCGGCAGCGTGCGCGGCAATCAGATCGTCGAGTCGCTTGGTCTCGTCGATCCTGCCGACGACGATGGCATAGTTTCCGCGCACGAGTCCGAGCGACTCGAGAAATGCGTCGGGTGCGCTGACGGTCTCCGATGGCGCCTCGATGCCGTGGCGGATCGTGATGGTGCGATCCCGGGCGTTCGGATTGCGCGCGAGGAACTCCGCCTGCAACGTCGCGCTGACGCAAATGACGCGGTGGGCGAAACGCGCTGCCAGCTTCTCGCCGAGCCGCAACGATGTGCGCGCGGCCCAGCCCCATTTCGGCCGCATGAAGTCAGCCGCATGGTGCGTAACGATGACCTTGAGGCCGAGCACCCGCGCCAGCGGCGAGAACAGGGCAGGACCGATGCCATGAATGTGGACGATATGCGGGCGGATGCGGACGGCGGTGTAGAGCAGCGCCAGGCCCGTATGGACCAGCGCTTCGAGCCCGCTGGTACGGGGCGCCCAAAGCGCGCGAATATTGACGCGGCCAAGTTGCGAGGTGCGGGCGGGCATGTAGCCGCTGCGCGCCAGGACCTGGATATCGAGGTCGTGATCTTCGGCGGCCAATAACGGATATATCAGCGCACAATGGGTCTCAATGCCGCCGATGACATCGGGCATTCCGCGTAGCCCGATCACGGCAAGACGTAGCGTCGGTTTTATGGTCTGGGCATCGGTGACAGAAGTGACATGCTGCGACAACGTTGCGCTCATCGCGCTGCCACGGCCGGCGTGCTTGTCATTATTCTGTTCCCCTGCCCCCGCACGGTCCAAACGGCCCGTTTATTTGAGTGGGGTGTAGCAGAACGCGGGCAAGTCTCAAACATTAAGCCGGACCGAGCGCTGGCCCATCTTGGTGCTAGTAGAGGAACACTGCCCCAAGGCCGAATACCGTTGCCCAGCAGAGGCCGACGGTGCCGAGCACCAGGACAAGCTGCGACCGTCCGCGCCAGCGTGGCGTCTTGGTCGGTGAATAGAATCCGCGCAGCGCGGCGTCGCTGACCCGGCGCTGGAGATCGCCGGCTGGCGATGCGCCGGCGGGGGGGAGTTGAACCGGCGCGCGCTCGGTCTTTGCCGGAGCGACTTCGATCGGCCTGACCCGACGAATGTTAGCCCTTGCTGCCATAGTTATTTCCTTCGCTGTCGCGAAGCCAATAGCCGATTTATAGCGCAACAACTCTATCAAAGATGGTTAATGCCGTGGACATCCTATATTTGTTCGCCACTGCAAGTCCAAGTATTTGCTCAGTTCAGCTCTTGGATAGTGAAGGCGTGAACCGTGCCACGTGCCGCCCGATCGCGCGCGGCAACAGGGGCTGCAGTTCCTGGAGATTCGCCACGGTGAATTTGCGTGCGAAGACAAGAAGCGCGACGAGATACACTATGCCGCCTGCCGTGACGCAAAGCAGGAATCGGCCAAGCGGCGGGAAATCATCAAGCACGAACAGGCGCAGCGTCGTGACGGCGATCGCCATGATCGCGCCGCACAGATAGGGCGGCGCGATGTTCGTGATGGCGCGCCAGGGCGACACGCCGATCCCCTTCGCCACGAACCGCAGCGAGAGCGGCGTCGTGATGTGCGCGCGCAGCGTATGCCCCGCCGCCACCGCGATCGGCCCGAAGCTGATGGTGCACAACGCGACGAGCAGATTGCCGATGAAGCCGATCAACGTCGCCCAGAAGGTGAGGCCGGTACGTCCGGCGGCCGACAGCGCGGGACCTTGGAAATAATTGAGCGTTGCCGGTCCAACGACCAGCGCGAGCGCGATCATGATCAGCCCGCCTTCGTGCCATTTCGGACCGAACATGAGGCGGACGATATCGGGCGCCGTCGCCGCCATCCCGAAGAACACGGGGCAGGTCAGGAGCGCGCACGCGCGGGTGACGCGCAGATAGGCGGGGCCGATCTGTCCGTTGTTCTCGTGCACGCGCGAGAAGGCGGACATCGAGGCCGACTGCAACGGCGTGATGACCAGGCTGACAAGCATGTTCAGCGCGCGCGATCCGACGCGGTATTGGGCGATCGCCGCCGGCCCGAGAAAGCTGCCGATCAGCAGCGCCGTGACCTGGGAGTTGCCGTTGGCCAGCAACTGGCTTCCCAGTTGATGCGAGCTGAACTGGCCAAACTGCCGGTATTCGGCAAACGAGAAGTGGAACCGGGGACGAAAGCCCGACGAACGCCACAGCAACAGGCTCGACATGCCGGATGCGAACAACCGGCTGATTACCATCGCCCAGACGCCCCAGCCCAAATAGGCGAGCGTAACGCCGATCACGCCGCCGATGACGTTCGAACTCATGCTGCGCCGCGCGATGATCTTGTGGCGGAATTCGCGTCGTAGCTTGGCCGTGTGAACGGTCGATGCGCCTTCGATCAGCAGCAGCGCGGACAGCGCCGCGAGCACATAGCCGAACGTCTGGTCGTAATAGACGCCCGCAAGCGGCGCGACGACGAAACACAGGATCGCGGCAATCGAGACGCCGATCGCGATATTGGTCCAGAATGCGGTGCTCGATACGTCGCGGTCCCAGTCCGGTCGCTGGATCAGCGCATCCGGGATGCCCGCGCCGACGAGGATCCGGCTGAACTCGATGAAGACCGAGGCGAAGGCCACGATCCCGAACTGCGCGGGCGTCAACAACCGCGCCAGCGCGATGAAGACAACCATCGTCGATACGTTGTTGAAGACGCTGGCCGTCACCGTCCATACGCTGCTCGCGGCGAGCTTGCGCTTCACATTCATTCGAGCGTCTTCCTTTCGAACGTATCGACGCACCGGCTGCGCGTATGCGTGTGGTGACCCGTTAGAAAGCGCACGTCGAAATGGGAAGGCGCAACTTGTATCGGCGTCAGCGTGTGGCCATAGCGTCCCCGCGCTTGCGAGAAGGATGAGAGTTTGCCCAGCCGGACGCTACGTGTTGCATTGCGGCCTGCCTGGCGAGGGCCCAACCCCTATTCGGCGATGTTTGCCGATGCGCTCGCGTCGGAAGGCGTCACGGTCCGCGAACTGTACCAGAATGCGGCGAGTGTCCTCGCCGCCGGTGATGTCCTCATTCTCCATTGGCCCGACGAATTCTTCTATGCGCAGAGCCTGAGCCGCCGGTTTCGCGGGATGCGCAGCCTGACGGCGCTGCTGATCGCGAAATATGTCCAGCGCAAGCGGATCATATGGGTCGGCCATAATCTGGTACCGCACCAGCGCGGTGCGCGCGTGTCGCGGATCCGGCTGCCGGTGTTTCTCCGTGCGGTCGACGGATTGATCTTCCTGTCGCGAGCCTCGCAAAGCTTGTTTTGCGAGACCTATCCGCGATTGGCTGCGGTGCCGTCGATCGTCGTACCGCATGGCCATTACCGATCGCGCGAGCGGTCCGTCCCGTCTGTCCGCGACGTCGCCGGCCCGCGTCCGGTCCGACTCGCCTTCATGGGACAGGTCAAGCGATACAAGGCACCGGATATCGTCGCCCGGCTCGTCGCGAGCCTGTCGCCCGACCGGTGCGAGCTCGTCATCGCGGGACAGTGCAAGGATTCCGAGCTCGGCAGCGAATTGACCACGATCGCCGCGGGGGTGTCGAATGTGGATATTCAGCTCGGGTATCTCGAGGATGCTGCCCTCGAGGCGCTGATCGACGGCGCCGACGCAGTTATCCTGCCCTATCGCGACATCCTGAACAGCGGCTCGGCGCTGATGGCACTGTCGCGGTTTCGACCCGTCATCGCCCCACGCCTCGGCAGCCTCGTCGATTTGCAGAACGAGGTCGGCGAGGCGTGGGTCTGGCTGTACGAAGGCGATCTGACGACAGAGAAGCTTGCGGCGGCGCTCGACTGGGCACGCCAGCCGCGCGATCCGCGGGGCCCGGATCTGTCGCGACAGGAATGGGCGCTGATCGGCAGCCGGATCACGGCGTATCTGCGCCAGATTGTCGCGCGCTAGACCGTTATCGCTGCCAGAGGTCGAACGGAAAGGCGGCGATCAGCGCATCGGCGTCAAAATTGATCGCGGGGTGGGGGCCCTCACCAAGTGCTTCCTCGACCGAGCGGACTGGGTCGAGCGATGCGCGTCCCGTGCCTTGCGCGTAATCGTCATATTTGAAGGTCGACTCGGTTTCGGACAGGCGCAGATAGCGCGCCGGAACACCGAAGGCTTCGGCGAGGATCAGGCCGTGCAGCGAGCTCGCGATTACGAACTTCGCCGACAGGATTTCCTCGATGCACCGGTTCCACCCCCAGAGCGGCGAGACCAATCGCGTCTGATCGGTGACGAGCGGCAGGTCGTGAAGATTGGGGACGATGACATAGTCGCGGTTCGGCGTCGGTATGAACCGGTCCTTGAACAGGCGCGGCACGAGCAGGGCGGGATCGCCGAATACATCGGGTACGGACATTCCCATGTCACGCAGCCGCGCGGCGGTTTTCGGTCCGCGGACCGCGCGTATGTCGAGCTGCCGGGCAGGGATGTCGCCGCTCGCAACCTTGCCATTGATGCCGCTGCCCCAGATCACGTCGCCATCATTGGCAAAATGCAGGATGGAGCCGATGCCGAGAAGTCGCCGCGCGGTCCTGACCTCGTCATCCAGCGTCACCCCGCGCATCATGCCGACGCCGCTGACGACGATCTTCGACAGGTGGTCGCCGAAATTCCGGCTGCCGTCCTTGGGCTCCCAATGAAACAGCTCGACCATCGGGTACGGCGCGGCGATCGCGCGCGTCGCTGTCGTTGCCGCCTTCGGAAAAAGCTTCGAGATAGTTCGGCGGATCATTCTCGCACTCCTGGTTGCGGATCTCTTGCGGCCTCTATGCAGCCTGTCCCACGCGTCGCAACCCCATGCCGTCAATCGCCTCGCACGGACCGCTGTCATGGGATATGAATTGCTGACAGGGCAGCACCCGCGTTAAGGAAGTTTCATAACGGGAGGGTGTCATGTCTACGATTGCAACCGGCGCTCTGGCCGGATGGAAGCGCTGCGAGGGAATGAGCGGCATCGTGCTGACGATGCAGATCGTCGAATCGGTCGAGGCGTATCAGGAACAGCGCGTGGCAAAGGTCCAGGTCGCATTGAACGATCGCCAGCTGCGCTCGCTTGCCCGTGACCTGACGCGTGCAGCATCCGAGCGTGGCATCGAGCTTCAGGCCCGGCGACCATGGTGGCGCGTCTGGGGATGACGGCGCGTCGGTGAGAAGGGTCAGCCGTCGTAGAATCCGGCCGGCACGGGGCCATGAAACGCATTGACGCACCGACGTACCAGCGCCTCGGGGACCTGTCTGTTGACGTACCCCAGCGAGCCCGCCTGCGAGAGCAGCTTCGCCGGGACACCGCCGACCACGCTCGTCGGCGGCACGTCCTTGGTCACCACGGCGTTGGAACCGATCGACGTGTCGTCGCCGATCGTCAGGCGTCCGACCACTTTCGATCCGGCGCCCATGAATACGCGGGCGCCCAACGTCGGGCTGCCGCGCATCGGGCCGCGATTGGCTTGGCCGAGCATCGATCCGTGCGTGATGTTTGCATTGTAGCCGACGATGGCATCGCCGTTGAAATAGATGCCGCCGAAGCGATTGATGAAAAGCCCCGGTGCGATGAGCGTGTATTCGGGAATCGCGATCCCGAACTTGTAGCGTGCCCGCAGCAGCATCCACTTAAGCAGGAAATACAACCCGCCAGCCTTGGCGGGCTTGAGCGCAAGATACCCCGTCAGGCGCATCAGCACCGTGTATTTGTATCCGGGCGTGAAGAGGTAATGCTTCAGGAAATTCTTTGCATCGACGGATCCGGAATACCGGTAAAGGTCGGCTGCCAGGACGGCGCGTAACGCGCTGAAGCGGGGTATGCAGCCCCTGCGATGCGGTTTTCCGAGCTGTTCAAGATCAGCTTCGTCGACATGTGTCACGATCAGATATCCTGTTGCGGTGCAGCACGACCTAGGGCGTTGGTCCGGGCGTGGTCAAGACCGTAGCGCTGGCGGTCGTCGGCGTGATCGGCTAGGAATGTGACCCATGGACTCCCTTGTCGCGAATGGGCGCGCTCTACCCTATTACGCATCCATTCCGGCGACATTGCTGGCGCTTGCGATGCTGTTCGTGGCATTGCGGAGCAGCCAAGGGCGCGCCACCCGCTTTGTAATATTTGCGATCTGGCTGCGGTTCATCCTGTCCGCCTTTCATCCGATCACGTTCAGCGCTTCCCCCGCCGGGCTGTCGTACAACGCGCTCGGATCGATCTTCATCTGCGGTCTCGGATTGTGGGTCCTGAGACCGCGCGGCGTATTCGATGTCGGGCTTGTACCCTTTTATCCGATCCTGCTGGTCATCGCGATCAGCGGCTTCGTCAACCACAGCGTTTCGCCGATGGTCGATATGCTGGTCAAATACGTCTACATGGCCGTCATCATCCTGGCGGTCGTCGATGCGATAACCGAGACGGGGTGGGACAAGGCGCTGGGAAAGATGTTCCTGCCGTTTCTTATCCTTGTCGCCTTCCAGGCGCTTTCGGTCGTGCTTGGCGTGGTAAAGGCATCGGAAGCGGATGGATCCGCCAGCTATATCGGCGGCTTCAATCACGAGGCGGCCTTCTCCGTCGCCTTGGCTGGGGGTCTGTTTGTCCTCGCATTGCGTCAGCGAATGTCAGGCCTCGCAAAGACCGCGCTGGTCGGCATGTTCTGCCTCTCGATATTGCTCGCCAACTACAGGACGGCAATCGTCGCGATTGCCCCGCTCCTGGGGGGTATCGCGCTGATCGGAGCGTGGCGCGGCGTCATCCGGGCGCAACGCATGGTGGTGATCGGTTTGGCGACGGTGCTGATCGGGATTGGCGGCGTCGCCATCGGCTCGACGCAACAGGAGCGCTTTGCGGATATCGCGACCGTCATCGAACGCGGAACATCGATCATCAAGCCGCCGCGCGAATTCGACCTGGACGACCGGCATGTGATGTCGGGGCGTCCACTGATCTGGAGCCAGTATATCTATGGCTATCGCGACAGCAGTCCGATCCAGCACGTCATAGGGTCCGGCCCGAATGCGTGGAACGGGGTGTTCGTCGTCTATGCGCACAACACGCTGGTGTCCGCGCTGTATGAGTTGGGCGTCCTCGGCGTGCTGGCGACATTGTTCTTCTGGATCTGGATGTTCGCGCTGGCGGCAATGGCAAAGACCAGAGCGAGACCGATCCTGCTGTGCGGGCATCTGAGCTTTTTTCTACTGAACATGGCGACGATGCCACTTTGGCAGATCGAGGGGATGATCCTTTACGGCATATTATGCGGATGCACCGTCCAGGCGTATATCAGCGCGCGCAAATATGATGCGACGAAGCGGCGGCCTATTTCAGCTTCGACGCCATATACGGCCTGATCATGCTCAGCCCGATCAGATAGGCCAACTGTCCCACGCCCTGCGGCATGTGCAGCGACCGATAGAACGGGGCAGGGATCGGCGTCCCGGCCTTCGTGCAACGCCGTGCGTATCGTCCGATTTCGCGGTTTGACAGGCGTTTGAGCAAAGGGCGCAAGCGCTTGTCGGCCGAGGGTATGAGCGTGTCGATCGTCGACACCAGAATCGGCAGATCGACGTGCGCGGTGAAGTTCGAGACCCGGTTCTGCGTGTCCTGATGAAAGCTGGCGGTCTTCTCGGGCGAATACACCGCCTTCGTGATCGCGGCGGCGCGAACCCACAGGTCCTTGTCGCCTCCGCGTTTGGCACGACCTGCAGGGAATAGCCCGGCGTCGATCAGCACATCGCGGCGAAATGCCGCGCCCCCCGTCCAGATCGGGCAATCGCGCGCGTTGAGCCAGCCTTCTACGATATCCGACAGGTCGAGTGCAGCACCAGGACGCACATAGCGTTCGTTGACCTCATACGGGCGGCGCGTGTCGTTTTCGACGATCCAGATCCCCGAGAAGGCGCAACCTACCGGTTCGGGGGCCTTGTCGATTGCGGCTGACAGGTTTTTCAGATGGTCGGGGTGCCAGCTATCGTCCGCGTCGAGAAACGCGATCCAGGCACCCGATGCCGCCTCGATCCCTGCATTACGCGCGGCATAGCCCCCGGCGCCGGGCGTCTCGCGCTCGATGATCCGGATCGACGGATGTCCGATCTCACGGACGATTGCCAGGCCGTTGTCGGTCGAGGCGTCGTCTATGACGATGATCTCGCGCGGGGGGGCAGTTTGCGCAAGAGCAGTCTGAATCGTTGCCGCGACATGCGCAGCCTTGTTGTACAGCGGAACTACGACAGAGAAATCCGCCATCAATTTTGCCTCATCGTAATGAACGAGTTCTTTACCGGAACTCGATACTCAATTGCAGTTTGGCGAAGGTACCCAGTGATCATCACGCACACATCCGTGTCGCGTCCGTGTCAGGATTCCTTCGATGCCCATCGCATACATCTCCCCGACGGGATCAGGCAACAAGAGCGGCTCGGATTGGGCCAATGCCGCGTCGATCGGCAAGCTCAACGATATGATCAAGAAGGCCGGGCCGGGCGGCGAAGTTCATCTGCTGGCCGACGCCGGCAGCTACAAGGTCACCGACGCGATCAATATCTATAGCGGCGGCACGACGGGCGCAGCCGTCACGATCAAGGGCGTCGATCATAGCGGCAACGCGATGGAGGCAACGATCGAAGGCACGCGGCCCTCTGTCTATGCCGCGAGCAACGCGGCCGGTAACGAGTTGTTCAAGTTACAGGCCGGTGCCGGGAATCTCA
>Ga0308170_10004321_pt1 | contig 11223 bp, 9 predicted proteins | sample PhyBR2_2_FD_202136 | JGI IMG/M metagenome (GOLD analysis project Ga0308170, IMG submission 202136) | Phyllosphere microbial communities from UC Gill Tract Community Farm, Albany, California, United States - DLSLSB.R2 | ecosystem: Host-associated > Plants > Phyllosphere > Unclassified | place... | reverse complement strand
CCGGGAACGACGGCAGCGCCTTGGAGACGTCCGACTGCTTGCGCGTGTGCGTCGGCCGCTGCGGGCTCTTGGCGGCGGCGGCGGCGGGGTGCGAGCGCTCGTGCGACGGCGCGCGAGGCGGTGGGGAGGAAGGGCGAAGGGTGCTCGGCGAGGACGGGTAGGTGACGGTGCGAGGTGACGGCGTGCTCGAGTACTGCGACGCCGAGAAGGCGGACGAGCGGGCTGTGTCGGCAGGAGGAGGAGGAGGGAGGTCGCGATGCGCGGGCGAGGCGTGCGGCTCGGCCCTCGGCGTCGACTGCTGCTGCTGCTCGGTCGACGGCGAGGACGGCGAGCTGGCTGCCGCCAAACCCGCCGTCGCAGGCGTGATGGTCGCCGAGCGGTGCGCGCGGGCGCCGGCGCCCATGCTCGACCCCGCTCGCTCCTCGTCTCGCCCGCGGTCGTCGCCGTGGTCGTCCTGGCCCGCCTCGTCGCCGCCGACCTGGCTGTCGACGGTGCCGTACGAGCTCCAGTAGTCGTCCTCGGCGTCGTCCTCGTCCTGCGCCCTCGCGCCGCCGCCGTTGAAGACGACCTTGCCCGACGCCGCCGAGTCGCCCTCGTCGTCGCTCCAGCCGGCCCAGAAGTCGTTGGCCGAGCCGATGCCGCCCGGGGTCGTGCCCTCGCAGTCGCTCGCGCCCGCCGCCTCGGCGAACCGCGCCCGGTTCTCCTCGGCGGCGGTGGACGGGTCGGCCCGGGCGGGAGCGCCGGCGTCGACGAGGCTCGACGTGGTCGCCTCGACGGCCTCGGCGAGCGACGAGTGCCAGTGGCGGCTGGACGACTCGAGGGCCGACTCGTCGACCTGCTGCAGCTCGAGGAAGGTCCACCCGGGTCGGACGTCGTCCTCATCGGGCTTGCGCTCGAGGCCGGCTGCGGCGGCGCCGGGGCCTACGGACGGTGCGCCGCCGGTCGCTGCGGCGAGGGGCGACGTGTGGTCCTCCCAGACGAGGACGACGCCGAGCGAGTGCGACGAGTCGGAGTGGGGGAGGGAGAGCGAGATGAGGGCCTTGGTCTCGTCGAGGTCGAACGAGAAGCGCGGGTGCGACAGGATGAGGTCGTCGAGGTTGCCAGCTGTGTACGGTGGAGGCATCATCAGCGACTGTAGACCGTGCAGGGCGAGAAGAGCGAGGGGAACGCACCTTCGACGAGCTCTTGCCGACGGAGGGTGACCTGGTCGTCCTTGCGGCCGCAGGTCCAGTAGGCCTCGTCGTCTGGCGGGACCGAGAGGTAGTGGAGGGCTTGGCGGGTCGTCTGGCTGAGGAGAGCTGGCGTGAGGGGCGAGGGGAAGGGCGAGAGGAGGTGGTGGAGGATCGAGAGGAGGAAGGGTTCTGGCGGGGTGGACGAGGCAGTGCGCGCGCTCGGCGGTCGGTCGCTGAGCATCTTGAGCGTGGCTGGTCGAGCGACACAGTCGTGCGGCGGTGGTGGGAGGAGCGAGGGCTGGCTGGTGTGACGACGAGACCCCCACTTGGCGCTGAGGCGAGGTCGCGACGAGGTGGGCCGGGCTAGGAAGGGCAGGAGGGCGGTGTGGTGGATGCTCTGAGCTCCCTCGAGGCTCTAAAGAGGTGCACGAGCTTGTGCGAGGTGTCGGTGGTCGACAGACGCGCGAGGGGCGGTGCTCGTCGTCCTCGCCGGCTCCTCCTCGACCGCCCGCCCCAGTCAGGGCTGCTGAGCTGTCGAGCGCAGTGCTAAGAGCACCGACAAGCGGCTGGTCTACCCGCGCGACCCGTCAAGGCTCTGCCCCGCCCTCTCGGTCCTCCTCCTCGCCGCCCATGTTCGTCCGCCGAGGCCTCGCGTCCTCGCTCGTGCGCAGCGCCAGCCCGGGTCCCCGAGCAGCATCGACCTCACGCGCACCAGCCCGACCCGTTCAGCGCACGACTCGAGGCCGCACCAGCTCGGGCGCAGGCGCCTCCTCCTCGTCGACCCGGGCCAGGGTCGTCCTCGACGAGTACGGCGTCGAGCGCAGGCCGCTCCCGCCACTTGGACTCGACGGCAAGGTCAAGGAACAACGTGCGCCCGTCTCTCTTGCACTCCCGCCCTCGAGCTCCGCTGACTCGCTCCCCCTCGCGCAGCTCTCTCTCGCAACGACGACCCGCCCAAGCCGCTCAAGCGCACCGTTCGCCGTCGTACTGCCGCGCCAATCGCGCAAGGGCCAACCCTGGTCGACGGCGACGACCTTGAGCTCGAAGCTCAGGAGCCCGAGCCGTCAAAGCCGACGGTCGGCACGACCGCGCTCGAGAAGGCGGTCCGCTCGTACCTCGCCGACTACCCGGACGCCCTGCTTCTCATCCAGGTCGGGTCCTTCTTCGAGGTGCGTCTTTTCTTGCTCTGCTGCGAGCCCGAGGGCGACCGCTCTAACGCCCTGTCGCTCGCTCGCAGTCGTACTTCGAGCAGGCCAAGTCGGTCGCCAAGCTGCTCGGCATCAAGCTGACGAGCAAGTCGTTCGGCAAAGGCGTCAACAAGGTGCCGCACCCGTTCTGCGGCTTCCCGCTCTTCCAGCTCGGCAAGCACGTGTCGGCGCTCGTCGAGGCGGGCCACAAGGTCGTCATCGTCGAGGAGTTCAAGGAGGCCGGCGTCGACTCGCCCACCACGGCGCGCAGGGTCACGCGCGTCGTCACGCCCGGCACCGGCGTCGACGAGGCGTTCGTCGACCTCGACCAGTCCAACTTTGTCCTCGCGCTCGGCGTCGCAGGCGGCTCGAGCGTGCGCGACGAGATCGGGTTGGCCTACCGCGACATCTCGACGGGCGCGTCGTTCACGAGGGTCAGCAAGCTCTCGACGCTGCGCGACGACATCCACCTCGTGCGGCCCAAGGAGGTCGTCGTCGACGAGCGCCTGCGCGACTCCAAGCTCGGCGGGCGCATCCTCGAGCTTCTCGAGGGCGAGCGCCTCCGCGAGGGCATCATGCTCTCCGAGACGTCGACCGACGCTGTCCCGTCCTCATCGACGGCCGTCGCCTCGCCCAACTCGGCCGCCGACGCCGTCCTCCTGTCGTACCTCGCGAGCACGCTCCCGACGACGCCGCCGCCGCGCACGAGGGCCAAGCACGTCGACCCGGCGACCGTCATGCAGATGGACGCGACGACGCTCAAGTCGCTCGAGGTGCGCGAGAGCCTGCGGGGAGGAGTGCGCGGGAGCCTGCTCGGCGCCGTCAAGCGGACCGTGACTCCGGGCGGGCATCGTCTTCTCGTCGAACGGCTCTGTGCGTCCACCTCTTCCTTCCTGTCCATCTCTTCTCGCCTCTCTGACTCTTTGCCGCTCTGCAGGTGCCCCCTCGACCGACCTGCCGACGATCCACACGCGCCTCTCGCTCGTCTCGGCCTTCCTCTCGCCGACCGGCGCCCCCTCGACTCGCGCGTACCTGCGCGCCCTCCTCCGCACCCTCGACGACACGCCGCGCCTCCTTCAGCGCCTCGCCCTGCGCCGCGCACACCCCGCACACGACCTCCTCGGCCTCAAGCGCACCATGCGCGCGCTCGAGGTCGTCCGCGCCGAGCTCGACGCGCTCGGGCCCGACGCTGTCGCTTGCGCCGACGCGCGCGAGGCCGTGCGAGGCCTCGCAGAGCAGCTCGGCGCGTATGACGTGCTCGCCGACGAGATCGACGCGGCGATCGACGAGGACGCGCTCAGTGCGCGGGAGGAGCAGGCTGAGAAGGCGGCGGCGCTCGCGGCCGAGCTGGGCGAGAGGGCGGCGAGCAGGGCGATGATGGAGACTAGTACGCCGGGAAGGACGGCGGGCGACGAGGGCGAGGGCGAGAGCCTTTGGGGCGAGGCGCAGGCGTGGGTGATTCGGCCCAAGTGCGTTCTGCTCTCCCTGCCTCGGCGTCTCACCCTCTCTCGCGCCTCACAGTTGATCCATCTTCCCACACCCAGCTTCTCAACGTCGCTCGCCAAGCTCCACGCCGACCTCGCCTCGCTGCGAGAGCAGGCCGCCGCCCTCCAGGACGAGCTCCGCGCCCGGTACAAGTCTAAGAACCTCACGCTCAAGGTCGCGCAGCGCGTCGGGCCCGCCGTGCACATCTTCGTCCGCGACGGCGTCAAGGAGATCGACAAGGACCCGGCGGCACTCGTGCACCAGAAGACCAACTCGACGAGGCTGTACGTCAACCGGGTGCGTCTCTCTCTCCTCTCCCCGCGCCGAGGCAGCAGCAGCGCTCATTCGTCCTTGCTGTCGTGCGCAGAATTGGACGATGCTGCACCGCAAGATCACGGACGCCGAGCAGCGCATCCAGAACCTCGAGATCGAGGCGACGCAGGTCCTCGTCGCTCGGGTGCGTCCCTCTCCCTCACGCGCTCGGACGCTCTCTCTCGCTCATCTTTGCTCACGCTATACTCGCTTGCAGGTCCTCGAGAGCTACGACAGCTTACTGCAGACGGCCGACGCACTCGCCGAGCTCGACGTCGTCTTGGGCTTTGCCGAGGTCGCAGAGGAGAACGGCTGGGTCCGTCCCGACGTCGACACGAGGTGCGTCCCTGCATCCTCCTCTCTCGATTCGGCGAGCTCGTCAAGCTGACAGGCGTCTCTCTCTCGACGACCCGCAGCTCGTCCCTCGAGATCGTCGCCGGCCGACACCCGACCGTCGAGAACGCGCTCGTTGCGCAGATGCGCTCCTTCACGCCCAACTCGGTCACGTTCCGCCACCTCGATGACTTTGACGACGACGCGTCCGTCATCCACGTCCTCACCGGCCCAGTGCGTCGTCGCTCCCTCCCCTCCGCCTCGACTCCTCCCTCGCTCCCTGCGCCTCGTCCTGACGCTCCCACTCTCTCCCTCCTTGCTCGTCGACGTCTCTCGCAGAACATGGCCGGCAAGTCGACCTTCTTGCGCCAGACTGCCCTCATCTGCGTCCTCGCCCAAGCCGGCTCGTACGTGCCCGCCGAGCGCGCCACCATCGGCGTGTGCGACCGCGTCTACAGCCGCGTCGGCGCGCGAGACGAGCTCGACCGCGACCGCTCGACGTTCATGATCGAGATGGACGAGGCGACGACGATCCTCGAGAACGCGACGTCGAGGTCTTTGGTGCGTCCCTGAGCCTCCCCTTGTCGCCGAGTGCCTCTCGCTGGAGGCGCCGAGCTGACTGGGAACGCCCTCTCGCGCACGCAGGTCCTCCTTGACGAGCTCGGCCGCGGCACGTCACCCATCGACGGCCTCGCCATCGCCTACGCCGCGCTCGAGCACCTCGCGCACGTCAACCGGTCGCGCACGCTCTTTGCGACGCACTACCACCGCCTCGGTGCGCTTCTCGGGTACGACGGCGAGGTGGACGAGGGCGCGAGGGCGACGGGCGAGTGGGAGGGCGTCGAGTTCTGGTGTACGGACGTCGAGGAAAGAGAGGTGCGTTGCTCTCTTCCTTCTCCGTCCTCCTCTCTCTGACCCAGAATCTGACTCTCTCTGCGTGCACCGCTTCCCCTCTACCCTCTTCCTCCCTCCCTCTCGCTCTCTCGCCCGCAGGACGACGTGCGGTACGTGCACACGATCCGGCGCGGGCTCAACCACGACTCGGCGGGGCTCGTCATTGCGCGGCTGGCGGGCATGCCATCTCGGGCGATCAAGACGGCGCGCGACATGCGCGAGAAGGTGCTCAGGGGTGAGGTGTAGAGTTAGAAAGGGAGCGAGTCGAGCGTGCGGGCGGGTCCGGGTTGATGCGAGGGGTGCGAGGGAGGGGTGTGTCGAAGTGGGCGGAGCGGGTACGGCGGGCTCGGAGCTGCAGTACGAAGACTTTCTAAGCCCACTCTCGAGAGCACTGGGCCGCGCAGGGTCGAGCGAGAGGACTTGGTCGGCGAACGAGGCAAGCCGGGATGTGCTCACCCTCCTCGCCTGCTCCCACCCTGTGCAGAGCCCTGGTCGAGCTCGGCTCTACTCGCACAGCTGCCAGTGGTCCGTCTCGCACGAGCCCGCGCCCGCCCAGCCCTCGCCGCGCCTCTGGTCGTCCTCATCGTCGTCGCCGATCGACTGCACCCTCTCCTCGTCCGCCTACGACCAGCCGCACCAGCTCGGCAGCTGAAGGACAACGACACAGCCGATGGCTACACCCTCGCGAGCAGGCCCATCCTCGCCGCCCTCGCACCTCGCCCAGCCGCCTCCCCCACCTCCCGCCTCCGCCTCCGCCTCTCTCCCCGAACCCTACGACTCGCCGCTCAAGGCCGCACCCTCGTCCTCGACCGTCTCGACCTACGCCGCAGGAGGCCAGGAGACCGACGGGCCCGACGACCCAGCCGACGAGCGACAAGACGGCGACCTCGGCTTGCGCGCCGGCCCTCCCGCCATCCGCTCGTCGCCCGTTCGGGACAAGGGCAAAGGGCGCGCTGTCGAGGGCCCGTACTCGCACGTGCGAGGGGCGAGCGGCGACGTCGTGCTCGACATGCGCATTGAGGGCGACGAGGACGACGACGAGGCGGCAGAAGAGCGCAGGATCCAGCAGGTGCGTCCTCGCACAGCTCTCTCAGCTCGCAGCGAGCTCAACTGACGACGGGCTTCCTCTGCAGAATCTCGCCAAATGGTCGCGCGCCGACGCAAAGCGCCGAGCCTCGCTGCGACGCTCGACCAAGCTCGTCATGCCCTCCCTCCCCTCTCCTCCTCCACTCTCGCCCACGTCCCTCGTCCGCCGCACCTCGACCTTGCTCCGCACCGGGAGCCGACGACGAGGCGGCAGCGGTGCCGTCGAGGCGAGCTCGCTCGAGGCGGGCGACTTTGAGCTCGGCGGGACGGACGCGATGCAGCTCGAAGAGGGCGTCGCAGGGCGGCGGGCGAGGCGGAAGCTCGGCGTGCAGGTCGGCGCGGCCGAGGGCTCGGCGACGACGCTCGTCGACTCGAGCCGGCCGGGCAATGGCGAGGGCGGGCTGGCGCAGGTCGGCGAGGACGACGAGGCGGTCCGTGCGGGCGCACCGCCTCGGCCTCCGCCGGGCGAGCGGCTCTCGCTCGACGACGCGGCGCTCGTGACGCCGACGAGCACGCACCACGCGTCGAACCCGTTCTCGCCTTCGAACGCGTCGTTCGTCTCGCTCGAGTCGACGGCGACGGACCGCACGGCGCGCACCGCCTCGCGCTTCATCGAGGACCTGCCCGTCCTGCCGAGCTCGGCGCCCTCAACGCCTCAGGGCTCGCCGACCAAGCACTCGACGTCGACGACCGGCGCAGGCGGCGCCAACCCGTTCCTCGACGTCGTCGTCACCTCGCCAACGCCAACCCGCCCGGGCGCCCTCTCGCTCCGCACCGGCAGCTCGCACACGCTCCACACCGTCACCTCGAATGCGTCGACCGTCAACACGACGACGACGACCTCGTTTGGCGCGCCAGCACCTCCACCGCCGCGCACGCCGTCGCCCGCCTGGAGCTCGAACCACTCAACGCCGTTCTCGTCGCCGGGCCTGTACACGCCGACGAACGCACGGCAGCGTCGCCCGTCGCCGCGCACGACCATGCCCTCGATGCGTGCGGCGTCTCCCTCGCCCTCGACGGCGTCGTCGGCGTACGGTGCGCAGCAGCAGCAGCGGCGGCGCGGCGGCGAGGCCGCCGACGAGGACGAGGACGAGATCGGGTGGCTCGACTGGCTCTTGTGCGGATGCTTCCGGGTCGGGGACGGGCAGCGCGATGGGCGGATCGAGCAGCAGGGAAGGACGAACCCGATGGAGTAGAGCGGGCGAGCGAGAGTGGAGGGGTCAGAGCGCCAGCAGGAGCGTGTCGTCACGAGCTGTAGCGCGACGACGTGCAGGCACTTATTCCTCGTCGCACCAGCCAGAGCGTGGTTCGGCAGCAGCAAGAGCGAGAGCGGACATGAGAGGCTCAAGGGAGAGGTCCGAGCGGGACGAGCCGGAGAGGAAGAGGTGCGACTGCTCGTTCGACTCGTTACAACACGGCTGTTCGTCCTCGTGCTACAAGATCTCTGCTATAGCTCCTTTACTTCTCGTGCGCCTCGATCCACGCCAAACCCGCCTCGAGCCGCCGCACGACCTCGTCCTTGCCGAGGACGGCGATGACGTCGACGACGCCTGCTCCGACCTGTGACGCCGACGACCGACAGCATCAGCTTGCGATCTCCTGCGCCAGCGAAGAGAAAGCTGAAGGAGAGGGCGCCAGACGCACCTTCTGCCCCGTGAGCGCCCATCGGAGCGGGTTCATGACCTCCTTGGCCTTGGTCTTGCCGCCGCGCTCGTCGACGAGGCCGTCGAGCACGTCCTTGAGCGGCGCCGTGTCGAGCTCGTCCATGGGCTGGGCGGACGAGGGGAAGGGCGCAGAGGAGAGCGCCGAGAGCGCCGACTTGAGGGAAGCGCCTGCGAGCGAGGAGGGGTCCGAGCGTCAGTGTCAGCGGCGGACGTCCAGCCTGCCTCGGCGCGAAGCACACAGTGAGAGAGAAGGCGAGGGACGCACGGTGAGTCTCGAGAGGGACGCTCTTGAAGAGCTGCGTCGCGAGCCCCGAGTCGAGGACGGGCGGGTGGAAGAAGTAGGCGCCGAGCGAAGGCACGTCGACGATCGTGTGGAGGCGGTCCTGCAGGCTCGCGCATGAGTGTCAGTAGCTGCTGCAGTGAGCGACACCGAGGAAGGAGACGCAGGAGGAAAGAGTGGGCGCACCTTGAGAGCGTCGAGCACGCGCGCGATGTACGGCTCGTCGACCTTCTCGCCCGCCAGCTCGGGCCACTTGCCGCTCACGACCGCGCACGTCCTCCTCGCAACGTCCTCGCGCCCTCCTCCTGGCGCCGCATCGGCGAGCTTGATGCGCACGTGCGCGCGGTTGAGGAAGTCGAGCTTGGCGCCCTGCATCGTCGCGCGGTTCTTGTTGACGCCCTCGAGCGAGAAGGCCTGGACGAGGGCGGCGAGCGGGAGGACCTCCTCGTTCGACGCGTCGCGCGGCGAGGACGAGGTCGGGATCGTCGACGGGTCGGGCGTGTCGGACGACGACGACTGCGGGGACCAGCCCATGAGGGCGACAAAGTTGAGGAGCGCCTCGGGCTCGTAGCCCTTGGTCTGCAGGCGGGAATAAGCGTTAGTCGACGACGTCAAGACTACGCACTCCGGTAAGCTCGGCGGACGCAGCCGAGCTACCGAGGAGACCTGGACGAGCGAGAGGCCGACGCACGATGTAGTCCTCGACCCGGACGTCGCCCGCCCGCTTGCTCAGCTTGCTGCCATCCGGGTTGACGAGGAGCGGCAGGTGCGCGAACTGAGGGCGAGCGAGCCCGAGCGCGTCGTACAGCTGCAGGTGCTTGGGCGTCGACGGGAGCCACTCCTGCGCGCGCCGGTCGGTGCGTCAGTGCTCGCTCGTGCGGTCGCACACAGAGGGAACAGAGAGGAAGAGAGAAGGAGGAACGCACCTCGCCGCGCAGAACGTGCGTGATGCCCATCTCGTGGTCGTCGACGACATTGGCAAAGTGGTAGGTCGGGAGGCCGTCCGACTTGCGCAGGACAAAGTCCTCGAGCGGGAGCGAGTCGTAGTGGATCGGGTCGTAGATGAGGTCCTCCTGCGTGAGCGAGCCGGACGAGCTCTGCGGGAGGGAAGGCGAGTCAGTCTCTGAGGAAGAGAGGGACCGAGCGGGCGAGAGGAAGAGGTCTCGGCGTCGAGGACGCACCTTGAACCGCACGATGTTGCGCTCGCCCTTGTCGAGTCGCTCCTTGACCTCGTCCTTGGACAGGCCGAGGCACCGCCGATCGTAGCCCTCGTGCGAGCCCTCCTTCTGCAGTCGTTTGCGGGTCGAGGCGAGGCGCTCGGGCGTGCAGAAGCAGTGGTACGCCTTGCCGGTCTGCGGGCGAGGTCACGAGCGTCAGCACGGTTTCGACTTCACGCAGCATCGGCGCGCAGAATCGCTGAGCGGCCGATGCACACGAGCGAACAAGATGACGCACCTCGAGAAGCGGTTCGAGGTAACGATTGTAGACGTCCTTGCGCTGCGACTGGAAGTAGGGCTCGTTCGGGCCGCCTTTTCGAGGACCTGCGGGGCGAAAGAGCGTCAGGAGAGCAGGTCGAGCAAAGGGGTGGGGAGGAGGAGAGGGGACGGACCCTCGTCAAACTCGAGCTTTGCCCAGTCGAGGGTCTTGAGAAGCGACTCGACGGCTCCCTCGACGTACCGAGTCTGCGTGCAGCGGGTAGGAGAGCGTCAGCGCTGCGCGATGTCGAGCCGAGGGAGGGGGACGCACCTGGTCCGTATCCTCGACGCGAAGGACCCACTTGCCGCCGAGTTTGCGAGCGAGGAGGTGGTTGTAGAGGGCTGTGCGGAGGCCTCCGAGGTGCAGGTAGCCAGTCGGTGAAGGTGCGAAGCGGAGCTTTGGCGGAGGAGATGAGGATGACGATGAGCAGGACCGGGTGACGGCGGCTGCGGTTGAGGCTGGCGGTGCTCGAGGGCGGTGCTGGAGAGCTGCTCGAGGTGCTGACCGGGCTAGACCAGCTCTCAGCGAGGGAGAGGCGAGCATCGAGGTTGAGGGACGAGGTCAACCTGGCTGGTGTCGTCCCTCGGCTCTTCTCTCTCCACTCGACTCGCTGCTGCCCAGCCAGAGGGCAGCCATGCCTCTCCGCATGAAGGCGACCGCCTACGACGAGGCCGTCCTGCGCGCACAGAAGCGCGCAGCCCGCAAGAGCAAGCACCGCTCCCGGCCTCGCTCAGAGTCGCTCACTCCGCCGCGCAACCCGCCAAAGGACCTCGACGGCAACGCCGACCGCACCGGCTACTTCGGTCAGGGCACCGACGACGACTACCACGGCCCCGAAGACGACTCTCGCCTCCCTCCTCCTCAAGCCCACAAGCGCACCCGCACCGACGACGAGTTCCTCGAGGCCCTCGCCGACGCAGAGGCCGCAGACAGCGGCATCGGCGCCTTCGAGGACGACTTCTACGCCCGCCAGGTCCCCGCCTACGCCACCACCTACGGCTCGGCCGCCGGCGCCGCGGCCGGCATCGCCCCCGCCCCCGCCTACCTCTCGCACATGGACGAGGACGAGTACGCCGAGTTCGTGCGCGCCGGCATGTGGCGCCGCAAGAACCGCGACGAGGTCGAGCGCCTCGAGCGCCTCGACAAGGAGCGCCGCGCCAAGGACGAGCGCGACCGCCTGGACAAGGACAAGCGCGACCGCGACGAGCGCGAGCGCATCCGGCGCCTCGAGGAGCGCAAGAAGCGCAAGAGCAAGGAGGACGAGGTCGAGGCGAGGCGGCGGTACGACGAGGGCTGGAGGAAGCTCCAGCAGGCGGTCGCAGCGGCAGCGGCCG
>Ga0308170_10004319_pt1 | contig 11225 bp, 5 predicted proteins | sample PhyBR2_2_FD_202136 | JGI IMG/M metagenome (GOLD analysis project Ga0308170, IMG submission 202136) | Phyllosphere microbial communities from UC Gill Tract Community Farm, Albany, California, United States - DLSLSB.R2 | ecosystem: Host-associated > Plants > Phyllosphere > Unclassified | place... | reverse complement strand
AGCCGGCTCGACCTGGCGGCGCTCAAGCCGCAGGGATTCAAGATCCTCCTCGAGATCCTCGCGCGCACGGATCTGCGCATCGCCGAGGTGCCGATGGAGTTCGGCGAGCGTCGTCACGGGACCTCCAAGGCGAGCCTGCGTCAGGGGGCGACTTTCGTGGCGCACCTGGCCAGACTCCGATTCGGCAAGATGTCGCTCTTCGCGATCATCGGAGTGATCGGCGCGGCCGCGAATCTGGGGATCATGTGGCTGCTCACCGCCGCAGGTGTTCCTTATATATGGGCCGCGATCATCGGCGCCGAGGTCACGATCATCGGCAACTTCCTCCTGCAGGAGCGGTTCGTCTTCGCAGACATGCGCACGGACGCACGCGGACTGGGCGGCCGATTCGCCGCGTCGTTCACCTTCAACAACGTCGAAGCCGCACTGCGGATCCCCGTGATGGCGCTCATGGTCGAGACCTGGCATATCTCCAGCGTGCTCGCGACGGGGCTGTCGCTCATCGTCGCCTTCTTCGCGCGATTCCTCTTCCACTCCCTCGTGGTCTACGCGCCGCAGCGGCGGGCGAAGGAGGCGACGCAGGACGGGGAGCCGAAGCCGGACACGGCGACGCTGCGCATCATACGGGCGATCGATGCCGAGGCGATGAAGCCCGGCGAGCTCTGAGCCGAAGAGCGTACGACCGGGGCCGCCGGTGCTGCGGATGGCCGCGCTCCGACGCCGGGATCGAGCGACGTCGATGGCGTGCGAGGATGTCAGGCGGGGAGGCGACATGAAGCGCAAGGCACTGGGGGCCGTGATCGCGCAGGCGGCGCAGGCGGGTATCGGTCTGCTCCTGCAGATCCTCGTCGCCCGACTGCTCGGCATCGAGGAGTACGGCCGATTCGCGATCCTGTACGGGGTGGTGATCGTCGCCACCGCTGTCGTCACCGGCCTGGTCGGCGATTCCCTCGTGGTGCTCGACCGCTCGCAGCGCCCGATCAGGGCAGGCCTCGAGGCGATGCTGCTCGCATCATCCGCGGTGCTGGCGGTCGGCTCCTTCCTGATCGCCTGGCTCACCGGATTCTCTGACGCAGGGGAATCCGCGCTGTTCGCACTTGCTCTCGCCGCGTTCGCGGTCGAGGAGATCGTCCGGCGGATGCTGATCGCGCATCTGTTGTTCATCCGCACCGCGATCACCGACGTCGCAGGATTCGTCGTCGCGCTCGCCATCATCCTCACGGTGCATGTCACGGGCACCCTGACACTCGCCGCCTTCCTCGGCGGCATCGCCGCGGGACAGATCGTCGCGACGTTCGTCGGCTGGTTCCTGTCACCTCGGAGCGACAGGCGTCTCGTGGGCCTCCGTGGTGCGGACATGGCCGCGGTCTGGCGGTATGGAATGTGGCGTGGGCTTCAGCAGGTGCTGCGCCCGAGCCTGTTCACCGTGCTGCGTCTGCTGGTGCTCGCCGGCGCCGGGCTCACCGCCGTCGGTCTGCTCGAGGCCGCTCGCACCTACACCTCTCCGCTGATCCTCGTGATAGGCGGGCTCTCGTCCTTCCTCTTCGTGCGCTTCGCCGACCAGCACAAGGCAGGCGGAAGCGGATCCGTACGCGAGGCCGACCGTGTCGTGGTCTTCCTGCTCGCAGGCACGGTGGTGATGAGCGCGATCGCCGTGGTGCTCATCCCGTGGGTGAGTCCGCTCCTGTTCGATGTCGAGGTCGACCCGCTTGCTGTGATCGCGTGGCTGGCCTACGGAATGTCCGTCGCTGTCGTGACCCCGTACGGGGCGTTGGGGGCGGTCGCCGGTCGCCAGGTAGCGGTATTCGTGATCCGTCTCTCCGACACGATCCTCGCGATCGCGGCCGTGATCGTGATGATCGCGCTGGGTGCGCAACCGTCGACGCTGCCGTTCGCGCTCGCCGTCGCATCACTGCTCGGGGGGCTGGGCCTGCGTTGGCTGGTCGTCGCGGGTCGTGGCCCCGGCAGCCCGCGTGGTGACAGAGCACAGGACCGTGAATGATAGGTTTAGGCCCTGTCTTCGGCTGAGGGGGTTGGCGATGGAAGATGTCCCTTATGGACGTATCCTGCGCGAGGGATGGGTTGTCATCGTCGTACTCGCGGTACTCGGTGCCGGCATGGGGTGGTTCGTCACGAAGCTGTTGCCCGAGACGTACGCGGCCACGTCGACACTGCTGCTCCGCGTCGATTCGACCGAGGCGTCTCTCTTCGAGCGGAATCAGTTCAGCCTCGCCCGCATCAAGTCCTATCCGCCGCTCGTCGACAGCCCCGAGGTGATCGACAAGGTGCGCGCAGAACTCGACCTCGACGAGGACGAGTACACCGACCGTGACATTCGACAGATGCTGTCCGCCGAGAACACGGCCGACACGGTGCTGCTCGTGGTGCGCGCTGATGCTCCCACCGCTGAGCTCGCCACCGACATCGCCAACTCGGCCGCGACGCATCTCTCGGAGCTGATCGGCGAGACCGAGAACGACGAGGACGACGCACGGTACACCGTGGCACTCGATCAGGTGCTTCCGGCGGTCGCTCCCCTTGCGCCGATCTCGCCTCAGGTGACCGCGATCACCGGACTCGGCGGCATCGCGGGCCTCGCGCTCGGCGCCATCATCGCGGTCTATCGCACGACGACGAACCGTCGGCTTCGGACCATCTCCGACGTGCGGCGCTCCTCGGGTCTCCCGGTCATCGGGCAGATCCCGCGGCGCAGTCGACTCCGTCCCGATGACGGCTCCGGCGCGATCGTCGCATACGAGGAGGCGGCCGGGAACCTCGTGGCGCTCGCCGGAGGGCGCATGCGAACGCATGTGCTCGTCCCCGCCTCGGACGGAGCGATCGACGACGATGCGGTCACCGGGATGCTCGAAGCGCAGCGTCTGATCGGCGCGACCGCCTGTGTCATCGATACCCGCGAGGCCCACGTTACCGGTCATGGGCACACCCTGGACGAGGTGCTCGACGGGGCGACGATCTCGGACGATGAGGACAAGAGAGCGGTCTTCGTCGCCGCGGAGCCCATCACGCTCGAGAGGCTCGTCTCCGAGCTCCCCGAGCTGGTCAGCTCCATGCACGACAGCTTCGACGTGGTGATCGTCGTGTGCGAACCCGGCGCATCCGCGCTCATCGAACAGCTCATGGGCCCGGGCGCCGGTCTCATCATCACGGTGAGGCACAACTCGACGTCGGCGACCGACCTCGTCGCCGTGGCGACACGGTTGCGGGTCATGGGCGTCCGCCCTCTGGGCGTCGTCATGCTGCACACGGGGTCTCGGTCGCTGGGCTCGATCGCCGAGTCGTGGCGAGTCTCCGATCGCGACACCGTCGCCGCGGGCGCCGGAGGCTCGCATGCTCGCTCCGACTGATCTTCAGCGCCCGCCTCGGCAGCAGTCCGCGCACCATCCCAGCGCGGCGAGAGTGGCGGTGGTGGGGGCTCTCTATGTGCTGATCATCGTGAGCGTGATCCCCTGGCGCAGCGCGACGATCTACTCCGGCGGCGCGGATGGGGTGGTTGTCGCCAAGGCGTTCATCGCGCTTCTCGCGCTCGCCGCGACGGTCGCGCTGGCGGCGAGGACGCGCGAGCGGGTCGCCGTCGGTATCGCACCCGCGGGAGTGATCGCCGTCGCGCTGCTCGTCAGTGTTCTCGGGTCGATTCTCGCGGGCAACGACTCTGCGACGATCGTCCTCGTCGGCAGGATGTTCCTGGTGATGGCGACGATCCTCTTCCTCCTCACGACGGTGCCGTGGGTGACGAGCATCGTGTGCCTGCTCGCGGCGATGGCCTCAGTGGCCGTCGTCGCGGCGGTGACCGGACTGCCGAGCCTGGCGGCGAGCGGTCGTCTCGGTGGGGGTATCCCCGAGATCCACCCGAACGAACTCGCCGGCCTTGTGGCGGCGCCGATCGTCGGTCTCGTCATCCTCATGCTGCGCAACGGCGTGCGGGTCTGGCGGCTGCTCGCCGCCGTCCTCCTGGTCGGCATCGCCGTGGCGAGCGGATCACGCACCGGCCTGCTCGCGATCGTGGTCGGAATCGGCGTCGCAGTGGTGGTCAACGGCATCCGGGACCGCAGCGTCGTCTACCTTCTTCTCGGCGCTCTTCCACTCGGCTACGCGATCGGGTCGTTCACCGACGTCTTCGGCAGCCTCGCCACCCGAGCAGGGTCGAACGACACCTCCACCGCTCTCGACTCGCGTTTCGACGTGTGGAGGGTCGTGATCGGATGGGACTGGAGCGAATGGCAGAAGTGGATCGGCATCGGCCTCTCCGCCAAGAAGATCCCGGTCGACATCAAATGGCGTGACGAGCAGGTGCTCGACAGCAGTTGGGCCTCGCTGCTCGCCCAGACGGGGCTCATCGGCACCGCGCTGATCGGAGCGCTGATCGTGTGGTGCGTGGCGAGCGCGCTGATCTCATCTCGGCGCCGATGGCTCATCACGCCTTTTCTGACGCTGGTCATCATCCGCTCCGTCACGGAGAGCGGTCTCATCGACAGTGCGACTGCCTTCATCCTGTTCTTCGTCGTGGCCTCATTGCTCACCCATCGTTCCAGGCACGCCGATGACCCTGTTGGACCCGAATACGATCGGGTGGACGGGCGCCGGTCGCGACAGGCGAGTCTCACCTAGAATGTCGGAATATCCGTGTCGTCGACGCGGAGACCCGGCGCGGAGGAGAGACCAGTGACTGAGTCGGTCGGAGGTCCGCAGCGGCGGATGGGGTGGCGTGGTTGGACGATCGTCGGCGTGGTCGCCGTGCTCCTCATCGGCGGGATCGTGTGGGGCGTGATCGCGAACAGCAACTCAGGTCAGGGGGAGCCCGGCGCGTCGACCACACCGGGGGTCACCACCACACCGGGACCGACGCCGACACCACAGCCCACCGAATTCGAGACTCCGACGCCCGGTGCCACCGACGACGTCGCGAAGCCCGGCGACGGTGAAGAGGTGCCTCTCGACGAACCCGCCCCCGCGGTCGACGGCGTGGTCGCCGAAGTCACGACGATCGAGTCGATCACCGCAGGCAACGACATCCCGGGCGAGCCCAGCGGGCCGGCGATCCAGGTGACTGTCCGCCTCACGAACGATTCGGATGCGCCCGTCGACACGGCGGGGGCGAACGTCACGCTGACCTATGGCGGGGACGACCGGCTTCCCGCGGCGGGCTTGACCGGCGAGGGCACCACAGTGTGGCCGGATTCCATCCCGGCAGGCGCCAGCGCGGATGCGATATACCAGTTTGCAGTTCCCTCTTCTCCTGACGGGGACGTGCGTGTTACTGTCGATATATTGGCCGCTGCGCCAAACGTCGTCTTCGTCGGTCCTCGACCTTAGGTCGTCACCGTCGGACGACGGATTACTGGGGAATCATCGTTCGGTGCCAATGTAGGGGTTGAGCGCGAACGGTCCATCATCTGGGGAGATGAACGATGGGCACTACAGCTCTGTCTTGGGGACGCCGCGCACGGGGAGCATCGATCGCGATCGCGATGACGCTCGCCATAGCCTTCGGATCGCTGGTGGCGATCTCGCCGGCTCAGGCGGACGTCAGTCCACCCGAGGGGGAAGCGCCGACGGTGACCGCCGACTCGCTTCCGACGGTTCAGATCAACGGCATCGTCTGGGATCAGGCAGTCGTGGGCAACGTCGTCTACGCGGCCGGAAAGTTCACCAGCGCACGCCCGGCGGGCGCGGCCGCGGGGACGAACGAGACGCCCCGATCGAACCTGCTGGCCTACGACATCCGCACGGGCGCGCTGATCACGTCGTTCGCCCCCTCGATCAACGGCCAGGTGCGCCAGGTCGAGGCCTCGCCCGACGGAACGCGGCTCTACATCGTCGGCGACTTCACCACGGTGAACACCCAGACGCGCAACCGCGTCGCCGCGTTCGATCTGCCCAGCGGCAACCTGGCCGCGTTCAACCCGAACTCCAACGGCGTCACCTCCGGCGTGGCCGCGACCAACGACACCGTGTACATCACCGGCACGTTCGGCCGAGTCTCGGGCAACGACCGCTCCGGCGCCGCAGCCTTCACCCGCAGCGGCACTCTGCTCCCCTGGGCGCCCGTGCTCGAGTCACGTCAGGGCCGCGTCGTCACCGTCTCTCCCGCGGGTGACAAGGTCGTGCTCGGCGGAAACTTCCTGACCCTCAACGGCAGCTCCAATCCCGGTTACGGACTGGCCATGGTGTCGGCATCCGACGCCTCGCTGCTGCCCTTCTCCGCGAACAACGTGATCCGCAACGCCGGTCTCGACGCGGCGATTCTCTCGCTCAAGTCCGACGGCGACGACATCTACGGCACCGGCTACGTCTTCGGCAACGGCGGCAACCTCGAGGGCTCGTTCCGTGCGTCGTGGTCGAGTGGCAACCTGGTCTGGGTCAACGACTGCCACGGCGACCAGTACGACGTCGAGCCCATGGGCGACAGCGTGTACGCGGCTGGCCACTCGCACTACTGCGGCAGCCTCGTCGACGGATTCCCGCAGAGCGACCCCTGGTCGTTCTACCGCGGCCTGGCCGTCACAAAGGACGTCGAGCGCACCACGCCCTATGGCCTGAACCTCGGCTACTACGACTTCGGCGGAAACCCCGCACCCAAGCTGCAGCACTGGTTCCCCGCCTTCAACGCGGGCAACGTCAGTGGCGCATCGCAGGGTCCGTGGTCGGTCTCCTCCAACAGCGAGTACCTCGTGTACGGCGGCGAGTTCACCCGGGTGAACAACACCGGGCAGCAGGGCCTCGCCCGCTTCGCCGTGACCAGCAAGGCTCCGAACGCACAGGGCCCTATCCTCTGGAACACCGCGTGGCCGGCATCCTCGATCGCGCTCACCGGCGGATCGATCCGCGTGAGCTGGCCACTCAACTACGACCGTGACAGCGAGTTCCTGAAGTACGAGGTCCTGCGCGACAACGTGGTCGTCAAGACCTACGAGAAGATCCGGTCGAAGTCCGCCGACTGGGGCCTGCCCCCGATGGCGTTCGTCGACACCACCGTCACGAACGGCACGAGCTACACATACCGGGTGCGCGCCACGGACAACGAAGGTCATTCGATCCTCGGCGGGACGACGACCGTGACGGCGTCCGGCTCGGCGGCTCCGAGTGCGTACCGTACCGCGGTGCTCGAGGACGCGCCCCTGAGCTACTGGCCGCTCGACGACTCGTCCGCGACCCTCTCGTACGACTGGGCCGGTGCATCGGACCTCGCGGTACGCAGCGGCGTCACCCGCGGAACCTCGGGCGCCATGCTCTCGGATTCCCGTGACGCCTCCGACTTCGACGGCTCGGCCAACGGCTTCGCGTCGACCACCTCGGCCATCGCCGGCCCTGACACCTTCGGTGTCGAGGCCTGGTTCAAGACGACCTCCACCGACGGCGGCAAGATCGTCGGCTTCGGCAGCAGCTCGACCGGCACATCCGGCAGCTATGACCGCCACGTCTACATGGAGGCCAGCGGACGCGTCACCTTCGGCGTCTACCCCGGCTCATCTCAGACGATCAGTTCGTCGTCCGCATTCAACGACGGTCAGTGGCACTACATGTCCGCCGGTCTCAGCGACGGCGGCATGGTGCTCTACATCGACGGCGTCCGGGTCGCCCAGCGCACCGATGTCACCTCTGCCCAGCCGTACAACGGGTACTGGCGTGTCGGTGGAGACACCTCCTGGTCTGGAGCCGCGTTCTTCGACGGTCAGATCGACGAGGTCGCCATCTACGGGGCTCCGCTGACGCGCGAGCAGGCAGCCGCCCATTACACCGCATCCGGGCGCGAGCTCGAGGGCTCGACCGCACCGAGCGACGCATACGGCGCAGCCGTCTACGCCGCCGACCCCGCGCTGTACTGGCGTCTCGGCGAGTCGACCGGCAGTGTCGCGGCAGACGCCTCCGGTTACAACCAGAAGGGCAACTACTTCGGCGCTGTCACCAAGGGCGCGAACGGAGCTCTCGAGGGAGTCAGCAACTCGGCGGCCACGTTCGAGGGCGGCCAGGTCATCAGCCAGAACGCCTTCACGAACCCGCGGTCATACTCGCTCGAGGCGTGGTTCAAGACGGACACCACGACCGGTGGCAAGATCATCGGATTCGGAAACAGCGCTGACGGCAACTCCTCCGGGTACGACCGACACGTCTACATGACACCCGACGGCAAGCTGATCTACGGCGTGTGGGTCGGTTTCGCCGAGACGCTGCAGACCAGCGCGTCGTACAACGACGGTCAGTGGCATCAGGTGGTCGCGACGCAGGGTGCGACCGGCATGCGTCTCTACGTCGACGGCGTGCTGCAGGGGTCGAACGGCCAGACGAACGCGCAGGACTACACCGGATACTGGCACGTGGGTGGCGACGTCACCTGGGGCCCCGGAGACTGGGAGTTCGACGGAGCCATCGACGAGGTCGCGGTCTATCTGACGCCCATCTCCGAGACCGCCGTCTCTCAGCACTACGCGCTGGGAACGACCGGCGCGCCGGCGAACATCGCGCCGAGCGCCAGCTTCACCACCGCGGTCACGAAGCTCGGCCTCGCGGTCGACGCCTCGGCCTCGACTGACGCCGACGGCACGATCCAGGCCTACAGCTGGAACTGGGGCGACGGATCGCCCGCGGGCTCCGGTGCTACGGCGACGCACACCTACGCCGTCGCCGGGTCCTACACGGTGACCCTCACGGTCACCGACGACAAGGGCGCGACCGACACCGAGACGGCGATCGTCGAGGCGGCGGCCAACCAGGCGCCCGTATCGTCGTTCACCTCGGCGGCGGCCGACCTCAAGGTCGACGTCGACGCGAGCGCTTCTCAGGACACCGACGGCACGATCGCCGGATACTCCTGGAACTGGGGTGACTCGACGGCAGCGGGCTCGGGGGCCACGGCGACGCACACATACGCTGCAGCCGGCACTTACACGATCACCCTGACCGTCACCGACGACGAGGGTGCCACCTCGCAGAAGACCGCCTCGATCACCGTGTCGGCGCCGGTCGGTGCAGTGACATACGCCTCGGATTCGTTCAACCGCACGGCCGCCAGCGGCCTCGGGACCGCAAACACGGGTGGGGCCTGGACGCTGTCGAACACGGCATCCAACTACCTGGTCAGCGGTGCGTACGCGGCGTTCCAGCAGCCCGCCGGAGGAGCGCAGCGGTACGCCTACCTCACCGGCGTCTCCTCGACAGACACCGCTGTGGACGTCGATGTGGTCCTGCCGCAGCTTCCGACCGGAGGCAGCGCGTACTACACAGTGGCGGCACGCCGCGTCGGCACCGAGGACTACAGGTCCCGTGTGATCGTGTCTCCGACCGGCGGGGTGCAGCTGCAGCTGCAGCAGACCACCACCGTGCTGACCACCGTTCCGACCGGGCTGACCGTCGCCGCGGGCGAGGCGCTGCATGTGCGCACCGAGGCGACCGGCACGTCTCCGACCACGGTCCGGGCGAAGGTCTGGAAGGTCGGAACGACGGAGCCGACCGCGTGGACGTCGACCACGACGAGCTCCACGGCGGGACTGCAGTCGGCCGGCCACGTCGGACTCGGCGTGTACCTCGGCGGATCCGTCACCAACGTGCCCTTCCAGACACGGTTCGACAACTTCTGGGCAGGCTCGACCACGGGCGGTCCCACTCCTCCCGCCAATCAGGCGCCCACGGCCGCGTTCACCAGCTCGGTGAGCGGACTCGCAGCGACGGTCGACGGGTCGACCTCGGCGGACGCCGACGGAACCATCGCGTCGTACGCATGGGAGTTCGGAGACGGGTCTACGGGTTCGGGAGCGACGCCGACGGCGCACACGTACGCCGCGGCGGGCACGTATCAGGTGAAGCTGACTGTGACGGACGACAAGGGTGCGACGGGCACGGTGACCAAGCCGGTGACCGTGACGGCTCCGGCCCCGGGGAACCAGAACCCGGTCGCTTCGTTCACGGCCACGCCGACGGATCTCACCGTCGCAGTGGATGCCTCGGCATCGACGGACCCTGACGGCTCGATCGCCTCGTATGCGTGGAACTTCGGTGACAGTACAACCGGCACGGGCGCGACGACTTCGCACCCGTATGCCGCAGCGGGCACATACACGGTGACTCTCACGGTGACCGACAACGCCGGCGCCGTGAACACCGTCACCCAGTCGGTGACCGTGGTCGCTCCCGCGGGCGCTGCCTTCGCCGCCGACGACTTCGGTCGGGCGAACGGTGCTCTGGGAACGGCGCAGACCGGCGGCGTCTGGTCGCAGACCAGCGGAGCGGCGAACGTGTCGATCGACAACGGCGCCGCGAAGTTCACGACGCAGGCGGCGGGGCAGACCCGCACCGCATCGCTGAACGCGGCGACCTCGACCAGCACGGACCTGACCTTCACGGTCACGGCCCCCGCACTGCCGACGGGCGCGCGGGTCTACGTCGCGGCTCTCGCCCGGGTCGTCGGTGCGGACGACTACCGTGCACGCTGGCTGATCGGGGCCGACGGCTCGGTGACGGCGCAGCTCGCTCGCGGCGGCACGGCTCTCGTCTCGCAGAACCTCACCGGGTTCACATTCGCAGCGGGAACGATATATAACGTGCGAGTGCAGGCATTCGGCACAGGTACGACGACGCTGCGGAGTAAGCTCTGGGCGGCGGGAACGACAGAACCGGCTGCCTGGCAGCTGTCCACGACCGATTCCACCGCAGCCCTGCAGACCGCCGGCTACATCGGGATCTCGACATACGCGGGGTCCGGATTCAGCAGCGTTCCGTACACCGTGGCATTCGATGACTTCCGAGCACGAGGAGTGACCCCCTGAGTTTCGCAGACGCCTACCGGAGCCTTTCAGCAGCGCAGAAGGGGAGGGCCCGCGGGGCCCCCGCCTACTCGGTGTTCGTCAATCGTCCGGTGGGTCGAGTGATCGCGGCGGGCGCATACACCGCCGGCCTCACGCCCAACAAGGTCTCGCTGATCAGCGCCGCGTTCACCTTCACGGGGATCGTCCTGCTGGCGACGGTGCCCCCGTCCATCGTTCTCGGCATCGTCGTCTGGCTGCTTCTCGCGATCGGCTATGCGTGGGACAGCGCCGATGGCCAGGTGGCGCGACTGCGTGGGGGCGGATCGCTCGCCGGAGAATGGCTCGATCACGTTCTCGATTCGACCAAGCTCGTCTCCCTCCCGCTCGCCGTCGCGATCGGGTGGTACCGCTTCTTCCCGCTGCCCTCCGATCTCTGGCTTCTGGTTCCGCTCGGGTTCGCCGTGATCT
>Ga0308170_10004314_pt1 | contig 11236 bp, 10 predicted proteins | sample PhyBR2_2_FD_202136 | JGI IMG/M metagenome (GOLD analysis project Ga0308170, IMG submission 202136) | Phyllosphere microbial communities from UC Gill Tract Community Farm, Albany, California, United States - DLSLSB.R2 | ecosystem: Host-associated > Plants > Phyllosphere > Unclassified | place... | reverse complement strand
GAGCGCGCATGGCAGACCCGACCCGCCCATTGCCGAACCTCGTTCCCCAGCCGGACGGCAGCTGGACCGGCCGTGCGGTGCTGACGCCGACGGCGCTCAAGACCCGGGGCTTGTTCACGATGCCGCCCTCGAAGGTGGTGCCGGTGATTGTGGTGCCGGGGATTATGGGGACGAATTTGCGGGCGGCGAAGGGTATGAAGAAAAAGGGAAATGACTTTCTCAAGCCGGGTGATGAAGCCTGGAGGCCGCCCAACGGGACACTCGACGGTGCCATGGCTGCTCTGATGTGGAAGAAACGAGGGCCGAAGGCGCGACAGAAAATCTTGGATGCTGAAATGCTGGAGGTCGATGATAACGGTGATATCAATTTGCCTTTAGAGGCGCGCAATTATGGCATGCAGGAAAAAGAGGTAAGGGATCGTCATTGGGGCGAAATACATTGGGATTCGTACGGCAATTTGTTGTTTGGCCTTGAGGTGAACCTCAACCATACCTTCGAGATCAGCCCGCTCGACAATGTGCGAATTATTTGCCGGCACTGGAAAGAAGTGATGCGCTGCGACCCAGCCCGATGGGGCGTACGAGAAATCCAAAAGGTGAGCGAAAAGGAGTTGGAAAAACACGCGGGCTATTATTATCCGGTGTATGCCTGCGGCTATAACTGGCTCGAGTCCTGCGAAGAGTCGGCCAAACGTTTGCGTCAGCGGATCGAAAAGACAATCGAATTCTGGACAAAAAACAAGCGCGACTGCAGCAAAGTAATCTTGGTGACACATTCCATGGGAGGATTGGTCGCACGGGCCTGTGCCAAAGAAATTCCAGATCGTATTCTAGGTGTCATTCATGGAGTGATGCCGGCGCTCGGTGCACCTGCTTGCTATCGACGAATTGCATGCGGCACCGAAAGCTGGAGTCCCAGTAATGGTCCGATCGATAACAAAAAAGCCGAATTTGTAGCGGATATATTAGGCGGTCGTCCGGAACTCACGATGCCTGTCATGGCGACCGCAGCCGGTCCATTACAACTGCTGCCAAACCACCTGTATCCAGCGCCATGGATGCACATTTGCATTATGAGTCGGGTTAACAATAAGAATGTTTTCCGCGACGTCGTACACCTGCCGGCCGGTAACCCATATGACTTTTATCGGGACATGAATTCCTGGTATCGACTGGTCGACCCGAAATTCGCTGATCCTGCTGCGAAATACAATGGTAACGAAGTTCAGCTCAGGCGCGACATCGTTACCGCAATCAACTCCGCTGAACGTTTTCATCGGGAGACGTTGGACACATATTATCATCCAAATACTTACGCATTTTACGGTGCCGATCCGGATCACAAGTCTTTCGGTGCGGTGCGCTGGGTAGCACGAGACCCTGGCGACGGCGGGGTGTTTACCGAAGCGAATCTCCGCAGTGCGGCGCTGACTGGCTACCGCGAAACCGTCGGCCGCCGCGTCAAGGTTGAAAAACGGTCTTCGCTGGAATTTGTTCCGGCACGCCAAGACATTAAAGGAGACGGCACGGTGCCATCGCAATCGGGTGCGGGGCCGCGTGGGAAGGTGAAGCAGTTGTTTGAGCTACGCGGATTCGATCACCAGGAAGCTTTCAATAATGGAGCTGTCTTGCTGCTGACCCAGCACCTCGTCGCCAAGCTGGTACAGGAGTTGCCATGACTTCGGTACGTTATGCCGAGCGGCAACAGTTGCTGGTGATGGATGGCCGCATTACCTCGGGTACTTGCTTACCAAATGATGGCACGTCACGAAGCGTTGGGCACGAGGCCGTGGCAATCAGATTGGCAGCCCATCATCTCATCGCCAAGGCGGTAAAGAAGTTGCCATGACGCGAATGAGGAAACGCGGATGGCAGGAGCTTATCGTCCTGCTAGCAGCTCTCGCCTGCGCGGGAAGCTGGGCCGCCAGCCAAGTCCGAAGCATGCGGGACAGATCCGAGGTGGCACAAATGACGGAAAAGATGAAAACGGTATGTGTCGGACGCTACCTGGTCGACGTTCCCGCCCAGGCGGAAGTAAGTTTTTCGGGTGCGGTAGTGGACGGATTTTCGGTCGATTCCATTGAAGAGAGCGACGCGGAATTTCGGGAACGGGTAGCCGCCCGGGAGGCCGAGATCACCGCGCGTGGTTCTGCTATCGATGGTTCTGGTGGAATGGTTGAGGCACGTGATTTGCGGATTCCAGGAATGAAGGGACGTACGTTCATCTTCGGTCGAAACCGCGGTTACTGGTTTGAAGAAGGCCGACGAATTGAGGATGAATGGGTGGCAGTCGAGATACATGCACATTCCGAGGGATTGAGTGTTTCGCTCTCGGCAAAATCCGCTGATGAGGGAAGGGTGAGATCTGCGGAAGCGCTGCTCTCGAGGCTGTATGTGCGCGGAAAGGACGAGGTTCCGACCCTGCCCGGATTCTGCTTCAGGCGCGCTATTTTTGCTGAACCGTTACCAGCTCACAAAAGTGAGCATATGGTGATGCATCTCGGCTTGCCTGGTCATCCGGACCTGGGCCTTACGCTTGCCAGCATTGCTGGGGGTAACCCCGAAACGAGTTTGTTGACGCGTGTTGCACACGCCGAGGCCGAAGCGGGCTCTGACGTCTTGCTACGCATGAATAAGCTTCGTGAAGGCAAGCGTTCGATAAACGGTATCGAGGGTGAAGAGGTACTGATGCGCGCGCGTGAATTCAACTTCACGACCACCTACGGATTCTCTTGGGACGCCTCGGGTGCAAGAGACGATTTGTTACAGCCCTACTTGTCGCTGGAACTTCAGACCGGCATCAGTGAGCGCCCAGGTGGAAAACCGGTCGATACAAGCCTGCATGAAGATGCCTTGCTCTCTTTATGGGACAGCATTGTTTCCAGCATCCGCGTCCGTAAGAATGGTCCGCCCCCGTCGGGGGGCACTCCGCCTCAGCCATCGGGGCCGAAACTCGGTGCCGTTGCCAATGCAGGCGAAGTCTGCCCGCAATCCGGTTGGTGGCGCTGTTCGGAGGGTGGGCCTGGTCTGGACGTACATGGCGGTCGGGTACGGTTCGTCCGCCAGGGAGAACGCATGCCGCAGGCGCTCTTATTGCCAAGGCAAACCTTATGGCAAAAGCTGAAGCGTATCCAGCCAAGCGTCGAAACTCCGCGGCCGACAACTTGGACCTTGGTCGATAAGCGCCAGCGGCCACGCGGCCCAACCGTGGCGGCACTAGCGGCCCCTACCTCGCCAAGCATTGGACGGGATTTCCTTGATGCCGACGAGCGCACAGTCGCGCTCGGCACCTTTGCTCGCACTGGAGACCCTTGTCCCGCCAGTGGTTGGTGGCGCTGCGAGGAACCGCATGCGCTGGACGCAACGCGTTGGTTCGCGCAAGGGACTCTGCTGCCGGCCGCTACCTTCCAGGTACCGGCCGGCGTCTTCGCAAAATCGAGTGGACCGGACGTGATCCAGCGCCGCAGTGGGTGGCAATTGATGCGGCATGCCGAGGCGGCCTCGTCGGTGGCGCCTGCTCCAGTGTCGGCAGAAAATGTGCCGGCCGACGATCCGCCGGCATTCGTCTGATCTGCCGACGTCCTGTCGTTATCTCTTAACGTGTCCGAGGAGAGACGTAAATGCCCCGGTGGCTCTACTTCATGATTTCGCTGGCGGCCCTGGCTCCGTCGGGAATTGGGCGCTTGGCGAAACTCGCAGCGTGCGCGACAGATCCGAGGTTGCGCACATGACGGAAAAGATGAAAACGGTGTGTGCCGGCCGCTATCTTATCGATGTGCCGAGTGAAGTAGATACGCGGCAGCCCGTCGCGCCCTGATCACCCGTCCACGATATCCACGATGCGCAGCGCCATCCTGGGTTTCACAACCGGCGTGCTGGTACTGCAATCCTCCGCCGAGCTCCCGTCCACCGGCGTGCTGATCGCGAGCGGCACCGGCGTCATCGCACTGATCGCGCTGGCAAAACGCCTCGGAAGCTTCAGCAAGGATGCGGGTAAAGCCTGCAGCGCCGCCATCGCCGGCGCGCTGCTCGGCTACGCCTGGGCCGCCCTGGTGGCCTGCCACGCCCTGGCTCCCCGACTGTCCGCCGACGACGAGGGCCGCGACCTCACCATCGTCGGCATCGTCGACAGCCTTCCATATCGATTCGAGCAAGGCTTGCGCTTCAATCTCCAGGTCGAACGCACGGAAACGCCGGGCCTCACCGTCCCGCCGCGGATCGCACTGTCCTGGTACGCTGATCGCCGGGGCGAAGTGAAGCTGCCCGTACCGCTGATGCCCGGCGAACGCTGGCGCCTGACGGTCCGCTTGCAGCGCCCCCACGGCAATGCCAACCCCGGTGGCTTCGACTACGAAGCCTGGCTGCTGGAGCAGGGCGTGCGCGCCACCGGCTATGTGCGCGCCGACGACGCCAATGTCCGCCTGGACGCTTTCGTGTGGCGCTTCGGCACTGTGGTCGAGCGCAGCCGCGCCCTGCTGCGCGAACGCATCCTGCGCGCGCTCGAGGGGCGGCAGTTCGCCGGCGTAATCGTCGCGCTGGTGATCGGCGACCAGCGCGGCATCGACCAGTCGGACTGGCAGGTCTTCAACCGCACCGGCATCGGCCACCTGATTTCCATCTCGGGCCTGCACATCACGATGATTGCCGGGCTGGCGGCGCTGGCCGTCTCGAGCCTGTGGCGGCGTTCCTTCCTCACCGGCGCCCAGCTGCCGTTGCGGCTGCCGGCGCAAAAGGTGGCGGCGCTGAGCGGGGCGCTGGTCGCGCTGTTGTACGTGCTGCTGGCCGGCTTCGGCGTGCCGGCCCAGCGCACGCTCTACATGCTGACGGTGGTCGCGCTGGCGCTGTGGATGGGCAGGCTGTACAGCGTTACCCACGTGCTGTGTGCGGCGCTCGGCGTGGTCGTGCTGCTCGATCCCTGGGCCGTGCTGTGGCCGGGATTCTGGCTGTCGTTCGGGGCGGTGGCGGTGATCCTGTTCGGCGGCCACGGCAGGATAGCGCCGCACGAGACCGGGCTGCGGCACAAGCTGGCGCTGGCCGGCCGCACCCAGTGGTCGGTCACCTTGGGACTGGTGCCGCTGACCATGCTGCTGTTCGGCCAGGTGTCGCTGGTCAGCCCGCTGGCGAATGCCGTGGCGATCCCGCTGGTGAGTTTTGTCGTGACGCCGCTGGCGCTGCTGGGGAGCCTGCTGCCCGAGCCCTTGGCCGGCTGGCTGCTGGTGGCGGCGCATGCGGCGGTCGAGGGGCTGGCCGCGGCGCTTGGCCAGTTGTCCGCGCTGCCCGCGGCCGTCTGGCGCGCGCCGGCGCCGCAGCCCTGGGTGTTCCTGCTGGCCCTGGGCGGTACGCTGTGGATGCTGATGCCGCGCGGCTGGCCGCACCGCTGGGCCGGCGCCGCGGCCTGGCTGCCGTTGCTGCTGCAGATGCCCGACCATCCGCAGCCTGGGCGCTTCAGGGTGGTTGCCTTCGATGTCGGCCAGGGCATGGCGCTGCTGGTCGAGACGGCCGGCCACCGCCTGCTGTACGACACCGGTCCCGGATACGCACCCGGCCTGGACGCCGGCAGCCGCGTGCTGCTGCCTTATCTGCGCATGCGCGGCATCGGCGCGCTCGACGGTGTGGTCGTCAGTCACGGCGACCTCGATCATACCGGCGGCGCGCTGGCGGTGCTGGGGGAGCAGCGGGTCGGCTGGGTGGCTTCGTCGCTGGAAGGTGGCCATGCCATCGTTCGCGCGGCGCGGCGCCACCTGCGCTGCACGGCGGGCCAGCATTGGGAGTGGGATGGCGTGCGCTTCGAGATGCTGCATCCGCCGGCGCCGGTCTACGCGGACCCGAAGCCGAAGGCGAATGCGCGCAGCTGCACCGTCAGAATCTCGAACGGACGTACGGCCATCCTGCTGGCCGGCGATATCGAGGCGGCCCAGGAAGCGGCGCTGGTTTCGGCAAACGCAGCGAGCCTGCGCGCCGATGTGCTGCTGGCGCCGCATCACGGCAGCGGCACCTCGTCGACGGCGGCCTTGCTGGCGGCCGTGCAGCCGAGCATCGGCGTGTTCCAGGTGGGCTGGCGCAACCGCTACAAGCATCCCAGGAAAGAGGTCTTCGAACGCTACGGCCAGCTCGGCATCGAGCGCCTGCGGACCGACGAGCAGGGCGCCGTCACCCTGGAGTTCGGCGACGCGGTCGGCTACGAGGAATATCGACGCCGGCACGCCCGCTACTGGACCACCCGGCCGCGTTAGATCAAGCTTCGCGCGGCAGGGTAATCGTCACCCGCAAGCCGCCGCCGGCGCGGTTCGCGGCCGTGATCCGGCCGCCGTGGGTCTCGACCACGCGCCTGGCGATCGCCAAGCCAAGGCCGTGGCCGTCGACGTTGTTCTGCGTCGGATTCGAACGGAAGAAGGGATCGAAGATCTTGCCCATGTCCTCCTCGGCGATGCCGGGGCCGCGGTCCAGCACTTCGATGTGCACCGAGCCGTCCTCGGGGTGCAGGGCGACGTCGACCGTGCCGGCCGCGCCGCCGTGCTTGACGGCGTTGCGCACGATGTTCTCGACCGCGCTCCACAGGAGATCGGGCGCGCCGCGTACGGTCACCGGCACCGGTGCGTCGACGTCGATGCGGGCGCCGGCTTCGAAGCGCGCATCGTCCGCGACCTGGTCGACCATCTCGACCAGGTCGACCGATTCCATCGCCGGCGGCTTGCTGGCCGCGTCCAGGCGCGACAGGGTCAGCAGCTCGCCGACCAGGCGGTCCATGCGCACGCTTTCGCGTTCGATGCGGTCGAGCGAAGCCTGGATTTTTTCCGGCTGCTGGTGGGCCAGGCCGATCGCCGCCTGCAGGCGCGCCAGCGGCGAGCGCAACTCGTGGGAGACGTCGTGCAGCAGGCGGCGCTGGCCGTCCATCAGGGCGCGCAGCTGGGCGCTCATGCGGTCGAAGTCCTGGCCCAGTTCGGCCAGCTCGTCGCCGCCGACCGCCATTTTTGTCTCGGCAAACTTGGGCGCGAGGTCGCCGGCGGCGGCGGATTCGAAGGCGCCGCGCAGGGCCCGGATCGGGCGCGAGAAATACCAGGCGAGCAGGGCGGCGAACAGGAAGCTGGCGAGGGTCGCGGCGACGATCGGCAGCCAGCGGCCGACGTGGCGTCCGAACTCGGGTGGCAGGCCGAATCCGCCGCCGGGGCCGCGCGGACCCGGACCGGGGCCGGGGCCGGCATCGGCGGCGCCGCGGGCCGAGCCATAACCGCCAGCGTCGCGCGAGGCGATCCGGGGGCCGGGCAGGGTACCGACGCCGGCACCGGCGCCCGCGCCGCCGGCAAACCCGGGCTTCGGCATCTCGCCGCCGGGGCCCTGATACGGTCCCGGGACCCGCGAAGCAAACGCCAGGTAGCGGCGGCCGTCCGGGGCGGTCAGGCGGGCGACGGCATGGAGGGATTTCGGGCCGGCCTCGAGGTCGCGTTCGACCTGCTCGCGCAGCTTGACCGGGACCGTGCGTCCGAGCAGTTCCTGGCCCTGCTCGTCGAGCACGTACAGGCGCACGCGGCGGCTGTTGGCGGCCAGCTCGCGCAGGCCGTCGATGCCGCCGTGCCGCAGGGTGGCGGTGGCTGCGTCCAGCATGATGGCGGCCGGCGGGCCGACGTCCAGCGTCGGTTCGGTATTGCGATGCCGGGCCTGGTCGCGCAGCCACACGGTGCCGCCGATGCCGATCGTGGCCGCCACCTGGGCGAGCAGGATCGACAGGAAGAACTTCCAGAACAGCCGGCCCATCGTTATTCGCGGATCAGCTGGTAGCCGAGACGGTAGACGGTCTGCAGGCAGGAGCGCCCGTCCGACAGCGTGCCCAGCTTGTGGCGCAGGCTGCTCAGGTGGACGTCGATGTTGCGGTCGAAGCGGGCCAGCGGACGGCCCAGGCCCTGTTCGGACAGGTCGTTCTTGCTGACCGGGCGGCCGGCGTTGCGGGCCAGGACTTCGAGCAGGTTGAATTCGGTGCTGGTCAGTTCCAGCGGCACGCCGTCCCAGGTCGCGCGGCGCTGCTCGGGCAGCATGGTCAGCTTGCCGACCGACAGCGTGATGCCGGAACCCTCGGTGCTGGTGCCCTGGGTGCGGCGCAGGATGGCGCGCACGCGGGCGGTCATCTCGCGCGGGGTGCAGGGCTTGGTCACGTAGTCGTCGGCGCCCAGTTCGAGGCCGAGGATGCGGTCGGCGTCGTCGCCGCGGCCGGTCAGCATCAGCACGGGGATGCGGCTGGCGGCGCGGATGCGGCGCAGGGTCTCGATGCCGTTCATGCGCGGCATCATCACGTCGAGGATGACGATGGCGTACTGGCCGCTGAGCGCTTCGCGCGCGCCGGTTTCGCCGTCGTGGGCACAGGCCACCCGGAAGCCTTCCTGCTCCAGGTATTCGGTGAACATCCCGACCAGTTCGGTATCGTCGTCGATTAGCAGGACTTGAGTCATGTTCGCATCTTAGCAAAAGGCGGCAAACGGAGCAGCCGGCCAGGGATTCTCTTTACCCCGTTTTACACCGGCCTAACACCACTTAACAGAGGGGCACACGACAATGCGGCATCCCAACCACACAAGGATGCACGACATGAACCTGACGCGCAAAACCATCGCCGCCGCACTGCTCGCGGCGTGCTGTGCCACCACCTTCGCCGCCGGCCAGCTGGAAGCACCTCTGGCTGACGGCGGCCAGGACGCCGCCCAGGGCCGCGAAGGCCGCGGTCCTGGTCCCGAAGCGGATGGCCGCAGCCCGGGCGGGCCCGGTTTCGGCCACGGTGGCGGTCCGGGCTTTGGCCACGAGGGCGGGCACGAGTTCGGCCCCGAATTCGGCCATCACGGCGGCCTGCGCCTGACCGAAGCCCAGCAGGACAAGCTGTTCGCGATCCGGCACGCCGCCGCGCCGCAGCACCGCCAGCAGGAAAAGGCCGTGCGCCGCGCCCACGAAGCCCTGCGCGCCCTCGGCGACGCCGCCCAGTTCGATGAAACCAGGGCCAACGCCGCCGCGCGCGAACTCGGCCAGGCGATCGCCGCCCAGGCCCTGCTGCAGGCCCGCGTCCACGCCCAGGTTCTGGCCGTGCTGACGCCCGAACAGCGCGAGCAGATGCGCAAGCGCCGTCCGCAGCCGCCGCAAGAGCGTCCCTGATCATGGTGCTGACTGTAGGCGTTTCCCTCTAAACGGAAAGCGCGCCGGGAGCCAGTCCGCGGCAATGCCCTTACAATGGGCGGCATGAACAAGCCTCTGCTGCATTTCACGCACGGGAACAGCTATCCGTCGGGCTCCTACGGGCGCCTGCTCGGGGAGCTGGGCCGCGACTTCGACGTCCGCACCACCGACATGCTCGGCCACGATCCGCGCTATCCGGTGGACGACAACTGGCATGCGCTGATCGACGAGCTGATCGCCCAGCTCGAACGCTACGATGAACCGCCGATCCTGGTCGGGCACTCGCTCGGCGGCGCGATCGGCATGCTGGCCGCCTGGCGCCGGCCGGAGCTGGCGCGCTGCGTCGTGATGCTGGACTCGCCGGTGGTGGCGGGCTGGCGTGCCCACGTCTGGCGGATCGCGAAAGCGCTGGGCCTGGGCCGCAAGCTGTCCCCGGGCGGCATCGCCGAGCGCCGCCGCAATGTCTGGCCCTCGCGCGCGGCCGCCTACGAACACTTCATCTCGAAACCGATCTTCCAGGCCTGGGCGCCGGGCGCGCTGGACGACTACCTCGACCACGGGCTGGCGCCGCATCCGGAAGGCGTGCAGCTGCGCTTCGACCGCGACGTCGAGGCGGCCATCTACAGCAGCCTGCCGCACGACATGGGCGAGGTGCTGCGCAAGCCCTATCCGCTGCCGATCGGCTTCGTGGCCGGCACCCGCTCGGCGGAACTGCGCCAGGCCGGCATGGCCTCGACCCGCAGGCTGGTGGGCGGGAATCTGGTCATGATCGAAGGCTCCCACCTGTATCCGATGGAGTCGCCCCAGCTCACCGCGCAGCTGACGCGCGAGATGATCGCCCGTCTCCTGCCCGAGCTTGCGACAGATGACCGCCGCAAGGCTTTCGCGTAGAATCGCGGGTTAATATTCATTCACCGGAAAGCCCTGCGATGAGCATCAAAAGCGACAAATGGATCCGCCGGATGGCGGAAGAACACGGCATGATCGAGCCTTTCTCGCCCAAACAGGTCAGGGAAAACGAAGGCCGCAAGATCATCTCCTGGGGTACCTCGTCGTACGGCTACGACATCCGCTGCGCCGACGAATTCAAGGTGTTCACGAACATCAACAGCACCATCGTCGATCCGAAGAACTTCGATTCGAACTCCTTCGTGGACGTGAAAAGCGACGTCTGCATCATCCCGCCGAACTCCTTCGCACTGGCCCGCACCATCGAGTACTTCCGCATTCCGCGCAACGTGCTGACGGTCTGCCTGGGCAAGTCGACCTACGCGCGCTGCGGCATCATCGTCAACGTGACGCCCTTCGAGCCGGAGTGGGAAGGCTATGTGACCCTGGAGTTCTCGAACACCACGCCGCTGCCGGCCAAGATCTACGCCGGCGAGGGCTGCGCCCAGGTGCTGTTCTTCGAAAGCGACGAAGTGTGCGAGACCTCGTACAAGGACCGCGGCGGCAAGTACCAGGGCCAGCATGGCGTGACCTTGCCCAAGACTTGATACGGTTTCGGGCGGCAGTTTGCCCAGAATGTATCAAATAGAAAAGGGAGGCCGTTGCCTCCCTTTTTTTATGACGCGTGATGGCTATTCTTCGTGGGCATCCCGTGCCCACGCTGCCGGCGCAGCGACTCAGTCCTGCCTGACGCAATCCACGAAATACCCCAGCTTCCCATCGACTTCACGCTTGACCAGGCCGTGCACGTCCGTCTCGAAGCCCGGGAAGCGCTCGTTGAAATCACGCGCAAAGCGCAGGTAGTCGACGATGGTCTTGTTGAAGCGCTCGCCCGGGATCAAGAGCGGGATGCCCGGCGGGTAAGGCGTCAGCAGGATCGCCGTGATGCGGCCCTCGAGGTCTTCGATCGCCACGCGCTCGATCTCGCGGTGGGCCATCTTGGCGAAGGCGTCCGACGGCTTCATCGCCGGGATCATGTCCGACAAATACATCTCGGTGGTCAGGCGGGCCACGTCGCGCGACTTGTAGAAGTCGTGGATCTGCTGGCAGAGGTCGCGCAGGCCCCAGGATTCGTAGCGCGGATTCGCCGCGGTGAACTCCGGCATGATGCGCCACATCGGCTGGTTGCGGTCGT
>Ga0308170_10004312_pt1 | contig 11240 bp, 6 predicted proteins | sample PhyBR2_2_FD_202136 | JGI IMG/M metagenome (GOLD analysis project Ga0308170, IMG submission 202136) | Phyllosphere microbial communities from UC Gill Tract Community Farm, Albany, California, United States - DLSLSB.R2 | ecosystem: Host-associated > Plants > Phyllosphere > Unclassified | place... | reverse complement strand
TCGTCCACTCGCTCTCCAAGCGCTCCAACCTCGCGGGCTACCGCGCGGGCTTCGTCGCCGGCGACACGGCGGTGATCAAGGAGCTGCTCGCCGTCCGCAAGAACCTCGGCCTCATCGTCCCGGGCCCCATCCAGGAGGTGATGGCGGCGGTCTACGCCGACGACGCGCACGCCGAGGAGCAGTACGCCCGCTACGCGGGTCGCCGTACGCGCCTCAAGGCGGCGCTCGAGGCGGCCGGCTTCACCGTCGACCACTCCGAGGCTGCGCTGTACCTGTGGTCGACCAGGGGAGAGGGCTGCTGGGAGACCGTCGCCTGGCTCGCCGAGCGCGGCATCCTGGCCGCGCCCGGTGACTTCTACGGACCGGCCGGCAAGGAGCACGTCCGGATCGCGATCACCGCGACCGACGAGCGCATCGACGCCGCCGTGGCCCGCCTGACGGCCTGACCGAGGGGCGATCCGCGGCGTACAGCGCCGCGCCCGATTCAGGTTTCGCCCAGCCGAGCAGCGCTACCGTCGTGGCATGCAGACACAGCGCGGGCCCCGCAAGCAGCGGTGGAGACGCTGGTCGCCCCTGATCGGCACCCTGGTGCTCGCCCTCCTGCTGATCAGCCCGCACGTAGGCCGGGCCGCACCGTCGGGCAGGTACCGTCCGTTGCTGCCTACCGACGCGATCGCCAGTCACTGCTTCCCGCTTCCGACGGGGCTCACCCTCGACTTCCCCTATCAGGTCCGCAGCGACACCGACGTCGGCCGAGGCGCGGCACGGCATCGCCGCCTGGTCGTGCAGTACGACGAGGTCGACGAGGCCACCGCCCGCCAGCGCATCCGCGCCGCTCTGGTCCGCACCGGCCTCTCCCCGGATGCGGCGAGCGTGACCGCGTACCCGCGGATCCCGTCCGACTCCCTGGTCCGCGGGCAGATCGTGCTCCGCCTGCCGCCGGCGCACCGCCAGCGCACCGCCGACCTGCGCGGCAGCTGCCTCGATCCCTTCAGCACCAAGCGCTTCCCGCGCTTCTGGCCCCCCTCCAACACCTATGCATGAGCGCCGCGCCACCTTCGCCGGTCGGCTCGTGCGGGAGGTCACTCCGCGGCGAGCCGATCTCCTCCTCGTGTTCGTCGTCGCGCTCGGGATCCTGGTCCAGCTCGTCCTGTTCCGCCAGGTCTCCCGCGCGCCGCTCTCGGGGGACGAGGTCGCCTACGTCGACGGCGGCAAGGCCCTCTCCAACCTGCTGCGCGACCTGGCCGGGCTGCACCGGCCTGACACCGCCGAGCTCCAGCGCGACGTCGTCGGCAACGGCTGGTTCATGCCCGGCATGTCGCTCCTGCTCGCGCCGCTCTACCTGCTCGCGCCCGACGCCGGCCTGGCCCTCGTGCGGGGGTGGCTCGGCGCCCTGACGCTGCTCGTCACCGTCATCACCGTCTGGGACGTGCGTCGCCAGCTCGGTCGCCGGTGGGCTCTGGGCCTGGCGATCGTCCCGGGCCTGGTGCCGATGTGGCGGCTCTTCGGGTTCACCGCCTACGGCGACCTGCTCGCCGGACTGCTCGCGACGCTGCTGATCGCGCGCGTCGGGGCGGTCCTGAACCGGGCGAGCGGGCGTACGCCGCCGACCCTGCGCGAGGGCGCGTCGATCGGGCTGCTCGCCATCGCGACCGTCTACCTGCGCTCCTCCTCGACCGTGCTGGTGGCCGGCGTCGGCCTGTCGGGACTGTTCGCGGTGCGCTGGTGCGGTCGGAGGGCGATCACGCCGCTGCTGGTCTCGGGTGCGGTCTTCCTGGGGCTGCTGGCGCCCTGGTCCATCGCGGCGTCGGCGAGCTTCCACACCCGGGTCGTCACCACCACCTCGGTGCCGATGGCGATGGCCAACACCTTCGGCGACCGCGACCAGGTCTGCTACGGCCCCTGCGACCCCGGCTCGACGATCTGGTTCTCCCCGGTCCGCTACGCCCGCGAGGTCGCCCGGGCCACCGGGGTCAGCGAGGTGCGGGTGCTGGCCCAGATGTCCGCGTACGCCCGGCAGGACGTCACGCCGCACTCGTACGCCCGCGACGTGCTCGTCGACTGGCACCGCTACCGCGACGACCCGTCCGGCTTCCTCTACCGGTTGCATCCGCCGGGGAAGTCGGGCGCCGAGTGGATCCGCACCTGGACCAATCGGGTGCTGAGCATGCTGCTGTGGCTCGCCGCCGCCGGCGTCCTGGTCGTCACCCGCCGATCGCGCCGCCTCCAGGTGATCAGCGTGCTGTCGAAGCTCGGCCTCCTCGGGCTGCTGGTCCAGCCGTTCGTCCACATGGCCGGCACCCGCTACTGGACCACCGCCGCCCCTCTCGCCGCTCTGTCGGCGATGCTCGCCGTCACCGTCGCCGGCGGCTGGCTGCTCGACCGGGTACGCCCGGGCCCGCGGCCGCTCGCACCGCGCTCGCGGCTGCTGATCCTCGCCCAGGCCGGCCCGGCGCTCGTCGCCGTCGTCGCCGTGACGGCCGTGCAGCTGCTGGCCTGACCTCAGGCCAACGTGATCGTGATCGGGCCGTGGGTCGGCCCGGCGTGCTGCCACGCATCGGAGTCGCCGGTCGACCACGTCCGACCGCCGTACGAGACCCGCCGGACGCCCAACCGCTGCGCCTCCGCGACGACGTAGTGCGCCACCGCCCAGCCGGCGGTGCGCGAGGAGGCGCCGATGGTGACCGACGTGCCCCGTACGACGGGTTGCTGGACGAGGGCGCCGAACAGGCCGCGCACCTCCTTGCTGAGCGCGGCCGGGTGGCCGGCGCCGGCGCCGGGATCGTCGAAGCGGCAGGTGAAGGCGTGTGGGGAGAAGCCGGTGAGGGCGGAGGCGAGCGCGCGGGCGTCGGGCTCGTGCTTGGCGTACGCGCTGGGGTAGGCCGAGCGCTGCACCCGCTGGGCGGCATCGGTGATCTCGAGCGTCTCGAAGTCGGGGATCTTGACCAGCGCGTCGTAGAACGCGTTGGCCGCGTGCACCGGGTCGAGCACCTGCGCGCGGGTGCCCCAACCCTGGCTGGGGCGCTGCTGGAACAGACCCAGCGAGTCACGGTCGCCGCCCTCGAGGTTGTAGAGCTTCGACTCCTGCATGGCGGTCGCCAGCGCGATCGTCACCGCCCGCGCCGGCAGACCACGCCGGACGGCGATCGCGCTGATCAGGGCGGCGTTTTCGGCCTGCTCGGCGTTGAGGGTCGCCTCGTGCCCGCCGACGGAGGCGGTGCACTCCTCAGGCCGGGGGAGCAGCGTGTGGATCCTGCTCGTGACCTCCTTGAGGCCGACGACCGCGGCCACGCCGAGGAGCGCGACCACCACGAGGGTGGTCACGAGCCGGCGCAGGCGCCGCGCGGAGGGGGTCCTAGTTGGCGTGGAGCGCGGCATTCAGCGTGATGCCCTCGCCCTTCCACGCCACGGCCTGGACGGCGCCCGTCAGGCTGTTGCGGCGGAAGAGCACGTTGGAGGCGCCGGAGAAGTCGGCCGCCTTCTTCTGGCTGCCGTCCTCGAGCTCGACCTTGGTCCCGGCGGTGATGTAGAGGCCGGCCTCGACGACGCAGTCGTCGCCCAGCGAGATGCCGATGCCGGAGTTGGCGCCGAGCAGGCAGCGCTGGCCCACCGAGATGACCTCCTTGCCGCCACCGGACAGGGTGCCCATGATCGAGGCACCGCCACCGACGTCGGAGCCGTCGCCGACCACGACCCCGGCCGAGATGCGGCCCTCGACCATCGAGGTGCCGAGCGTGCCCGCGTTGAAGTTCACGAAGCCCTCGTGCATCACAGTGGTGCCGGCGGCGAGGTGCGCGCCGAGGCGGACGCGGTCGGCGTCGGCGATCCGCACGCCGCTGGGGACCACGTAGTCGACCATCCGGGGGAACTTGTCGACGCCGTAGACCGAGACGTGCTGCCCGGCGGCCTGGAGCCGGGCGCGGGTGAGCTCGAAGCCTTCGACCGCGCACGGTCCGGCGGAGGTCCAGGCGACGTTGGCGAGCAGCGCGAACTGGCCGTCCAGGTTGACGCCGTGCGGCTGCACGAGGCGGTGCGAGAGCAGGTGGAGGCGCAGCCACACGTCCTGGGTGGTCTGCGGAGCCTGGTCCAGGTCGATCTCGACGAGCTCGACGACACGCTCCACCTGGCGCAGGTCGTCCGGACCGGCGAGGTGAGCGAGCTCGATCGCCTCGGTGGCGTCGCTCGGCTTGTCGCCGAGCGCCGGGTTCGGGAACCACGCGTCCAGCACGGTCGAGTTGTCGGCGGCGTACGTCGTCAGGCCGAAGCCCCAGGCGGTCCTAGTCACGGGGCCGAAGCCTACCCGGGCGGCTGAGACGTCTCGGCCGTGGGAGATCGGGGTCACTACCCTGCTCCCATGACCCTCAGCGCCGGCGTCGCCCGATCCGGCATCCACGGCGCCGGGCGGCTCCGCCGCCACGACGACGGCCGCGCTCGATTGCGGCTCGCCGCGCTGGCGATCGCGATGGTGGGCGCGATGGTGGGCGCGATCCTCACGGCACCGGCGAACGGGCGGGTCGCGGCGCCCCCGCGGGTGTACGGCCTCGCCGTGCCGGGCGCGCCGACGGACCTCACGGCCCTCGACGCGGCCACCAGCGCCGTGGGCGTCGCCCCGGGGCAGGTCGCTTTCTACACGGCGTGGGCCTACGGCGGTGACTTCCCGGCGAGCGCCGCGGCAGCGATCGCCGGCCGTGGCGCGGTGCCTGAGCTGGTGTGGGAGCCGTGGGACCCGAGCGCCGGCACGAACCAGCCGGCCTACTCGCTCGCCACGATCGCGGCCGGCACCTACGACGGCTACCTCGCGCGCTGGGCGCGAGAGATCAAGACGTACGGCGCCCCGGTCGTGATCCGCTTCGCGCACGAGATGAACACCGACTGGTACCCGTGGTCCGAGAGCGCCAACGGCAACCGTCCGGGCGCCTACGTCGCGGCGTGGCGCCACGTGGTCGGCCTGTTCTCCGCGGCGAAGGTCAAGAACGTGAGCTGGGAGTGGGCGCCGAACGTCCCTCAGGGCGGCAGCGTGCCGCTGGCCCAGGTCTATCCCGGTGACGGCTACGTGCAGCGGGTCGCGCTGGACGGCTACAACTGGGGCACGAGCCAGTCCTGGTCGAGCTGGCAGTCGTTCGCCGACGTCTTCGGCTCCGGGGTCGCACAGCTGGTCAAGCTCAGCTCACGCCCGATCTACGTGGCGGAGACCGCCTCCGCGGAGGCCGGCGGCAGCAAGGCGGCGTGGATCAGCGACATGTGGACGTGGTTGAGCCGGCATCCCGAGGTGCGGGGCGTGACGTGGTTCGATGTGAACAAGGAGACCGACTGGCGCATCGACAGCACGGAGGCATCCTTGACGGCCTTCCGTGCGGGGCTGTCGGGATTCCTCACGGGCTGAGCGCTCGCCACGTCTCCTGCTGGGATCTCGGGCCTGGTGGAATGCCACCGGCCGTTCGTGTCCACCTCTAGGTGGGCCGTCGACCGAAGGGGAATGTCATCACTGCGAAGCACGAGCGGTTCGCCGCGTGGTCCGACCTGCTGAGCCCACCGCACGCCGAGACCCGCTCGGTCGCGTGGCGTGCGCGGATCGGCGGCCTGATCGCGATCCTCGGGCTCCTCTCCTACGTCACCTGGCGTGTGACCTCGACGATCCCCGATCACGGCGCGGCCCGGGCGGTCGGCCTGCTGCTGTTGACATTCGAGACCGTACCGATCATTCCGCTGTGCCTGCGCCTCTTCACGCTCTGGAGCCTCGATGCCACCCCGCCGCCGCGCGCCGGTGTCGACGAGGTGTACGGACCTGCGGTCGTCTTCGTGCCCACCTACAACGAGCCCGCGTCCGTGCTCGGTCCGACCGTGGCCGCGGCCTGCCAGCTCAAGCCCGCCCACGAGACGTGGGTGCTCGATGACGGCGACCGGCCGTGGGTGCGCGAGATGTGCGAGACGTACGGCGCCCGCTACGTCCAGCGCGCCGTCCACGACCACGCCAAGGCCGGCAACATCAACCATGCCCTCGCCCTGATGAACGCCGAAGGGCACGAGGCGGAGTTCATCGCGATCCTCGACTGCGACCACGTTCCGCTCGAGGGCTTCCTGTACGAGACCCTGGGTTGGTTCGACGACCCGAACATCGCCCTGGTCCAGGCCCCCCAGGCCTACTTCAATGAGGCCGCCTTCGACGGCGACGGCTTCGCCGGTGAGCAGGGGATCTTCTTCCACGCGCTGATGATCGCCAGGTCCGGCCCGAAGGCCGACCCGCCGTGGTGCGGCTCGACCTCGGTCGTGCGGCGCACGGCGATCGACCAGGTCGGCGGCATCGCCACCGAGACGATCACCGAGGACCTGCACACCACCCTCAAGCTGCTGCGGCTGGGCTGGCGCACGGTCTACCACCACCAGGTGCTCGCCGTCGGTCTCGCGCCCGACACCCCGGAGCAGTACCTCATCCAGCGCCGGCGCTGGGCGCTCGGTGCGATGCAGGTCGTGGTTGCGGAGAAGCTCCTGGTGCCTAAGCGCTGGCTGACGCGGCGCAACCAGATGGAGTACCTGCTGGCCGCCTTCTGGTGGTTCGAGGGTGCGATCACCGCCGGCTCGATGATCGTGCCCGCGATCGTGCTCATCAGCGGAGTCCAGCCGGTCCGGGCCGACCCGTGGGTCTACGGCGCCCTGGTCACCGGGCAGATCCTGCTGCGGATGGTCGGCGCCAACCAGCTCTACCGCGGCTACACCCGCTGGCGCCACGCCCTCGAGCTGCGCGTGCTGCGGATCCCGATCGGGCTGCAGTCGATGTGGTGGCTCGTCACCCGCCGCGAGCTCGCCTTCCAGGTGACCCCGAAGGACGCCACCGACGAGCGCCGCTTCGCTCGCGTCCCCGCGGTGCTGTGGTGGCTCGCCATCGCGGTCGGCGCCGTGCTCGCCTACGGTGCGTCCAGCCTGCTCCTCCCGATGCCGTGGCGGACGTCCGCCGCTGCGACGATCATCGGCTCGGTCTGGCTGCTGTGGGGTCTGATCGTGCTCCTGATGGGCATCGCCCGGATCCGCGACCCCGACTTCCGCACCACCCGCCGGGTGGCGCACCGGTTCAACGTGTCTGCCACCGTCCGGGTCGACGGCGTGCCCGGGCGCCTGCGCAACGTGTCGACGACCGGTCTCGCCGTCAGCTTCGACGGGCCCGCCCCCGGCGGCGACGTCGAGATCGTCCTGCCGGGCAGCCGCCCGGTCCGGATGCGCTCGGTGCGCACCCAGGACGGGGTCGGCACCTACGACGCCGGCGCCGGCAACTTCGAGGCGATCCGGGTGCTCGCCGGCTGGATCTTCCTCACCCCGCCCGACCCCGGGCACGACGTCCCGCCCGGTCTGCCCGCCGCCGCCGTGATGGGCGACTCGATCGGAGCGGCTCCCGAGCCGCCGCATCGCAGCACGCGTCGCAACGACATCCAGGGCCTGCGCGCCCTCGCGGTCGCCCTGGTCGTCCTCGCGCACCTCGGCATCGTGCGGCTGGCCGGCGGCTTCATCGGCGTCGACGTGTTCTTCGTCATCTCCGGCTTCCTCATCACCGGTCTGATGCTGCGGGACTTCACCCATGAGCGCCGGATCAGCCTGCGCGCGTTCTACGCACGGCGCGCCCAGCGGATCCTCCCGGCCGCGATCCTGGTGAGCGCGGCCGTGCTCATCGCCACAGGGCTCACCCAGGCATCGCTGCGCGTGAGCCAGTACCGCTCCGACGCGCTGTGGTCCGCGGGCTTCCTGGAGAACCTGCACCTGATCCGGCAGGCGACCGACTACTTCGCCGACACCGCGGTCTCGCCGTTCCAGCACTTCTGGTCGCTGTCGGTGGAGGAGCAGTTCTACGTCGTGTGGCCGCTGCTGCTCATCCTCCTGCTGCGGGCGCTGAGCCGCGAGACGGTGCTTGCGGTGGTCTCGGCCGTCGTGGTGCTCTCGGTGGGCGCCTCGATCTCGCTGACGCACTCCCATCCTCAGGAGGCGTACTTCTCCACGTACACCCGCGCCTTCGAGCTCGGCCTCGGTGCCATGCTCGCGATCGCCGTCCTGCTCGGGTTGCGCGTCTCGGCCTGGTTCGCGTGGATCGGCGGTGCCGTCGGCGCCGCGGTGATCGTCTGGGCCGGGCTCACCATGAGCCAGGACGGCTTCCCCGGCTGGCACGCGCTCATCCCGACGGTGGCGACCGTGGTGCTCATCGCGGCCGGCATCCGCCGTCAGGTCGGCGTCAACTGGCTGCTCGGGCTGGCGCCGCTGCGCTGGCTCGGCGACATCTCCTACAGCCTGTATCTGTGGCACTTCCCGGTGATCGTCCTGGGCCGCCCGCTGCTGCCCTCCGACTGGTCGGACTGGCAGGGCAACGTGCTGCTGGTACTGATCTCGCTGGCTGCCGCCGACCTGACCTATCGCCTGGTCGAGCGCCCGCTGCTGCGGCGTCAGCACACCTCCTTCCGTGGTCTGCGGCCGCTGGTCTGGTGGCCGGTGGCCGCCAGCACGGTGTTCGCGGTGGCGTTCGCCTCCAGCGCGTACGCCGAGCACCGTCAGGCCCGGATCGAGGCGGATGCCGCCGGCTGGTACGCCAGTCATGCCTCGGCCTGCCCGGACGGCACGATGGATGCGGCCAAGCGCGCCTCCGTGGCCGAGGTGAGCGCCGAGCTCGACTGCGCGCACCAGCTCGCGAGCCTCGGAGCGCCGGTCCCGCCCGGCGTGACGGCGAGCGCGATGTCCGACGACGGGTTCGCCGGCGGCGCCTTCTGCTGGGACCACGTGAAGACGGAGTCGATCATCGCGTGCGCCAGCGATCAGCGTGACACCAGGCCGAGCCTGGTCCTGCTGGGCGACTCCCACATGGGCCAGTGGCTGCCCGCGTTCCAGCGCATCGCCGAGCAGCGCGGCTACAACTTCGTGCCGTACGTGAAGCCCGGCTGCCCGATCTGGGACCTCGAGACCTTCACCGGCGGCTCGAACGGCAACGACCCGGCTTGTGGCGCCTACCGCTCCGCGTCGCTGAAGTCGATCGGCGAGCTGCACCCCGCGCTGGTCGTGATGACCAGCATCATCGACAAGCGTGCCGCCAGCGGTGGCAACGCGATCGGCGACGGCTGGCGCAGGGGCGTCGAGGCCACCTTGCCGCAGCTGGCGGGCCTCGACACCAAGGTCGTCGTCCTGGGCGACACCCCGCTGCGCGACGGCTCGGTGCCGAACTGCATCGGCAGCCCCGGCAACGGGATCGCGGACTGCGAGCTCGTCCGTCCGCCGCAAAGCGCCAAGCTGGCGGACTGGCTGCACCAGCAGGTCAGCGCGGCCGGTCTGACCTGGCTCGACCCGGTCCCGCTGGTGTGCCGAGACTCCTCGTGCCCGGCGGTGGCGGCCGGCATCGGCATGTACAGCGATGCCTCGCACATCACCCGCACCTGGAGCACGCACATCGCCACTGCCCTGGAGGAGCTGTTGGACGACGCGCACGCGTTCGAGGGGTGAGTGCCACCGGACGGTGAGCGCGCAACCTGACGCACACGGACTACGTGGACAGGACGGGGTCCCTGGGATTTGGGCCTGCCGGTCCAGGCAAGGATCCTCTGGAGTATCTCGGGACCCCACCATTCGAGGTAGGAGCCCCATGCCTGGTCCGACCACCCCCGCCGCCGAGCAGTCCACCCGCGCACTCTCAGCGTGGGCAGGTCTGCTCAGCGCGCCCCATCCCGAAGCCCGCAGCACGGCCTGGAAGGCGCGCGCGGGCGCCCTGATCGCCGTCGTCTCGATGATCGCGTACCTGTCGTGGCGCGTCGCCTTCACCATGCCGTACGGGGGCATCAACCGCACCGTCGGCTGGGCGCTGCTCTTCGTCGAGGCCGTGCCGTTGCTGCCGCTGATCACCCGCGGCCTCTCGCTGTGGCGGCTGGACCCGGCCGCACCGCCGCGCGCAGGCCTGGGGGAGACGTACGGCCCCGTGGTCGTCTTCATCCCGACCTACGACGAGCCGGCTGCCGTGCTCGGCCCGACCGTGGCGGCGGCCTGCCGCCTCCAGCCGGCCCATGAGACGTGGGTGCTCGACGACGGCGACCGCGCCTGGGTGCGGACGATGTGCGAGGAGTACGGCGCCCGCTACGTCTCGCGTCCCGAGCACGTGCACGCCAAGGCCGGCAACATCAACCACGCCCTCGGCCTGCTCAAGGCCGAGGACAACCCGGCGGAGTTCATCGCCGTCCTCGACAGCGACCACGTGCCGCTGGAGGGCTTCCTGCACCAGACCCTCGGCTGGTTCGACGACGCGTCGATCGCGCTGGTCCAGGCTCCGCAGGCCTACTTCAACAACGGTGCCTTCGACGCCGACGGCTTCGCGGGCGAGCAGGGCGTCTTCTTCCACGCCCTGATGGTGTCCCGCTCGGGACGACGGGTCGACCCGCCGTGGTGCGGCTCGACCTCCGTCGTGCGCCGTAGCGCGCTCGAGCAGATCGGGGGCGTCGCCACCGAGACCATCACCGAGGACCTGCACACCACCCTCAAGCTGCTCGAGAAGGGCTGGCGGTCGGTCTACCACCACCAGATCCTCGCCGTCGGCCTGGCGCCCCAGACCCCACAGCAGTACCTCGTGCAGCGCCGCCGCTGGGCTCTGGGCGCGATGCAGGTCCTCATCACCGAGCGGCTCTGGAAGCGCGCCGGCTGGCTCAGCCTGCGCAACCAGGTCGAGTACATGATCGCGGCCCTGTGGTGGTTCGAGGGGGTCATCACAGCGCTGGGCGTGCTCCTGCCGATCGCGGTCGTCGTCAGCGGTGTCACCCCGGTTCGGGTGAACGCCTTCGTGTACGTCGCGGCGGTCCTCGGCCAGATCCTGCTGCGTCTGTTCGGCGCCAACCTGCTCTACCGCGGCTACGTCCGCTGGCGGCACGCTCTCGAGCTGCGCATCCTGCGCATCCCGGTCGGCCTCGAGGCGGCCTGGTGGCTGCTGACCCGGCGCCAGCTGAAGTTCCAGGTCACCCCGAAGGGCGGCGACGCCGAGCGCGCCGAGAGCCGGGTTCCGGCCGTGCTGAACGTCCTCGCGATCGTCGTCTCGACGGTCATCGTCTACGGCGTGATCAGCATCTTCGTCACGCTGCCCTGGCACACCAACCGCACCGCCACCCTGACGGGCGGCATCTGGCTGGTCTGGGCCGCTGTGCTGCTCCTGCTCGGCATGGCGCGGGTGCGCTCGCCCGAGTTCCACAGCACCCGGCGCGTCGCCCACCGCTTCGACGTGCCGGCCACGGTGATCGTCG
>Ga0308170_10004311_pt1 | contig 11241 bp, 13 predicted proteins | sample PhyBR2_2_FD_202136 | JGI IMG/M metagenome (GOLD analysis project Ga0308170, IMG submission 202136) | Phyllosphere microbial communities from UC Gill Tract Community Farm, Albany, California, United States - DLSLSB.R2 | ecosystem: Host-associated > Plants > Phyllosphere > Unclassified | place... | reverse complement strand
ACTCCGCCAGGTTCGGGCTCGTGCACGCCGGCTCTCGCCCGCCCGCCCGCCCGCGCAACTCGGCACCGCAGCCGTGCTCCATCTCGGTCGGTGCGCCGCCCAAAAGTAGCACCGCCGGCTCGCCCCTTCTCGCGCGAGTGGAGTCGGGTCGGGCTGGTTGACGTTGCGGGGAGGAGCAGCTCGGCCACGAGGCGCGAGGGCGGCTGACGAGGCGCAGCGAGCGTGCGCAGCGCTGCAAGGGCACCCGGGACCGGGTGCGAGTGCTCCAGCTCCTTAAGGGAGAGCGCTCGACGAGGGCGAGAAGAGCGAGAAAGCCGGTGACGAGCTGCTGCTCCGCCCGCCGCTCTCGCCGCGTGGGTGGACCTGCCGAAGGGCTGGGCTGTGAGCGAAGGATGCACTGCATGCTGCGCACCAATCTGCAGCCCGATCAAGGGCGAGCAGCCGTGTCGATGCCGCCGAAAGGGCGACGAGGCGAGACAAGGCTCCGGCGACGATTACGAAAGTCAAGCAAGGTCAAGCACAAGGCGGGTTACAGCTGACCCGAGCGCAGCTTTGGCGCTTCCTGCTCTTCCAGTCGCGTGCGCAAAGAGCCCGACACCTTCTGCTCAAGAAGGTGACGAGCCCGGCTAGCTTTCGCGCAGACGAGCCTGCGAGGAGGTCCGCGCGCGAGCGCTGCTCCGAGGAGAGGGTCAGACCTCGTGCGGCCTGCGCTCTCGCCTCTCACGGTGCTCTCTGCTCGCTGTCGCTCTCGTGCGACGAGCTGACGAGGTCGGACCGACACGAGACGAAGGCGCGAGGGGAGAGATGCGTGCGAGTTGCAGGAAGACGAGGTTGCTCAATGCGGCGTCGGCTTGCTCCCTGTTTCCGCGCAGCGCAGCATCAGCTCGGGCGAGGACCTGCGCGAGACGAGGGAAGAGGAGACGCACCGTCCACCCGCAAGTTCCTCGTCGCGCTCGGCAGCGTGATCGTCGTGCCGTCCATCTCCTTGGTCACCTTGACCTGGCACCCGAGGCGCGACGTGTCGGTCAGCCCGAAAGCGAGGTCGAGCATGTCCTGCAGGGAGTGCGAGTCAGCCTGACATCTCGCACTCACTTTGCACTCACTTGACCGGCCGAGCAGAGCTGCGCGGCCGAGCCGAGAGGGGGAGGACGCAGCGACGCACGTTCTCGTCGTCGTCCGGCTCCTCGAGCTTGTCGTAGATGTCCTCCTCGAGGATCACATGGCACGTCGAGCATGCGACCGACTTCTCGCACGCCGCTGCGAACAGAAGGATGGCCGAGTCGAGGTCAGCTCTTGCTCGAACCTAGCACCGCGAGAGACGCAGAGCAAGTAGGACGCACCCTCGATATCCAGGTCGTACTCCCACGAGACGTCGACGATGTCGTCGCCGACGTTGGCCTGCACCGTCGTGATCTCGCCGTTGGCGCGCTTGAAGTGCAGGGTGACACTGTGCGGGCGAGGAGCGAGGGGGGAGGAGTAGGGTCAGCCGCACGTCGTTCGGCCACGAGACAGCTCGAGAAAGGTGGACGGACCCCTCGCCAGGCTTTGGCCGGCCCTTGCCGCCGTGCAGAGACACTGTGAGAGTTCATCGCTCAGAGTCAGCCAAAGAAACGCGCTCGAGAGGGGCTCGCCCGCTACGGCACAACGAAGGACGCACAGGGGCTCGAGTGGAAGCTGCGGGCTGCTTGGACGAAGGCGGACCGAGAAGGCGGCTGTGCGGCTTGTGCCAGAGGCGACTGAGGTCGGAAGATCGGGCGAGAGGCGATGGCGGAGGAGGGGCGAGAGCCGGCGGCGAGGCGGACGGTCGAGCGGAGGGATCGCAGCGGGGCGGTCATTGTCGGTGCTGTAGCTGAGGCTCGCACCACCAAGAGCAGTCGGGCGTGAGCGGGTGAGGCGGAGCTCGTCGTCGTCCGCCGCCATCTCTCCGCGGCCCTCCTCAGCCCTCTCCACATCCGCACACGCGCTCCTGCTGAGCAGTGCTCTGCTCGCACAAGTCGGCACACCTCGCATCAAGTCGGCGCGGTCCTTGTCGAGCAACCGACTCGCCCCTCGGCTGGACCGGGCGGGCGGCCATGGTCTCTCGCCGCGAGCAGCTGCGCCAGGAGAGCGGCTCGTACACACCCAAGCTCGTCGCCTGCTTCTACGGTGCGTCCTCAGCTCCGTGTGCGTGCGCCTGAGCTGACTCGCTGCTCCTCGCCCGCAGCCGTCTTCGACCCGACCCTCGGCCCTCGAGTGGTGCACCAGATCCCCGAGGGCAGCGTCGCGACCGCCTTGTCGACCTTTCCCTCCCGCCCCGACACGCTCAAGGACACCGACAGCCCCTCGACGCTGTCGCCCGCACCCGGCACGCCCGCCCCAGAGCCCGACTCGCCCGCGACCGCTCAGCCAGTCCCTCGCGCCAACCCCGTCCTGTTCGACTTTGCGTCCATCCTCGACTTTGTCATCCCCAAGCCCGAGCTCTGCGGTCACCTCATCACCAAGGCGACGAGGACGAGCAAGATCCTTGGCTTCCCGGTTCGGTGCGTCCCCTCCCGGTCGAGCCTCCTCCCCTCCGCTCCTCGCTAACCTTCTCTCGATGCGCGCAGGATCGTCGACGAGGAGAAGTACCACGGCAGCAAGGCCGTCTACAACCGCAACGCCTTCATCTTCAATGTCTGCTTCGTCTTTGAGCGCGACGCCGAGCTGTCGGTCTACGAGCCCGTCGCCCGCAAGACGGGGCGCACGCTCTCGGCCCTCGAGGAGCAGTTCTCCCTCCTGTCGAACCCGCCGCCGGCGTTTTCGATGGCCAACCTCCTCGAGCAGCTGTACCTCGACCTGAACGCCTACTTCGAGACGAGCATCCCGCTCATCGACACGAACCTTGACCTGTGCCTGTACCCGTTCTACGCCAACCCGCCCGAGGTGCGCATCTGGGACGTGCCCATCGCCGTCACCGACCTCGAGCAGATGAAGAGCTACTCGTGGGACGTCACGCTGTACAAGGTGCGTCTTCTGTCACCGCCTCGAGCTTCCCCCTCCCGCTCTCTCTCTCACTGACGCTCTCGCACCCTCTCGCAGCTGTGCAGCTTCATCAACGGCGTCAATCACGTCAAGCGTATCGCCGAGCTCGCCGAGGTCGACCTCTTCCTCGCCCGACAGTGCATCCAGCACCTCGTGTGCGTCCTCTCCTCCCTCCCTCTCCCACTCTCTGTTGACGAGCCCGCACTGACTCGCCTCGTCCCGCAGGTACTACAACGCCGTCATCCTCGTCGACTTGTTCCAGTTCTCCAACTCGTACGCCCTCTTGCCCGACATCGCCGACGTCGCGCAGTACGGCGAGGAGGACGAGGAGAGCGGCGTCGACCTGCGCACCGAGTGCGAGAACTACGTCCACGACGGCACTCGTGCGTCACGCTCACTCTTCGCACTCATTCTCGACCATGCTCTGACGCCGCACGGCCCTGCTCGCAGGCGACACGACGCCGGTCCCCTTCTCGACCCTCCTCACCTTCTACTCCCGCCTCCGCCCGGGCTACCCTCTCTCGACCTGGATCGACGACCTCTCGCTCGACGCGCTCCCGATCGACGTGCGCCGCATGATCCAGTTCGGCGTCATCAAGGGCTTCTTGCGGCGCGCGCACGCCTACCCGGTCTGGCTCGAGCACCCGGCGCTCAAGCCTCGGGCCGAGCGCGGCAGCACGAGCAGCAGCGGCGCAGCGACGGCGACGGGCGCAGGCGGTGCTGCGGCTGCGGCTGCCGCCGCGGCGGCGTCGGCCAAGGCGCGCGCGCGAGCGGCGTCGGGCAGCAAGGGCTCGAGCGCGCCGACGAGACGAGCGGGCGAGCTCCCGCCCAAGCGCGTCCTGCACGCGACGCTCGACGCGCCGGCGCCGCCGCAGCACAGCACCAACTCGGTGCGGCGCGCGTCGCCGCCGTCGCGCGGGAGCGGCGCCGGCTCGGGCGACGACGACGAGGACCGTGCGGCCGGTGCGGCGGGCGAGGGCTCGATCTCGTACCCGCCGAGCTTGGCGCTGCTGCTCGACGGCGCGCACCACACGGACGAGGTGTGCCTGCGGTACGGGATCGGGTGGAGGACGCTCGAGGCCGTGTTGAAGGACTTGGGCGGCGGCGCGAGGGGGATGGAGCGAGAGGGCAACGACGAGGACGAGGACGAGGACGAGGAGGCGGAAAGGCGCGAGTGCAGGAGGACGAGGTCGAGGGAGGCAGAGGAGGCGAGTCCGTATGGCGACAAAGTGGTCATGCTGTGGATCTAGAAGTGCTCCGTTCGCTGTTGTCAAATCTAGCTCTTTCTCTCGCTCTCGCTGGCCTCGTGCTCTCGTCGCTCGTGAAGAGACAAATGCAGAGACCGGGTTCCAACTCTCCTGCTGCTACGCACCGCCCTGCGCCGTCGCACTTGCGCTCGAGAACCGACCCTCGTGCGCTCGCAGCGGCTCGAGAATGAGCTCGAGGCGCTCGCCCATCCAGGTCGCCTTGGTCGTCTGCGAGCATGCCGAAGGAGCTTTAGAAGTAGCTCGCGAGGGGCGAAAGAGAGAGGGAGTGAGACGCACATGATCGAGGAGCTCGCTCTCGAAGGTGTTCGGGTGGATCCTGCAGGGAGCAGTCGAGGTCAGCGACTTTTACCGGGACCGCCGGCCCTCGAGCGCACGAAGACGAGCGCTGTGCAGTAAGTACGAAAGAAGAGAGGCGCACAGCACGCTGCAAGGAGGACAAAAGTCAGCCGAGCCCGACCGACCGCGAGAGAGGGAGCGGATCACGCACGAGAGGTCGCCTCGGAACGCGACGAGAAAGCCGAAGAGGGCGCCGAACTGCGCCGGCGTGAAGGTCTGCGCAAGCGAAGGAGCAGCGGTCAGCGCACGCAGAAGGTCGGGCCTGGCTCGAGACGAAGAGAGACGTCGACGCACGTTGACCTCGAACATGGGCTTGGGATGCGGCCTGCGCGTCGCTCGCTCGAGTCAGTGACCGTTCCTGAAGACACAGAGAGGGTGAGAGAGGCGGACGGACCCGACAGGGACCTCCCAGAAGCGGTACGCCCTTAGCTCGGGGAACTCGCGGCGGATGCGCTCGTGCAGCTTGCGCGCGTGCGCCATCTGGACCTCGCCGTCGTAGTAGACGTGGAAGTCGAACGCGTTGTTGCCCTGGTCGAGCTCGACCGGGTAGGACGAGTACCACGGCGAGAGGGCGTTGTCGGGGCGGGCGGGGTTGAGGAGCGACTTGCCGTCGGGCTGGCGGTCGTCGGTGATGGGCGGTAGGGACGGCGCGAGGTCGGCGAGAGGGTCGCGGTAGGTCGGTGCGGGCGTCGACATGGCGAGAGAGGAGCCGAGCTGGGTGTGGGGAGCTGGGCGAAGCGGGGGAAGGCGCGAGGAGGAGGGGAGGAGGTGAAGGGGGGCAGGGGTTGCTGGATGGGTGGCCACGGCGGTACGGTGTGCACGACTGAGCTGGTGTGGAGCTCTGCACGGTCAGTACAAGAGGCCGAGAGGCTGCGGCGCTGTCAGCAAGACGCGGGAAAGGAAACGGCCGCGAGCGCGATGACAGAGCCAGCTCGCCCGACCCTGCCGAGGAGCCAGTCTCGCTTGGACAGGTGCGAGTGCAGTCTGTGAGGCACGCTGGCTATTTTGCAGGCGTCCCTGTGCCGGTGCCGCTGAGAGGAGAGGGGCGAGCCTGCCCCCGGCGGAGCGCGACTTTCTGGCGACGGGGGCTCGGCTCTCGTCCCACTCGCCCGCACCAGCAGAGAGTCGCCTGCTCCTGCCATGGCGGAACCCACGCCAACACCGCCGGCACCGCCGCCAACCGCGCCTGCGCCCGCGCCGGCACCGCCAGTCCCCGGTCCTTCGACCCGCGCTCTCCCGCCAAAGGTCGTCAAGCCCACCAACCCGTGAGCCGATCCTCTAGAGCGTGCGCAGTGACTACAGAGCTGACGCTGGACCCGTCGCGCGCAGCTTCGTCTACCTCGGCATCCCCCAATTCGTCCTCGACTACCGCCCCTCCGTCCCCGGCCCCAAGATGAGCGTCTTCCTCGCCCTCACGACCGGCTTGACCGGCGCCTACGTCTACGACCGCCGCGAGACCAAGCGCATCCAGCAGGAGTACATCGACAAGGTCAAGTGGATGAGCGAGCAGCCGCTCGACGCCGCCGACCGGGCGCGCAAGATCAAGGTGTACGGCGCGCGCGTTCCAGAAGACGGCGAGCTCGAGCGAGGTGCCAAGTGGTTCAAGCGCTACATGCGGGTGCGTCCTCTCTCCCTCCTCGACCGAGCGTGTGAGCCCGAGACGGCCAGCTGACGGCCCTCGACTCTCCCTGCAGCCCATCCTCGTCGCGTCCGGCACCGACTACGTCCTCAAGGTCGGCACCAACCCGGGCGGTCTCGGCCGCACGCTCGTGCACGAGATCCGCGCACGCCGTGTCACGCAGGCGGCGCAGGAGAGCGCGTCGGCCGCCGAGGTCCTCCTCCTCAACGCGCCCGAGGCCAACGTCAGCGCCGTCCTCGCCGAGCGCGACCTCGAGGAGGAGAAGAGCGAGCAGGACAGCGCCATCGTCCTCCTCGGCCGCGGCGCGCTCAAGGAGTACCTGTGGGCCCTGCGCAAGGGCTGGAGCGAGCCGGTCGACCTGCGCGAGGAGGCCAAGCTCGAGGGGCTCGGCGTCGGCGCCAACGAGCGCAGGAAGGACGGCCGCTGGGAGCGCGAGGAGGAGCTCATGTTGCGCGAGCTCGAGCGCGAGGACGACGCGGCGCCGCTCGGCGGGCCCTTTGACGAGCGCGCCGCGCCCGAGGGCCTCGAGTCGGTCGGCGACGCGCCCGAGGCGGCGCCCATGCCGTCGCAGCCCGTCAGCTTCCTCTCCTACAACCCCTACCGCCCCGTCACGCCCACGTCCTCGCCCTCATCCGCCGCCGCACCGGCCGAGCCCGAACCGCCGCTCGTCCTCCCGCCGACCAACCCTCCGCCTCAGCCTCCCCTCCTCCTCGTCCCCTTCAGCTACCCCTTCGGCATCCGCACCTGGATCCCCAAGCTCGCCCACTTCTGGAACCACCGCACCGACGCCCGTGTCGGCGGCGAGATGGCGCTCGCCGTCGTCCTGTCGCAGTCGCGCCCGATCGTCCCGCCCGCCAACCGCGACCCCGAGACGGGCGCGCCGCAGGGCATCCTCGACGACGAGTTCGTCGCCATGATCCGGCGCGGCGAGGCGCACGAGTCGACGATGGACGACGGCGCGCCGACGGGCTCGCCCGACCTCGACTTCATGTCGGCGACCGACGAGCGGCCCGAGCACTTCAAGAAGGCGTACCGCACGATGCCCAAAGGCCACGAGTACCACCGGCGCACCTACTACAAGGACGAGCTGCCGCCCAAGGTGCAGACGGCGCGCGAGCTCGCGCGCGGCGAGCGCGAGCCGACCTCGAACGAGGTGAGCTACCCGCCCAAGATCGAGTCCGAGCTGCGCAAGGACCGCCTCGACCGCGAGCTGCGCTGGCGGCGCGAACTCGAGGGGTGGGCCGTTCAGCGCGCCGGCAGCGGCGTCGCGTGGAGGGACGAGTGGGCGCACGACGGCGTCCTGCGGGTCATCGAGACCCCGGATGAGGCGGCCGTGCGGGAGCTCGAGCGGCGCGGGCAGGAGTGGGAGGCGTGGAAGAGGAGCAGGGACGAGGAGCGCGAGCGCGGCTGGAAGGAGCAGGTCAAGAGCGAGGACGACTGAGCGAGGACGAGGAGGAGCAGGGACTGTCCGGGCTTCTCTCCTCTGTAAGGGTTATCAGCGCAGCATGTAGACTCTCTCACTCAATTCGCAACCGCAGCATTGGCCCCCTCTCCCTCTCCTTTCCTCTCCTTTCTCCTCCTCGTCGTCGTCGTCGTCGTTTCTGCTCGCCCTCCTCCTCTTCCTTCCTCCTCCACCCTCACCTTCCGCCATCGCTCGTTCGCAGCACCTACCGCCTCGACTCGCCTGACCCCGCACGCAGACATGTCCCGCCCTGCGCCGCGCGCATCGTGCGCGCGCGGTGCCGCGCAACCTACGCGCTCGCTGCTCCCGATGAGCGCGTTCGCCCCGCGGCAGCAGGCGTCGCACGCCCAGGGCGCGCTCGGTACCAGCTCGTCGAGCATCTACGACAACGACGACGAGGTGACGCAGAGCCTCGCCGAGTTCCTCGACGGCGACGAGGGAGGGGGCGTCGAGCAGGACGAGCAGGGCGCGAGCGACGAGTTTGGCTGGCGTGGTGGTTCTGGTGCGTCCCCGTACTCTCTCACTCTCGCTGTATGCCGCTGACGGCCCTGTGCACGCGCGCCCGCAGCGTTCGACACGACCGAGCCCTTCCCCTCCTTCCGCCACGGCTCGCCTCCCTCGCCCTCGCCCACTCGCGCCGGCAGCTACCGCGCGACCCACCTGCAGCCCGTCTCCGACCGCACGACGACCTACTACGCGACGCCGACAACGACCGGTCAGCAGCGCCAGCCGATCCCGCCGCCGCACCAGCCCGCCCGCTCATCCGCCCCGCCCATCCGCCCGATGCCGCTCCGCCTACCTCAGCAGCCGCCCTCGTCGCACTCGCACCAGTTTCAGCAGTCGCAGTCGACCCTCTCGAGCTCAGCGGCCGCGCACCGCCCGCTCCCTCGCGCATCGGCGTCGGCGTCGGGAGCGACCTCGGGCGCGTTCGGCGCGCAGCGGCGGCTCATGCCGCGCAGGACGGTCGGCGACGAGTACGTCACGTGGGAGGGGGACGGTCAGGAGGGAGAGGAGGCGAGGGGCGCAAGCGAGGACTACTGGGGTGAGCAGGACGGCGAGGACGGCGAGTTCGAGCAGGCGCTCGCGAGGACAGAGCTTGACTTTGGGCGCGGCGGCGGGATGGGCTACGAGAATGATGGATCTGCATGGCGCCCTCAGCCTGGTGCGTGTCTGCTCTTCCTCGTCGCCGTCGCCGTCGCTCGTCTCGACCTTCCTAACTCGCCCCTCCGCTGCGCGCAGTCACCTCCTCCCACCCTCGCGCTTCCGCCTACCCAACAGCACCTCCTGATCGGTCGCGCTACGTCAACGAGCCGGCGGCGCAGCAGGCGACAAGCGCAAGGTCCGGCACCAAGCAGGGAGGTCCGAGCGTCGGCGGCAGCATGGTCCGCAAGCAGGGGATCAAGCTCCGGCCGGTCAGCGAGCTGCGTGCGTCCACCTTTCTCTTCGTCTCTCTCTCTCCGTTGCTGCCTGAGTAAGGATCCTGATCTCGCTGTACCTCGTTCGCAGCCGACGCTCTTCGCTCGCTGTGGCGGTTCGGCGTCTTCAACGCCGTCCAGAGCGTCTGCTTCGACACGGTGCGTCTCTCCCTCGGTCACGTGTGCCTCGACGACCAGACTCTGATGCTCGAGCCCGCAGGTGTACCACACGGACGAGAACGTCGTCGTTTCGGCGCCGACGGGCGCAGGCAAGACTGTGCGTCCTTCTCTCTTCCTCTCGGCCCGCAGCCAGCCCGAGCTCACGCCGATTCACCTGCAGGTCCTCTTCGAGCTCGCCATCGTCCGCCTCTTCACGAGCTCGCCCTCGAACGACGCCAAGGTACTCTACATGGTGCGTCTCGCTCTCTCTCTCGCTCTCTCACACCCAGACCCGCTCTGACCTCGCGACGCCTCCTCGCTCGCAGGCCCCGACCAAGTCGCTCTGCTCGGAACGCACGCTCGACTGGAAGCGCAAGTTCGAGCACGGCCTCGGCTGGGCGGTGCAGGAGCTCACGGGCGACTCGGACACGTCGACCTCGGCGTGGCGCGACTTTGCCAACGCGCGCATCATCGTCACGACGCCCGAGAAGTGGGACGCCATGACGCGCAAGTGGCACGACCACGGCTCGACGCTCGGCCAGCTCAGACTCTTCTGGTGCGTCGGCGTCCGCTCACCTTGACCCTCCCTCTTTCCGCTCATCGGCGTTAGAGCTGACGCCCGTCCCTGCAGCGTCGACGAGGTGCACACGGTCGGCGCAGACGTCCGCGGCGCCGTCCTCGAGGTCGTCGTCAGCCGCATGAAGACGCTCGGCACCAGCACGCGCTTCGTCGCCGTCTCGGCCACGGTCCCCAACATCCACGACGTCGCAGAGTGGCTCGGTGCGTCCCCTCCCTCTCACAACGCACTCGCTCGCGCAGGTGCTGATGCTGCATCCTCTGCAGGAACCGGCGCGGTCGGCGAGGACGAGCACGAGCCGGCGAGCGTCTTCCAGTTCGGCGACGAGTTCCGCCCGTGCAAGCTTGAGAAGTGCGTCCCCTCTCGCAGATGCGCCCTGAGCGAGCGCTGACGTGCTGCCGCTGCAGGGTCGTCATCGGCTATCCGAAAAACGGCAACGACTTCGCCTTCGCCAACGGGCTCAACTTCAAGCTGTTCGAGCTCGTCAAGCAGTACTCGTCGGGCAAGCCGTGCGTCCTCCTCCCACTCTCCTCGTCGACTTCTGGGTTCTTGCTGACGCTCTGTGCCACTCGCAGCGTCCTCATCTTCTGCAACACGCGCAAGGGCTGCCTGCAGGCCGCCGACGCGCTCGCCAAGGACTACAAGCTCGCCCTCGCGTCCTCGTCCCGCTCCAACCTCGCCTGGCCAAAGCCGCAGCGCAGCGACTTCAAGACGAGCGACAAGCACCTCGCCGCCCTGCTCGAGAACGGCATCGCGACGCACCACGCCGGCATGGACTCGAACGACCGTCGCCTCGTCGAGCGGCTCTTCATCGACGGCAGCATCAGCATCATCTGTGCGTCCTCTCGCTCCTGCCCGTCTAGGTCTTGGTGAAGGTGAAGAGGCGCTGACGTACCTCTCCCCCAACAGGCTCGACCTCCACCCTCGCCGTCGGCGTCAACCTCCCGGCCCGCATGGTGCGCTCGTCTCCCCTCTCTGACCCACCCGATCGACCTCGAGCTGACTCATGCATACGCAGGTCATCATCCGCGGCACCAAGGCGTTCATCGACGGCCAGAGCAAGGAGTACTCGGACCTCGAGGTCCTGCAGATGATCGGCCGCGCCGGCCGACCTCAGTTCGACACGACGGGCATCGGTGCGTCCCCACAGCTCGGCTCTCTGACCCTCGAGAGCGGCGCTGACCTACCTGCTGCTCGGCAACAGCGTGCATCCTGACCGAGAAGGCGCTCGAGAGCAAGTACAGCAACCTCCTCAACGCTCAGGTGCGTCCTCTCCCGCTCACACTCGAGTGAGCGCTTGCTAATGCTCAGCTCGACTCACAGAACCTCCTCGAGAGCTGGTACGTCCTCTTCCCCTTGCACAAGCGTCGACTACCCTTGTCTCG
>Ga0308170_10004306_pt1 | contig 11246 bp, 10 predicted proteins | sample PhyBR2_2_FD_202136 | JGI IMG/M metagenome (GOLD analysis project Ga0308170, IMG submission 202136) | Phyllosphere microbial communities from UC Gill Tract Community Farm, Albany, California, United States - DLSLSB.R2 | ecosystem: Host-associated > Plants > Phyllosphere > Unclassified | place... | reverse complement strand
GCATCAATGCCGCGCGCTATCCGCTGTTCTGCGGCGTCGACGCCGACTCGGTCCTGCAGCGCGACAGCCTGGAACGCGTGACCCAGCCTTTCCTGCGCGACCCGACCGTGGTCGCCACCGGCGGCACGATCCGCATCGCCAACGGCTGCGAAGTCAGCGGCGGCTTTTTGACCAGGGTGGGCCTGCCGCGCAATCCCTGGGCCCTGTTCCAGGTGGTCGAGTACCTGCGCGCCTTCCTGTTCGGCCGCCTCGGCTGGTCCGCCTTGAACGGCATGCTGATCATCTCCGGCGCCTTCGGCGTGTTCCGCAAGGATGCCGTGGTCAGCGTCGGCGGCTACCGCCCCGACACCATCGGCGAAGACATGGAACTGATCGTGCGCCTGCACCGCAAGCTGCGTGAAAAACGCCAGCCCTACCGCATCGAATTCGTGCCGGACCCGGTGTGCTGGACCGAGGCGCCGGAAGACTTCAAGACCCTGAAGAACCAGCGGATCCGCTGGCAGCGCGGCCTGGCCGAGAGCCTGAACGCCAACTGGGGCCTGATGTTCTCGCGCAACGGCGGCGTGCCCGGCTGGCTGGCCTTCCCGTTCATGCTGCTGTTCGAATGGCTCGGCCCCCTGGTCGAGGTGGGCGGCTACCTGTTCATGATCGTCTCCTTCCTGCTAGGTGAGATCTCCTGGCAGGCCTTCTCGACCTTCATGTTCGTGGCGATCGGCCTTGGCATCCTGCTGTCCGCCTCCGGCCTGCTGCTGGAAGAGATGTCCTTCCACATCTACCCGCGCGGCAAGCAGTTGCTGGCCCTTGGCGTGGTGGTGCTGGTCGAGAACCTCGGCTACCGCCAGCTGAACACCTGGTGGCGGCTGGTCGGCCTGTTCCGCTGGGCGACGCGGAAGGAGGCGACCTGGGGCACCATGGCGCGCAAGGGCAGCTTCGCGGACAAGCCGTGAGCGCGCGCGCCCTGCTGCTGTCGCTGTTCGTGATGAGCGCTCCCGCCCACGCCGCCTGGCTGCACCTGTGCCCGCAAGGCGGCGCAGCGGCCGCCGCGCCGTCGGCCACGCCGTTTGCCGATACGGTCGGCGGCGATGGCGCGCGCCTGCGCTGGCAGGCCGACGGCCAGGCCGAGCACCCCGGCTGCACCAGCATCGCCCTGCCGGCCGGCGCCAGGGTCGAATCCCTGTTCCCGCTGGGGCCCAACGAAGAAATCGAGCGCACCATCCTGCTGCACGGCCGCGTGCGCGAGGGCCGCTTTGCCGTCAGCGAACACGTGCTGCCCTCGTCCCGTCCCGGCATCCCGAAACCCGGCATCATGCCGCTGCGCGCCAACCTGCTGGAGCGCATGCAGGCGCGCGCCTTCGGGGTCGAGGAGCGGGTCCGCGTCAGGCTCGATGGCGGCCGGCTGAGCGTCGACTGCGGCGCCGGTACGCGCCCGGCCGGGGTCCTGCTCACCGGCCCCTGGTTCCTGCCGCGCGCCCGCCTGCGCCTGGCGGCCTCGTATGCGGGCGGCGCCGGCTTCTCGCTGCAGGCGGCCGACGGCGCCCGCGCCGCGCGCGAAGCGGCATTGAACCTGGGCGAGCTGCCCGCCCATCCGGCGGCCGGCGGCGCGCCGCAGGCCTTCACGCCGGCACTGCCGGACACCCTGGACCGCGCCAGCTGGAAGCACTTCGTCCTGCAATGTCCGGCCCAGGCATCCAGCCTGGCGCTGGACTCCCTGGCCATCGAGCCCGATCCCTTGCCGACGGCGCGGCCGGCGGCGCGCTCGACCTGGGTCTGGAAGGCGGCCGACTGGCGCGAGCGTGGCGCCGCGCTGCTGGACTGGGCCGCGGCGCAGCGGGTGCGCGATCTCTTCGTCACCGTGCCGTTCAGGAACGAGGCGGTCCAGGAACCGGCGCGCCTGGCCGCCTTCGTGCGCAGCGCCAACGCGCGCGGCATCCGCGTGCTGAGCGTGGACGGCGACCCGCACATGGTGCTGCCCGAGCAGCAGCCGGCGCTGGCGCGCATGGTGCGCGCCTACGTGAACTACAACGCCGGCGTCGAACCCGCCGCGCGCCTGGCCGGCCTGCAATTCGACGTCGAACCCTATCTGCTGCCCGATTACCAGCCTTTGGAGCGCGGCGCCGGCAAGGTCGACTGGGACGCACGCTACCTGGCGATGGCGCACACCCTGCGAAATGCCGCCGGCAGCCTGCGCCTGGAACTGGTGGTGCCCTTCTGGTGGGATGGCAAGACCGCCCTGCTGGACGGCCTGGCGCCCCTGGTCGACGCCCTCGCCGTGATGGATTACCGGACCGATCCGGCCCAGGTGACGGACTTCGCCATGCCCTTCCTCGACTGGGGCGCGCGCCATGGCAGGCAGGTGCGCATCGCGCTGGAAGCCGGGGAGATCGCCGCGGAAACCCAGCGCCGCTACGTGCGCGCCCAGGCCGGCGAAGCGGCCGGCCTGCTGCGCCTGAAGATCGGCGGCCAGCAGGTGCTGGCGCTGCTGCGCGAACCCGCGGCGGCGGCGGGCGCCGAGGGTTTCCGCCTGCAATCGACCCGCGAGATCGACGGCAGCGCCACCAGCTTCCACCGGAATAAACAATCCCTGCTGCGCCTCCTGCCCGCACTGGAATCCGACTTTAGCGCCTGGGATGGCGCCTTCGGCGGCATCGCCCTGCACGAGCTGCTGTCGGGTGACGCGGTAAGTGAAAATCCAGGTATTGACCACAAAGGGATTTTTCACGATCTGTGTCACGCAGACTGAGAACCCCTGACAGAGAAAGTGAAAAAACTCGGCAAGCGGGACACAGAAAACGAAATTTCTGTAGGCCGACCACGCCGTCGACAGGCCGCTACCGATCCAAAGCAGTCATGACCGCCTAAGGCAATTCATCGAGATGACAGTGCCACGACGGTAACGATCGTAGTGCCGGAAATGAGTATTGAGATTAGGGAGGTTACGTGTCCTCGGCGGTTCAACCATCTTCCTATTAGTTGAATCAGCAACGAAAATATCAAGAGCAGCAGGCCAGGGAACACTGCCATCAGTCCACGATGGGAGTCTCCAGCTTGTGGATGCAATGGTGAGGTAACAAGGAACGCGCCGATCACCGCCAAAATTCCAACTGCAGCCAAGGTAGTTGCCCGCGCCAGACGTGAAATATCCAACTTCATATTGCTCCCTTGCAGAGGTCGACTGAAGCGACCGCTCTTTTAGATCAATGACCGCTTCTGGCCGAGTGTTGCCCTTCATTGTACGGCAACTGTCGAACCGAAGAAGACCACTCAAGGATCATTTTCTGTGCGTCCGTCGAGTTCGAACCTTTATCCCACATTCTTCCAAGAACGGCATCATTACCAGCGGCACCACCCATACAGCGACCAGAAATCCAACCGTTTTGTGAAACAAAGGTCCATATTCAGAAAAATTGGAAGCTGACCAGTCCAACAAGAAGCGACCGCCTAAAATTAATACAAAAAGACGCGCCAAAAGCATCAAAAGACGTGTCCACCGGATTGGTTTCCGATTATTCTTTTCCACAGACTCAGTTCCCCAAATAGATTTAGAGAAGTATATGGCCTAAAACACTATACTTCCCGGAAGAAACCATCCGCTTTAGATGACGATGTCGAGACCTTAAATTTCGAGCAGCAACTTTGACGTAGGATAGATGTCGGCTTTTGGCCGAACTCGGCCGTTCGGCCCAGCATAGCAGGTTGGCAGCGCCGAAAAATCACGGACTGTCACGACAGGCAGGACCCGACCCAAAGCGGACCCGCTTTATTTTTCACTCCTTGTTTTGTGGCGGATACCAAGGCTGTGGTTTCGTGCGTTGGTTCGCCGAGCGGCCCAGACGTCGAAGAACCCATCCAATCCCGAAGAGAGGCAACGTCATCGCCAGAGTGAGAAGCAGTGCGGCAACGGCAGGCGCGTGCATCCAAATAACGACTCCGAAGAGATAAATGACTGCGGCGAATCCTGTCACGAGGTTCAGTAGAGTGCCCGCTGCCCATGACAACTTTTGAAGAATTTTTTTCATGGTATTGATGGGACATGCTTCTATACGAAGGTCAGTGAAATATTCATGTTGTAGGTCTGCTGTTGGCCCAGGCTGTGTAAAAACGTGAAATCACGCTGTTTTCAGGGGTCTCTTTATCCTTCGCGACCTTGAGAAAACGCCGTAGCGAGCGTTTTGGAAGGCCGGGTGCCTCGGATGTCTCGTCAGCCCTGCGTTTTTACACAGCCTCGGCCGGGGGCGGCCGTCCAGTGTACGGCGAGTATCGACCCAAAGGATACGTTCGCACGTTGAACCATCCATACGGCCCTATGTGCTTAAGGAGCAGGACTGGAGTCCTTCCCAGCTGCGACGGGCAACTTGAGGACTTCGGCGACTCGTTCAGGCTTGAGGCAACTGCACTGAACCATATGGTCGCAATAATCCTCGACGGTACGAATCACCAAGTTTCCGGCTGCCATTTCGCGGCGAAGCCGCTTGTCAGCAACCCACTTGATATCGTCGTCAAGTGCGTCAAACTCATTGAACCGAAAAAAAGTGGGCGGAGCAGCCCTTAACTCTTCACCAAACCTATCGGTACCGGAAAGCGATGCCTCTGTGACTTGAAATACTTCTGCAAGCCTGCGAAGTGCGTGCTGGCGAACTAGTTGCTCCGGGTACGCGACAAGCCCCTTACGGTCTTTCCTACCAAACCACATTCCGAAATCCTTGTACTCGCTTGATCTATCATTCGGTCGATACGATGACAGATCGCTCCTCGCCGCCTACTGCCGTCCAGTGAAAGGCAGAACCCGACCCATTGCGGACGTTCAGCACGGCTCAGTGTACTGCGGCTGCTAATCACACATTTGCTTCATGAACAGTCACATATTCCCTTCAACGGACGGCAGTGAACTTGAACGGTCAGGGCTTTCTTGCACCGTAATTATCTTTGCATTGACTCGGATGATGTCCCCTGACTGCATCTCGATTTGGAGAGACTTCTCACCTCGCTCTAAAATGTCGGCAATAAAGAAACTGTACACACTGACGCTCCTTCCCCAAGGGTTCTCTCGCGGTACTTCTAGCAGAGAAACGTCCTCTGCCAAGACTACACACTGCGAAGAAGGCCCGTCCAACGTCATAGCTACGCTTGCGTGAGCCCAGTTAAAAACAACTTCAATCAGTGTCCAGTCATGCAATTGCGTATTCATAACAGCTTCGAGAGGCCTTGGATCAGCTGAAGAGTTCGTCATGTTCTATTTTGTTCGTTGGTAGTCGTTCCGATGTCCGCACCTGGCCGGCTGCTGCCTGTTCGCGACCGGCCGGCCCTGACCATTGCGGACGGACGGCGACTTTAAGTGACCTCAGTGTTTGCCTTGTCGACACACATCGTTATAGGCATCGACATAAGGTTTGTCGAAACAATTCTCCAGCCCTTCAACCACATCGATGTTTATTGGCCAGCGAATTTTCCTCTTTGACCCGTCAGCAAAATCTGCTTCCATGTAGCCATTGATGACAGGCGGTATGCCGGCCCCTACCGGGGGTTTGACAGCAGCAAGCTTTGCCTTTGCCTGCTCGAGCGCAGTTCTGTCCTTGCGCAGGAAGGCGATCGTTGCGTCGACATATGGATTCCACCCAGCCTTGTCTTCGTCCGCAGGCTTGTAAGCCCGCTTCATCAAGACGATCGCTTCCTGATACTGCCCAGCGTCAGCCCGCACCTGGGCTTCATGCCAGAACAACAGCCCGGAGTCCTTATGATGAGCTTCTCGGTAATCGTGCAGTAGGTCGGCTGCTACCAAGGCACAGCCCGGTGTAGACGCCAGCGCTCGCCATCCTCCCGACATGTCTTGATCAAATTGGTTTTCGTCCAGGCCAAGTAGGCGGGCGCGGTCATACGTGCAGCTTTTTGCGGGGGCTTCTTGGGCGTCGGCCATGCTGTAAGAGATTACGAGGACACAGGAAAATAGAACGGTCAAAGTTCGGTTTGGCATAGCTCGCTAGTTGGGTTTGGCGCGGAGCCTTAAGTTACCAGATCATCGATTAGCAAAATGCGTATATTGTCACGCGAACGACTGCTCCTGGCCGATAGCGGACGGTCGGAATGGTTCAGTGTACGAGCCTGTTGCCCACGGAGCAAGTAAGAGGTTTGTTAGGCGTACTGGACACTGCGAATGCGCTATATCATCCATCAGCTGCTCTAGCGCACCTTGTCAGACCTGGAAATTTTGCTTTAAGTTGTTGGCTTGGGGAGCTTTAAAATACGATTAGAGGAGGCAACCGTTAAGGATCGCGTGGCGCGCGAAATCGCCACATAGAAAAGCTTTGCTTGGGCAGTGTCCTCGTTCCCGAAATGTGCCGCGTTTGGGATTACGACGTGGTCAAATTCCAGCCCCTTCAAGAGCAGTGGCGTTGAAACGGTCCGAAGGGGAAGGCGGCGACCTGAATTGGTCATGCGCTGGCGAATTTTCGCGGTGGCTTCGGTCATGGTTTCGCAGCGGCCCAATTCCAGTTCGGAGATCGCACGCTCAGCGTCCCGCCATATCTCGCCACGGAAGATCTTCCATCGGCGACGTTTGCGAGCTAGGCCAAACAGCTTTCTTAGCGAGGCCGCACCATTTCCATCTCCTAGCGTTTTCGCGATAGCGTTCATTTCGGTTGCGATGGCCTCGTCTTCTGGATCGGGAGCATCCCCTTCATTGGCTTGTTTTTTGTGGACGCATTCGTCAATCAAACTTTTGACAGCGGCCAATCGCCTCGCATTTTCAACGGAAAAATCCCAAGCAAGGGCGAAATTTTGAAGTCGGCCGGCAGCCATCTCCTCGATTGCTTGGAAGCCGCCACTGGTCGCTCTGGCCAATTGGTAGCAAATCCCTTTTCTGCAATGAATCGCTGCCTGCGTTCCTTCCCGCTCGTCGATGCCGTCGAAGAACAAACCCATGTCGAAGACATCGTCCGTCTGCCTGAAAGTGATTGGGCCGGTCGCGAGGTCTATGGGTTCGCCTGCCATGAGCTTTGCGCGCGTTTCCGCAATCCACATCCCCAAGTCGGGATTCTTCCCATTCCAGCGGTGCGGGGTGTCTAAGCTCCCGGCGAAAGGGAATGCGTCATGGATTTGGCCCTTCCAACTCAGTGTGGCGCCAGCAAACTCAAAGATGCCTTGCATCGGATCGCCAAAGATAAGGGTTGGGACGATCTCGGACAAGGCAACGGCCAGCTTATGCTGAAGGAGGTGGCAGTCCTGGTATTCGTCGATAAGGATCTTGTCGTAGGAGGCTGCCACGACATCTCGCACCGCTTCGACTCGCAGCGCCAAAATGGCTCCGTGATAAAGTTGGTCCCACTCGCCGCCATTTTTTGGCATTCCATTTGGAGGCTTGGCTACGCCAGGGAACGCATTGGCATACCGCATGCACCAGCCAGCGATGGTGTCCACCGCGACCGCATGGTGGGAGATGCCAAGTCGCTTGAGGCGGCTGCGAATGGCATGGACTCCCGCGTGGGTGTGGGTCAGAATCAGTGCGCGGCGGCCGAGCGCCGCGACTTTGGCGATGAACTCTGTTTTTCCATGGCCTGCCGGCGCCACGATGGCGCCGACTTTCATGGCCGCAAGCTCGTCTAACTCAGGCATACAACCAAGCCTCGACAGCCGCCAAAGTTTTTGCCAAAGGAGATTCTGGATTTTGGACTGCAATGCCCCAAGCATGCGGAGCCAAGCCGCGGCCTATCCGTTGATCCTTGAACCATTTCTTGCGCGAGGTGACTTCCGCGATAATCGCGCGAAGCTCTCTGCCCGACTTGTCGAACGTGTCCTTCCACTCGCTGAAGTCGATGCCGGCGTTGGTCCGGTCGAGGCCTGGGATCTTTGCCGCTAGGTTGTCGTTGACGGCGTCCTCCCCCCGTTGCGATCTAGCGTATTCCAGCAAAGCTTGAACAGCCTCGTCGTCTGCAACATTGAAAAGGGCTTGCTCAGTGTTGAGCATTTCTCCGTACTCGAAGACAGGAACCTCCGCATCCGCCAAGTCCGCGATGTTGTCTGCTGTCAAAGCGACGTCCGAATCACGGAAGAGCGCCACGGGATAGCCTAGCGCCGCCAACGCCAGAGCGAGCGCGCACGCTTGGTTTCCATTGCCGTCGGTGATCGCAGCGCCAAGTTGTTCTATGGGTTTGTTATTGTGGCGTGGTGGCCATTTCTCACGAATGCCCGTCATCATGCCGACCTCTGTCATTCCCTCCGTCACCAGGATACGCCTAGCAAACATGGCCCGAGGCGTATGGCGAAGAAGAGCATTGATCGGATCGGGCTTCGCTGGCGCGAGCAAAATAGCTTGGCGTCCGGGACGGGTCAAGTTGACCACGTAGAGGCCAGTGCCGGCCGTTTCACCTAACGCGATGTCAGAGTGCGTGGTCATCAGCACTTGACCGATCGGTTCTCCGAACACCATCGCCGTGTCCTGGTCCGATTTGAGTTGGGAAATGGCGCCAATGATTCGATGTGGCTCGAGTCCATGCTCGATCTCGTCAATAAGGATGATCGCGCCCTCGGTGATCGCTGATCGCTGAATGCCCAAGGTAGCCAAGCGTCGCGTGCCTAAACCCGCAAGACGCAACGGAACTCCATCGTCGTGTAACGCGATCGATCCCGAAGAGAGGCCCGAGCGCCCAAGTTCAAGTCCCGGCTCGTAGGCTCCATCAACATAGGCGCCCAAAGTTTTTGCGTAGCGTTCCGCAGCTGCTGCGCCATCTGCCAATGATTGGATCTTGTCGAGCTCGGCGCTGTCGCGTGCTGCTCGATACGCCTCAGCGAGTCGCGCTGCGGCTTCGGAGTTGTCTCCGGTGAGTCGCGACAACACCGATCCTTGGCCCCACGCTAGATGGCGGGCATCATCGCCGGCAAGGCGAACCAGTCCGAACAAGGCCCGATCTCGGTTCGAGATCGTCCTTGGCGACTCTACTCGATCGCAGACGATCTCCCACACCGGCTCGAGCGTGGCATCGACGGTGAGACGGACCGTGAGCACCGGCTCATCGCCATCCTCCGGCTCGTCGCGCAACGCTCCGGCTTCGGTCCAGCCACGAATGTATAGACCAAAGCGCTCATCGGACTTGAGCGTTCTCGACAGCTCGCCCACGGTGACTTCGATTTCGATAGTGTTGCTTGTGTCGCACGCTAAGAAGTCGGACTCGGAAAAAGAGAACCATTTTGAATTTAGCGCCGCCTCCGCCGCGTCCAAAATCGTGGACTTCCCAGAGTCCCCCGCACCGATCAGGCAGCAAAACGGATCGCGAGGGGCCCAAGCCATATAGCCGATCCCACGGAAGTTTTTGATTTTCAAGTGCCGGATCTGCATGGCGATTTTGGAATGATATCGTTGATGTTTATATGGAAATGATAGTAATTTATATTGCTGCTTGTCGGCAAGAATTGTTGATCGACGACGCTTACATTTTCAGGAGTCTATGCAGCAATTACCCAACTATGGCGATCTGCGCACGCTGGCGTTTTGCGCCTTTTGCTGCGGGCCGACCGGAACGAAAGACCACTGCCCGTCTAAGGTGTTTTTGGACGAGCCATTGCCCGCCAATTTGGCGGTCGTGCCCGCGTGCTTGGCGTGCAACAATGGTTTCTCTGCCGACGAGGAGTATCTGGCGTGCCTGATCTCATGCGTCATCGCTGGAGGCACAGAACCCCAGCAGATCGAGCGGCCGAAGATTCAGCGGATTCTGTCGGAGAAGCCCGCGTTAAGGGCGCGCCTTGAGCAGGCGAAATCAACAGAGGACGGGCAGACGATATTCATGCCGGACTGGGAGCGTGTACGAAATGTGCTTCTCAAGCTCGCCAAGGGGCACGCGCTGTATGAGCTCCACGAGAATTGCTCGGGCGACCCGATCCATGTCTCCATGGTGCCGTTGGCGACGCTGAGCGACGAGCAGCGGGAATGGTTTGAGAATCCTGAGCCTTCGACCGCTTGGCCCGAGGTCGGCAGCCGGGCGATGCAGCGCATGCTCATCGGCGCTGACGTGTCTGCAGGAGGTTGGGTTGTCGTTCAAGAAGGGCGCTATCGCTACAATGCGTCGATCGTTGATGGCTGCGAGGTGCGCATCGTGATCAACGAATACTTGGCCGTGCGCGCATGCTGGACTAGCTAGCGCTGATTGCGGCTTTTCATCGGCCGCTTCCGACCATTGCAGAAGTTGCAGTGACGGCTTTACGGTTGAAAAAACCTCGTCGGTAAGACCAGCGCGAACGGGCTGATCAGTAAGGCTGCAGTCATCAACCTCAATCCTAGAGCTACTCGCGAACGGCATTGAGGATTTGCCCTTACCAAATCCCATGACCACGCTGCACTTGTGCCGGCCACCGCAGCCGTGAAGAGGAAGCTCAGAATAAACGGGCCGAACATGCTGAGCGGGTCTCCTATCGGGATAATTGGTCGGTGACCGGATATCCAGCTCAGAAGCTCGATTAGCCACACGACAAAGAATGCCAAAGGAACTATCCCCACGCTCATCAGCACGTCGGCTATCAGGAGCTTTGTGCGTGTCGACATACCTGTTCCTTATTCCCAAATGCCATAAAGGCCGTTCCTGGCCGATCTGCGCCGTCCAGTGTACGGCAACTGTCGACCCAAAGCGGACGGCCCGACAATCACGAAGGCATAAGTGCTTTTACGTTAGGGAACACGAATAAGATTGCGTCCCTGCTCGGCGAAATCGGCCGCAGCGCCGTGAAAGCCGGCACACTTATCCTCATGTACCACTTGTGCACGGGTGTCATCAGCATCGATCGCGAGCGTGCACAGCGGCGGATGATCAATTACACCATTGGGTTGAAAGTTCGGGACTCTTAAGGTTAGGAGACGCCCATCTTTCGTCGCAAGTCCTTGAATATGCCCTGTGTGTTGGGTGCGATTTGGCGCGACGATCGAGAAGTCGATCGCATACGCATTGTCGTCAACTTTGGTAACCCGCAAACGGCTGATCCCGGTCGGGGAATTTGCGGTAACCGCTTCGTATGTGACCGTTTGTGGATCAGATGGCTGTGCAGATGCTGCGGCCGTAATGAGCCAAAGACTGCCAATGAAGATCAGAGTTTTAAGCATGTTGGTAACGCTGAGTAAAGTTTACGAGGGACCGCTTCTGGCCTATTGTGTTGAAAAACCCGGCTCTAGTATCAGTGAGAAACGAAAGATCGGTAACTCGACTGTTCTAAACGGCCGCCATGGCACGAACGCAGGTTAGTTGGAATGTCGACGACACCAAAAAAATCGA
>Ga0308170_10004305_pt1 | contig 11246 bp, 6 predicted proteins | sample PhyBR2_2_FD_202136 | JGI IMG/M metagenome (GOLD analysis project Ga0308170, IMG submission 202136) | Phyllosphere microbial communities from UC Gill Tract Community Farm, Albany, California, United States - DLSLSB.R2 | ecosystem: Host-associated > Plants > Phyllosphere > Unclassified | place... | reverse complement strand
TGGGCCCCTATCCGGGCGCCGACGGCGAGATGCCGAAGCCCGGGTTTGCCGGCGGCGCCGGCGCCGGTGCCGGTGCCGGCGTCGGTACCCTGCCCGGTCCCCGTGTCGCCTCGCGCGAGGCCGGCGGTTATGGCTCGGGCCGCGGCGCCGATGCCGGTCCCGGTCCCGGGCCACGCGGCCCCGGCCGGGGGTTCGGCCTGCCGCCCGAGTTCGGACGCCACGTCGGCCGCTGGCTGCCGATCGTCGCCGCGACCCTGGCCAGCTTCCTGTTCGCCGCCCTTCTCGCCTGGTATTTCTCGCGTCCGATCCGCGCCCTGCGCGGCGCCTTCGAATCCGCCGCCGCCGGCGACCTCGCGCCCAAGTTCGCCGCCACCAAGATGGCCGTCGGCGGCGACGAGCTGGCCGAACTGGGCCAGGACTTCGACCGCATGAGCGCCCAGCTGCGCGCCCTGATGGAAGGCCAGCGCCGCCTGCTGCACGACGTCTCCCACGAGCTGCGTTCGCCGCTGGCGCGCCTGCAGGCGGCGATCGGCCTGGCCCACCAGCAGCCGGAGAAGATCCAGGCCTCGCTCGACCGCATCGAACGCGAAAGCGTGCGCATGGACCGCCTGGTCGGCGAGCTGCTGACCCTGTCGCGCCTGGACGCGGCCAGCAAGCCGCCGGCGATGGAACCGGTCGACCTGGTCGAGATGGTCGACCAGGTCGCGGACGACGCGCGCTTCGAAGCCGGCGCCCGCATCGACGTCGATGCACCGGTCCCGGTGACGGTGCGCGGTGCCCCAGACCTCCTGTGGAGCGCGGTCGAGAACATCGTGCGCAACGCCGTCAAGCACGGCGGCGCGGACGGCGCGGTCGACGTCGCCCTGCACCCGGACGACGGCTCGGTGCACATCGAAGTGCTGGACCGCGGACCTGGCATCGCCGAGGAAGACATGGGCAAGATCTTCGATCCCTTCTTCCGCTCGAATCCGGCGCAGAACAACGTCGACGGCCACGGCCTGGGCCTGGCGATCGCCAAGCGCGTGGTCGAGACCCATGGTGGCCGGATCACGGCGGCGAACCGCGCCGGCGGCGGCTTGCGGGTGACGATTACCTTGCCGCGCGAAGTTTGAACTAGCGCGGCCCGGAACGCCAGTAGCGGGCCTGCCGGCGGCGAAATTCCTCGTGGCCGACCGCATCGCCGAAATCCAGGGTGACGGCGCCCTGCTCGTCGGTCCGCAGGCGCTCGATGCCGAGCTGGCCGTAGCGCTCGAAGACCTCTTTTTTGGGATGCTTGTAGCGGTTGCGCCAGCCCACCTGGAACACGCCCACGCTCGGCTGCACCGCCGCCAGGAAGGCCGCTGTCGACGACGTGCCGCTGCCGTGGTGCGGCGCCAGCAGCACATCGGCGCGCAGCTTCGCGGCGTTTGCCGAAACCAGCGCCGCTTCCTGGGCCGCCTCGATATCGCCGGCCAGCAGGATGGCCGTGCGCCCGTTCGAGATACTGAGCGTGCAGCTGCGCGCATTCGCCTTCGGCTTCGGATCTGCGTAGATCGACGCCGCCGGATGCAGCATCTCGAAGCGCACGCCATCCCACTCCCAATGCTGGCCCGCCGCACAGCGCAGGTGGCGCTGCGCGGCACGCACGATGGCATGGCCATCTTCCAGCGACGAGGCCACCCAGCCGACCCGCTGTTCACCCAGCACCGCCAGCGCGCCGCCGGTGTGATCGAGGTCGCCGTGGCTGACGACCACGCCGTCGAGCGCGCCGATGCCGCGCATGCGCAGGTAAGGCAGCAGCACACGGCTGCCGGCATCGGCGCCAGGTGCGTAGCCGGGTCCGGTGTCGTACAGCAGGCGGTGGCCGGCCGTCTCGACCAGCAGCGCCATGCCCTGGCCGACGTCGAAGGCGACGACACGGAAGCGCCCCGGCTCGGGATGATCGGGCATCTGCAGCAGCAGCGGCAGCCAGGCCGCGGCCCCGGCCCAGCGATGCGGCCAGCCGCGCGGCATCAGCATCCACAGCGTGCCGCCGAGGGCCAGCAGGAATACCCAGGGCTGTGGCGCCGGTGCGCGCCAGACAGCCGCCGGCAACGCGGACAGGTGGCCGAGGACGTAAGCCAGCCCCGCCACCGCCGCATCCGCCGGCACCAGCAGCCAGCCCGACACCGGCTCGGGCAGCAGGCTCCCCAGCAGCGCCAGCGGCGTCACGACAAAGCTCACCAACGGGATCGCGACCGCATTCGCCAGCGGGCTGACCAGGGACACCTGGCCGAACAACAGCATGGTCAGCGGCACCAGTCCCAGGGTAACCGACCACTGCGTGCGGCCGGCCAGCGCCAGGTGATTCCGCAGCCCTGCTTCATGCGGGCCGATTCTCCCGTGGCCGCCGAACAGGATCACCGCCACCGCGCCGAAAGACAGCCAGAAGCCCGGCCACAGCACGGCCCAGGGATCGAGCAGCAGGACCACGCCGAGTGCCGCACACAGCACGTGGGTGACGCTGGACAGCCTGCCCATCCACAACGCCAGCGCCACCACGGTCAGCATGTAGAACGTGCGCTGGGCCGGCACGCCGAAGCCGGCCAGCAGCACGTACAACAGCGCGACCAGCGCCCCGCTCAAGGCCGCCACCTTCTGCACCGGCAGCCGCAGGGGCAGCTGGGCGCCGGTAAAGAAGGAACGCCGCCACAGGCTGGCGACGGCCAGCGCCGCCAGGCCGGCAATCATGGTGATGTGCAGGCCCGAAATGGAAATCAGGTGCCCGATACCGGTGCGGTTGAAGACCTGCCAGTCCGACTGCTCGATGCCGCGCTGGTCGCCGATCACCAGCGCGACGATCACCCCGGCGTACTGCCGCCCCTCGAGCGCGCGCAGGATGCGTTCGCGCAGCAGGGCGCGGCTGCGTTCGACAATGGTGCCGAAGCGCGGCACGAAGGCGTCCAGGCGGGCATTCGCGTCGTCGACGCGCACATGGCCGGTGGCGCGTATGCCCTGCTCCAGCAGCCAGGCTTCGTAATCGAACCCGCCGGGATTGGCGTTGCCGTGGGGGCGCTGCAGGCGGACAGTGAGGCGCCAGCGTTCGCCGGGCATCAGCGCTTCGGGCAGCTTTGCTTCGCCGCGGCGGTCGGCATACCAGGAGAGTGCGATCCGTGGCGGGACGTTGATGCCCGGCGTCTCCGTGCGTTCTACCTGGAGGTTGAAGCGGAGGCCCTGCTCGAATCGATATGGGAGGCTGTCGACGATGCCGACAATGGTGAGGTCGCGGCCTTCGTCGGCGGTGGGTAGTTGGGGAGACAGGGCTTGGTGGGCCAGTAGCGCGGCCCAGGCGTAGCCGAGCAGTGTGCCGGCGATGGCGGCGGTGCAGGCTTTTCGCGCATCGCTGCTGAAGCTTCTGTGGCGTTTCGCCAGTGCGATCAGTGCAATGCTGCCCGCAGCGCAGGCGATCAGCACGGCGATGGACGGTAGCTCGGCGGAGGATTGCAGTACCAGCACGCCGGTTGTGAAACCCAGGATGGCGCTGCGCATCAGGGATATCGTGGACGGGTTTTCAGGGCGCGACGGCCTGCCGCGGGTCCATTGGCAAAATGACGTCCGGCACTCAAGCCAGTGCCGGGGGTTCGCCAGCAGCCATGCTATCCGGCGGTGAAGGCCTGAGCCCTTGCTCGGTTGGGCATTCGGAATGCCGCATTAGCTGCCAGGTACTTCGGCGTTGGATCGCTTCCGGCCCAGCGGATTTCCCGAATACGCCCGCTGGAACCTGGAAGCTCGCAGCCGGCAGTACAGTGCCCCGTTGGAACCAGCGTGTTCCGTCCAGTGCGTGCAACTCTTCGCAGCGCCACCAGCCACTGGCGGGACAGGCATCGCCGGTCCGGACATACGTTCCAAGAGCAACGTGATGATCGTTACTGACTGGCAACTGCGTTGCCGATGCAGGCTGCATCGCAGCTACCAGCGTCACGGCAGTCGAACGCCGCGGGTTTTGCCGTTGATCGACCAAGGTCCAGGCCGTGGGCCTCGGGCCCTCGACGCTCGGCTGAATTCGCTTAAGCTTCTGCCAGAGAGTCTGACGCGGTAACAACAACGCCTGCGGCATACGCTCCCCCTTGCGGAGGTACTGCACTTGACCACCGTGCACGTCGACGCCGGGGCCACCCTCGGAGCAGCGCCACCAGCCTGACTGCGGGCATATCTCGCCAGCCTTGCCCACCGCCCCCAACCTGGGTCCTGTCGGCTCAGGAGGTGAACTCGACCGCGGGGGCGGGCCGCCCTTCCGCAGGCGCAGGCTGGATGCGATACTGTCCCAAAGAACGAGTACCGCGTCTTCATGCAAACTCGACCCCGGAGGCGGTGAACTGGGACGCACATTGATTCCGGCCTGTGCTTGCAGAGACAAGAACGGCAAAGACACATCACTCTCCGCGCCTCGCGTTTCCCAACTGAGCGTATAGCTTGTAGTGAAGTTGAACTCCCGTATCCGCTCCACCATTTCCTCGCCGTCCAGACTGTTGATGTTGCGCTGCTCGGAGCGCAACTTGGTCACCCGTAGCATTTCATCTGCGCTGGCGTTCGCATCGGCCAGTGCGCTGCGGGCGAGCAAGCCTGGGCCGGGGCGGCCGCCGGCGACACTAAGCAGCGTTAATACGAGATCGGGATGATCAGGCATGCTGAGGTGCATTGCCACCTGCTCGTTCTTATGTGATGGCAAGGGCTCCACAAACACTGCTCGCCAGATACAAAAGCCAGGTGTGGCCGGAATGTCGTCTTCACCACGGAGCCGAAGCTGCGCCATCAACGATTCCGCCTGGCGTGCGCTGTCTTCCCCGGTTGATGTTGCGGAAAGCGAAAAGCTCAATCCTCCGATGTGTCCATGCGTTTCAACAGAAACGGATTCAAGATTGACCCGGCGATCCCCTTCCATCAGATACCCACGGCTGCGCCCAAAAATAAAAGTACGCCCGACCATTCCAGGGACGCGCAAGTCCCTTGCCTCGACCATGCCTCCCTCCAATCCAGGTCTGGCATCGGCTCCATGTGCTTCGATTTCGGCTTCGCGTTGTGCGATCCGCTGACGAAATTCGGTCTCGCTTTCCTCCATCGTGTCAATTGCGAATCCATGAATCCGCTCATGGGAGAGGCTGATTTCCGAGCGGTCCGGCACGTCGATCAGGTAGCGGCCGACACATACCGTTTTCATCTTTTCCGTCATTTGTGCTACCTCGGATCTGTCACGCATGCTGCGGACCTGACTAGCGGCCCAGCTTCCGGCACAGGCAAGGGCTGCCAGCAGAACGATAAGTTCCCGCCACCCGCGTTTCCTTGTTCGCGTCATGGCAACTTCTGTAAATGCTTGACGTTGAAATGATTGGACGCCAACCTACTTACCGTAGCTTCATGCGCGCCGTCGTGCGACATCTCAATATTGCCGAGTTGGATGCACACGAACTTCATGGCATCTCCTGGACCATCTTGACGACGAGGTGCTGGGCCAACAACAGAACAGCCTCGTTCTTGAATGCTTCCTGGTGGTCAAATCCGCGCATCTCGAAAACGTGTCGAACCTTACCCCGAGGTCCTCCCCCGGACTGCGGTGGCACAGTACCGTCGCCGGCGATGTCCTGACGTGCCGGCACAACATCCAACACGGTCTTGCCTTCGACCTTGATACGGCGACCTACGGTCTCGCGGTATCCCGTCAGGCTTGCCCCACGGAGATTGGCCTCAGTGAACACGGCACCTGCGCCCGGATCCCGCGCTACCCAACGCACCGCCCCAAAGGACATGTGTGACGGATCAGCGCCATAGAAGACGTAGGTGTTCGGATGATAATAGGTATCTAGTACTTCCCGATGGAAATGCTCGGCGATACTTATCGATTTCTTGATCTGATCCTTGATTCCAGTGTCTCCGTTATATTTCCCAGCGGGATCGGCCAGCTTAGGATCGATCAGCCGATACCAGGATTGTGTGTCGCGGTATAGATCGAATGGATTTCCGACTGGCAGATGTACCAGGTCGCGCGGGACGTCCTTATTGTTGATTTTGCTTAGCAGACAAACGTGCAGCCAGGGACGCGGGTACAGGTGATTGGGCAGAAGCTGCAGTGGGCCGGGTGCAAGCGCCATGACAGGCATGGTCAGATTCGGCTGATTCCCCAGGATGTCCGCTACCAGCTCAGCCTTGGTATTGTCGATAACGTCATTGCTTGGACTCCAGATTTCGGTACCGCAGGCAATCCTGCGGTAACACGCAGGCGCTCCCAGCGCAGGCATGACGCCATGGATAACGCCCAGTATCTGGTCAGGGATTTGTTTCGCGCATGCACGGGCGACAAGCCCGCCCATCGAGTGCGTGATCAGGATGACTTTCGTGCAGTCGCGCTTGTTGTTTCTCCAGAATTTGATCGTCTCCTCGATACGGTTGCGTAGCCGAATCGCGGAATCTTCACAAGACTCAAGCCAGTTGTAACCACAGGCATATACCGGAAAAAAATAATCCGCGTGTTTCTCCAGCTCCTTTTCTGTAATACGCTCAATCGTGCGCACTCCCCATTTTGCAGGGTCGGAAGCCATCACTTGTTTCCAATGGCGGCATAGCACCCTTGCGTTGTCCACCACACCGATTTCGAAAGTGTGGTTCAACCCGACATGCAGACCGTATAGCAGGTCCCCGTAAGATCCCCAATGTACTTCGCCCCAGTGCCGGTCGTGCACCTCCTTTTCAGACATCCCGTAATTCCGCGCTTCAGGCGGCAGATGGATTCCTCCATCTTCATCGACTTCGAGAGTTTCCCCATCGAGGATGTTTTGGCGCGCAATCGCGTCGAGCCTCCGCCAGGTACGTGCGGTGGCGAGCCCCTCGATCGGGCCATTTGGTGCGCGCCAAGCCGACTCGCCGGGATTGAGCGCCTTGTTTCGCTGCTTTCCCTTCTTCTTCGCCCGCAAATTCGTCCCCATAATCCCCGGCACCACAATCACCGGCACCACCTTCGACGGCGGCATCGTGAACAAACCCCTGGTCTTGAGCGCCGTCGGCGTCAGCACCGCACGGCCGGTCCAGCTGCCGTCCGGTTGGGGGACGAGGTTCGGCAATGGGCGGGTCGGGTCTGCCATGCGCGCTCCGTGTGAGGTAATGGATCCGGCTCAGGCGGCCGGATCGTCGGCTTCGGGAAGGTAGGCCATGTCCACGCCGGCGATCATTTCTCCGATCAGCAGCGAAGTCCGGCCCTGGTCGTCGGTGCGTCCGGTCACGGTGCGGCCGTTTTCGAAGGTCGCGCGGTAGCGCTGGTTCGGGATCGGCGCGCCGGTCTGGAGGTGGCGCAGCACCAGGTATTCGTCGGTGTGGAGGTGCGCGGTCGGCAGATTCAGGTCCTTCGGGCTGGCGCTGCCGGGGCCGTAGTAGGTGAACCCGGAGCCCTTGTGGATCTGCTGGCCGCTGCTCTGGTGCGTGATCTTGCCGTCGGCCCAGTCGGTGGTGGCGCCCGGCGCGATGATCTTCACGGCCGGCGCTTCCAGCTCGATGCGTTCGGCGGCGATCAGGCTGATGCGTCCGGACGACTTGATCTGGATGTTGCCGAGGTGGGTCTGGACGACGATATCGCCGCGTCCCGCGCCCAGCTTCATGCCGATCTCGTGGGCGAACAGGCTCAGGCCGCGGGCGGCGCGCAGGAAGATATTGCGGCCGGTCGAGATCTCGGCGTCGCCGGCGCTCACCACGTCCACCTTGCTGGCCGCGCCCAGCGCCAGGTTGTCGCTGCTGGCGACGATCGCGCCGGCCGGGGCGCTGGCGGCGACGATGGCTGCGCCGCCGCCCGCTCCGCCCTCGGCGATATTGCTGCCCTCGTGCCAGCGCTTGAGCTTCTCGACCAGCGCGGCCAGGCGCTGCTGCGATGGTTCGTCTTCGTTGTGCACGGCCGCCAGCTTGCCGACTTCGTCGAGGATGCCCTGCATGACTTCGGCCAGGCCGACCAGGCCGGCGCGCCCGAGCTGGCCGGTGGAACCGCCCTCGCCCGGCTCGGCGCTGATCAGCACACCTTGCGCGCCGCGCACCGCCACCGACAGCTCGCTGCGCAGTTCGGCACCTTCGCCGCGTGGTTCGGCGGCGCCGTGGTCGCGCGGCTGGGTCATCCAGCCCAGGTTGAGTTCGGAGGCGCCGTGGTCGCTGCCCAGCTGGGCGCTGATCTGGCCGCGCGTATCGTCGAAGCGTAGCTGGTTGCCGCGGGGCCCGCCGATTTCGCGGGTGCGGGTGCCGGACAGGTAGCGGTTGCCCGGCAGGGTGCCCGCGCCCTTGAAGGCCGGCGGCGCCGAGCGCTGGTTGTACAGCTGGGCGAGGATGATGGGGCGGTCCGGGTCGCCGCCCAGGAAGGCCACCAGCACCTCGGTGCCGACACGCGGCAGCTGTATGTCGCCGGACTGGTGCTGGCTGCCGCTGCCGTTGCCGGCCCAGTTCGAGGCCACCCTCACCCAGGCGGAATCCGCGGGGCTGCCGGAGGCGCCGGCGCCGCGCGCATGCTCGTGATCGGCGGCGCGCATGCCGGGAAAGCGGATCTTCACACGGCCGAGGGCGTCGCAATGCACGTCTTCGTTCGGCGGACCGACCACGATCGCGCTTTGCAGCTGGGGATGCGGCAGGTCGCTGCGCGGGTCGAAGGCGGGCACGATGGGGATGCCGCGCCGGACCGCACTGAAGGCGATCCGCACGCGGCCGCCGCCGTCCGCGGAGGACGCCGGACCGACCGTGCCGAGCGGAGAGGACGCCGGCGCGGCCAGCTCGCGCGGCAGGTTGTTGTCGGCCACCACGCGCAGTTCGGTGATGACGAAGTCGCGCTCGGGCGCCGGATGGGTGTCGATCTCGGGATGGTCTTCCAGCGAAAAGTACTGGCCGGCGCAGAAGTCGCGCACGCTGCCGTCGCCATGGAAACACTTCGATTCGAATTCGTGGCGGCTCATGCGCACGTGACCGAGGCGCCAGTGGTCCTCGACGTCGTTGCCGGCGTGCGGCATCTCGATCAGGTAGTCGTCCAGGGTAGCGGCGAGCTGGTTGCCGCTCGGGCCCTGGTCGGCCATGCCGCGCGCGCTGGCAGTCATGAATTGTGCGCCGGCCGGATTCTTGTAGTCCCAGCTGTGGCGGGTGGTGACGCCGGGCTGCAGGCGGCGCGCGGCGGTCCACGACGTCACGGTGTCGCGGCCGTCGGCGATGCCGTCGCGGTGGTAGCGCACGCTGCCGGCGGCATTGCGCGGCAGGCTGCCGGCGTCGCTGAACAGCAGCAACGTGTGGGCCGGGGTGCGGTCGTGGGTGGGGTCGACCGCGGTGTTGCGGCTGCGTCCAGGCCGGAACACCCAGGCGATGCCGCGGCGCTTCAGCAGGCGGCGGACGAAGGCGGCGTCCGACTCATTGTGCTGCATGGTCTGCTCGCGCGGCGGGTAGTCGCGCAGGTCGATCAGCGGGTCGATCTCCAGCTCGAAGGCATTCGCCAGCACGGTGTTCGAGTGGCGCCATTCGTCGCACAGGGTCTGCACGATCTGCAGCTCGTTCTGGTAGCGGAACACGCGGCTGTTGCTGCGCTTTTCCATCACCGCGAAGACATCGCGCAGCACCAGTTCGTAGGCCGCCAGGGCGCCGTCGGAATCGCCGGCGCGCGCCTCGGTGACCAGGCCGCAGACGCTGCGCAGCTGGCCGCGGTCGGTGACGAACTGGATCTCGGCCGGCAGCGCGATCAGTTCCTTGAGCGGCAGGTGCGGGGTGCTGGCCAGGCAGGCGACGCGGTACTCGATGCCGCCGCAGACCGCCTCGCTGCCCACCACCCGCTGCGGCAGCAGGATGTCCTCGGAGAGCTGCCCGGCGTGCGCCAGGCGCAGACGCAGCGGGCGATGGGCCGTGCTCAGGGACTTTTCATGCTGCAGCACCCGCAGGAACTCACTCGCGCTCTCCATCGTTTCTCCCCCATGCCTGCCGTCGTGCGGCCGAAGCACACATTCTTCCACGGCGCGTGGAGCGAACATTGCAATGCGTCATACGCTTCGGGGCGGCCCAGGACGGAACTTCATCCCGCCGGAATGGTCGTGGCAGCGTGCAGGCGACAAGCTGCGCGGTCGGCGCCGCGCCACGTGCGCCCATCGGGTGCGGCGGGCGGCACCCTTCATGCGGGATGGGTGGGCACGCGCGCGGTTAGACGATCTTCAAGACGCGAGCAGCTTTTCCAGGCGTGGAATCGCGGCGAGCGCGCTGCGCCAGGTAGCCGCGCCGACCTCGGATGCAGGTACGCCGCGCAGCCCGGCCAGCATGCGGCCGATCGCCGGCAGTTCCTCGGGGCTGTTGCGGCCGGGGTGGATCCAGCTGGGGGCGATGTCGGGCGCATCGGTTTCGAGCACGATGGCGTCCAGCGGCAGCTCCGCCGCCAGACGCCGGATCTGCAGGGCGCGCGTAAAGGTCATGGCGCCGCCGAAGCCGAGGCGGAAGCCCAGCTCGATGAAGTTCTGCGCCTGCTGGAAGCTGCCGTTGAAGGCATGGGCGATGCCGCCCGCTGGACGGATCTGGCGCACGTGCTTGAGCACCTGGTCCTGCGAGCGGCGCACGTGGGTCAGCACCGGCAGGCCGAGATCGCGCGCGATGCGCAGCTGCTCGCGCAGGAACAGCTCCTGCTTCTCGCGCATGGCCGGCTCGCACAGCATGGGGATGAAGAAGTCCAGGCCGACCTCGCCGATGGCCACGAAGCGCGGGTCCGCCATCGCTTCCCCGGCCAGGCGGCGCAGCTGCACCAGATCGTCCTCGCTCGCCTGCGGCACATGGATCGGATGGATGCCGAGCGCGTAGCTGGCGTTCGGGGCGGCATGGGCCAGCTTGCGGACGATATCGAAGTTGCCGCGTTCGACCGCCGGGATCACGATCATCGACACCCCGGCCTGGCCTGCGCGCGCCGCGACCTGCAGCGGCTCGTCGCCGAATTCGTGGGCGTCGAGGTGGCAGTGGGTGTCGATCCACATGGTGGTTCAGGCCTGTTCGGCGTGCAGCCCGTGCTCGGTCAGGCGCAGCATGCGGTCGCAGCGGCGCGCCAGTTCCGGATCGTGGGTCACGATCACGAAGGCGGTGCCGAGGGTGCGCGAGAGCTCCAGCATCAGGTCGAAGATGGTCTCGGCGGTGCTGTGGTCGAGGTTCCCGGTCGGCTCGTCGGCCAGCACGCAGGCCGGCTCGGTGACGAGGGCGCGCGCCAGGGCCACGCGCTGGCGTTCGCCGCCCGAGAGTTCGCCGGGCCGGTGGATGGCGCGCTT
>Ga0308170_10004304_pt1 | contig 11247 bp, 17 predicted proteins | sample PhyBR2_2_FD_202136 | JGI IMG/M metagenome (GOLD analysis project Ga0308170, IMG submission 202136) | Phyllosphere microbial communities from UC Gill Tract Community Farm, Albany, California, United States - DLSLSB.R2 | ecosystem: Host-associated > Plants > Phyllosphere > Unclassified | place... | reverse complement strand
AGGCGCAAGAGGACGAAGGAGACGATGTCGGGGTAGGCAAGAGGGACGAGGGAGGGAGTCAGCGGAAAGTTGCGGTCGAGGTGAAAGAGGACGAGGACGAGGAGGCGGAGGGAGGAAGCGACGACGCACCGGTGGGGTCTGGCCGGCTACACTTGGCCTGGGAGTGGAAGACGACAGGTACCTGGCACCGCCGTGTGCACCAGCGAGTTGCGGGATCCAGGCGAGAGCGACTTGATCTCGGAGTTGAGGCGAGGCGGACCAGAGCGACGAAGGGACGCGGCGCGGTGGTCGCGACGGCGGTGGAGGTGGTAGCGCAGTGCGTGCGGTGCGAGTGAGCACCTGGACGAGGTCTCTGCGCATGTGCGAGGGCGAGATGGCGACGCGAGGCTGATGAGGACGAGCGAGACGACCAAGAGCGGGCGACGGTCTCGTCCTCGACCTTGACCTGGCTCTCACTCGACAGCCACACAGTCAGCCATGAGTGGCCCGCTCCAGCCTACCGACGCGTCCCTCCCAGCAGCGCTCGACCAGCCAGCTGCCCCCTCCTCGTCCTCCTCCACCTCGGCACCGCCTCCTCCTCTCGCCGACTCGCCCTCCAGCGACACCCCCGACCCCAATGACTCCGAGTCGGACGGCGGCAACGTCTCGGACGGCGGCACAAAGGAACCCTTTGCGAACCTCAAGCTCGACGAGCGCCACTTCGAGGACGACAAGCGCCGCTCAGAGCGCAAGGCTCAGCTCGTCATGGGCCCGCCCCTCGGCGCCGAAGACAGCCCGGCGACCGCGCAAGGCGACCAGGTCATCGACGGCCAGGTCCTCGCCGACAACGACGACATCCTCGCCGACCTCGACGACGACGCCCTCGACCTCGAGTTGACCCACCTCCGCCTGCGCACCCTCCGTGGCCTCGGCATCGAGCGCTTCCGCAAGGTCCAGGTCCGTCCCCTGTCCTTCTCTCTCCTTCCCTCGCTCGCCCGGCTGATTCGAGCCCTCCCCCTCGACACAGCGCATCTCGCTCCGCCAGAACCTCCTCTCGTCCCTCTTCTACCACCCTCTCCCCGCCGCCTCCTCCTCCTCCGCCGGCCACACCCTCGTCTCGACTTCGACCGCAGCCGACGTCGACGCCGACGCGCGAGACGCCGTCGACGAGGACCCGCTCGACGACGACGACGCGGCCAAGAAGGAGGCCGACTTCCCCTACCACGAGCGGCGGCGCGCCGAGGACGAGGAGCCCGTGTGGCCGCTCCGAGGCCTGAGCGACCTCGAGGAGCTCGACCTGTACGACAACAGCCTCAAGAGCGTCAAGGGCCTCGAAGGGCTCGACTCGCTCGAGTGCGTCCCCCTTCCTCTCTCGCTCGACCTTTCCAAAAGCTCGCACTGACCCTCGCTCTCTCTAACAGATCCCTCGACCTCTCGTTCAACCTCCTGCGCTCGGTCGCACCCCTCGACGACGCGTCGCCCGACTCGCCGTTCGCGCTCAAGCACCTCACGCACCTGTACCTCATCCAGAACAAGCTCACCAAGATCGAGGGCGTGCGCCACCGCGACAGCTTGACCTACCTCGAGTACGGCGGGAACCGCATCCGGGTGCGTCGTCGCGCTCGCCCCTCGCCCTCATTCTCGGCGCCCTCGAGACGCTGACTCTTCTCCTCGTGCGCCCGCCGCAGACGATTGAGAACCTGCCCGTGTCGGCCAACCTGCGCTCGCTCTTCCTCGGCAAGAACAAGATCACCAAGATCGAGGGCCTCGACGGCCTGACGGGCTTGCGCACGCTCAGCATCCAGAGTGCGTCCCCTCTCACCTCCTCCTTGTTTCCTCGTCTCGAGCACGACGAGCTGACGCCGAGGCACGCGTCGCAGGCAACCGCTTGACCAAGATCGAGGGGCTCGACGCCCTCGCCGAGCTCGAGGAGCTGTACCTGTCGCACAACGGCCTGACCCGGATCGAGGGTCTGCGCAAGCTTGTGCGTCCGCCTCTCTCGGTCTCTCTGCGTCACTGCCTTGGCCCGAGGCGGAGCGCTTATGCTTCGTGCTCGCGATGACGCGCAGACCAAGCTCACGACGCTCGACGTCGGGCACAACGAGATTGAGGACGCGCCGGCCGAGGAGCTCGCGCCGCTTGTCGAGCTCGAGGAACTCTGGGTGCGTTCCTCTTCCGCTCCTCTCCTCGTCTCCCTTCCTCACTCACTCACTGATCTCTCCCCACCTCCTCTCGATGCGCTCTCCGCAGGCCAACGACAACCAGCTGCGCACGATCCCCTCGCTCCCCGAGTCGACGCACCCGGCCTTGACGACCATCTACCTCGAGGGCAACCCGCTCCAGAAGGACCTCGGCACGGCGTACCGGCGCAAGGTCCAGCTCGAGCTGCCGCAGCTCAAGCAGATCGACGCCAACTTTGTCAGGAGGAGCTGAGCTAGCTGAGCGGCGAGGCGGGTCTGCAATGGACGTTCTGACTTCTGCAGTGCTGCTGTCTGCGAGCCTCTCGAGAGTCATAGAGAGAGAGAGGAAGCTGCACTCGAGATATGGAGCGGCGCGTCTCGATGCACAGGCGCAGCGCTACGAGGTTCCTCGCCTTCACTCGCCCGTCATGTCCATCGTCTCGCCCTCGTCGCCCTCGTCGTCCTCGTCGTCGTCCTCCTCCTCCATGCTGACCTCGATCCCGTCCTCGCTGCGCGACACGGCCATGCTCTGCAGCATCTCGCTCCCCTCGCCCTCGTCCTCCTCCCTGACCCGACTCAGCTCCCCGCCGCCCTCCCCGCCCGCCGCACCCTCCCCCGCCGCGCCCTCGCCGATCCCGCGCCCGCACAGGATGTCGTCCTCGAGCGCGGCGACCTGGGCGTCGATGCTGACGAGCGTACGCGCGGGCAGGCCCGGGAAGGGGAGCTTGAGCGCAGAGATCTGCGACGAGACGTCGTCGAGCGCGAGCTTGAGGAGGTCGCACGTGACGGGGTCGCCGGGTGCGAGCGAGAGGGCCTGCGGACGGCAAGAGCGAGAGGAGGGAGAGGGAGAGGAAGAGGGAGAGGGAGAGGAAGAGGGGAGGGTCCGAGCGGGTCCAAGTCAGTCGAGGCGCTCTCGAGAGGGGCAGAGTGGGCGAGCGGCGCGACGACGCACCTCGTGGTACCTCGCGATCGACTCCTGCATGTTGCCGCGCTGGTGCTCGACGATGCCGAGTGCGGCGTACGCGCTCGCCGACCGCGGGTCGAGCTCGATCACCTTGCGGAAAGCGGCGTGCGCCTTGTCCCACTGCCTGCGCGCGCGTAATAGAAGAAGCAGGTCAGCAACGTCGACTAGATGTCTAGGAGAGACGAGAGCAGGGAGAGCGAGCGCACTTGAGCTTGCGATAGGCGTGGCCGAGGTTCAGGTGCGTCGCGCTCCATGCTGCCGGCGAGCTTTGGACGTGCCGAGCGACGCCGAGTGTCTCGCGGAAGAGCTGTGCGGCCTTGTCGAAGCTGCGTGCGGCAGATGTAGCGCAAGTCAGCGGCGCACGGATCTGAGAACGTTGTCGAGCGAGAAGGAGGCGGACGCACTGCTGGTTCTGCAACGCGACGACGCCGAGCTCGTTGAGGACGAGCGGGTCGTCCCCGCAGATCTCCTTGGCCGCCTCGAGGTACTCCTCGGCGAGCTTGGCGTTGGCGAGGCCGAGGTGCTGCATGCCGATGAAGAGGAGCGGGAGGTGCGACCCGGGGAGGTGCCGCTGCGCCGTCGAGTAGGCCGTGATGGCCTGGTCGTGCTCGCCCTCGTGCGCGAACGAGTGCGCGTACGCGAGCCACGCAGGGCCGAAGCGCGGGTCGATGAGAACGGCTTTTCTGCGGGGCGAGGTCGGAGCTTCAGCTCGTCAAGCTCTTCGCCGCGCTCAACGACTCGAAAGAGAGACAGAGAGCGAGACGCACCCGAAGAACCTGCGCGATTCCTCCCACCGTTTGCCGGAAAAGTACCACAGGCCGACGGCGTACCAGCTGATCGCGTCGTCCGGCTCGTTGTCGACCATGTCGTGCGCGACGAGGAACAGCTTGGAGCGCAGGTTGGGCAGGTGGTGCATGCACGAGAGGTGCAGAGGCAAGGTGAGGCGGTGCGAGGGGTGGAGGGACAGGATGCTGCGCGGAGAGGGAGAGAGGCGTCAGTGAGGGTCCGAGCGGGGCAGTCCCAGACGCGGCGAGGCAGAGAGAGCGAGAGAAGACGCACTGCGTCGTGATCTTGAAGCACTCGGCGTAGCGCATGGCGCTGTGCAGCTCGTCGGCCCTGCTGCAGAGCACGTCCGGGTCGTTGCCGAGGCCGTACTCGCCCGAGAGCCGCTGCCGCGCGATCGCCATGTCGTTGTTGTGCGAGATCTGCGTGCTCGGGCTCGAGTCAGTACGGTGCGCGCACGAGGACGACGTGATGGAGAAGGAGAGGGCGAGCGCACCTTCTTGAGGCGGACCGTGTACATCATGCGGACGAACTCGGCGTCGTCCTCGGTCTGGGCGTGAAAGGGCAGGCCCTGGATGAAGTCCCACTCTGCGCGCGCGAAGCAGCACATCAGGTCGTGCGCACGAGAATCGAAAAGCAGGAGAGCGGGACGCACCTTCCTCGCTCGACATCATCTCGCCGCCGACGAGCATCTCGAACGCCTCGAAGCACTTGACGTCGCGGCTCAAGGCCTCCATGAAGGCGTCCTTGGCGAGCTCGGTCGCCTTCATGTGCAGGTGGATGAGGCCTCGCAGGTGCGCGGCCGAGGCGGTGAGCTGCGCGCAAGGAGAGGTACGTCAGCTCCGCCCACCGAGGAGGGGCGTGGCTCGTCGACGCACCTTGATCCCGCCGTCGCCCTTGCCGTCGCGCACGTCGGCACCGAGCCCGCCTCGCCGGCCGACCATCTCGAGCGCCTCGTCCCACTTGCCGAGGCGGACCTGGCACTGCGCGGCGAGGTACCGGCACGCGAGGCTGACGTCGGTGAGGCGCACGGGCGGCGCAGTCGAGGTCGAGGCGGCCGAGGGTGGTCGAGGCGAGGTGAGGATGCGCTCGGCTTGGGCGAATTGGTGCGTAAGGAAGTGGATCTGGGCGAGCCAGAACGTGTCGTCGGCGTTGCCTGCGAGCGCGCGAGGTGGGGAGCGTCAGAACGCGGCGCCTCTCGCGGTCTCAGGCAGAGTACAGAGCCGAGCGGACGCACCGGTGAGCTCGAGGACCTTGCCGCCCCAGAACTTTGCCGAGTCGTACAGGTGCTGGGTCATGGCGTCGTTGCGCCAGTTGCGCAGGCGGTCGACCAAGGTCCAGGGAGCGGCCTCGTCGACCGACTGGCCGAGGAAGCCGCTGTGGTCGTCGTCGCCTCCATCTGCTGCTGCTCCTGCTGGTCGGGCAAAGGCGAGGGGCGTGCCGCGGCGAGGGCGGGTGGTGGTGGTGGAGCCGGACTGGGCGAGCGAGGGTCGGCGGGGCGAGAGGGAGAGGGTGCTGAGGTTGGACTGGCGGCGGAGGCCCTCGACCTGGTCGATGCTGAGGTTGCTGCTGTGGTCTTGGTAGTCGCGCGTGGCCTGCTTGCCGTGGCGGGGCTGGGTGCGTTCGGCGAAGGCGAAGGGGGACGGGGTCGCGCGCGAGTTCTGCGGCGTGTTGGCAGCTGGTCGGGGCATGCTGCTGGGAGCTGTCGCAGCTGAGCACTCGGCAGCCAAGAGCCCGAGGCGGTGGTGTGAGGGCCCAAGCCGAGGAGGGAGATGAGGCGGCGAGGTTGGTCGACCCTCCTCTCGCTCCCACCTCGCTCTGCTCGCATAAGCTGCCGCCATGGACGGTCCCTCGACCCAGCCGCTTCCTTTGACGCGCGCCTCGGTCCAGCGCGCGCACCAGGTCATCACCCCGCTCGTCCACCGCACCCCGCTCCTCTCATCGTCGTCCCTCTCGCGCGAGACCGGCCAGACGCTCCTCTTCAAGGCCGAGAACATGAACAAGAGCGGCAGCTTCAAGATTCGCGGCGCGAGCTACTCGGTCGCCTGCCTCACCGACGACGAGCGCCAACGAGGAGTCGTGACCCAGTCGAGCGGTGCGTCCTGTCTCTCTCTCTCTCTCTGCCATACGCCCAGCGTAGCTGACTCTCGCATCGTACCTCATGCCCTCTCGCGCCCGCTCTTTCGATCCCCACCAGGCAACCACGCAGCCGCCCTCGCCCTCGTCGCTCGCGACCGCGGCATCCCCGCCCACATCGTCTCGCCGCGCACCGCGCCCGCCGCCAAGCTCGCCGCCGTCAGGGCGTACGGCGGCGACCTCACGCTATGCGAGCCGGCCATCGAGTCGCGCAAGGCTGCGCTCGCCGAGGTGCAGCAGCGCACGGGCGCCTGCTACGTCCCGCCGTCCGACGCCGTCAACACGATGCTCGGGCAGGGCACCGTCTTCCTCGAGGTCGAGGAGCAGGCGCGAGAAGGCGGGTGGGGCGCGCTCGGCGCAATCATTGCGCCCGTGGGAGGAGCTGGGCTGCTCGGCGGCATCGCCGTCGCAGCTCGAGGAACCGGCGTGCGAGTCTTTGGCGCAGGTGCGTCCCGCTCTCGCTCTCTCTATGCCTCCGCAAGCTTCTCGACGGTACACTGACAATGAGCCTTTCCTGCAGAACCAGAAGGAGCAGACGACTGCGTGCGAGGACTCGCAGACGGGCGACGCATCACCGAGTTCACGCCCAACACGATCGCCGACGGCCTGTTGACGCCCGTCGGCTCGCACAATTGGCCCGTCGTGCAGCAGGACGTCGAGAAGGTTCTGACTGTCAGCGACGAGGCAAGTCCGACTCTTTCGCTCGGTCCCCTTCTTCCCGGTCTCGCTCGCCCAACGACGAGCTGCAAGCTGACGCCCGCCTCTCGGCCCGCCCTTTGCAGGAAATCATCGACGCGCAGCGCCTCCTGTGGCAGCGCCTCAAGACGGTCGTCGAACCGAGCGGCGCTGTCGCCTTTGCGCTCGCTCGCAGCGGCAAGTTCCGCGAGCTGGGCGTCGAGGGCCCGGTGTGCGTCGTCCTGAGCGGAGGAAACGTCGACCTCGACGTGCCTCCACCATGGATCAAGAGCTAGACGAGCCGACGGCTGCAACGAGGACGAGCTCTCCCGCATCTTTTCTCTCGTTCTCTCGAGAGCTGCGAGCGAGAGTGGCACAGACGAGGATGGACAATACAACACGACGACGGCTCCTCGCTCGTCGCTCTACAGCTTGGACGTCTCGCCGACTGCGTGCGAGGTCGTACGTCAGCTACTCGGCGCGGCGGGCAAGAGGAGGGGAGAGCGAGAGAGGGGGACGCACCCGAGCCGATGCGGTACTGCGCCGCGACCTTCTTGAGGATCTTCTCGTTGTGGAACTGCCAGAACTGCTTCGAGCTGTCCTTGCCGCACGCCTTGAGGAGGACCTTCTTGCCGCCTGCGCGCGTGCGAGAGGGGTCGAGGTCAGCGGCGAGCGGGACGAGGAGAGGCAGGTGCGGAGAGGGGGACGCACCAGGGTGCTCCTCGAGGAACTCGGTCACGTCGTACACGCCGCCATCGACGATGACCCAGGCAGAGTCGGCCGTCGCGTGGTCGGACACCTCCTTGGCGGTGAGAGTCTGCGGACGAGGAGAGGGCGAGGTCAGCGATGGGCACTCTGGGGCGTCGCACATGCTATGAAGCGCCCAGCTCGACGACGAACTGCCTCAACGCCCGCTACAGTGCCCCGGCGAGCGCGACCGCGGGCGAGAACCCGCTCGATGATGAGCCGGGGTGGGGGTGGCTCGCTCCCTCCCGCCGTGCGCGCAGGACAGCGACGCACCTTGCTCATGTCGGTGCTTGAGGTGCGGTAGAGTGCGAGTGCAGCGAGTCCAGCGAGCGCGAGGACGGTGAGCGCGAGGGAGGAGGGTCGACGAGTCCGCGACGACGAGCCGCCCGGCTGACGAGGTTGCCGGGACTCTTTTCCTCGAGCGTCGCGCCTGGTCCGTAGAGCAGTGAGAGGGGCTGTACTCGTCGCCGCCGTGACAGCCGAAGCCATCCGGTGCGCTCTGAGCTGAGAGCGAGAAGAGCGCGCTCTCTCTGGCCAATCCGAGCGACGGTGACTGAGCCGTGACGCAGCGAGGACGAGGACAGGCTTTACAGGAGGAGCTCAATGCAGAGTAGATCAAAGGAGACAGAAGAAGAACGAAGGGCAAAGATGAGGAGGACAAGGAGGGGATTTGAGAAGGCCGTCGACGAAGAGGAGGAAGAGGACCTGCCGCACGACGCCTCGCCGGTGTAGAACGCGCGCTCGCTGACGACGGCGACGAAGAGGAAGAGGCGAAGGAGCGGTCGAGGGAGGAGGCGATCCGTTACTCGCTCTCGGGCTCAGGCTGCGAGCAGAAGACGACGAGGAGGGGTCGGCGTCGACTACTCGAAGCGCTCGAGGAACAGAGAGGCAGAGACGCACCTCAACCGAGTCGACGACCTCGCTCACGAAGACGTTGATGAGGCCCGGCACCTCGCGCTCGACCTGCTGGAGGGCGGCGCGGAAGCGCAGGATCGAGTCGCGCGCAGCCGGGTTGGTGATGCGGTCGTGGATCTGCGTCGCGTGGGGGATCAACATGAATCAGTTTCTCGCACGAGTACGCTCGAGAGAGAAGAGAGAACGAGTTGAGCGGCGACGTACCGAGTCGAGCACTGGGAGGACGACCGTGTCGAGGATCTCGCCCCCGCCCTCCTCCTCGTCCATCTCCTGCTGCTGTGCCGCCTCCCTCGCCCTCAGCTCCTCCCTCTCCCGCTCGAACGCCCTCTCCCGCTCGTCGATTCTCAGCCGCTCGAGCCGCTCCCGCTCGCGGTCGAGCGCCGCCCTCGCCCGCGCGTCCGCATCCCTCGAGGACGCTCCTGCGCCGCCGCCGCCGGCCGACGACGCCGCCGACGAGTAGTCGTCGTACTCCGAGTGCGCCGACGGCGCACCGCGCACTGTGTCGGCAAAGTCGTGCGAGCGCACGGGCGCGGCGACGGGTGCGAGCGCGGGTGCGGGCGCCGACCGGTGGTGCGGCGGCTGCGGCGGGGCGCGCGAGTGCTGCTGCTGCGGGAGGTGGGACTGGTGCTGCTCGTACTGCTGCTGCTGCTGGCGGCGGCGGATTGTGGCGGGACCGTCGGCGCGAGGGTGCATGTGGCGGACGGTGCCAAAGTCCCACAGGTCGTCGGCAACGGCGAGCGCCCTGCGAGCGCAAAAAGCCTCCAGGGACTCATCAGCTTCACTCGAGAGAGGGAAGGAGACGAGGGACGATGTGAGGAAGGCGCACGCACTCGTTCTCGCTCTCTCCTCCAGACCCATCCTCGCCCGCTCGCGCCTGCCCCTCTCCCTCGGTCTCGGCCTTCCACCGGTCGAGGCGGTCGATGAGCTCGGTGAGATAGCTCGTCTTGCGCGCCTTGCGGATGAAGGGGTGCTTGAGGAGGTCCTTGGCCGACGGGCGCGCGAGCGGGTCGCGCTGCAGGCACAGGGCGACAAAGTCGCGGAACGGCTTGGAGAACCGAGGGTCGTCGAGCGTCGGCGGCGGGTTCTTGGGGATGAGGAACAGGACCTGTTGCAGGACGGAACGAGGGTCAATGACCTGCTGGTCCGCAAGAACGGCCGCTCGGGCTCTCCTCGAGCCCCAGCGAGCGAGTGAGCGTGCAGGACGCACCTTCATCGGGTGCAGCTCGGCGTAGGGCGGCTCGCCCTTGGCCATCTCGATCGCCGTGATGCCGAGCGACCAGATGTCGGCCTTCGAGTCGTACCCGCTCTGCTTGATCACCTCGGGCGGCATCCAGTACGGCGTGCCGACAAACTGCGAGCACGACGACGGCGTCAGCGAGGGCGCAGGCAGCGACACGAGATGTAGAGAGCGTCGACGCACCGTGTTCTTCTTGGTCATGGTCGCCGTGAGCTGGCCCGAGACGCCAAAGTCGGCGAGTTTGACTGCGGGCGAGGAAGACGGCGACGGCGTCAGCGAGGCGCGCGCCGACCGTGAGCGGCAGCAGAGAGAGAGAGAAACGCACCGTCTCCAGATGCGCTGAGAAGGACGTTGGCGGCTGTGTGGAGGCGAAGAGCCCGGGAGCTTGTCAGCCTTGCCTCTGACGAGCGAGACGACGAGCTCTGGAGGACTGTCTCGACGCACCCTTGATGTCCCGGTGCAACTTGCCCTCCTCGTGCAGGTACTCGAGTCCCCTGAGGAGCTCGCGGCAGACGATGGCGATGTACTCCTCCTTGAACGTGCCCGGCTTGAGCAAGTCGCCGCACGAGCCGCCCGAGAGGTACTCCATGACGATCCACAGCTCGTGCCCGCGGAGCCACGAGCCCTCGTACTTGGTGACGAACGGCGAGTCGAGCGACGAGAGGATCGAGATCTCGGACTGCGAGCGAGAGGGCGAGGAGGAGGTGAGCGTGAGCAGGTGCGACCGAGGAGGTGGGCGACGAAGAGGGCAACGACGGCGCACCTGGATGTCCTCGATCTCGTCTTCTGCGTCCTCGAGGTTGATGACTGCGTGCCACGGCGCGAGGAGGCAGGACGGTCAGCTCCCGAGCAAGCAAGAGCGGGGCCATCCAGCCTGAGAGCGAGCGAGGACGCACCCTTGATCGCGACCGCTTTCTGCGTCTTGACCGAGTAGCCCTTGTACACCTCGCCGAACGAGCCCTTGCCTACGTCGAGGGAAGGGAGAGAGAGTCAGCTCATGCTCGTCATGCAGGGTGCTCTCGGCGAGCGGTGCCTGCGCAGCCTCAACCTCGCTCCGAGCCTGCCGCTCCCTCGCACCTCGCTAGCCGCCCTCGCGCAGCACAGAAGGGGACAGAGAGAGGAAGCAGCACGCACCGATCCTGTCCTGGCGCACGAAGAGCTCCGCCGGGTCCGCATTGCGGTCGTAGCCCGCTCCCCCGCTCCCACCGCTCCCGCCGCTGCCCGCACTGCCGCCGCTCGCCGTGCTCCGGATGCTGAACCCGCTCGAGCGCACGCCTGCACCTGGGCTGGGGCGGGCGGGCGAGGCGGGGCCGGCTGATGCCGAGGACCGTTGAGCGATGTTGCTTAGGCGCGATGAGGCGGGCGAGGGCGGTGCTGCAGGGTGCGGGCGGTTGTGGTGCTGCTGCTGCTGAGCTGGCGAGTACTGCGCGCGCATGCCGGGTGCGCAGTGGTGGTAGGGGGAGGGAGCGGGAGGTCGGCCTGCGAGCGGGGTCGCCTGCGAGCAAGGAGGAGCGTGCTGGCGAGGGTCAGTTGCAAGCGCGCACGTAGCTGAGGCAGAGAGCGCAATGAAGCTCACCAAGTCGTGCTTGCTGCTCGCTGAGACGGATGGAGCGAGAGGAGGACGAGGTTGG
>Ga0308170_10004303_pt1 | contig 11251 bp, 10 predicted proteins | sample PhyBR2_2_FD_202136 | JGI IMG/M metagenome (GOLD analysis project Ga0308170, IMG submission 202136) | Phyllosphere microbial communities from UC Gill Tract Community Farm, Albany, California, United States - DLSLSB.R2 | ecosystem: Host-associated > Plants > Phyllosphere > Unclassified | place... | reverse complement strand
ATGATCTTGGCCTGGAGTTCGCGCATGTGGTCCAGCCTAGCCAGCGCTGTCAACAACCCTCAACTGTTCCGGGAAGGACGCGCGCGGCGTACCGTAATCGCATGGAGCGGACGGGGTGCGCCGTGGTGGGCGGGGGCCCGGCGGGAATGATGCTGGGCCTGCTGCTGGCGCGGGCCGGAGTGCAGGTGGCGGTCCTGGAGAAGCACGCTGACTTCCTCCGCGATTTCCGCGGCGACACAGTGCACGCATCCACCATCCGGCTGATGGATGAACTTGGGCTGGGTGCCGGATTCCGCAGCCTGCCGCAGAGCCGGCTGAGCAATGTCGCCGTCCCGGTACCCGGCCAGGGCCTGGTCACCCTGGCGGCTTTCGATTCGCTCAAGCCGCCCTACAACTACGTGGCCATGATGCCGCAATGGGACTTCCTGGACTTCCTCGCCTCGGCCGCAGCAGAGGAACCAACGTTCACGTTGCTCATGGAAAGCGAAGCTACCGGGTTGGAGTTCGACGGCGGACGGGTCACCGGGGTGCGCTACAGGAAGGCCGGCACCTCCGGCGAGCACGTGCTGAACGCCGACGTGGTGGTGGCTGCGGACGGCCGTCATTCGGTGCTGCGGCGGGCGGCAGGGATGCGGACCAAGGAGTACCCGGTGCCTTTTGACACCTGGTGGTTCACCCTCCCGCGCCACGCGTCCGAGAAGGGCGAGGTGGCGGGAGTGGTGCCCTCGCTGGGGAACCGGGATGCCATGATCGCCCTGAACCGTACCAACTACTACCAGATGGGGTACCTTGCCCCGAAGGGCTCGGACGCACTGATCCGGGCCAACGGCGTGGACCGGTTCCGGCAGCGCGTAGCTGCGCTTCGCCCGGACCTGTCAGACCGTGTTGATGCCATCCGCAGCATGGAGGACCTGCACTGGCTGGACGTTAAGCTGAACCGCCTGCGGCGCTGGTACGTGGACGGATTCCTGTGCATCGGGGATGCCGCGCATGCAATGTCCCCGGCCGGGGGAGTAGGCATTAATCTGGCCATCCAGGACGCGGTGGCGGCTGCGGAACGGCTGGCCCCGGACCTGCGCCGCGGGAACGTGCGAACCAAAACCCTTGCCGCCATCCAGCGCCGCCGCCGAATGCCCACCGTGGTGGTGCAGACTGTGCAGCGCATCCTGCACAGGGTGGTGTTCGTTCCGCTCTTTGAGGGCAGGCTCTCGGGAGACATTTTGGCCGGCAACGGCCCCGGGCCCCGGTTCCCGGTCCAGCGGCTGATCTTCTTCATCCTCCGCCATAACCCCGTGGTGAAGCGCGTGCTCCCGCGCGTCATTGCACTCGGACCGCGTCCAGAGCACGCGCCCGGCTTCGCCCGCCCGCTCACGGTCCGGCCACCCACTAAACTTGAGCCCATGACTTCGCCCACTGACACTGCGGTAGACACCGCGGCTGCCCGCGCCCGACTGCTCGAACTGATCAAGGAACTCGCCGTGGTCCGCGGCAAGGTGATTCTCTCCAGCGGGGCAGAAGCCGATTACTACATCGACCTTCGCCGCATCACCCTGCACCACGAGGCGTCCAAGCTGGTGGGCCAGGTAATGCTGGCACTGGCGGACGACGCCGGGATCGACTTCGAGTGCGCCGGCGGACTCACCATGGGTGCAGACCCGGTGGGCACCGCAGTGATGCACGCCGCCGTTGACGCCGGCCGCAGCGTTGATGCGTTCGTGGTGCGCAAGGCCCAGAAGTCCTACGGCATGGGCCGCCAGGTGGAAGGCCCCTCAGTGGAGGGCCGTAACGTGCTGGTGCTGGAAGACACGTCCACCACGGGCGGTTCGGCGCTGACGGCGGTGGAAGGCGTCCGGAAGGCCGGCGGCAACGTGGTTGCGGTCGCAGTGATCGTGGACCGCGACACCGGAGCCAAGGAAAAGATCGAAGCCGAAACCGGCGTCCCCTATCTGTTCGCTTTTGGCAAGGACGAGCTGGGCCTGAACTAGCCCGCACTTTTGGGGTGGAGCAGGCAGGCGAACGTTGGCTCCGTTATTCACGCTGAATTATGATGTGCGTTAACACTTTTCAGTTGCTTGGAGACCACGCATCTTGCTCCCCTCAGAACAGCCCTTGAGCCCGACCGACCAGGTACAGAACCTCATCCTGGAAAGCGCTGATTTCGAGGACTTCCTCAACGAACTCGCCCGGTTCTCTGCCCACCAGATGGCAGGGGACGGCGACGATGCCCTGTGCGGCATCACACTGCTCCGCGACCGCAAAGCAGCCACCATTGGCTGGAGCAGCCCCTCGGCCCGGGAAGTGGACGAAATCCAGTACTCCCTTTCCCAAGGGCCGTGCCTGACGGCGGCCAAGGATGAACGGGAAGTCTACGTCCCGGACCTGCTGCAGGAGGACCGGTGGGGCCCGGACTACGCGTCCGCAGTTGCCTCCCACGGGCTGCGCTCGGTTTTTTCCCTGCCCTTCCACCTGCAGGGCGAAGCCAAAGCCGCACTGAACCTTTACTCCGATGTACCGCACAAGTTTGACGGGCGGGCTGCGGAGCGGGCCAGGGACTTCACCCGGGAAATCTCGCAGGCCCTGCGCCTGGCCGTTAGGTTTTCGCTGCACACGGACAGTGCGTCCAACCTCAGGGCCACGCTGGAATCACGCACCATCATCGATATTGCAGTGGGCATCGTTATGGCACAGAACCGCTGCAGCCAGCAGGCCGCCGTCGAGATCCTCACCGAGGCGTCCAGCAACAGCAACACCAAGCTGCGGGACATTGCCAAGACTTTGGTGGATTCGGTTGGCGGAGCCGGTGCGCGCACCTTCTACCAGGAGCCCGGCAAGGTAAGCCCAGGTTCCCGCGCGTAGGGACAGCTTGTGCAGGACTCGCACGGAGCGTTACGCTTGCGGAGGTTGAGCCGTCGGCCATAGACCTCTTTTGGAGTACCTATGGACCGCGCTTTAGACGCACTCGTTAACCTTGATGTCCCTGCTGACATCGTCCGGATTGAAGTCCGGGGGACCCTTCACAATGACTCCCGTGCCGAACTGGTCCACATCATCCGCCGGGTCCGGAGGATGGGCATCCGCTGCCGTATCTGCGTTGATCTTTCCCAGGCCGCGCTCATTGAATCCTCTGCACTGGCCGGGCTGCGGACAGACCTGAACACCATTGCTGCCAACTCACTACTGGGAGGTCCTCCCGCCGGGGTGGGCCTTCAACTGGCGCCCTCCTCACATGACCGGGGCATGCAGGACCCGTCCGTCCGTCAGCCGCTCCTGATGCACGACGATGTCCGGGAGCTTTTCCCCGGCGGCGAGTTCGCAGGTGAGTTCCCCCAGCTCCCGGTCATGTGGATTGAGGAGCTGTACGGCCGCCCGCTGACCGCGTACACCGACCAGGAACTGCTTCAGGCCAGCGACTCCCTGTTCGCGCTGCTGGACAATCCGGAGGCGCCCGACGGCGCCGACCTGCTGGGCCGCTACAACGACATCGGCCTGGAAATCCTCCGCCGCCAGCAGCAACCCCAGGCACCCTTCCCGGCCACGGAGGGTCAGGCCGCCAGCTGATCCCGGCGTCATCGAACAGTAACGTTCCGGCATTGCAGCGCTGACTTTAGGTGGGCTTACCGTAGGAGTGTGCCGTATGAGGGGGAGGTCAGTCCGCAGAGCCGGCGTGGAGTCACAGACGCCCGGCTGCTGGCGGAAGCGGCTGCCCTAAAGCGCTTCTCGCGCCGGGCATTCCTCGCCGGGGCCTCGGCGGCCGGGCTGCTGGCCGCCGACATGTTGGTGACCCGCGAAGTGCAGTCGCAGCGCCGCAGCACCCGGATCCTGCCCGTCGCCGACGACTTCGCCGACGCCTACTATCCCGATGCCAGCTGGTTCCTGTTTCCCGGTTACAAGACCAGCTGGGAAGAGGCGCAGTGGATCCTCAACACCCTCCGGGGCGCGCTGAACAAGCGTGCCCGGCTCGCCGCCGTCGGCTATTCCAACCTCGGGCTGAACATCACCGAGGTGGTCAATGCGATCAGCGACTACATCGCTGCGGAAAAGATCACCAAGCTGTTCTTTTACGGACACAGTTTCGGCGGGATGCTGGCCACCCAGGTCGCTGCCCGGCTGCTGGCGCTGCAGGACGTCCAAGTCCAGTTCATCGTCCTGGACTCTACTCCCTACAGTGCCCACGATGTGCTGGACCAGAGCTGGTTCGACGGCGTGGTGTTCCTTTACGAGCGTGGCGTCCGGTTCCCGTCAACACTCCGGGGCGGATACGAACTGGGGGAGCGGATCATCCACAAGGACGAACGGAGTTGGCGCCAGATCCTGGACCAGACGCTGCAGCAGCTGTCCCCGATTGCACCGTCCAATGTACTGGTCCAGACCGAATCGGCATACATCTACCACTTCGAGGGAAGCCAGTTCGCCGGAAAACTCGGAACGGCCAAGATGGCCTATCTCGGTAACCCGAAAGACCGGACCGTGGACTACGAAACCGCAGCGGAAACCTGGGCTGTGGTCTTCAAGGACAACATGGTGTCCAGCAACCTGCAGACCATCGGGGCCGCGCCCGCCCACGCCAGCCCCGGCTGGAACCCGCAGATTTACCGGCCGCTGCTGACGGAACTGCTGGACGGGATCTTCCCCCTGCCCCGGGGCGGTTCCCGGGTCAGCATCTTCTAGATCTGGTTCTTCAGGTCCGCCACCGAGTTCAGCACCTGGTTGGGCCGGAACGGGTATGCAGCGATGTCGTCCTTGTGGGTAATGCCACTAAGCACCAGGACGGTGTGCAGGCCCGCCTCCATGCCGGCGATGATGTCCGTATCCATCCGGTCGCCGATCATTGCGGTGGTTTCGGAATGGGCGTCGATCTGGTTCATGGCCGAACGGAACATCATGGGATTCGGCTTGCCCACGATGTACGGCTCGCGGCCGGTGGCCTTGGTGATCAGCGCCGCGATAGCGCCGGTGGCGGGCATGGGGCCGTCCTTGGACGGGCCCGTGGCATCCGGGTTGGTGGCGATGAACCGGGCACCGGCGAGGATCAGGCGGATGGCCGTGGTGATGGCTTCGAACGAGTAGGTGCGGGTCTCACCCAGCACCACGAAGTCCGGACTCTGGTCGGTGAGGATGAAGCCGGCCTCGTGCAGCGCCGTCGTCAGGCCTGCCTCGCCGATGGTGTAGGCGCGGTTGCCGGACTCCGCGCCGCCGGCGGACACCTGGTCCTTCAGGAACTGGGCCGTGGCCAGGGCGGAGGTCCAGATGTTCTCTTCGGGGATTTCGAGTCCGGAAGCGCGAAGGCGGGCGGCAAGATCGCGGGGCGTGAAGATGGAGTTGTTGGTCAGCACCAGGAACCGCTTGGAGGTATCCACCCAGCGCTGGATCAGCTCCGCGGCACCGGGGATCGGCTGGTTCTCGTGGACCAGGACGCCGTCCATGTCCGTCAGCCAGCACTCGATCTCCTGGCCGCTGCGGTAAACCGCGGGGTTGCCTGTTACCTCGTCTGCTTCTGCCATGCCTGCCTCCGCTGTGATGGTTGCCCGAAGAGTCCAGTCTAGTGTTGAAGGGTGAACCAAACGCCCGGCATGACAGACGAACCCGACCACCAGCCCGGGGAGGCCGAACCCGCAAAGACGGAGGTCGGCGTCGGGCCCTGGGAAGGCGAGCTGCCCGAAGGCGACCACTGGGACCCCGATCTGCTGGCTGACGGGGACCGGCGGAATGTCCTGGACAAATACCGGTACTGGAAGCACGAGGCCATCGTTGCGGAACTGGACTCTCGGCGGCACAACTTCCACGTCGCCATCGAGAACTGGCAGCACGACCTGAACATCGGCACCGTGGTGCGCACCGCCAACGCCTTCCTCGCCAAGGAAGTGCACATCATCGGCCGACGGCGGTGGAACCGGCGCGGCGCCATGGTCACCGACCGCTACCAGCACGTCCGCCACCACCCCACGGTGGAGGACTTCGTCCAGTGGGCGCAGGGGGAGGGGTTGGCGGTCATCGGCATCGACATCTTCCCGGACTCGGTGCCGCTGGAAACCTACGACCTGCCGCGCGACTGCGTGCTGGTCTTTGGGCAGGAAGGCCCCGGCCTGACGCAGGAAGTCCACCAGGCTGCCGTCGCCACCTTGTCCATCGAACAGTTCGGCTCCACCCGCTCCATCAACGCGGCCTCCGCTGCCGCCATCGCCATGCACGCGTGGATCCGCAGGCACGTCTTCAACCAGCACGTCTGATCGCGCGAGATGGCATTTAGCGTTAGTCACGGCGGTCATCATTGCCATCAAATGCCACTTCGCGTTCGGCGAGGCGGCCCATCCTGTGGATAACGTCAAAGCGGCGCTGTCGGCGGGCCAAAATGGGGCATGCGCAGGGCCATCCTTCCAGAGCATCTGACCACAGGTTCTTTCTCACTCCGGGCTTCAGACAAGGCCGGAATTTCACGTACGCGGACGGCGGCTAAGGATTTGGTGACCGTTTCGAGGGGCATCCGGGTACCGATCCACTCGGGCGCCGCCGGCGCAGCAGCTTTGCGCGCCTACACCGACCTTGATGACACTTCCGTCCTGGCGTCCCTCTCTGCCGCGCAGGTTTGGGGAGCGCCGTTGCCGTCCACTTGCAGCGGCGACTGGCGTATTCGCCTGGCTCGCCCACGCGGATCCAGCCTTCCCCGCCGCTCCAACGTGGTTGGGCATCTGCTCTCCTTTCTGCCTGGCGAGGTAGTGGAGTTCGACGGCGTCAGGGTCACCTCGCCTGCACGGACATGGCTTGACCTGGCTTCAAGGCTGGCCCTGCAGGATCTTGTGGCGGTCGGAGATTATCTCGTCTGCTCCCACGGCCAGAACTTTCCACGTCCAAGGGAGGCGCTATGCAGCCTTGGCGAGCTTCGGGAGATCATCAGTAGGCATTCGGGTATGCGGGGCGTAAAGAAAGCCCGGGAAGCGGTCGAACTGGTGCGCGTGGGCGCCGACTCTGCTCCGGAAACGCACATGCGCCTTGCGCTCATTGACGCCCACCTGCCGGAACCGGTCCTGAACCATATCCTGCTCGACCGGTGGGGGCTTCCCTTGCTCTGGCCGGACGCTGCCTATCCCAAGTGGGGCATCGCGCTGCAGTACGACGGCCGGCATCATGCGGGGGAAGAGCAACACCAAAGGGACATCGATCGTCAGGACCGCACTCTGGCGCTGGGCTGGCTGGAAGTCCGCATTGGCAAGCAACACCTCGAAGGTGACCGGCCCGCCGTCGTACGCAAAGTCCGCGAGGCATTGCAGAGCCGTGGCTGGTCGCGAGATGGCAGATGAGGGCAATCCCTGGCCGCAGTACTGTCGTGAACTGTCATCTCGCACAAGGGGGAGGGGTGGGGCGTAATCCAGAGCACTCCCGGCCCGCTAATGGCTAGGATGGTGCCAAGCCGTAAGCGGTCTACTTGAGGGTCATCCACCCACAGACGAAACTCAGCAGAGGAGCCAGCATGCCCATTGCAACCCCAGAGATCTACGCCGAGATGATCGACCGCGCGAAGGCCGGCGGATTCGCCTTCCCCGCAGTCAACGTCACGTCCTCGCAGACGCTGAACGCCGCGCTCCGTGGCTTCGCTGAGGCCGAGTCCGACGGCATTGTGCAGGTTTCCACCGGCGGTGCTGCCTACTGGTCCGGCGCCTCCACCAAGGACATGGTTGCCGGTTCCCTGGGCTTCGCGGCCTTCGCCCGCGAAGTAGCCAAGAACTACGGCGTCAACATCGCCCTGCACACGGACCACTGCCCCAAGGACAAGCTGGACGGCTTCGTCCTGCCCCTGCTGGCAGCCTCGGAAGCAGAGGTCAAAGCCGGCCGCAACCCGCTGTTCAACTCCCACATGTGGGACGGCTCCGCCGAAACCCTGCAGGAGAACCTGAAGATCGCCCGCGACCTGCTGGCCCGCACCGCTGCCGCCAAGATGATCCTCGAGGTGGAGATCGGCACCGTCGGTGGCGAGGAAGACGGCGTCGAGAACGCCATCAATGACAAGCTCTACACCACGGTGGAAGACGCCCTGGCCACCATCGACGCCCTGGGCGCCGGCGAGAACGGCCGCTACATCACCGCACTGACCTTCGGCAACGTCCACGGCGTGTACAAGCCCGGCGGCGTCAAGCTGCGCCCGGAGATCCTCAAGGACATCCAGGCCCAGGTTGGCGCCAAGATCGGCAAGGACAACCCGTTCGACCTCGTGTTCCACGGCGGCTCCGGATCCTCGGACCAGGAGATCGCTGACGCCGTCTCCTACGGCGTGATCAAGATGAACATCGACACCGACACCCAGTACGCCTACACCCGTCCGGTGGCGGACCACATGTTCAAGAACTACGACGGCGTCCTGAAGGTCGACGGCGAAGTGGGCAACAAGAAGACCTACGACCCCCGCGTCTGGGGCGCCTCCGCCGAAGCCGGCCTGGCGGCCCGCGTGGTGGAAGCCACCAAGCAGCTCGGTTCGGCCGGAAAGACGTTCTAAATGTCAGATGAGTTCCGCAAGAACCTGATGGGGCCGGAGCCCACGCTCCTGCCTGCTGAGACTGAGGTCAACGCGCAGTTGGAAGCCGGCCACGAGGCCCTGGACCTGGTGGAAAAGCACCCCACGTCCTCGCTGCTCTGGGCCATCCTGGCTGAGGAAGCGTGGACCGAGGGCCGCACCATCGACTCCTACGCGTACGCCCGGGTGGGCTATCACCGCGGACTGGACGCGTTGCGCCGCAACGGCTGGCGCGGCGTGGGGCCCATCCCGTGGGAGCACGAGCCAAACCGCGGGTTCCTGCGTGCGCTCTACTCGCTGGGCCGGGCCTCAGCGGCTATTGGCGAAGCTGACGAACCGGAGCGGATCGAAAAGTTCCTCAATGACTCGGACCCCACGGCGAAAGCGGCCATCGAAGGCAAGTGAAGCGCCACGCGCTTAAATGACGACGGCGGGTGGTTACCTTTCCTGGAAAGGTGACCACCCGCCGTCGTCGGTTGCGGGGCCGGTGGTTGCGCCCGTCGAAACCTGGTTTGACGGGTGCAGCCGGTGCCCGGTTACCCGTTGTTGGCGATGCCCGTGCGTGCCATGGCGTCAGCGTAAGCCGTGTGCATGTCCTCGAGGAACTCTTCCTGGCGGGCCGGGGAACCAGCGAAGGCGCGTCCGCTCAGGGAGCGGACCTTGTAGGTCTTCAGGCCTCGGCGCCACAGCAGCGGGACTTCGGTCTTCAGCAGCAGGTTGGCCAGGCGGTTGGCCTCGGTGCCGTGCGCCACGATCACCGAGGCGCGCGGGACGAGAGCCAGGAACTTCAGCAGCGGCTTCAAGCCTGCCTGCACCTGGTCCGGGGTGAATTTTCCGTTGGCCTCACCGGGTACGTGCCACGGGTGGACGTTCCAAGGCATCACGAATTCCGGGCGGAGGCCCAGCTTCCACTGGATGCCCAGCATGCGGGTCGCGGCGTCCTGGTCACCGGCGGTGATGAAACCGGACTGGTCCATCTCGCCAATGTTGGAGAACAGGCTGATGATGCGGCATTCTTCGACATCGTGCATGGGGTCCACGTAGGGCACCACGGTTCCGGGCTTCGCCTCCTGCAGGGAATCACACAGCTCGTTGACGGCGGCAACGCTGGGTTCGTAGCGGCGGCTCATGAGCTGTTCGTGGAATGTTTCGGGGGCCAGTGCGGTCATGAAGGGCTGGTTCTCCTGCGGGGATTGATGTTGCGTCCACCACTGAAAATGGGCGCACGGCGGCGCAAATCATCAACGGTGGTTAGTTGGGGTGGGCCGATTCCGGGTCGGCCTCTGCCAGTTTACCAAGCCCGGGGAAACGAAACGCCGGTCCGGTGCACCTCATTCATGGCGCACGGGACCGGCGGTCAGTTCCCGGAACGGGCGGACTGCTACCAGAGGCGCTTGGTGGCCCGGCGGGCACCCTCGCCCAGCGCCTCAAGTTTGGCGAACGCGATCTGAGGGTGGACCCGGCCGCCCAGGCCGCAGTCCGTGGATGCGATGACGTTCTCGCGTCCCACCAATTCCGCGAACCGGACAATCCGGTCCGCGACGAGGTCCGGGTGCTCCACGACGTTGGTGGCATGGGAGACGACGCCGGGGATGATGACCTTGCCCTCGGGGAGCTTGGTGTCCTCCCAAACCCGCCATTCGTGTTCGTGCCGGACATTGGCCGCCTCGAAGGAGTAGGCGCCGGCGTAGACCTGCAAGACGGAGCCGATGATGTCCGCGAACGGGATGTCTGTGGTGTGCGGACCGTGCCAGGAGCCCCAGCAAACATGGAGCCGGATCTGTTCCTGCGGAAGGTCCCGCAAGGCCCAGTTGGTGGCCTCCACGCGCAGCTGGATGAACTTCAGGTAGTCCTCGAGGGGCGGCTCCGGATTGATCTGGTCCCAGCTTTCGGCCAAGGACGGATCGTCGAGCTGGACCGTCAGGCCGGCGTCGATGATGGCTTTGTATTCCTCGCGCATGGCATCGGCGCAGGCGTAGAGGAGTTCCTCGTCAGTCTTGTAGAACTCGTTGGCTACGCGGGCACAGGAACCGGGGGACAGGGACGCGACGAATCCGTCTTTGAGCCCTGCCGCCTCGAGCCCGGTCTTCAGGTTCTTGATGTCCGAGGCCACCAGGTCATGGCCGGTGTAGGTGAGGGGCCCGGCGATCTTCGGCTGGGACACACTCTTCCGGTGCGCCAGGATCCCGGACGATGGATCGTTGTACGCCTCGTTGAACGCCTGCCGGTCCCGCCGGTCGGGGAAGGACGTCAGCACGACGTTTCCGGGCGAGGAACGCCGGACCCCGGCCTCTGCCCAGCGGTCCACGTTGGTTGGCTCCAGGCCGCCGAGCCGGGCGAAGGAGTAGTTCCACCAGGCCCCGTAGTCCACCGAGCTGGACATCGTGTGCCCGTACTCGCCGTCGTTGGGGATGTCGATGCCGAGGTCCTTCTGGCGCTGGACGACGTCCACCACGGAGGTTTCCAGCAGGTCCAGGAACTCGGGGGTGATCCCGTCCGCTTCCTTCGCCTCGTTGGCTGCGATCAGCTCGGGCGTGCGGGGCAACGAGCCGGCGTGGGTAGCCCGGATGTGGTCGGTGTTCAGGGGCATGCTGGAGTTTTCCTTTCCATCGGTACTGGCAGTAGCACCTTCGGGACAGGCACACGGCCTGCCTGCGCGGGTTGCTGCGGCGTCGCTGAGCCAGGTCTCTCAGCCGCTCCGGATGGTCCACTCCTACCTAATTCCACCGGGTCGCAGCACGGCAAATC
>Ga0308170_10004302_pt1 | contig 11256 bp, 8 predicted proteins | sample PhyBR2_2_FD_202136 | JGI IMG/M metagenome (GOLD analysis project Ga0308170, IMG submission 202136) | Phyllosphere microbial communities from UC Gill Tract Community Farm, Albany, California, United States - DLSLSB.R2 | ecosystem: Host-associated > Plants > Phyllosphere > Unclassified | place... | reverse complement strand
GCCCTCGAATACGCGATCGACGGCGACGTCACGCTGCGCCGCCTGCAGGCCGAGCTGGACGAACTGGAAGCGGCCGAACACACGGAAGAAAACGGCATCGCGATGGGCAACGTGCACGGCGCGCTGATGGATGCCGACGCCTATACCGTGCAGTCGCGCGGCGAACAGCTGCTGCTCGGCCTGGGTTTTACCCTGGACCAGATGCAGCAACCGGTCGCCAGCTTCTCCGGCGGCTGGCGCATGCGCCTGAACCTGGCGCAGGCGCTGATGTGCCCTTCCGACCTGCTGCTGCTTGACGAACCGACCAACCACCTGGACCTCGATGCGATCATCTGGCTCGAGGACTGGCTGAAACGCTATCCGGGCACCCTGGTCATCATTTCCCACGATCGCGACTTCCTCGACGAGATCGTCAACGTCGTCGTGCACATCGACGAACGCAAACTGAAACGCTACTCGGGCAACTACTCGTCCTTCGAGCGCCAGCGCGCCGCCGCCATGGTGCTGGCCGCAAGCGCGATGGAAAAGCAGCAGCGCGCACGGGCCCACCTGGAATCCTTCATCGACCGCTTCAAGGCGAAAGCCAGCAAGGCGCGCCAGGCCCAGAGCCGCATGAAGCAACTGGCGAAAATGGAAGAACTGGCGCCGCTGCGCGCAGCCGCCGAATTCTCCTTCGAATTCCGCGAGCCGCTGGCGGCCCCGAATCCGCTGCTGGTCATGGAAAAGGTCGATGCGGGCTACCCGATCCTCGACGAGCACGGCGACAAGGTCGGCGCCAAGACCATCGTCAACCACATCGACTTCTCGCTGCAGATCGGCCAGCGCATCGGCCTGCTGGGCGTGAACGGCGCCGGCAAATCGACGCTCATTAAAACCATCGCCGGCGAACTGGCCCCGTTGACCGGTGAATCGACGCTCGGCAAGGGCCTGTCGATCGGCTATTTCGCCCAGCACCAGGTCGAGATGCTGCGCCACGACGAGTCGCCGCTGTGGCACCTGGCGAAGATCGCGCCGACCGTGCGCGAGCAGGAGCTGCGCAACTTCCTGGGCGGCTTCAACTTCCCGGGCACCATGGTCACCAGCCCGATCAGGCCCTTCTCGGGCGGCGAAAAGGCGCGCCTGGCGCTGGCGCTGATCGTCTGGCAGCGTCCGAATTTGCTGCTGCTCGACGAACCGACCAACCACCTGGACCTGGAGACGCGCGAGGCGCTGACGATGGCGCTGGCCCAGTTCGAGGGCACGCTGGTGGTGGTCTCCCACGACCGGCACCTGCTGCGCGCGACGACCGACGAATTCATCATCGTCGCCAACGGCCGCCTGCAGCCTTTCGACGGCGACCTGGACGACTACAAGGACTGGCTGTTCAAGACGAAGCTGGGCAAAGGGACGGACCTGCTTCCGATTCCGAAGGCTGCTGCGCTTGCGGCGCCGGTTGTCGTTGTCGCAGCGCCGGTGCCGCCGGCCGAGCGCAAGGAGCAGAAGCGCCTCGGCGCCGAAGAGCGCCAGCGCGTGGCCGCCCTCAAGAAGCCGCTCGAGAACCGCCTCAAGCGGGTCGACGAGCAGATGGCGAAATTGAATGCGAAGAAGGCCGATATCGATGCGCGTTTGCTCGATCCGTCGATCTACGACGCGGACAAGAAGGATACCTTGAAGACGCTGGTCGCGGACCAGGCGTTCTGCGTGCGCGACCTGGCGACGCTGGAGAATGAGTGGCTGGAGTTGCAGGAACAGCTGGAAGGCCTGGCGGCCTGATTTGTGGGGTGGGCGCGGGGCGCCCACCGTAGCAACCCATCACGCCACCTGGCGTGCACTCGTCCCCTTGTCGATCGACATCAAACGGTCGATATCCACCAGGATCAACCTGCGCCCTTCCGTCACGCCCAGCCCGATCAGGTAATCGATCGCGCTGCCATCGGCGCCGGGAATCGGCGAAATCTGGTCGGCTTGCAGCGTCACGACATCCGTGATGCCGTCCACCACCATCCCCATCACGCAGGTCGACAGTTTCAGGATGATCACGTCGGTGGTCGGCGTGGTGGCGACCGGGTGGCCGCAGAAGGCGGCGCGCATGTCGACGATGGGCATGATGACGCCGCGCGAAACGGCCACGCCTTCGACGATGGCGCCGTCGGCGGCGAAGCGTTCGAGCGATTTGAGGATGCGCAGTTCCTGCACCTTGCCGAAGTCGAGCCCGTATTCGAGCCCGCCGAGCTTGAAGCTGAGAAATTGCGTGCCCGCCGGATGGATTGCCATGGTGTCCTTGTGCATGATGGTTCCTTTCGGTAACAGCCACCATGCTAGGGCCTGGCCCTCCTGCCCTCGTTGAGAGCAGTCAATATTTCCTTACACCATTATTGGTTGCTCAGGATAATGTAGCGGGAGCGCTACCCGGCCAGCTGAAACTGCCCGAGGCCGCGGCGTGCAGCACCGTTCCGCCATTGCCGCGCAGGCGCGCCTTGATTTCGCGCGGCGGCAGGTTGTAGAAGCAGGCGCCATCCGGGTCGAAGGGCAGCAGGCGCACCTGGGTATCGCCCTGCAACAAACGCACGACGACTTCGCTGCCCGCGGCCCGTTCGGCGCGCTGGGCGGTAAAACGCGCCAGCAAGGCCCGCCCTTCGGCCTGCTCGGCCTCGACCGCCTTGCGCGCCGCCGACACCTCGCCGATCTTTTGCAATTCGGGCCCGACCGCCTGTCCCATCTGCTTGAACTGCTGGGCCTGGGCAGGTGTGAGGCTCATCTCGCCGCTGCGCACGCGCCCGGCGATCTCGAGGTATTTGCGCACCGCGGGCTGGGCGCACAGGTGGGCCAGCTCGGTCTTGTGGCCGGCGACGGCGATGTCGAACTGCGCCAGGCGCGCGCCGACCTGCTCGATCACTTCGTCGATGCGGGCGCAGTCGGCCGACAGGACGTAGACCAGCATCTCGCTGTCGCGCCAGGTGGCGGTGCTGTCGATGCTGATGCGCCGCGCCGCCACCGCGCAGCCTTCGGCGCTGCCGATCGAGACTTCGTCGGCGATGATGTCGCAGTTGATCGCATGCTCGATACGCACCCGGGTGCCGGAGACGACGCAGTTCTCGGCGCGCTGCAGGGTCACGGTGCCGGCAGTAGCCTGCAGGACCGCGTTCGCGCTCACGCCGTCGACCTGGATGTCGCCGCGCTTGTTGTGGGCGCTGCCGCCGACCAGGGTGGCGCGCAGGCGCACCATGCCGCCGCGCGAATGAATGTCGCCATACACGTTGCCGTGCACGGTGATGCCGTTGCCTTCGATGACGCGCTTTTCCTGCACGTCGCCGAATTCCTCGTAGTCGCCGGTGAGCTGCAGGTTGCCCGTGGTCTTGGCGCTGACGCCGTCGCGGCTGACGATCTTGTCGCCGACGGCGATCCGGCGCGTCTTCGCGTCCACATTCAGGAAACCCGTGCAGGCGGCGACCAGGAACTCGCCGGCCGCGCTTTTCTCGACGCTGGTGCCGTCGCCCGCATAGGTCGAGAAATCGAGGTCGCTCGGCGCCGCCGGTTCGATCCGGATGCCGGACAGTTCGAATCCCGGCTTGCCGACCCGGGTCGGGAGCTTTTGCAGCAGCCGGGTGCCGCCCCGCACCTGCGGGAAGCGGTTCTGGAAGCACATCAGGTCGAGCTTGCCGTTCGAGAGCTGGCGCGGGGCGTCGCTGCGGTGGATGTCGTCCGACACCTCGACCACGGCCGCATCGATGCCGGCCTCCGGCTCGAGCCGGCGCGCTACCACGACGCGTCCCAGGCTGGGGTTGGCGATCCCGGCGCGCACGGCGGCCAGGTCGAGGCCGAAGCGGATGCCCTTGAGCCACATGTCGGCCACGAATTCGTCGAGGTCGAGGCGGGTCGGGATTTCCCCTTCGCCGTCGGGACCGGCCAGGAACACGGGCTCGAAGCAGTACTCGGCCTCGCCGCCGGCGATCTTCACCGAGCGGTACAAGCTGCGGCGCTGGGCGTTGAAGGGAACGATGTCGGCGGCGATGCGCACGACAGGCCGGCCGTCGGGACCGGCCGGGAGCGCCGGGCCGCTGTCGTACAGGGCCTTGATCAGCACCGGATAGTCGATGCCGGAGAGGATGCTGCCTGAACGCAGGATGCTGTCGACGGCGGCCAGCACCGTCGTGCCGAGCACGGCCGGGTCGGCGTAGATGCCGTCGGGGCGGCGCTGGATGCAATGCTCGGGGCCGGTCGAATCGAAACGGGCAGCGGGCGCCGGAGGGTTGGCAACTGAGTTGGCAACTGAGGTGGCAACTGAGGCGGCTACAGCGGTATCGGACACGTTCGTGCTCCAGGGTGGTTGACCAGGCCCTTGACGACGCATCAGGGCTCGCAACGTCCCAGCGTATCATGTTGTCACCGATAAATAAATAATCGTTAACAACAATTCTCACCGATTCTCATCAACACTGGCCTCGCTCAAGCGCGGTAGGCGAACGTCCATGGAAAAAGCCGGGACCAGCCCGGCTTCGTTTCTACCCCTCTACCCGATCAGCGCCGCTGCGCGTTCGGGTAGATGTCCATCCCCGCTTCGTTGATCTGGCGCCGCAGGTCGCGCCGCTCGTCGGGCGTCAGGCGCCCACGGCGTCCGCCCTCGCCCTGCCCCTGGGCGGACTGGCGGCGCTGCTCTTCATACGCGCGCTGCTGGTCGTAGGCGCGCTGCTGTTCATAGGCGCGCTGCTGCTCGCGCTGTTGTTCGTACCCGCGCTGCTCGCGCGGCTGTTCGATCTGGGGGACGGGCGCGGCCAGGCGCTCGCCACGGGCGGATGGCGGCGGCGGCAACTGGGCGTCGTCGCGGCGGTCATGGTATTGTGCCTGGGCCGCGCCGATACCGGCACAGGCGAGCACGCACAGGGCCACACCTTGGCGCGCCACGCGGGCGAGCCGGCCCGGGGCCTGGGCTGCTGCATTGGTTTTGTCGAGCGCGTTTGTCATGGTGTTCCTCTTCCGTGGTGCTGGATAAACGGATAAGCTGTACTTCATTGGTTCCCAGTGTATGTGGAACGACGTTCTGGGATAAGCCTGATTGGGTAAAGTTTGTAACACAATGTAATGCCTTGTCGGTAAATCCCAAAACCGGCGCGGACAGAAGTTACCATAGCGATATGAATCTGACAAACTGACAGCATATGAATTCTGCCTCTTCCCCCGCTTCCCCTTCGAACATGGGCGCCAACGCCAGCCCCGCCGCGACCGGCGGCCACAGCGCCAAGATCATGGTCGTCGACGACGACGTGCGCCTGCGCGATTTGCTGCGCCGCTATCTCACCGAGCAGGGCTTCCAGGTCGTCACGGCCGAAAGCGCGCCGGCGATGAACAAGCTCTGGCTGCGCGAGCGCTACGACCTGCTGGTGCTCGACCTGATGCTGCCCGGCGAAGACGGCCTGTCGATCTGCCGCCGCCTGCGCGGCGCCGGCGACCAGACCCCGATCATCATGCTCACCGCCAAAGGCGAAGACGTCGATCGCATCGTCGGCCTCGAAATGGGCGCCGACGACTACCTGCCCAAGCCCTTCAATCCGCGCGAACTGGTGGCCCGCATCGGCGCCGTCCTGCGCCGCAAGGGTCCCGACGAAATCCCGGGCGCGCCCTCTGAAACGCCGCAAAGCTTCGAGTTCGGCCAGTTCGTGCTCGACCTCGGCACCCGCACGCTCAAGAAAAACGGCGAGACCGTGCCCCTGACGACCGGCGAATTCTCGGTGCTGAAGGTGTTCGCACGCCATGCGCGCCAGCCGCTGTCGCGCGAAAAGCTGATGGAGCTGGCCCGTGGCCGCGAATACGAAGTCTTCGACCGCTCGCTCGACGTGCAGATTTCGCGCCTGCGCAAACTGATCGAACCCGATCCATCGAGCCCGCTCTACATCCAGACCGTCTGGGGCCTGGGCTATGTCTTCATCCCTGAAGGACAGCCGCGCTAGTGCTTGCTTCCATGCCGTCGAGTGCGAACCGCATGCGCTGGGTGCGCAGCGGCCTGTTCTGGCGCACCTTCTTCCTGCTCTCCCTGCTCACGACGCTGTCGATGGGTTCGTGGATCGGCATGCTCAACGTGTTCCAGCGCGGGCCGCAAGTCCAGCAAACGGCCGAACTCGTGGTCTCCGTCGTGACGATCACGAAAGCGGCGCTGACCCATTCGGCGCCCGAACTGCGCAAGGAACTGCTGTTCGAACTGGTGTCGAACGAAGGCATCCGCATCTTCACGCTGGAAGACACCGACAAGGTCGACCCGCCGCCGGCCACCCGCCTGATGCCGGAAATCGCCGCCGCCGTGCGCGAGAAGCTGGGCCCGCAGACCCGCTTTTCCAGCCGCGTCAACGGCATGGCCGGCTTCTGGATCAGCTTCAACATCGAGGACGACGAATACTGGCTGATGCTCGAACGCGAACGCATCGCGGGCCTGACGCGCGTGCAGTGGTTCGGCTGGGCCAGCGTGGTCGGCGTGCTGTCGCTCCTGGGCGCGGCGCTCATCTCGAGCCTGATCAACCTGCCGCTGGCGCGCCTGACCGCCGCCGCGCGCGCGATCGCCAAGGGCGAACGCCCCGCCCCGCTGCCGGAAAAAGGCTCGAAGGAGATCATCGACGCCAACCGCAGCTTCAACCAGATGGTCGAGGACCTGGCGCAGGTCGAAAAAGACCGCGCCGTCATCCTGGCCGGCATCTCGCACGATTTACGCACGCCGCTGGCGCGCATGCAGCTCGAACTGGAAATGGCGAACCTGTCGACCGACGCGCGCGAAGGCATGCAGTCGGACATCGCCCAGATGGATGCGATCATCGGCCAGTTCCTCGACTACGCGAAACCGACCGAGGCGTCGAGCTTCGTGCCGGTCGAAATCTCGCACCTGCTGGCCGACTGCGCCCAGCACGCGACGCGCCTGCCCGGCATGCGCGTGACGACCGACCTCGACGACGACGTGCAGGTGCTCGGTAACGAGACCGACCTGCGCCGCGTCATCAACAACGTCGTCGAGAACGCGCGCCGCTACGCCCGCACCCCGGGTCAGGACTTCACCGAACTCGATTTCGCCTGCCACGTCCGCAGCACGCCGCAGGGCCGGCGCGCCGTCGTCGAGATCGCCGACCACGGTCCCGGCGTACCCGACGACCAGATCAACCAGCTCATGAAACCTTTCACGCGTCTCGACACGGCGCGCGGCCAGGCGAACGGCGCGGGCCTGGGCCTGGCGATCGTCGAACGCGTCGTCAGCCGCCACAATGCCGAACTGACCGTGCGTAACCGCGAAGGCGGCGGCCTGCTGGTGCAACTGGCGCTGCCGCTCGCTTCCTGATTTTCCTTTCCTTCTTCACTGCCATGACCGAATCCATCCTCCAGTACGGCGACGTCGAACAAGCCGCAGCGCGCCTCGAAGGCGCGGCCCACCGCACCCCGGTGCTGAGCTCCACCACCGCCAATGCGCGCACGGGTGCGCAGCTGTTCTTCAAGTGCGAGAACTACCAGCGCATGGGCGCCTTCAAGTTCCGCGGCGCCTATAACGCGATCGCGCGTTTTACTGATGCCCAGCGCGCGGCCGGCGTGCTGACCTTCTCGTCGGGGAACCACGCGCAGGCGATCGCCCTGTCGGCGCGCCTGGCCGGCATCCGCGCCACCATCATCATGCCGAACGACGCCCCCGCCCTGAAGGTGCAGGCGACGAAGGAATACGGCGGCGAAGTGATTTTCTACGACCGCTACACGGAAAACCGCGAAGAGATCGCGCAGCGCCTGGCCGCCGAGCGCGGCATGACCCTGATTCCTCCCTACGACCATCCGGACGTGATCTGCGGCCAGGGCACGGCCGCGAAGGAACTGTTCGACGAGGTCGGCCCGCTGGACGTGCTGCTGGTGCCGCTCGGCGGCGGCGGCCTGCTGGCCGGCTGCGCGCTGGCGGCGAGCGGCCTGTCCCCGGATTGCAAGGTGATCGGCGTCGAGCCGGAAGCCGGCAACGACGGCCAGCAGTCGCTGCGCAAGGGGGAGATCGTCCACATCGGCGTGCCCAAGACGATCGCCGACGGCGCCATGGTGACCCATGTCGGCGAGCACAACTTCGAGGTGATCCGGCGCCGCGTCGACGACATCGTCACCATCACCGATGCGCAGCTGGTCGAGACCATGAAATTCTTCGCTGAACGCATGAAAATGGTGGTCGAGCCGACCGGCTGCCTCGGCGCCGCGGCGGCCCTGTGCGGTGTGGTTCCGGTGGCGGGCAAGCGCGTGGGCATCCTGATCAGCGGCGGCAACGTCGACCTGTCGCGCTTTAGTGAACTTGTGACTCGGGCACTGGTGGCCTGATGGAATTCATCCAGTCGGCCGAACTGCCGCCGCCCGCCGGTCATTATTCGCAGGCGGTCGAAGCCGGCGGCCTTGTGTTCCTGTCGGGCATCCTGCCGGCCAAGGATATCGCCCAGGACGTGTTCTTCGAAGTGCAATGCAACTCCGTCTTCGAGCAGTGCGAAAAAGTCCTGCGCGCCGCCGGCTGCGGTTTCGGCGACGTCGTGCAATGCACCGCCTACCTTGCCGGCGTCGAGCACTGGCGCGCCTTCAACACGATCTATGCGCGCGTCTTCGGCACCCACAAGCCGGCGCGCACGGTAGTGCCGGTGCCGGGCCTGCACTACGGTTTCCTGGTCGAAGTCCAGCTCGTCGCGCGCCGTCCCTGAGCCGGCGCGACCCGCCCCGGGTCGCTGAGTCAGCTCATGCGTGGTTTTTTTGACAATGGCCGGTGCACCGTGTGGCACCGAACAGAGTGAGGCGGCCCCGGCCGGGACAATGGTTCCATCGTATTGATGGAGGTAGCCATGAAGCACCTGGCCTCTCAGCTGACCCTGAAGTTAACGCTTGTCCTGGCGGCGGTTGCCGCAGCCCCTGCCGCCCTGGCCGGATCCGAGATTCTGAAATGCGTCGATGCCGGCGGCCATGTGACGCTGACCGACCAGCCGTGCGAAGGCGGCGCGCAGGCGACGCGGCTGGTGAACGGTGCGGGGTCGGAGGGCCCGGCCGCGGCGCCCGTCGCGACCGCTGAAGCGCACCCGCTTGCCGTGCAACGCCATGAAGCGCCGCAGTCGATGCTGCGCCAGCAGAACTGGCGTCCGAAAGTCGCCCAGCCGGACCGTGCGCTCGCGCGCGACGTGGCGACCTTGAAGGCGGCGCGTGCGCAATTGTTGGTGATAGATGCCGATCGTCACGCGCGTCCAACGCTGGCGACGATTCAATAAAGGCGAGGCTTTCGTAGCGTAAAAGGCTGGAATCAATGCAGCTTCATGATCCCATGCAGATCCAGCGCCGCGCGCCCCAGCGTCGGCAGCATCTCGAGCAACTCCGGATCCTGGATGAAACTGGCCGATGAGGCGGCCGTCAGCAAGCGCTCCGGCGGCTGCGAGCGCGCTACCGCCCAGCCCTGCACGTAATCGACGCCGATTTCGGCCAGGGTCTGCACGGTCGCCGCATCTTCCGCCCACTCGGCAATCGTCTTCATGCCGAGGTTCACCGCGAGGCTGACGATTGCTTCGACGATTGCCACGTTGGCCGGGTGCGCATTGATGTTGACGACGAACTGGCCGTCGATCTTGAGCACGTCGGCCGGCAATTCCTTCAGGTAGGAGAAGGAGGTGTAGCCGGCGCCGAAATCGTCGAGCGCGACCTTCACGCCGAAATTGCGCACCTGGTCGATGAAGCGGCGCGTATTGTCGAGGTCGTGCAGGGCGACGCTCTCGGTGATTTCCATGCACAGGCGGCTGGCCACGTGCACGTGGCGCGCCAGGATTTCCAGCGTGTCGGCAACGAAGCGCTCGTCGTTGAGCGAGGCGCCCGACAAATTCATGCAGACGAAACGCGTATTCGGCAGGCGCGAAATGTTTTCCGCGATCCAGCCCAGGGTCGTGGTCAGCACCCAGCGGTCGATCACGCTCGCGCGCCCGCACTTCTCGGCCGCGCCGATCAGCGGACCGGCCGGCATCACGCGCCCGTCGTGTCCGCGCATGCGCAGCAGCACCTCGAAATTGAGCGACTCGTTCGGATTCTTCAGCGACATGATCGGCTGCATTTCCAGGAACAGGCCGTCGGTCGCGTTCGGCCCCTGCAGGCGCGCCACCAGGTTCAGCTCGGCTTCGCGCTCGTGGAAGGCGGCGGCATTGCGTTCGTACACGACCAGGCCGTCGCTGGCGTCCTTGGCCGAGCGGCAGGCGCGGTCGGCGGCCGAGATGGCGTCGCGCATCGGCATGCCCGGCGACACTTCGATCAAGCCGACCGAACCGCGCACATGGAAGGCCTTGTCGCCCACGCGGTAAGGTGTGCCGCCGATGCGGTCGACGATGCCGCGGCAGATCAGCGAGGCCAGCGGAATGGCCGTGTCCGGCATGACGATGACGAATTCGTCGCCGCCGACGCGGCCGATCTGCTGGCCGCCGGCCAGCATCATCGACATCCGCTCGCACACTTGCTTGAGCACCTCGTCGCCGGCGCCATGGCCGAACAGGTCGTTGATCAGCTTGAAGCGGTCGAGGTCGATATAGGCGATGGCCATCGGCTTGCCGGCAGCCAATGAGGTGGCCGCGCCCTCGAACATTTTCTCGATGCCGCGCCGGTTGAAGACCTTGGTCAGCGGATCGTTGTTCGCCATGAAGCGCAATTGTTCGGTGGCCTTGTGTTTCTCGGTGACGTCCTGCAGCACGCCTTCGATACGGCCGCGCGCCAGCGTGGCGCTGACCAGGAAGCGGCGGCTGCCGTCGCGGTTCGCGATTTCCAGCTCGGCATCGCTGCGGCCATGGACCTGCTCGTGCAGCTCCATCCACACGTTCTCGCTGAAGAAATTGCGCCATGCCGTGCGGCCGAGCTCGAAGGCATCGCCGCCCAGCATCTTGCGCAGCGCCGGGTTGGCGCTCAGGAAGTGGCCGTACATGTCGAGCGTGAACAAGCCCACCGGCATTGCCTCGTAGGCATGTTCTAGTTTTTGCTGGGCTTCCTCGCGCTTTTCCGTTTCCGCGCGCATCTGCTCGGCCACCGCGAGCGCGGCCAGCAGGCTCGAGGCCAGGGCGGCAGTGACGCTGTTGATGACGCCGATGACTTCGTGCATGCCCAGCGCCGCCGAGACGATCTCGGCCAGCGAGGCGACGAAAGTCAGCGCGAACGAGGCGGCGAACCAGGACGCAACCCGGTTGCGCGACTCGACGATGATCTTGAACAGGCCGACCACCATCATCGAGAAGCAGCAGGCGCAGATCACCCACAGCATCGGCAGGTAGACGCGGTAGGGAACGG
>Ga0308170_10004298_pt1 | contig 11262 bp, 9 predicted proteins | sample PhyBR2_2_FD_202136 | JGI IMG/M metagenome (GOLD analysis project Ga0308170, IMG submission 202136) | Phyllosphere microbial communities from UC Gill Tract Community Farm, Albany, California, United States - DLSLSB.R2 | ecosystem: Host-associated > Plants > Phyllosphere > Unclassified | place... | reverse complement strand
CCTGGAGCCTCGACCTCCAAACGTTGCAGATGATCACCTCGGAGGGTTGCAAAGAAACATACGGGCGACCGTTGTCCGAGCCATTTACCTACGACGAGGCAAGGGCGGCGGTTCATCCGGACGATCGTGCCAGACGCGACGGAGCTATGGAAGAGGCCATCGCGGACGGCAGCCTACTCGACGTCGAGTATCGCTTGCGAACGCCTGCCGGCGAAGAACGATGGGTGCAGATCCGAGGTCAGGCGAGTTACCGCGCCGACGGTACGCCGTTGGCTTTGATCGGCGTCTTGCAGGAAATCACTGAGCGGAAGCGAGCTGAAGAGCATCGCACCTTATTGGCAAACGAGCTAAGTCACCGAGTGAAGAACAGCCTGGCGATGGTGCAAGCCATCGTCGGACAGACCTTACGTAAAGCGACTTCGCTGGAAGAGGCGGGGGCAACGCTCGAAGCCCGCATCCACGCCATGGCTGCCGCCAATGATCTGCTGGTCAACGAGCGATGGCAAAGCGCGTCAATGCGCAAACTGCTCCAACGAACGCTCGCGCCATTCGGTATCAATGACGGAACACATTTCGAGCTCGATGGCCCTGACCTCAAGCTGCCGCCAAGCGTGGCCGTCGCCCTTGCGCTCGGGCTTCACGAAATGGCGACAAACGCGGCCAAATATGGGGCCCTTTCTCAAGAGGGCGGCGTTGTTCGCTTGTCATGGGAGGTTGTCAATGGATTGCGTCCACATCGCTTGCAATTTACCTGGATAGAAATTGGCGGCCCGCCTGTGACCGCGCCAACGCGTACCGGCTTCGGCACGAAGTTGATCGAGCGAGTTATAGCAAGCGAGATTGGCGGGAAAGCGGAGATCGATTACCAGCCGAACGGTGTAATATTTAAAGTTGCAGCGCCTTTACCTGAGTCAGACGACGAGTTTGCCTGAGCTCGCGGGACATAGTTGAATAGGCCGACCGCGCTGTTCACGAACTTCTACACGCCATTCATCGGTCAAATGTGCGGAAAACCCACTCGTGATCACGACTGTGCGACAAACGGGTGATTTCGGACGGTATCATCTCGATCGTCGTAAAACGCCGTTGCCAACCCCGATTGGCGACTATAATGTGTTATTCGTCAGGGCGTAGCGCTCAGAAGCTGCCGATCCGCTTTCGATCCAGAAGTCGACACTCGCGGCCCTATCCCCACTCTCAAGATTCAGCTGTTAGTTCATTTTTCGTTCGCGACGCCGCTCCATTCAATCGCAATGGCGTAAAGCGGGGATTGGTAGCGGCTGTCGCGCGCTCACCGTCTGAGACAGGCGCTACTCCGGCAATTAAAGCGACCAGCCGCCATCCACGGAGATTGCGGCACCGGTGACGAACCCACCAAGATCTGCGCTCATCCACAGCACGGCGTCGGCGATCTCCTCGGGCTTTCCCAGACGACCAACCGGCTCGAGGTCGATGGCTTTCTGGATGTCACCGTTGGTAAAGCGATCCATCATCGGCGTCTCGATGTTGCCCGGCAGGATCGCATTCACGCGGATATTCTGTTTTGCATAGTCGAGCGCGGCTGATTTCGTCAGGCCGATGATCGCGTGCTTGGAGGCTGCATAGGACGCACCGCCCGCCACACCCCGGACACCGGCGCCCGATGACGTGTTGACGATCACGCCGCTACCCTGACGCACCATCTGCGCTAGCTCGTGCTTCATGCAGACGAACGTGCCACGCAGGTTGATGTCGAGAATTCGGTCCCATTCGTCGAGTCCGATTTCCGCGACCGGCGCTGCCTTGTTCTCGACTCCAGCATTGTTGAAGGCGATGTCGAGCCTGCCGAAGGTCTCGATCACCTGCCTGATCGCTGCCTCGACCTGTTCGGGCTTCGACACGTCACAGGCAATGGTCAGGACCTGTGCGCCTGCGTTCCTCACAGCATCCGCGGTTTCGGAAAGGGCATTTTCGGTTAGATCCAAGATCGCGACACGTGCGCCCTCGGTTGCGAAAGCAACGGCCGTCGCGCGGCCGATGCCGCTAGCGGCACCGGTGACGAATGCGACCTTGTCGGAAAAACGATGGGGATTAGGCACGAAACATACTCCGGGTTTGATGGGTAAATGGCGGCCGATCAGCGATTGCAATGCGCAGCACGCATATCCGGAACGCCGCGCATGAATATCTTGGTCAGGCGCCTTCTCAGGTCATCAGGCGTAGCTGCCACGCGTTTCACGGATACGGGGAGCGCATCACTCCGTACCGAGCGGCGCGAGATACTCCTCGTCCGTCACCTTCTCCATCCAGGTTACAGGCAAGCCGTCTATCGACTCCTGAATGGCGACATGCGTCATGCCCTGATGCGCCGTAGCGCCGTGCCAATGCTTTCGGTCTGCCGGGCACCACAGGATGTCGCCCGCGTTGAACTCCAGCTTTGGGCCATCCGCGATCTGCGTCCAGCCTATACCCTCAGTGACGATCAGCGTCTGGCCGGCAGGGTGCGTGTGCCAAGCACTCCGAGCGCCGGGCTCGAAATGGACGATCGCGCCAGAGACGCGAGACGGATCGTCGCGCTGAAACCTCCCGGTGATTTTAACCTTTCCGGTAAAATACGCGTCCGGCCCGTCGACGGTTTGCATGTCCGATTTGCGTGCGATGGGCATGTCGGGAACTCCTTGTTTGGCTTGAGCAAAGCTGATGGGCAGCAGCAAGGTGACGATCGTGCCGAACTTCAGCATCAATGCGCTACGTGCGGGCCTCCGTCGGCCAATCACGTCAGCACCGGCAGCGCGTCGAGATGCTTCTCGAGGGTGATCGGATACTCGCGCACGCGAACCCCGGTTGCGTTGTAGATCGCATTGGCGATCGCTGGCGCGACCCCGGTCAGACCCAGCTCGCCCACGCCCTTGGCCTTTACCGGCGAGATCGTCGGATCGACCTCATCGATGAAGAAGGCGTCGAGATGCGGGATGTCGGCGTGCACCGGAACTTCGTAACCGGCGAGATCGTGGTTCACGAAAAAGCCGAAGCGCTTGTCGATCGCCATGTCCTCCATCAGCGCGGCGCCGACGCCCATCACCATTCCGCCGATGACCTGGCTGCGCGCGGTCTTGGCGTTGAGGATTCGCCCCGCCGCGCACACCGCGAGCATACGCCGTACCCGGACCTCGCCAGTGTATGCGTCAACCGCGACCTCAGCGAAATGCGCCCCGAAGGTCTGCTGCTGAAACTGATCCGCGAGCTTGGCGAACTCCATCAGGTCCTCGACCACTAGTTCGCCGTCTTTTGCTGCGTCGGCAAGCTTCGCCGAACGGTTGCCGCTGCGCACCTGCCCGTCCGCGAAGTCGACCTCGACTGTGTTAAAGCCGAGGCGCTGAGCGACGGTTTCGCGCAACTTCATGCACGCTGCGTAGACGCCTGCCGTCACGGAAGGTGCGCCCTGCTGCCCGCCCGATCCGGGCGTTTCCGGGAAGGTGGAGTCGCCGAGCTTGACCACGATCCGGTCGGGCGTGACGCCCATCATCTCGGCCGCGGTCTGCTGGACGACGGTGTAGCTGCCGGTGCCGATATCCGTCATGTCGGTCTCGATCGTCACGACGCCGCGCCGATCGAGCCGTGCCCGTGCGCCAGCCTTGGCGATCTTGCCGCCACGGATCGCCCCCGCCATGCCCATACCGATCAGCCATTGTCCCTCGCGAACCGTGCCGGGCTTGCTCTGGCGCTTGTCCCAGCCGAAGCGCTCCGCGCCCTCGCGCAGGCAGCGGACAAAGGCTCGGGTCGAGAAAGGCTTGTTCGGATTCTCCGGATCGACCTGCGTATCGTTCACGACGCGAAGCTCGATCGGATCCATTTTCAGCTTTTCCGCCAGCTCGTCCATCGCGACCTCCAGCGCCATCAGGCCAGGGGCTTCGCCGGGCGCGCGCATCGCATTGCCTTCGGCGAGATCGAGTGTCGCCAGCCGCATCCGCGTCAGCCGGTTCGCGCCGGCGTACAGCGTCCGCGTGGAGGTAACAGTCGGCTCCGTGCGCCCACCGATGAGGTTGCCCGACAGGCTATCGTGACCGATCGCCGTCAGCCGCCCGTCACGGCCCGCCCCCAGTTGCACACGCTGGATCGTTTTGGGCCGGTGGATCGTCGTGTTGAACATGATCGGACGTTGCAGCGCGATCTTCACAGGACGCTTGACCACCCGGGCGGCGATCGCTGCCAGCGCGAGATCGATCTGCACGGTTCCTTTACCGCCGAAGCCGCCACCGATGTAGGGCGAGATTAGGTGGACGTTCTGCTTGGGGATACCCAAGATCAATCCGAGGTCGCGCGTTCCCCAGTTCATCTGCTGGATCGACGTCCAGCATGTCACACGGTCGCCGTCCCATTTGGCGATCGAGGCATGTGGCTCCATCATCGCGTGCGCCTGGTCGGGCACGGTGTAGGTCTCGTCGACCTTAACCGGTGCCGCGGCGAACGCCTTGGCGAAGTTGCCAACCTGCTTCTCGTTGGGGCCGCCAAACTCGCCTTCCGGCGGGACGGGCGCGCTCCCGTTCTGCGCTGCCAGATCAAACCGTCCGGCCGCCCGCTGATAGGCGACACGGACGAGCGCCGCGGCAGCCCGAGCCTGTTCGAAAGTCTCGGCGACGACGACGGCGACCGGTTGATGGTAATGGTCCACCTCGGGCGCAGCGAGCATCTTCTGGACGTAGAACTTGCCGACCCCGGGCTTGCCGGCATTCAGATAGGTGACGACCCCGACTACCCCGGGCGCGCGTTCAGCATCGCGCGTGTCGATTGTCGTGATCCTGCCCTTGGCAATCGCGGCGCCGAGGATGTAGCCGTACGCAAACCCGGGTGCGACGTGCTGCCATTCATAGGCATAGGTCGCGGTACCGGTTGTCTTCAGATGCCCCTCGTAGCGATCAAGTGGCTTGCCGAGCACCTTCATCCGATCGGTCGGATTGGCGCCTGCGGGTTTGTCGAAGATCATGGCTTCACCTCTGCAAGAACTGCCGCAAGCGTGCGCGTAGCGAGCGGAATCTTGAACGCGTTGTCGGTGGTCGGCCGCGCATCGGCAAACACCGCCTTGGCCATTTCGACCGCGCCATGCGGCATCGCCGCGTCTGCGGCCTCCACTCGCCACGGCCGATGGGCGACACCGCCGAAGGCAGCGCGCCCGCTGCCGTCACGCTGGACGATGGCGGCGACCGACACGAGCGCAAACGCGTAGGACGCGCGGTCGCGCACCTTGCGGTAAACGTGTGTACCACCGACCGGACGCGGCAATGTAACTGCGGTGATCAGTTCGCCATGATCGAGCACGTTGTCGCGCTCGGGTGCGTTCCCCGGCAGCGTATGGAAGCTCCCAATCGGGATGGAACGTGTCTTCCCGTCCGCTCGCACGGTCTCGACGGTGGCATCGAGCACGCGCATCGCAACCGCCATGTCGCCTGGATACGTAGCGATACACGCCTCACTCGATCCGATGACGGCTAGCTGGCGCGAATAGCCACCCATCGCGGCACAGCCCGACCCGGGCTTGCGCTTGTTGCAGGGCTGGTTGGTATCGTAAAAATACGGGCACCGCGTCCGCTGGAGCAGATTGCCGGCGGTCGTCGCCTTGTTCCGCAACTGGCCCGACGCCCCCGCGACGATCGCGCGGCTGAGTACGCCGTAGTCGCGTCGCACCCGTTCCTCGCTCGCCAGCGCCGTGTTGCTGACAAGCGCACCGATCCGCAGCCCACCGGCGTCTGTCGGTTCGATCTGGTCTAGCTTCAGGTCCTGGACGTCAACCAAATGAGTGGGCGTCTCGATCTCCAGCTTCATCAGATCGAGCAGGTTTGTACCGCCTGCCAGGAACCGCGCATCGGGATTGCTCGCGACCATTTTAGCCGCCTCGGCAGGCGTCGTGGCGCGCTCATAAGTGAAGCTCTTCACGTGCGCGCTCCTGCAATTTCGGCCATCGCGTCGGCAATGTTGGAATAGGCTCCGCAGCGGCAGATGTTGCCGCTCATCCGTTCGCGCAGTTCGACGCCGGTCGGCTGCGGCGCGGCCATCAGATCGGCTTGCGCATGGCTTGGAATGCCACGTTTGATTTCCTCCAACACAGAGATCGCAGAGCAGATCTGTCCCGGCGTGCAGTAGCCGCACTGGTAACCGTCATGCTCTACAAAGGCGGCCTGCATCGGATGCAGGCGCTCGGGTGTGCCGAGGCCCTCGATCGTTGTCACGGCATCGCCTTCATGCTGGACGGCAAGACTGAGGCAGGCGTTGATCCGCTCCCCATTGACGATGATTGTGCAGGCACCGCACTGCCCGTGATCGCAGCCCTTCTTTGTGCCTGTCAGGTGCAGATGTTCGCGCAGGGCATCGAGCAGGGTCATACGCGGATCGAGCGTCAGTCGGTGAGGCTTGCCGTTCACCGTCATGGCGACCTTGTACGTAGGCAGAACTTTCATAGGCGACGCGGCGTCGGCCGATTCGCTCACGATGGTGGATACTGCAGCAGTCGTGGCGCTGCTCATCAGCATCTCCCTTCGTGACAATTGGAAAGTCTTACTGGCCATCGGCAATCCTCCACGGGCGCGCCAACGGGCGCCGCTCAGGATCATTAAACGCTTTCAAACGTGGCAAGTTACCCATGCGCTACTTGATGCAACGATGAATCAAGCTCAGCATGGCGTATGCTTGTTACCCGTACCAACCTGACGGACCTTGCCTATTTTTTGGCGATCGCGCGTCACCGGAATTTCCGCCTGGCCGGTTTGGAGCTTGGCGTATCCGCCTCCGCGGTCAGCCACGCCCTCAAAGGATTCGAAGAGCGCGCGGGCGTCCGACTGATCAACCGGACGAACCGCTCCGTGACCTTGACGTCGGCCGGTAAGGCACTGGAGCAGTCGGTCTCCGGGTCATTTGCCGACATTGGTGCTGCACTTGAGGGGCTTGATCAGCTTCGCACCACGCCGGGTGGGAAGATCCGCATCAACGCCGTCGTCGATGCGGTAACGCTAGTCCTTGGCCCCGTGCTTGCCGAGCTGTCTCGCCGCCACCCCGATATCGAGGTCGACCTCGTCTCCAGCAACCGTATCGTCGATGTCGTCGGTGAAGGGTTCGACGCAGGCGTGCGCTATGGCGGCACCGTTCCTGAAGACATGATCGCGCAACGTCTTTCAGCTGACCTCAGATGGGTCGTCGCGGCATCCCCGCGTTATCTGGACGAACATGGCACGCCAACCCATCCGGATGAGTTGAAGCACCACCGCTGCCTCGGGGTTCGGCTCGGCGACGACAGCATCTACCGCTGGGAGTTCGAGGGGCCGAACGGTGACTTCGCTGTGCCCATCAAAAGCGCGATGACCGCCGACGACAGCCGATCGACCCTGGCAATGGCGCTGAACGGTGCAGGTCTGACGTTCGGGCTTGAGCCACTGTTTGCCAAGCATGTCGCCAACGGCGACTTGTGTCTGCTGCTAACGGACTGGGCGACAACGGGGCCTGGCTTTTACCTATACTATTCCGGGCGACGGCAGCTACCCACAGGGTTGCGGGCTCTGCTGGCCATAGCGGGTGAGCTAAAGCCGCTCGGCTGACGCATAGTTAAAGGGACCAGCCGTCATGCACCGAGAATCGTCGTTTAGAGGCTAGATGTGCGGAAAACCCGGTCTCAATCTCCACTGTGCGACAAACAGGTGTTTTCCGACATGGCAAAACACTCACCTCTCACTCAATAGGAGATGGTTGGGATGGGTCACGAAGCCGCGCGTCGCGTTCGCGTAGGGCAAGTGGCAGGTTTCGTGCGAAGCTACCGTTCACATCTTTGCTGAAGGACGGCGTGAGTTGGTCGGAAGGCGCCGATCCACTCTACTGGAGGCCGTCTAACGGTCCTTGCTGGGCTCGACCGCAGTTGCACGTTCGTTGCTGGAAGCCGGGCGACTGTCACCGATGCCCGGTCGATCGCCTGCCTCGATGCGGGTTGCTAGCTCGCTGTGAAGCGAGACGAGCTCGGGTGGAAAATCCTCACCAGCCGCAGACCTCAGCCTGCGCTCCGCACGGTTGAAGAGATCTATCGCGCCTGCCAGTTCGGGTTCGCCGTACAGTGCTGCGCTTTCCCCTGCTCGCCATAGGCCGGCAAGTTGGTGGGACCGGATCATGCAGGCCGAGACCGTTCGATCGACCGCAACCGTGGTGTCCGGTGGTGCCGGCGGCGCGACCCCCCTCCCCTTGATCTCGGCCCGCGTGATTGCTGCCAGGCGGTAGCGCAGGACCCGGGATTCCAGGGTATCCGTTGGTGAGGGCTGCTGCTGATGGTTCAGGAGAGAAATAAGCTCCACGGTGGTGATGGACGACGCGGCGTTCCGCCAGTCCGTCAGAGCCCGCTCCTCCGATGCCAGATCCGCAGGCTGGGTCAGGATATAGCGCTCGAGAAGTGGATCGCTGGCTACTGCGACCGGCAGCGGTGCCCGGTTACCGTTAGCCGCGGCATGGGCAAAGCCGATCGCCGTCGCAATCGTACCGAGCTGCGTTTTCATGATCTCACGATCGTCGATCGATCGCCCTAGGATTATCTCGAGGATCGGCGTCAGATCCGTCACCGCGGCCTGGCCTACATCGATCGTGTCGAGCCTGTTGACGATCTCTCTGTGTGTCGCCTCGATGCGCTGGCCGCTTTCGGTCAGCGCATCGAGCTGCTCCTGCACGAGCGTCAACGCGTCCAGAACGCCTGCCAGAGCACCGCTTACCTGGTCCGTGCTCATCGTTCTGGCCCACCCCTATCCGGCGAACGCGCGCGGTCCAGAGTTGCGCAATCACGATCCAATATCTCGCGAAGGACCTCCTCCGGCTTGCTTGGCGTCGGTGCCGTGGCCTGCCGTTCGGCCTCGTCCATAAACGAGCGAAGGCGCTCGGATACCCCCGAGGGTCGGCGTTCATGCGGCGTGTCTTCGGTCCGCTCGGGACTCTTCCGGAGTGCTTGCTTGGCCTCCAGCTTGCCACGCATAGCGCGAGAACGTTCCAGTGCTATGGTGATCGGATCGGGCCCGGGATCCGCGACAGCGGGGCGCGTCCGAGCATCAACGATCGCGTCGCGCCTGCGGGACGGTGAACCGGCACGCATCGCCCGGGCCGAGTTGGGCTCGGGCGGCGGCAATGCTGCGACGAACCGTTCGAGGCTCTGTGCGACCACCTGATCGGCAAGGGAATGCGAAGCCGACAGCTCCGCGACGGATCGCATATAGGTCGCGCGAACGATGGCCTGCCGACTTGCAAGAACGGCCTCGACCGGGTCGGAAATACCCTGGTCGCGAAGGCGCCGGGCGCGCTCGGCGCGGCCCGTATCGATCTGCGGAACCTGCCCTTTGTCGCGCATCTTCCGTACCGCGATGTGTTCATGCGCGGGGTCGATACCGCGCGCTCTGGTCGGCGTGGCGTTGGCCTCGATGCCGCGTTCGCGGAGCTTCTCGGCGAAGCGCTGCCGCCATCGAAACAGATCATCACGGTCCGGATGGAAGCGGCGCCCATCGAAATCGCGACGTGCGATCGTGAGGTGAACGTGGGGATGATCGCGATCGACGTGAAGACCGGCAACCCACGACCGGTTCGCAAACTCCTCGGCTGCGAAATCCAGAGCTGCCGCTTTGAGACGCTCCGGATCGGTCCCAGACGGCATCGAAAGGATCATCGATATGGACGTCGCACCCCTGCGTCTGGCGTCCCCGTCCATCTCAAAGTTGTACCAATCCTTCGCGAGAATCTGCATGTCCCGTCCGTCGCGCAGCACGACGCCCTCGCTGGTTTCAAGCCCGAGTTCCTCGCCCGGACCGTGCCCCAGCCGACTGATGTAGGCGAAGTTGGCAAGGACGTGTCCGCCGCCATGCTGACGCCCCGTGATCCGCACCATAACCTCTGGAACTCGACGTGATGTGCGATCCGCAGTCATCACTGCACGGCCGTTTATCCGGGCCTGCGATCCGCCTCCGAAAGCGTGCTTCGCCTGCGCACTGGCACGCGACGTGGCCAAAGATGATGCGGTCTTCGGGAACATCGATGCGACGGCAAGGCCGAGCATCGTGCCCCCGGTACTCGGGCCCTTTGCGCTGCCGCCTCCAGTCCCGAGGCGGTACTTCTTCGGTGGCGCGAAGACGCCCGCCATGGAGTCCATCGTCCCGGAAGAGAAGCGGAAGCTCACGCTGCTGAACCTCGGTAGGTTTCGGTCCAGTACCCGACCTCTGCCCCGATCGCGGCCGAGAGGGCCAGCCGGGTCGTAAACAGCAGCGCGTTCAGCTCTTCACATTTTTCGATAAAAGGACCGGCGATGCGGGCGATATCGAGCGAGCTTTCGGGCTGGTTCGCTGCGTTCATCGCATGGACCGCCTGGTTGATGTTTCGGCCGATCAGAAGCACCTGCTTGCGCAATTTGACGATCTCAGCCTGGGTGGCCGGAGCCAGCCTCAGCACGCCCGCCTTGTCCCAAAGCTGCCAGCGAAGCGTGCGTTTGATCCATTCGTTTCGCGTCATCTTCATCGGCGCCGCTACGGTGTCGATGCCTTCGACCTCGCTCCGGTCGAGCCGGACGGTGACGCGAACGAGGTCGTCAGGATGCCCCCTGCCCTGAAATGGCAGCACCGGGATGTCATCGTTCCCCGGGGCCAGCACGGCGTTGGCCAGCACGCTTGCCATCCAGCTGCTGCGGTTCTGCCCGTTCGCTGCAGCAACGCGGTCAATCTCGGCGACCAACTCGTCCTTCAACCGCAGACATACATTCATCCCAAAAGCCCCGTGCAGCGGCGCCCCACAAGCCAATGTTAAACATTGGTGCCGTGAGGCATATCCTGCCATCCCTAGTAATTGCCTATCCTCGTGAAACAACAAACTCTTTGGAGTTAAATCACTCCAAACGCGGAGGTGAAAAGTGATTGACTGTGCGGTTGCAACAAGTAGCTTTCGGTCTTGTAGTGCCGGTGCAAGGCGTTTGCACGATTAGGCACGGCTAACTGCTATTTCCTGGATTGCCCGCAACTTGCTAAGTAGTTCTCTATTGGAACCGGATTCGAAGAATGGCCCGAACAAGAAACGCCGTCGATCTCGCAACAATCGAGGCTCGGCGGGAAGCTCTAAAAGCGGAACTTGCCCATCTGGACGAACAGGCAAAGGCGGCGGAGCAGACGGCTCGAGACGCTGGTCGTCCGGTTCTAACCGCAGCGCTTGAGCGGGTTAAAATTGCAGCGATCGACAAAGCGGATGCCCGGGCAATCGCGACGGCTATCTCGAAACACGGCGGCAAAGCGGTGGCAC
>Ga0308170_10004294_pt1 | contig 11268 bp, 13 predicted proteins | sample PhyBR2_2_FD_202136 | JGI IMG/M metagenome (GOLD analysis project Ga0308170, IMG submission 202136) | Phyllosphere microbial communities from UC Gill Tract Community Farm, Albany, California, United States - DLSLSB.R2 | ecosystem: Host-associated > Plants > Phyllosphere > Unclassified | place... | reverse complement strand
ACTTTGTAAGAGTATAGTAGAACGCTACAGTGCAAGCGAGAGGTAAGAGCGATAGAAAAGTTGATTGTAAAAAAAGAGAAAAATGCTGAGGCAACGATTCCTCTTCTGCTTTCCTCCCTCCCCCCCTTTCACCCTCCCAACTTATCCGAAATGCTTCGTGGTGCGCAAGTCAAGGTCCTCAACAGGGCTGCCCTCCGTTCGGCTCGCAAGAACGCCGCAGTCTTCAACGCTGCTCGCAACTTGGCCACCAAGTCTGCTGCCCCGGCCTTCACCGCTCCTTCAGTTCCTCGCGCTACCGCCACCAAGGCTGCTTCCCGTGAGTCTCGAGTTCATTTAGGAGGTTATAACGAGGTATTGCACGTAGTTCTAGGGTTCTAGGAGACTTGGAGACTGAGATTAAAAGGGAGGTTGGGAGTAGCAATTCTTACCCCGAGGAAATGGGAGAAACACGCAACCAACATCTCTAGTGCTTGATTGACTGACTCGGTTGGATTGTCTTGTACAGCCCGCTCCTACGCTACCGCTGCTAAGAACCAGGTTGGAAAGGTCAAGACTGTTATCGGTGCCGTCGTCGATGTACGTTTCAAATCCTCTCTTTTCGATTCTCCCGATCTTTCCCCTCCTCGCGCCTAGCTACCATTTTCGTTATCTCGTACAACTTGCTGATTCTGATCGATCGCTCAAAACAGGTCCAATTCGATTCGGATGATCTTCCTCCTATCTTGAACGCTCTTGAAGTTCAAGGTTTCGAGCACCGTCTCGTCCTTGAGGTTTCGATGCACTTGGGAGAGAACACTGTTCGTTGCATTGCCATGGACGGTAAGTTGTCAATTCCCCCTGATTTGACTCGAGGATCGAGACTAAAATTTGCTCTTTCGCTTCTTTTATCAGGAACTGAGGGTCTCGTTCGTGGACAAGAAGTTGTCGACACTGGTGCTCCCATTCAAATCCCCGTCGGACCTGGATGTCTCGGACGTATCATCAACGTTATCGGTGAGCCCATCGACGAACGTGGACCTATCAAGGCCGTTACCACCCGTCCCATTCACGCCGATCCCCCTGCTTTCGTCGACCAATCTACCGCTCCCGAGGTTCTCGAGACCGGTATCAAGGTTGTCGACCTTCTCGCCCCTTACGCTCGTGGAGGAAAGATTGGACTTTTCGGAGGAGCTGGTGTTGGAAAGACCGTTTTGATTCAAGAGCTTATCAACAACGTCGCCAAGGCTCACGGAGGTTACTCTGTATTCACTGGTGTCGGAGAGCGAACCCGTGAGGGTAACGGTATGTCTTTCGTTTCCCTGTCGAGGTGGATGAATCGAAAACTTACGATTTTCGCAAAACTTCGCTAGATCTTTACCACGAGATGATCGAGACCGGTGTCATTCAACTCGACAACGACAAGTCAAAGACTGCTCTCGTTTTCGGACAAATGAACGAGCCCCCTGGTGCCCGTGCCCGTGTCGCCCTCACTGGTTTGACCATCGCCGAATACTTCCGTGACGACGAGGGACAAGACGTACTTCTCTTCATTGACAACATTTTCCGATTCACCCAGGGTACGTTCCACACACTCTACTTCCTTCTAGTTCTCGCGCTCATCATCGTTACGAATTTGTTCAGCTGGTTCCGAGGTGTCTGCGCTTCTCGGACGTATTCCTTCCGCTGTCGGATACCAACCTACTCTTTCGACCGACATGGGAGGTATGCAAGAACGTATCACCACCACCAAGAAGGGATCGATCACCTGTGTACAGGCCGTCTACGTCCCCGCTGATGATTTGACCGATCCCGCTCCTGCCACCACCTTCGCTCACTTGGACGCTACCACCACCCTCTCCCGTGGTATTGCCGAGCTCGGTATCTACCCCGCTGTCGACCCCCTCGACTCCAAGTCCCGTATGCTCGACCCCCGTATCGTCGGACAAGAGCACTACGACATTGCCACTTCCGTTCAAAAGCTTCTCCAAGATTACAAGGGTCTCCAAGATATCATTGCCATTCTTGGTATGGATGAGCTTTCCGAGGCTGATAAGCTTACCGTACGTCTGCACCCTACTCGCTTTCGGAGGAGGAGAAGGAAAAGCGAAACGAGTTGAGAACTTTTTTTCGATTTTTTTCGACTTTTTCTCCTCCTTCCTCCTTTCTTTCTTTCCTAGTTACTTGCTGACACACACAACCCGTACTACAGGTCGAACGCGCACGAAAAGTACAGCGCTTTATGTCGCAACCTTTCGCTGTCGCCGAGGTCTTCACCGGAATTGAGGGACGATTGTGAGTCTTCCTTCGTTTCTCTTCTACTATTCCTCTTGCTCATGTCTATATCGTCTACAGGGTTGCGTTGAAGGACACCGTTGCCTCGTTCAAGGCTATCCTCGCCGGAGAGCACGACGCTCTTCCCGAGAACGCTTTCTACATGGTTGGAAACATCGATGATGTCAAGGCCAAGGCTGAGAAGATCGCGGCCGAGCTCCAGCAGGAATCTTAAGCGCGATAGGAGGAAGTTATGCCAAAATTGAGAAAAGAGAAGATGGGTTGTGATATTTGTTTTGCGTGTTTTTGAGGAGTAGATCTAGCTTTTACCCAGAGCGAAAAATTAGCATTCGGTTTCTTTAGTCTTCAAATACCCTTTGCTCTTCTCACTATCGTCGTCGTCGTCCAGATTTGTGAGAGAGAGATTCTGCCTCGAGCTATATTTCTTACCTCTTCATAGTTCATCTTTCCTTCCTTGTCAGTCTCACTTCTATGCTCCTCTCACTCGCTTGGTATTGCTTGATCGTCGTCGTCGTCGACTCTTGTTGAACCTCCTATCTTCGAGGCCGCGGACAACTCGGACTTCCGATCGACGCACCCCTCTCTCTCTCCTCTCTCTTCCTGATCTTCCACTCACGAACATCCCAACAGCAATGCGTCTCTACTTGACAGAGACGAAACCTCATTGCGTCGTCTTGGAGGAGACTGGTTTCCATCTCGTCTTCCTTCCAACCCACTCAAGCTTCTCTGAACCGTCGGTGGGAGTCGCTGTTTGGGCACCAGGCGAGCACTACCCGCATGGCGAACAAGAAGGAGCGATGAATGATATCGCTGGCTGTTTAGGATTGCTGAGATTCGAAGGAAGTGAGTCCATGCTCTGCTTCCCTTTTTGTACTCTAGCTGACCCAGTCACCTACAGGGAACCTTCTCCTCGTCGTCAAATTACCTCTCGAATCAGTCGGTCTCGAAGAGGAGTGTCGACGTCTCGAGCACGTCCTCTGGTTCGACCTCGACGAACCCAAACCGATCTCGCTCTCTTGTCACCCACTCAACAATCTCCTCCAATCCGGTCACTATTACCTCAGCAAGACCTTTGACCTGACAAAGACTCTCTCCGACAATCTTCACGATGCTCGACAACTCACAGAAGCTTGTCAACCGAAATCGAGGGTCGACAAGACTCCGACAACTCCACCTTGTCCTCATCATCACGGAATCCCTCGTTACGTCTGGAACACACACCTTCTCGAACCGTTGTTGGCACTTCGAGACTCGTTGGATGCGAAACATCAAGCTTGGTTCGATTCGAGAAGTTTCGCTCTCCCCATCATCGAAGGGTTCTATGGACAGAAGAGGATTCGATTCGACAATGGAGAGAAGATGACGGTGACTGTAGTGAGTCGACATGCTCGACAGAGAGAAGGAACGAGATTCGAGAAGAGAGGGATCGATAGCGAGGGAAACGTGAGTCGTTCATTGCGACAGAATTTGTGGACGCTGTGACTGACTTCCTTGCCCTCGGCAGGTCGCTCAATTCGTTGAAAGTGAGACTACCGTCGAAACGGAGTCAAAGACTGTCTCTTTTGTTCAAGTTCGAGGAAGTGTACCTTGTGAGTCGAGCTCTGCAGTCTCCTCTTCAATTGTCGCTCACAACCTCCGAGGACAGTATACTGGAAGGAAAAGCCTTCGACGCACACGATCAAGCTCGACATCACCTTGCCTCCCTCCAAATCTATCGATCCTTTCCTCGTTCACTTCCGAACTTTGGTCGCACGTTTCGGCGATGTCCATGCTCTCTCGCTTCTACACAGTCACGATACTCCTCAGTATCACCCGGAGGATGATCTCAGCGACGCTTACGCCGAGCTAGCTCATCTCGCCCGAGCGGAGGATCAAGACTTGCGGAAGCATCTCACCTATCAACAACATTCAATCAACCGAGATGGAGCCTTCGTTCAGGTTCCCTCAGGAATCGTCAAAGCAGTCTCTCCGTTGATCGACAAAGTTGGAACAACAACCGCCAACGTTGACAAGAAGACAGGCAAGCTCGAGCTTGAAAAAGAGCAGAATGGAATCTTCCGTATCAATTGTCGAGATTGTTGCGACAGGACGACTCTCGGTCAATGGAGTGTAGCTACTGAGGCGATAAATCGAGAGATGGACAAGATGGACATGACGGAGGAAGCGAAGGAGTCAGTCACGAAAGCGATAGGAGAGTTATGGGCGGACAACGGAAACGCTCTAGCACAGATCTACACTGGAGGAAACGCTTTGTGGACACGATTCATTCGCACTGGAGTATACTCCAAGGTTGAGGAAGGTATCGAGAATGCCTTTGCCGCCGAGACTCGAATGATCAGCCATCGATTGCACGACAAAGAGAAGAACAGAGCAATGGAGATCCTAACTGTGAGTATTCCCTCTCGTCCAGCAATGATCTGATACTGATGCAAGCCTTGAACCCTCGTTAGGGAGAACGGAAAGATCAAGAACCGACACCCAAGCTCATCCTCATTTCGCATCCCGACCATCCCCTTCTTCCCAAACCTCTTCCTCCTCCCTCTTCCTTCTCTCATTCCGATTCCGAAGATGGCTCTCCTCCGCTCGATCTCATGGATACAGTTTCGTACATCGATCATTCTGGCAGAGTTCGCGCAACGAAATCTTCTCACTTTGCGAAGGGGAAATCTACTTTCATTCAAGTCGCAGACGACGATTAGAGCTTCAGGTAGTAGACTAGTATAGTAGTTGCAACATATCCTATTTGTTCAAACCAACAAGCCTTACAAACTAAACAACGAAACAACAGAAACCTCGTTTTCCCTAATCAAGTCGTCAAAACCTCATTGAGACGTATCCATTCCGATTCTCTGTTCCTCTTGCCCTTATCTCCTAACTCCCTGCTCCAAGCTTGTCCCGACATTCTCAAGATGTCAAGCCTCTTCCATAATTCCCTCTCTGACCATTGTTGCTGATTCGTCAAAAACTGCCACTCCCGTGTTCGTACGACGTCGTCGCCGTTCAGATGATCAGGTATCCTCAACAGCTTGTTGTCCTCGTCGTATGAGAACAAATCCCTCTTGATGTTCTCTGCCAGAGTTCCAGCTTTCACATCGTCTCGTTCTTTTCGATACGCTTTGAGCCTGGTGAGATTCTTGAGAAGTCGTCGAGTTCGCGTTGAGTTACAATTCGAGTGGAAGAATAGGCAGAAGATGATCGATTCGAATCGGGGATACTTGCGGGCGAGCGAGGGAATGAGCTCGAGGTCCGGATTCGAGAGGTCGAACTGTGAGAGAGCAGTGGGTAGAGAGTCAGGTGAGAATCATGAGATGACCCGTAGAGAGAGGCAGAACTCACACTGTCGTCTTCCTCTTCTCGTCTCACAGTCTCTTCTCTCTCCCTCCTCTTTACCTCCTCCCGCTCTTCCGACGCCAATCGCGCCTCTTCCTCCATACGTGCTTCTTCCTCTAGTCGTGCCTTTGGTTTCTTAGGAATGAATAACGAATCCTTCTTCTTGACGGGTTTCTTCGCCGACCTCTCGTTCTCCTCTTCCTCTCGATCAACTTGCATCTCCGACACCTTCCTCTTTCTTCGTTCCTTCTTCTCACGTTTGACTCTCCTCCATTCTCGAACTTCCTCTTCTTCCTCACTCGTCCAGAGTTCAATCTCCTCCAGTTTAGGCGCTACCCTAGCCGGATATCTCCTCTGTTTCTGCTCTTTCAATCGTCGCAAGAACTGAGGATACATCTCTCGATAGTCAACTCGAGTTCGTCGATACTGTGTCATCCATCTCGCACAATCAGATTCGTCGGAGGAAATTGTTCGAGAGGGAAAATAGTCGACGTACTCTAGGGTAGAACCTATTCTCCATTTCCGAGTACATGTCACTCCTCTTCATCATATTGCTCTCCATCTCATCCTCGTGGTCTCCCCCGCCAATCTCGCATGCCCTCGCCAATTTCTTCCAATAATTCTCCTCCTCATTTTTGACATCGTAAACCCTACCCCTTTCGATAATCTTCCCTTCATCATTCTGTGAGTATTGTACAGCGACTGGTGCTTTGGGTGCAGCGGGTTGATGAGCGGCTTGCAAATGATTTGATCGATAACAGGGACATTCGTCTTGACGATAGATTGATTCGATGATCCATGAGACTCGAACGAGATCTTTACCTGTACATCAGCGACGAGCTCAAAGTCAGTACGACTCGACAATTGTCGAACCCAATTGACCGTGAAACAGTCTAAAGAGAAAAAGTGTCAAACTCACCCAAGATCCTTCCTTCCCTATACAACTCTGCATAAACCTCATTACCCCACAGTCCATCAGGCAACACCACGATTCTCGCATCCCTCATATCATCCGCATCGACCACTATCCCTCCATTCCTTTCGACCAACTCCCTCACTTCTTCCCTCCCATACTTGTCTCCCAAAATCTTCCTCTTCTCAAACGAATCGTATTGCGAGGTGTAAGAGATCGAGGAACCATCCATTGAATGTAACCAGATCTTATCGGGTACGAACTTCCCGCGTCGAGAAGACCAACGAGTGAAAGATTGTTCTCGATCTGGGTTGTTGGCTCGATCGGGATTATCAGAGGGCTCCCAGTGATTGAATTGATTCGCTGATGCTTGTCGTTGAGTCGCTTGAGAGGTCTTTGGGTTGAGAGGGGGTGTTGCAGAGGGAGATCGACGGCGATGACGGAATTTCTTGCGTGGGAAGGAATCGTCGGGAGCGGGGGAATGAGAATGTGTCGTAGGTGGAGCGGGGCGAGAACGAGATTTCGAACGACGTTTCGAGGAGGATTTGCGACGCTTTTTAGAGGGAGCATAGGATTCGTCCTCTTCTTGGTCGCCTCCTCCTCCGTGTTGATCTGAGACTTGCATATCATGATCCCCGAGCGGATCCCGTTGATTGTCGGAATGATGAGAGGGAGCTGATGAGGGCGTGAGAGATCGTCCACCTTGTGGGGAAGGGTTCGGATCCTCTGCTCTTCTTTCCTCCTCCTGCGGTCGCATCCCGTGATCTGAGTCCTGCGTGACAGGTGGCTGATCCTCATCGTCGGCATCCTGATCCTCCTCCGAATCGACCATCTCATTCGATTTCCACTTTGGATTCTGCTTGACCGTCTTCTTCGGCCGTCCCTTCTTGGGTCTCGACGAAGTACTCGCCACTGGCCCTCTAGTTCCATTCGCTCCGTTCGCTCCACTCGCTGACTGATCCTCCAGTTCCTCTTCGTCCTCAACAACAACCTGTTTCCCCTTCCCCTTGTTCTTCGCTCTCGCCTTCTTGCTCGTCTGAGTCGGAGGCCGACCGATCGGTTCGTTGTAGTCCGTTTCGTGTCCAGCTAATTCTTCTTCTTCATCTGCCCTAAACAATTACTCCTCTGGCGTCCTCTTCGCTTTCCCTTTCCCTTTCCCTTTTCCTTTCCCCTTCGTACCAGACTTCGTAACGTTCGGGGTTCGTTTCGTTGGAATGACGATCTCGAAGGAAGACGGTTTCCGCGACGAGTTTGCAGTCTTCTTTTGTTGTTTGGTACGAGTTACTGGGACGTCCTCCTCCTCCTCTTCTTGTTCTTGTTCGACGGGTAACTCCTCCTCCTCCTGCGCGACTGGGGTTCGCTCCTTCTGAGGAGTTCGTTCTGGAGTAGGAGCTTCGATTCCTGGTATGAATCGAGTCGAAGAACGTTGAACGGGTGTAGTTTCCTTCTCCTTGATCGTAGAGTCTCCCTCTCCTTCTCCACTTTCTCCCTCTCCCTCAGTAGCTTTCTCACCGTCATCGTTCTCAGGAGGGGTTGGTTGCTTCTGTGATTGTTTCTTTGGAGTGAGTAAAGTTGAAATGACTTCAGCCTCCGAGTCTTCGGAATCTTCTCCTGATTCTTCGTCGGTTGATCCTGATACCGCCTTTTTCGACTCTTGTGTGAGTCCTGCTTGGCTCGAACTCATCGGGAGTGAATTGAGAGAGAGGGAGGAATGAGGGGGAATGAGGTTGTTTTGTTTGTTGATTGATGAGGAAAGGGGGGAGGGTAGATTGGAATATCGAGCAGTAACGCCCTAGAGGTGAATTAAGAGGTTCTTGTGAATCGAATGAGCTGGTACTGGACTTGTCTAGATGCGAGTGAAGCGTTAAAGATCAAGCGAACTCTGCGACTTTCCCTCTCTTCCTTCAACTCACTCCGCTTCAAAGTAACCATGTCTAACTCTCCTGAACCTGTAGATGAACGGATAAAGATCAGAGTATCAAATCAGAAAGCCTATTTGTGGGATCTCAATGGTTAGCTTCTCTATCTCTTTCTCTTCTCTCTCCCTTCACTTCTCACTGACCCTCCTCTATCGAATGTAGACATTCAGAAACTGAGGGTACAACATCATATCTGCGGATCACTACAAGGAACTCTCCCTCAAGTGACTCAACAAAATGTCTTCTTAGGTTTACCTCTCGTTTTGTTACCTGAAGAAGTCGTACTATTGGTCAAGAACCGTGCGTGCACTTCTTTCCAGACTATCCATCGCATCTGAGCTGATAGTCCGAAGGAATCGGAACAGAAATCGCTGTATTAATCGATGAACCCTCTGCACACCTCTCTCCAACCCTCTCCCAATCCTCCTCTTACTCCAAATCTCGTTCCTCAGCAATCGAATCACAACAGAAAACAACCTACGAGTACGAGACTCGGAAAGCGGCCGAAATGAAATCACTCCACGCAGACAAGATTGAAAAGAAACGAAGATTGAAACAAGAGAAAGCCTTGAAACAACAACGTCAAGATGGGTTCGAAGTGTTTGTTCCGGATATTCCACAAGGGAAGGAGAATACTGGTCCACCTTCAAATTTGGAGGAGGGAGAACAACGGGAACCGACGAAAGAAGAATTGGCAAAGATTCCTTATACGATTTTGATCGACCCTACTTCGTCCCCTTACCCTTGGTACGATCCTACTTTACCCGAAGCGACTTGTAAGACGCTCGAAGAGGCGAGGGAGAAAAAGGTTTGGAGTTATCCGAGAGAAGGGAATAGGTTGGAGGAGAGCAAGTGTAAGGTTTTCGAGGATCTTTGGAGGAAAGGATTCTACATGGGAGGTGGATTGAGGTTTGGTGGTGATTTCCTCGTATATCCAGGTACGCTCTCGCTTCTCGCTAGCTTGTCTCTCGTATCGGTAGATTGACTAGGTGAAAGCGACAAAACGCACAGGCGATCCGTTGAGGTATCATTCACATTTCACCTTGACCATCTTGTCGACTCCTACAACATCAATCATGCCTCTCGATCTAGTAGCCTACGGAAGGTTGGCAACCGCGGTCAAGAAGAGTCATTTGTTAGCGAGTTGGAACGACGAAAAGGGCGAAGCAGAGTATTTGAGTTTGGAATGGGCCGCATTCGGCTGAAAGCAACGCGTAAATCCAGCTCTCACTTACTCGCAGAAGCCCACGAAACAGAGAGCGAGAGAGAGAAAGAGAGAGACTGCTATTGACAATTTGAGTCGACGAAATTGTTTCTGTTTTCTTACTCGTCAAGTCGTTCAAACAAGTAAACATAACCTTTCTTCATCCATTCCTCTGCACCTTGTTCCCCTCCATCAGCCCTCACGACTTTCTCATCGTTGAACAAGACCCAACTACCTTTTCCTTCCCCAGTTGGATCTGCTTGACCCGTCAAAACGTGCGAAACGTAATGACCTGAATGAACTGAGGGTCCTTTGTGGGAAATGAAGGTTTTGAGTCGATACTTTGCGGGGAGAGTCGAGGAACCACGAGTAGTGGTGGGAGAGGGAGAGGAGGCTGAGGGAGCGACGATCGTGCCATCGTCGTCGGGATGTGAGAAGAGCCATTCGACAGCTCGATTCGGGTCACCGCCCTAGACATTCGCACACAAGCATCAGTGGGCGGTCGAAGAGATTGAGAGAAGGGAACGGAAGGAAGAACGTACAGTTCCGAGTAAAGCTTTCTTCCCTTGTTGAGGTGTGAAACCCATGTCGACAATCATCGAGATCTGTTCGGGACTAGGTTCGTTACCTCCACTCGGAGCGGCACCAGATGGTTCAGGTGGTGGTAGAGGATCATCCAAATCTGCAAAACAGTTCAATCACAATAAGCGAAGTTGTCTTTCCAACGATTACGCGAGTCGAGAGCTTGCCAGTATCATCCATATGGGCAAACAACCAATCCATCGCCGACTCGGCACCAGTGTTGCCAGTCTTGAGTAAAGCTCTCTTCGCTCGAATCTCAGGGAAACCCATCCCAGTCAGAGCATCAATCGAAGCTTGATCGAAAATGTGCTCTTTCGGACCTGTTCCTAGGCTCTTCTATTCAGTAGGTAGATCTCGACTGAATAGAGGGATCAAGCGAACCTGATTCTTCGTCCTTTGATTCAGGTAACTCTTTCTCTCCCGCTTGTAACCCTCCACCGAGATGAGCAGACAAGTCGACAGATTTCGGATCGAGGAGGATTGGTACATCGACCTTGCGGGGAACCCAGTTTTCAAGTTGGAATCGGTTCGCGTTGACGATGAGAACTTTTGGGAACGTCGAGAATTTAGTTGATCTGCGAGACTCAAACGCACCGATTAGCTGCATCATTTTGAGATAGCTATAACGAGAGATCGAGACTCACTTGAGTGCAGTAACCTTTTTCTCACAAGCAGGACAGTGGTATTCGATCTCGACGGGTCTCGTCAAATCTTCGAAACATTCCCTCAACTCGACGTCCTCAAACTCTTCCTTCTTAGCCTCTCCTTCAACTTCCATTCCATCCTCCTTCTTCTTCGGTCTCACGGGAACGGGCAAACTCAAACCCTCCTGTTCTTGTTTCCTATACCTAACTCCCTTGCACTCGGTACATTCCAGTCTCTCCTCCATTTCAAACCCGAAAGTATCCGCACTAACCTCCAACTCTCCATTCCCTTCTCTCTTACTACTCCTCTTGATGAACTCCAACAAATGCGTCAAGAATTCTCCAGCGTCTTGTTGTTTCATAGTCGAGAATTCGGCGTGATCTTTACCGACTAGAGCTTTGAAC
>Ga0308170_10004290_pt1 | contig 11275 bp, 9 predicted proteins | sample PhyBR2_2_FD_202136 | JGI IMG/M metagenome (GOLD analysis project Ga0308170, IMG submission 202136) | Phyllosphere microbial communities from UC Gill Tract Community Farm, Albany, California, United States - DLSLSB.R2 | ecosystem: Host-associated > Plants > Phyllosphere > Unclassified | place... | reverse complement strand
CGAACGATATCGACTTCATCCTCGACATCCCGGTGCAACTGACGGTCGAACTGGGCCGCACCAAGATCGCCATCAAGAACCTGCTGCAACTGGCGCAGGGTTCGGTGGTCGAGCTCGACGGCCTGGCCGGTGAACCGATGGACGTGCTGGTGAACGGCTGCCTGATCGCCCAGGGCGAGGTGGTGGTCGTGAACGACAAGTTCGGTATCCGGCTTACCGACATCATCACGCCATCAGAGCGCATTCGCAAACTCAATAAATGACCCCACGCCGCGCCGCCGCCAGCTATTTTTCCACCATTGCGGCTCTGCTGTTGGCGGCGCCGCTCGCGCTGGCGCAGCAAGCGGTGCCAGCCACCGATACCACCACCGGCCGGCCAGCCGCCCCCGCCGTGTCGGCGCCAGCCACCGTACCTAGCGCGGCCGCGCCGCCGGTTGCGGCGCTGCCGGGCGATGTTGCCTTGCCTGCAGAGCCTGCCGTGCCTGTCGAGCCTGCAGTCCCTGCCAGCACGACCGTGACGACGGCGCCGTCCACCACGACCACCGCCCCTGCCATCACGCCGATGCGCGCGCCGCCGCAAGTCGCGCTGCCGGCGTCGAACGGCCCCGGCGCGGCCGGCCTGCTGCAAACCATTTTTGCGCTGCTGCTCGTGCTGGGCCTGTTGATCGGCCTGGCCTGGCTGCTCAAGCGCTATGGCCCCAGGCCGGGCGGCGGCCTGGCCAACCTGCGCGTGGTCGGCGCACTGAACCTGGGCGGGCGCGAACGCATCATGGTGGTGGAGGTGGGCGACCAGTGGATCGTTGTCGGCGCCGCACCGGGCCGCGTGAATGCGCTGCACACAATGCCGCGCCAGGACGTCGACCTGGGCACGGGCACGGGCGCCGCACAAGGCAGCATCCCGGCCACACGCTTTGCCGACTGGCTCAAGAACACGATGGACAAACGCAATGCGTCATAAACACCTGTGGCTGGCCGCTGGCCTGGCCCTGCTGCCGCTGCTTGCGGCGGCCCAGCCCGGTATTCCGGCGTTCCAGAGCAGCCCGGCGGCCAACGGCGGCACCGCGTATTCGCTGCCGGTGCAGACGCTGCTACTGCTCACCTCGCTCACCTTCTTGCCCGCTGCCCTGCTGATGATGACGAGTTTCACGCGCATCATCATCGTGCTCTCGCTGCTGCGCCAGGCACTGGGCACCCAGACCGCGCCGCCGAATCAGGTGATGGTCGGGCTGGCGTTGTTCCTGACGTTTTTCGTGATGGGGCCGACCTTCGACCGCATCTATAGCGAAGCCTATCTGCCGCTGCAGAACAACCAGATCCAGATGACCGAGGCGATGAACCGGGGCGCCGTGCCGCTCAAGGAATTCATGATCAAGCAGACGCGCGAATCCGACCTGGCGCTGTTCGTCAAGATTTCGCGCTCCCCGGCATTGCAGGGCCCCGAAGACATTCCGCTGCGTGTCTTGATTCCGGCGTTTGTCACGAGTGAACTCAAGACGGCATTCCAGATCGGCTTTGCGATCTTCATCCCGTTCTTGATCATCGACATGGTGGTGGCGTCGGTCCTGATGGCGATGGGCATGATGATGATGTCGCCGGCCGTCATCGCGCTGCCGTTCAAGCTGATGCTGTTCGTGCTGGTCGACGGCTGGCAACTTCTGCTGGGCTCGCTGTCCCAGAGTTTCTACTAGAGGGCCCGCGCGATGACTCCCGAGAGCGTGATGACGATGGGCCGCACGGCCATGGAAGTGACCCTGATGGTGTCCGCCCCATTGTTGCTGGTGGCGCTGATCGTCGGCCTGGTGATCAGTATTTTCCAGGCTGCGACCCAGATCAACGAGGCCACCCTGTCGTTCATCCCGAAACTGGTCGGCGTGTTCGTCACGCTGGTGGTGGCCGGGCCGTGGATGCTGTCGGTGATGCTGGACTACATGCGCCAGGTGTTTACGGGTATTCCCGGCCTGATCGGCTAAGGCCCGCGTGCGCACGCCCGGACGCGCCCGATGCTGACGCTGACCTCGGCGGAAATGAATGCCTGGATTGCCGGCCTGCTGTGGCCGCTGTCGCGCATTCTCGGCCTGATCGCCGCGGCACCACTGTTCGGCAATGCCGGCGTGCCGGTGCGCGCCAAGGTTTCGCTCGGCATCCTGCTGGCAATCGTCATTGCGCCTCTCGTTCCAGCTGTACCGGCGGCCGACCCGACCTCGTGGGCGGGCCTGCTGATCCTGACCAAGGAAATGATCATCGGGCTGGCGATGGGCTTTGCCATGCGCATCGTGTTCGCCGCCATCGAGTACGCCGGCGAAGTCTCGAGTCAGACGATGGGCCTGGGTTTCGCGATGTTCTTCGACCCCAGCACACGCGGACGCTCATCGGCCATCAGCCAGTTCATGGCGCTGGTCGCGACAATGGCGTTTCTGGCCGTGAACGGCCACCTGATCCTGCTCGAGGCACTGGCTGAAAGCTTCATCACGATGCCCATTACCGACACGCCGTTTTCATCGAATACCGCACTCGAACTGGTGCGCTGGGGTGGGCGTATCTTCTCGGCCGGGCTGCAGATCGCCATGCCGATCATCGCCGCGCTGCTCATCACGCAGGTTGCCCTTGGCATCCTGACGCGCGCCGCACCGCAGCTGAACATCTTCGGCATCGGTTTTCCCATCACGCTGGGCGTGGGTTTTTTGACGCTGAGCCTGGTGCTGCCGTACCTCGGCGCGCCGATCGTCAACCTGTTCAACCAGGGTATCGAAGTGAGCAGATCATTGCCACGCGCCAGCAATCCGCAGCCAGGGACGACGGGGGCGCAGCCGGTGGCCACACCGGTGGTGCCGGCGCCGGGATAACGGCGGCTGCCGCGCTGCGCTACAATGAGAATCATTCTCATCATTGACCATGCGCATGACCACGCCTGCTGCCGTTCCTATCTCCTTCCCACGCCGCCGCATCCTCGGCGCCGCTGCAGCACTGACCGCCCTGGGCGCGCCGTTGGCGCGCGCTGCGGCTGCGTGGCAACCCGCCACGCTGCACCAGGGCCGGCAACTTGACATCACCTCGCCCATGACGGGCCAGACCTACCGCATCTTCGTCAGCATCCCGACCACCCCGCCGCCACCTGCCGGCTACCCGGTCATCTACGCACTGGATGGCAACGCGACCTTCCCAACGCTGGCGGTGATGGCGCGCACGATCCTGCCGCGGGGCACTGCGCTGCCCGTCATCGTCGGCGTCGGCTATCCGGGCGAGTTCGATTACGGGATGGGGCGCGGTCGCGACTACACCCCGCCTTCGGGCGCGGATGGTCCTGCAAAGGAGGGTGGCGCCGACCTGTTCCTCGACTTTATCGAACGTGAACTGAAACCGCTGATCGCCACGCTGGCGCCGCTCGATCCGGCGCGCCAGGCGCTGTACGGCCATTCGTACGGCGGCCTGTGTACATTGCACGCGCTGTTTACGCGCCCGGCAATGTTCCAGACTTACCTGGCGGCCAGCCCATCGATCTGGTACCGCGAACGTGTGGTACTGGATGGCATGGACGGCTTCAAGCGGCGCGTTGCCGCCCTGCCGTCGAAGCCGTCGCTGATGCTGGCCGTGGGCGAGCTGGAACAACCGTCCACCGCGAACGGCCCGCTGCAGGGCCGTGACGCCATTGCCGCCGCACGCCGCATGGTGGATAACGCGCGCGAACTGGGTGAGCGACTGCAAAAGAGCACTACCCTGGCGCGCGTGCAATTCAACCTGCTGGCGCACGAGGACCACGGGTCGGCAACTTTCCCGGCCATGGCACGTGGCCTTGAATTTTTCCTCACCTGACGTAAAGCATAAGGCGCAGTCAGCATTATCTGTTGATGACGCTGATAGCAATACTAAGCAATTGTTCTGGCGAAATAATCCGCTCACCATCCAGCGCCCAGCGCCAGCCCAGATAATTGGACAGGTAGCGCGACGCCACACCACGAAAGCCCTGTAGCCATATCTTGAAACGCTGGTGGTAGGCATTCACGTTCTGGACGTGGATGGCAAGATTGCCCAGGCGCCTCACACGCACACCGGCGCGCAAATTGACCGTCTCATGCGCGATCCTGTGCTTGCGTGCGAAGGCGCGGTAAGCAGCATGGCTGTCACTGACCAGCAATGCCTGCCGATCAAGCCTGGGCAGCAAGTCACGGGCGAGTTGGGCAGCGGTGAGCGCCCCGCGGCCAGTGACAGCATCGATCGTGCGCCCCTCGCGGTCGCGCGCGACCAGAATGCAGTCCAGCTCGTTGGAAATGCGCGGTTTGGCAGCATGGCCGCCGCGGCGGCGCGGTGGCCGATCGAGCGTGCGCGAGCCTTTTTGTGACTCGAGCAGAAATGTTTCGTCGGCCTCGACGATACCGTTGAGTGGTGCGGGCCGGTCGAGCTTGACCCAATGCAGGAAGCGGTGGCGCCAGCGAAAGGCCGTGTTGCGGTGGACGCCGACCCGATCTGCTGCCTTGCGCACGGGAAGTGAATCGAGCAGCACCTGCGAATACGTGAGCCATTTGGCCTTGAGCCTGAGTCGTGCCAGTGGCGTGCCGGTCAGGTCGTTGAAGGTGCGGCCGCAGGCACAGCAGCGGTAGCGCTGCAAGTCGTTGGCGAACCCGTGCCGGTAGCAGCGTTCGTTGTTGCATCTGGGACAGCAGCGGCGTGGCGCTCTGACCTCAGTAATGAGCGCGACCACCTGACCGAGCCCAGCTGCAGGATGCAGGGCATCGAGCACTTGCCGACGCTGCGGCCCGTTCAGCGACGGCAGTTTTGCGAACCAGCCTTTGAAACGCGGCGCTTTCATGATCGACTCCTGACGCTGGGGACAGGGGTTGGACCGTTGGAGTGCTCGTCAGTTCAAAGCTGGTCTCTATTTAACGTTGACTGCGCCAAGCATAAAAAAATACCAATTAAATGTGCAGTAGTGCGACTTAGCCAACCAACAATATTGCCAAGACCCTGCTAGCCTGACGATCCCGGTGCCTCGCTGCGCCAGCCGCTGACCCACTCATGGGCACGAACGACAATGACCCTTTCCAGACCTCTCAAAATTACCGGCTGGATCTTGCTGGCCATCACCGTGGCAGTGATCCTGTTCCTCATGCTGTTCGACTGGAACATGCTGCGTCCTTACATCAACCGCAAGGTGTCGGAGACAACCGGGCGTGAATTCGCTATCCGCGGCGACCTGGATGTCAAGTTCCAGCGCGATCGCAACGGCGAAACGGGCTGGCGGCGCTTCGTGCCGCAGCCGCATATCACGGCCGACAATGTCTACATGAGCAACCCTGCCTGGAGCACGGTCGGCACGCAGATGGCCGCCGCTCAGCGCATCGAAGCCGGCGTGCGCATCCTGCCACTGCTGACCAAGGATGTCGTGATCACCGACCTGCGCCTGGCCAATCCGGACATCGCCGTCCAGCGCCGCGCCGACGGCAGCAATTCCTGGACCTTCAAGGACAATGGCCCCTCCGAATGGAAGGTCGATTTGCAGCGCCTGGCCTTCGACCGCGCCAAGGTGCGTTACGTCGACGAGCCGGTGGGCCTGGACCTGCGGGCCACCGCCGATTCGATCAAGGGCGGCGAAACCGCATCAACGGCGGTGGGCGTGCCACCGTACGGGCTGGCATTCACCCTTGCCGGCACCTACAACAAGGCAAAGATCACGGGTGGCGGCAAGGCCGGTGCGGTGCTGTCGCTCACCGGCGACGACACCAGCTTCCCGATCGAAGCGCAAGCCACCGCCGGCGACAACAAGCTTGGCCTGCGCGGCATCATCCGCGATCCGCGCTCGCTGTCGGGCTTCGCCCTGAAAATGCAACTGGCCGGCGCCAGCATGGCCGACCTGTACGAGTTGACCGGCGTGCTGCTGCCGGAAACGCCGCCGTATGCCACCAAAGGCACGTTGCTGGGCAAGAAGGACGGCGACTTCTGGACTTACACCTATAAAGACTTCACCGGCAAGGTCGGCGCCAGCGATATCGCCGGCACGCTGGCTTATGCCCAGCGCAAGCCGCGGCCACTGCTGACCGGCGCGCTGACATCGCAGCAATTACGGCTGGCCGACCTGGGCCCGACCGTCGGCGCCGACACCGGCGAAGGCACCAAGGCCGCCGGCAAGGTCAAGGCGCCGGCGCCGGGCAAGGCCCTGCCGGTCGACCAGTTCAACACGGCCAAATGGGGCGCGCTCGATGCCGAGGTCAAGTTCACCGGCAAGCAGATCCTGCGTACCGCCAACATTCCGCTGCGCGACATCGACACCACGATCCGCATGAAAGACAAGGTCCTGACGCTGACCCCGCTGAGCTTTGCGCTGGCGGGCGGACGCATCACGTCGAATATCCGGCTGGACGGTCGCGAAAAGACGCTGGACGCCTCGGCACGGCTGGCGGCGCGCGGCGTAAAGATCCGCGAGCTGTTCCCCAAGCTGCAATCGATGCAGGCAACCTTCGGTGAAATCAATGGCGATGGCGCGCTGGTCGGCAAGGGCAACACCGTGGCGGCCATGCTGGGCACGTCGCAAGGTGAAATCAATGCCGTGGTCACCGAAGGCACGGTCAGCCAGTTCGTCCTCGAGCTGGCTGGACTGAACGTGGCCAATGCGGTCTACGTCAAGATTTTCGGTGACAAGCAGACCATGCTCAACTGTGTGGCGGCGACGACCACGGTGCGCAATGGCCGTGCGAACATCGATCGCTTCGTGCTCGACAGTGAAGATGCGGTCGTGAACGCAACCGGCTACGTGGACCTGGCCACCGAGAAGCTCGACGTGGATGTGCGGCCGAAGACCAAGGGCGCGCGCATCCTGTCGCTGCGTACCCCGCTGTATGCACGCGGCACCTTTACCGATCCGAAAGTGGGCCCGCATGTCGGACCGCTGGCGCTCAAGGCTGGCGCGGCCGTGGCGCTGGCAGCGATCAATCCGCTGGCCGCCTTGCTGCCGTTGATCAACGTGGACAAGGCGCCGGATACGAACTGCGGCGCCGAGATCAGCGCCGCGAAACAACCACCGAAAGTGAACGGGAAAGTCGCGCCGAAGATCAAAGGTAGTTAAACAGCGACAACCCGGACATCGTCTTGAACGACATCTGCGCTGCCTGCAGCGTCAGTTGCTGCTGCGAGAAATCGGAGATCGCCTTGACCTCGTCCAGTCCCACCAGATCGTCGAGCGTGGCGGCATACTGGATGTCCAGGTCGTCGCCGGTGCTGTCGAGGTAATCGAGCTCTTTCATGTGCGCACCGACCGACGACTGCACCGTCAGCACGTTGTCGTGCGCATTCTTCAGATTGTCGATGGCCGTGTTCAGGCCATTGGTCAGCGCGGCCTTGCCGGCCGAGCCTTCGCCCGGCAGGCGCAGCGTGGCGATCAGGTCGGTCACGGTCGTAAACACCGACTGCTTCTGGCTCGGTTCGACGCTGAACGTGTCGCCATTGGCCGGCGCGCCCTTGATGTCGAAGGCCATCCCGCCAAACGTGATCTGCTTGCCGGCTTCATAGGCATTGCCGCTGCTGACCACGGCTTTCGGATTGCTGCTCGTGTTGTAGACCGAATACGTGGTCACGGGCGGCGTGTCGGTGCTGACGGCAAACTCGATCCCGTACTTGGTGCTGTTGAACGCCTGGCGGTCCACGACCGAGCCGGACGAGATCAGCGCCGCGCCCGTGTTGCTGCTCCCGGCCTGGGTCTGGAACGTGCCGTTACCGGTCGGGATTGCCTCAAAAATGGCGCTGCCCGATGCCGACAGCGGCAATTTACGCGAATCGCTCACCTGCAACTGGCGCACGCCCTGGTCGCCCTGGTAGGTCGCGCCGGTCGGCGTGCTGGTGAACGGCTGGGTCGTGGTCATGTAACCCGAGAACAGAAAGCCGCCCGATCCGTCGGCGGTATTCGCGATCCCCAGCAGGTCGGCCAGGCGGCCTTCGAGCTCGGTGGCCAACTTTTCGCGGTCGCTCTGCACCATCGAGGCATTACCGCCCGTGACGGCCAGCGTCTGGATGTCCTGCAGCAAGTCGCCCGTGTTCTGCAGCGTCGATTCCACCTGCGCCAGCGACGATTTCGCGCTGTTGCGGTTGGTGGCGAACTGGGCATTGATGTCCTGCGACTGGCTCACTTCAAGCGCGCGCGACGAGGCGACCGGATCGTCGGCGGCGGTCAGCAGGCGGCGGTCGGTCGACAGCTGCATCTGCGTGCGCGCAAGCGCGCCTTGCAGTGTATTGATCTGGCTGGTCGAGTTGGCATACAGGTTTGCAGTACTGATACGCATGATGTTCTTTCCCTACGTTAGCGGCTGATCGACAGCAGCGTGTCGAAGATGGTGCCGGCGATCTGCATGACCTTGCTCGACGCCTGATAGGCCTGCTGATACTTGATGAGATTGGCGGCTTCTTCGTCGAGATTCACGCCCGACACATCGGCCTGGGCGCCCTCGGCCTGTGCCAGCAAGGCATTGCCGGCCTGCGCATTGATCTGCACTTCGCGCGTCTTGTTGCCCACCTGGCTGACCATCTGCGCATACGACGACGTCAGCGTGGCGGTGCCATTGTTGAAGATGTTCTTGGTCTGCAGCTCGCCCAGCGCAGCGATGTTGCGGGTGTCGCCCACGCCGCTGCTGTTGGCCGCGATCGTGAACTTGTCGCCGTTGCCCGGTTTGCCGGTCATCGTGACACTGACGCCGCCGAAGCTGTAGGTCGAGCCGTTGTCGAACTTGACGTTGGCGGCGTCCACCTGGCTTGACTCGCCCTTGCTGTTGACCACGGTGACCATGCCAGCCGGGAAGCCGGTCAGGTTGCCGCTGGTTTCATCGAAGGCGAGCGTGACCGGCAGCGTCGGCGGCGCGGTCAGGAAGTCCTTGGACACCTTGCCTTCGCTGATCTTGCCGGTGCCGGTATTGGTCAGCGGCATGCTGGTCAGAACCGGTGCTGCGGCGGCGATCTGCGAGACATCGTTGGCCAGCACCTTGAAGTTGGCCGCACCGTCGATGGTCGGGCGCACCAGGAACGTATCCTTGTTGCGTGCATTGTTCTTGAAGCTGAGCTCGACGCCGTCGACTTCAAACGTGGCCACGCCATTCGCGCCCGGCGTGACGGTCCCGACTTCCTTGTTGTCGGACTGGCGCACGACCTTGTAGTTGGTGCCGTTGAACGTGACTTCGTAGTCGCTGTCCTTGAGCTTGCTCGGATCGGTCACCTTGGCGCTCAGCTCGGCGGCCGGATTGGCATCGGTGCCTTTGGCGTTGTTGATGCTCGCGCCAACAAAAGCCGGCGCCACGTTGAAGAACGCCTGCCCCTTGTTGCCGTTCTGGTCCAGGCCCAGCTGGTGCTGTGCGTTGAACTCAAAGGCCATGCCAATGGCGATCTTGCCGAGCGCGCTCTGAGCCGTATCGAGCGTTTCGGTACGAAACTCGAGCAGGCCGCCCAGCTTGCCGCCGGAGAGCGCGCCATCGGGCAGCACCGCCACCTTCGTGCCGACCTGATAACCCACTTCCATGCGCGTCAGGTCGGTTGGCGACGCCATCGCCGCCAGCTGGAACGAGTCGTTGCCCACCACCAGCGGCTGGCCGTTGCCGATGGAAATCGTCAGGCTGCTGTTGTCGCCCTGCGTGACGGTGGCCTTGACGAACTTGTTCAGTTCGAGCACCACTTGGTCGCGCTGGTCAAGCAGGTCGTTCGGCGGGCGCGTCGCGGACGACGCGAAATTGGAAATCTGCTCGTTGAGCTTGGCGATCTGCGAACCGTAGGTGTTGATGGCGGTGACGCTCGCCTCGATTTCACCATTCACGCCGGTGCGGATTTCACCCAGGCGCGAATCGAGGTCTTGCAGGCGCGTGGCCAACGTTTCGGCACTCGACAGCATCGCCTGGCGCGACGGCACCGACGCGCGGTTGGCGGCCATGTCCTGCACGCCCTTGAAAAAGCCCTGCATCGCCGGCGACAGGCCCGACGTGGTGTCGGCCAGCAGGTTGTCGATCTGCTTGATCTGCGAATAGTACGATTCCAGGCCGCTGGTGCTGGCCTGGGCCGTGCGCACCTGCGTGTTCAGGAAATTGTCACTGTAGCGCTTGATCTGCGCGATCTCGGTCCCGGTGCCGAGGAAGCCGACACCGGTATCGAGCGCGGCCGAGGTGGCCTGCACCACGGTCTGGCGCGAGAAACCCGCCACGTTCGCATTGGCGATGTTGTGGCCGGTCGTGGCGAGGGCTGCCTGTGCTGCATACAACCCGGTCTTACCGATGGCGAGGAGGCTACCTGACATAATTTTTTTCTCTCTGTGACAGTACAGTCAACGGCATGTTTTCAGAAAACTTGACGGTTGGCTGACATAAGAATGGCGTCAACGGGCGCATGTGCGCGTGTGTACATTACGCCAGCGAGTTCTTGATCAGGCGGGTCAGTTTGGCCGCGTAGTTCGGATCGGTCGCATAGCCGGCGCGCTGCAGGCCCTGGGCAAAGGTGGCCGCGTCGCTGCTGCCGATGACTTTTTCGTAACGCGGATTCTTCGCGATCATGTTTGCATAATCGCGGAACGAATCGGCCGGGCTGTCGTAGGCGCGGAATTTCTCGACCCGCATCTGCGGCTTGCCATTCACGTATTCGGTGGTGACGGCGGTGGCGACCTTGCCTTGCCAGCCCGGACCGGCCTTGATGCCGAACAGGTTGTTGCTGTTGCTGCCATCGGCGTTCTTGATCATGCGTTTGCCCCAGCCGGTCTCGAGCGCGGCCTGGCCCAGCATGAACTTGGCCGGCACGCCGGTGGTCTGCTCGGCCGCATGGGCGTGCTCATGCAGTTTTTCCTGGAATGCGCGCACGTGCGGCGCCTGGATGCGGCCCGTCTCGGTGGTTGCCGGCAGCGGCGGCGCCTTGCTGGCGGCGGCGCCAGCACCGAGCGCGGCGCCATTGCCGTACATGGCGGCAGCGTTGTTCAGCGACGGCGTCAGGCGGCCAGCGCCGGCAGCAGCGTCACCACCCATGCCATCGGCGCCAATGGCCAGCGCCTGCTGCCCCATCTGGTTCGCGCTCAGCTGGCGCACCAGCACATCGGCCAGGCCGACACCGCGCTTGGCCAGGTTCTGGCTGGTCTGCTGGTCGAGCATCGTCGTGAAGGTCTTGGTCTGCTGGTTGTCCAGCATGCCTTCCTGCGGCGTGGCGTCACGCATGCTCTTCATCATCATGTTGATGAACATCGCCTCGAACTGGGTCGCCGCTTCTTTCATGGCGGCCGGCGTGCCGGCTTTCGCGCTGTTCTTCAGCCCGTTGAGGCTGTTGGTGTCGAGCGCGA
>Ga0308170_10004286_pt1 | contig 11283 bp, 10 predicted proteins | sample PhyBR2_2_FD_202136 | JGI IMG/M metagenome (GOLD analysis project Ga0308170, IMG submission 202136) | Phyllosphere microbial communities from UC Gill Tract Community Farm, Albany, California, United States - DLSLSB.R2 | ecosystem: Host-associated > Plants > Phyllosphere > Unclassified | place... | reverse complement strand
AGTCCCGCTGATATCTTTCCGGAGCCCCTCATCCTCGCCGCTCTAATCAAGTTCGCTCGACTAACAAAACTCGATCTCGGCACTCTCCCAACCTCGGATCCTTTTCAGCATTCGGACTTGAAGACGAAGCTCGAAGCGCAAGGAATGAAGGTGAGATACGACATCTGCCGAGAGGGATGATGGATGAATAGCTTGAGTGAACGAAGGAACAGGGATTCAAAGCTGGAGATTACGGAAGGGCCAGAAGGATATAGGGAGTTAAGGAACAGATTTGCCACGAATTGGTATCGGTCCTTGCCTTGTATTGTAACCATTTGTCGTTGGTTCAAGGCGTCTAGAGAGGGTGAAAAGGAAAGATTCGAGACGAAGACAGCGAACCTTTCTCTTATCCGAATGGGTCTCTCTCGGTTCGAATAAGTATGCTGAGCTGATAGTGGGCTGCTACGCTCCAATGTAAGGATGTGAACATTCGGCTGGAAATCATCGACTTTGCGAAATTCGACTACTCTGTCTTTCTCGATCTTCACTCTTCACTTCGTCACCTCGGATCCGCTTCAAACTTCGGCTCGAACTATTCAAAGATATAAGAATACCGTCAAGGTGAGTCTCGCTTGTCCTCGAAGACTCGGGAGGGAGTGAATTGAGGAGGGAGATGAGACGCTGAATGAGGGGATTGGAAGTCAGCAAGAAAAGGCACGAGGGGAGCTATAGGTTAGCCTGCAAAGGAACGGGAGTGTATGAGAGGCTATGTCAAGGTCCAGCTCGGTGGTAGAGGTGTTTGGGGAGAGGGGAGATTCTGCTCTCAAGTTCCTCAAAGTTGGGAAACGGTTCAGGTGTCACCAAGGGATGGCTGCTGTCTCACGAGGTGTAAGAGATGAACCTGTAGTGAGCAAGAAGCTGATCCTTCGCTCTCACGATCGCAGAATGTCGTTTTCTTCACTTCCTCAAGAACTCGTCGATCATCTCGCTATCTTCGTTGGTACCGATGAACGAGGACTAGACAATGGTGAGCTGCTAGACGCGACTGAGCTATATACAACGCCTGATCCCCAACATCGAGCAGTGATCGACGTCAAGAGCTTGTACAATTTCTGCTTAATCTCAAAACGTACCATCTCCTCGGGACAAGCTTGCCTCTACCGTCGACCGTTCATCAGCCTCACCAGTCTGATCGAAGGGAGATCTAGTGGCAACGAGAAGACAGAAATTCAATTCGCTGAGGACAGAATCGTCAAACTCCTAACTGCGCTCGAGGCGAGCGACAACCGACTTGGATGACTCGTTCGTGGAATGCTCGGCATAAGCTATTATCTTCTGATACTCGGAAAGGACGATCAGCATAGGAAGTGGTACATCGAGGTCTTGCGCGCTTGCCCAAACCTTCGGGAGGTCAATCTCAATTTTGGAACCACCACAGAATTGGAGGCGCTTCTTGAAGCTCTCCATCTCCTCGCTCCAGTTACCGACACTTTATCCTCACAGAATCCTTCTCATCCATCATTGTCTTTAAATCGACTCGACAGCGTTGTGTTCGACCACTGTTTCCGACTAGCTCGAACCGAAACCTCAATTGATCCACGCCGAGTGTTCGCTATTCTCGAGCGGGCTTCGATCCCTTCGCTCGATACAGTCACGTTTGCGAACGTCCGATGGCATCTCGATCTACCGACCAGCTCGACTCCTCTTTTCCCTTTACGATGCAAACATCTTCGTATAATGACCATCTCGTCGCCCCTCGCCGAATGTATCCCACTCTTCCCCCTCCCACCGTCCACACTCGAAACCTTCAGCTTCAGCAGTCTCATCTTCAAAACGATCGATCTCACTTCTCTGAGAACCCTTGTCGGCGCACACCTCAAGAAGCTCGTACTCAAGGTTATGGGGGATCCACGCTTCGCCGATCTCACGTTGTCAAACTACACAACTTTCACTCCTCGTTCAACGCTCATTCTCGATAATTTCGTTTCCTTCCCTCTGCTCACTTCTCTCACGCTCGACAATATCCACGGACCCTCACTTTGCTTCCTCGCAACACTCGCCAAGGCTTTACCTCTTCTTCGCGTGCTCGACCTTCATCGTTCTCGCTGGATCTCCAACTCGAACTCTCTTTCGACAATTCCCGATGAGATCTTCCCCGAAACCCCGATTCTCTCTGCCCTCGAGCAGTTCAAACATGTCGACGAAATGGATTTAGGCTTGTTGCCGACAACAACAGAAGAAAGATATCAAGGTCTCGTTAAGACGTTGGAATCGAGAGGAGTAAAGGTGCGCTTCGATTGTTGCGTCTAAGCTGAATGGGGTTAAGGTCATTCAAGAAGGAATGGATCGAGGTCGCGCTTGAGGGAAGTTTAGACTCGCTTGTCAAGGAAGAGAAATGGAAGAGTAGGATGTCAATGTAGTAGGAAGTCGCTTGTTACTTCGAGAAATGGAAATCTGTCTATTTCACCTTTTTGATGTCTCCAATCTCGTTCTCTCTTCGCTCTGGCGCCCAACAGCTTATCAATGACTCTCAGGTAGTAGAACATCAGTCGAGTGAGGTGGTCAGGCTTGAAGGAAACGAGCGAATAGCGGGAACTCGCGGGAGCTTCTCTCCAAGTTCGCGGTCGAATGCTTCTCTCTCCGCGCCAGACATTCGGCTGAGCAGTACGCCAACCCCAACGAACAGCTTTACGAGCTAGAAAGCGAGAAGATCGAAGCTTGTTAAACTTCGCCGACTTGCGAAATTTCCTCTCTCTTTCTCACCCGTCACTTCGTCACCCCGAATCCGCTTCAAACTTCAACTCGAGAGAGTTCAAGCTACGTGGATACTATCAAAGTAAGTCTCAACTCTTCTCGATTGGTAGTGAGGGAGAGAATGGAGGAGGGAGATGAAACGGATGAATGAGGGGATTGGAACTCAGCGACGACGGTACGAGGGTGAAGATGGGCTGGCTCATACAGCGTATAAAGTGCTTGGGAGGTTATGGAAAGGTCTAGCTCGATAACCAGAGGTGTTGGAAGGGGAAGAACGGTTGCTCTCAAAGCCAGAGAATGGAGAGGGCACGAGTGGGACAGAAGGAGCGGTTCTCTATGTGACTGCATAGCAGAGAAGTACAGTGTTAGCTGCGAGTAACTTGAAGCTGATCATCCGCGCTTGCCGTTCTACAGATGTCTTTCTCATCGCTTCCTCAAGAACTCGTCGAAAACATCGCATATTACGTCGATGCAAACCCACATTGGGATGCGAGTAAGCTCCAAGCAATAATGGAGAGATCCTGAGACGGTTGCTGACAAATCGACTTGCGCAGGGGACGACTTCATGAACATTCTCTCGCTATCTCTGGTCTCGAGACAAACGCTTTCTTCCTCCCGCCGAGTCCTATATCAAGAGCCTTTCGATCGCTGCGCTTACCAAGACGGAGACAACGCTGTGACATGGAGTCGAGCTCATAATCTTCTGGAATCTCTCGAGGCGAACAGTAATCAATTCGGTAAATTGGTTCGCGAGACGTGCGGAATAGACAGTTGGATCTACGATCTCAATAGAGCCGTGAAGAAGGAGATGGTCGGCTCAACATCGGAAGACACACTGTCGTGGTACCATCGAGTGCTTCAAGCGTGCACTCGACTTCAACAAGTCGATCTCAACTTGTCCACCGAGGATCAACTGTACACTGCTTTACGCTCACTCTCGATTCATCTTCCTGTCTCTCACGCCCTCGGTCCCTCCTCTTCACACGTCCCTCTGACGTCGAATCTTCGCAAAATCACTTTCGGAGGAACTCCTTTTAGATGGCACGACACTCCTCGAATCAGCTGCTCGCAGGTCTTCAGCGCTCTCGAAACCAGTTTGGTTCGCTCCCTCGACAGCGTCTCTATCGTCGGTGTCGATTGGGCTCTGGAGGAGGACACGACTGTTATCTGCTCGTTTCCGTTTCGCATCCGTCGACTCGAGCTCTCGTTTTGGTCTGATCGACGACTCATGCCTTGACTTCTCCCGTTCTCCGGATCGACAGACACTCTCCAGCACGTGGACCTGAATGGCAATCTCGCAATCGACGGTTCCGACTTTTCAGCACTATCGCAGACTCTCGGGACGAATCTTCGAACGCTTGCATTGCGCTTGAACTCCAAATGGGGACTCGATCACACCTTGTCCACTTACACTTCCTACCGTGACACTCCCCCGCTTCGCCCAGAATCCTTCGCCTCGTTCCCTCACCTTGACACTCTCACACTTTCCGCTACTCACGGTCCCTCTCTTCGGCTTCTCGAAATCCTGGCCAACACGTCTCCTCTTCTCGCCTACCTTCGACTCCCCTACAGTCGCTGGATCTCCGACCACAAACCCTTATCAAATGATCCTGCTGACATCTTTCCTGAAGACGAAATTATCGCCGTTCTCGCCAAATTTCCCTGTCTCGACCTCGTCGATCTCGGCGTCCTCCCAACTCTCGATTGTTTGAGATACCGAAATATGGAATGCACCTTATTGCAGAAAGGGATCTGGGCTGATCACGACATCTGCGAGAAGGAATGAAACAGAGCTGAATCTGGGATGCTGAATGGGGACGCAGCATTGGCAAGGGAGATTGTGAGCGACGAGAGGGATAGCAGAGCGTACAGGAGGAAGTGGATCGCAAGCGAAAGCCTGGTCACTGTTGACGAAGGGTTTGTTCTGCAGTCTTGTCGTTTTCTCTGTATTGAAATGTGTCTAGCCGCTCTGTTCTCCTAGATTCTGCTGAACGGCGCTCACGGGTACTATCACTAGCCGGAAGCTACTGGAGAGAGTAGTCAGCGTTCCTACATTTGGAAACGAACTCTGTCGAGCGAATGAAACGCGGCATTCTTTGACTTCCGAAGCTTCCTTGCTTTTCTCTCGCGATCGATTCGATGTTTGTCCCCTCAGGGGAGCGCTCTCTGCTCGGATGCAGGAGTAGGCAGACGAGATTGCGATATGTGAGCAATGAAAACCATTGACTCGCGAAATTTCGCGAACTCTCTCTTTCTCACCTTTCACTCGATCACCTCAGATTCGCTTCAAACTTCAGCTCGATCTACGACAAGATATTTAGATACTATCGAGGTGAGTACTAGCACCGCTGAGAGGCTAGAAAGGGACAGAAAGGAGGAGGGAGATGAAAGGGTTGAATGAAGGAGTCGCGAACAAAGCAAGAGGACATATCTAGATGGGCGCATACTGTGCAAGGAGTACACGAGAGTTGATGACAAGGTCCGTTTCGATGGCAGAGGTTGTTTGAAAGAGGGAAAGATTCTGTTCTCCTCCTCGAAGCTGGGAAAAGGCTTCAGTCACGCCAAGGGGACTAGTGAAGGCCGCCGGAATACAAGAAGTAGGAGTCGAACATTGAGCGAGCGTCAAGCTGATCTTTCGCTCTCCCCTTTGCAGAATGTCATTCTCCTCACTTCCTGAAGAACTCGTCGATCAGATCGCTTACTTCGTTGGAGAGATCGGTGACAAGGCATGTGGTAAGTAGCCGTCTCGCTCGGCGTGTAGCGACATACGAATACTCGGCTTCGCTTCACAGTGGTCGACCGCCAAAGTCTTCTCAGCTTCTGCCTAGTCTCGAAGGCTACCCTCCAATCGGCTCAACCAGTGCTCTATCGCCTACCATTCCTGGGACCCCAGTGGACAGCTAGAGACACGATGCAGACTCGGATCGATCGCCTTGTCGATTCTCGAAAGGGACGACGGGCGACTAGGGCGACTCGTTCGAGAGACATCCGGCATCGATCAGTTCTTGCTATTCCTTGGCGAGGGAAATTGGTATCGTCGTGTCCTCCGGACCTGCCCGCGGCTTCGACAGGTCGACCTCATCTTGCATTCGAAGGAGAAATTCAAACAACTCCTCGAAGATCTCTTCCCTCGCTATCCTGTATCTGCAGCTCTTGCCAGCTCATCTCCACATTCCCTTCCATCTGCGGGCCTCCGCAGTATCGACTTCCTTTCGCCTCACCCACAATCACAACCGAATCGCAACATCCTTTCTTCGGAAATCATCGAATGCCTTCGACAAACTCCTATTCGTGCCTCGATAGAGTCAGGTTCAGTTTGTTGAGTTGGAGAAGGTCAACACAAAGCGCGCCATCCGGTGCCAGCTTCCCACTCCCGGTCAAACACGTTCAAATTGTAACTAAAGACGAGCTGGGAATTGCCTTTGCCCTCTGCCCTCGACTGGTCGACTCCCTTGAATCCTTCGATTTCCTCAATCTCAATAGCAGTGATCGTACGGATCTTTGCGCGCTTCCCGGGAACGTCGGCAGGAATCTTCGAAACCTCTCTCTGAATTTCATTTTCTTTGCACGTCGAAACCTCGGATCATTGGCGACATACTCCGATTCCTCCCATGGTCCTTCCCTCCCGCCTCAAGCTTTCAGTTCTTTTCCTCATCTCGAAACTTTAAACCTCACCGGCTCTCACGGTCCCTCGCTCCAATTATTCGAAACTCTCCTCGGTGGCTCACCTTTCCTCCGGATCATCGGGTTGGGAGGCTGTCATTGGATCTCGTACTCCAATCCTGCCTCTGCCGACTCAGACGACATCTTTCCCGAAGCGCAACTCTCGTTTGTTTTGTCAAAACTCGTTCACCTCGAATTCCTTCATCTCGGCACACTCCCTACCATCGACCCTTTCAGATACGAGGCACTCAGATTGGAATTGCAGCAGGGAGGTATCAGGACGGAGTACGCGATCTGTCAACAGGCATGAGAAATGAACCCCTCAATTTGACAGAGGGAAACGGAATAGACGAATGAGGAGAAATTGAATTTGAAAGCGCTTCACCTCTTCCATTTCTCTTTTGGCTGCATTCAAACGAAGTCACGGGTTCTCCTCTACTCGCCGGTGCAAGAGCGACTGAGATTTTCTCGTCGCAGGATTGCGAGCTGAGCCTCGTTCCAATGCTGAATCATTCTTCAGCTCTAAGCCAGACAGCAATATATAAGGGCAATGCTAGATCGGTGGGGTCACAGGACAGGTGTTTGCCCTCGACGTGCAAAATTCTTGTGCGAAATCTTCTGTTTCTCACTCTTCACTCGACCATCTCAGATTCGCCTCAAACTCCGACTCGATATACTTCAAGCTACGTGAATACTATCAAGGTAAGTCGCAGCTCTTCGCTGAGGTTGAAGAGGGAGAAAACGGAGGAGGTAGATGAAACGGTTGAATGAGGGGATTGGAAGTCTGCGACAAAGGCAAGAGGGGAGCTGAAGACTGTCTCGTATAGTTGATGGAGTATATGAAACTCTATGGCAAAGGTTCTCTCGGTGGCAGAGGCCTACATCCAGAGGAAAGAGTTCGCGCTCTTCCTCGACGATGGGAAATCGTTGAAAGCATAGAGAGCACTGTAGTGAAGGGCTTTGGATCATTACGAGCAGGAGAAGGGTGGGAGAGAGCTTCAAGCTGATACTTCGCTGTTGATGCCCTGCAGATGTCGTTCTCCTCATTTCCTGGAGAACTCGTGGACGAGATCGCTTTTTATGTGGGAGACGACACAGTCTGTGAGTCAAATCACGGATCCGATGAAAGAGAGAGAGTGAGCTAATGTTCTGCTCTTTTCCTCCTCCAGACGGGAAAGACTCCTTGAGGTCTCTCTGCCTCGTTTCGCATCAAACGCTTCCCTCTGCTCGACGTGCCCTCTACTACCGACCCTTCTCCGATTTCTTTCTCCGTAGGAACCTCTGGAGATCAGCCTCAACCCTTCTGCATACGCTCGAGAAGGAAGGAGGTCTCGGACAACTCGTTCGGGACACCAACGGAATTCGGAATTGGCTAGGATCAATGGACCTGCAAGCATTCGAGAGGCATGAGCCACCTCGGAAAATTGCGGTGTGGTACTTTCGGATCTTGCGAGCTTGTCCGAGGTTAGAACAGGTCGATTTCGGCTTTGAAACCGAGGACGACTTGTCCATCGTCGTCCGCGCTCTTCACCTTGGTCCACCTTCGCTCAACACAGACTCCTACTCGGATCCCTCCTCTATCCGTAGCATCAGGCTCATGACCTTTCCATCGGGACACATCTCCGACGTCAAAGAAGTACTCGAAGCTTTGAAGCGTAGCCCTTTGCGCCGGCTCGAGACCCTGGAAATCGACCGTGCCTCTCAATTCGAAAGCCGTAATTGCAACAGTCCGCAACTGCCGTTTCCGATCAGGAATATCAAGATCAAGGCTTCCTTCGAAACGATGGACAGTTGGTTCGGTTTCTTCCCTCGCACTCCCTCAAATCTCGAGCACTTCAGCTACAACGGATTCCCTCGTTGGGAGGATACCGATTTGCAGGAGCTTTCAACCATTCTCGGCACCAATCTCAAGTCACTTTCGCTCGAGTTCCGTCGTTACCCACAACATGGGTTCATCCGGTTCAGCCCAGCTCTCCCATTCACAGCCTTCGTATCACTCCCTCACCTCAACTCTCTGACCCTCTGTAACGCCCACGGCCCTTCTCTCCGACTTCTCGAGACTCTCGCCCAGTTTTCACCTCTCCTCTCCGATATCTCCTTCAAAGGTTCGCATTGGGTGGCCGACTCGAGCCGTCACTCGATACTACCGAACGACATTTTCCCCTCGACTCAGGTAATCGCAACTCTGCGACATTTCCGACACCTCCGGTCTATCAATCTCGGGCACTTACCCACACGAGACGCGCTCGAATATACCTTTATGGAGATTCAAGAGCAAGGAGTCGCTGTACTCTGGGCGCCTGACGACCGGGCCGCCATTTGATCGAGGAGGGAACGCAGGAGGGAAAAAGCAAAGGCAGCAAGAAGAACGGGCGGAACGGGAACTACGGAAAGATGCCGCGAACTCGACGACGCAATAAGACGCAAGCTGGACACAAGATGACTTGCTCGCAACGGAGAGCCATCGTCGTCAGCCGAGTTTCGGACTCCGCGGACCTCTTTTCCCAAGATTCGCCTTCAGCCGATCACCTTTTCTCTCTTCCTTCTTCTCCCATTCGAGATGCCGCTTTCGAGACTCGACTTGGTGTCGTCTTTCTTCGGTCGGTGGTCCTGTAAGTTCCTCGCTCGCTCCTGCTCTCCCGAGTGCTTTCCAATACCCGAAAGCTGACTGTCGGTCTCCCTCGCATCGTTTGCAGTTGGATTCTCTCTTTGGTTCGCTATCCCACAAATAGGCAAACTATATGAGCTGAAGCCTCAACAAGGTGAGTCTTGCGTCCTTTCCTTTTTCTCTCTGCTCTTTTGCTGAAATCGCCCTTGTCTCGAAGGTGGTCCATCATTCATTCTCTTGAGCATGTGGTTGATTGGAGATATTGCACAAACTGTGGGAGTCTTCATCATTGGCGGATTGGACACTCAGAAAGCGAGTATGATCTGCTTCGCAGTCGCAACTTCGTTCGTTCTCCCTTTCTCTCCTCTTCTTCCGCTTTGTGCATTAGACTGAGTCAATTTCAAATAACACCTCAGCGTCATCACACTTCAAAGATTGTACTATCGTGGCTACGTGCCTTTCAACTCCTTCTGGAAGAAACGAAAAGCGCAACGTCCTGTTATCGATGAATTGATTTCTGGCGTTCATCGGGAGCCGAAGTACATTCAGAGCTCGCTAGGTAGACGATCTTCGAAATCGACGGTAGTTGAGGACGAAGAGAAAGCTCCGCTTCGGGCTCAACGGTGAGTGTCGAATAGACCTGGCAAAGTTAAACGTAAACTGATTCTCTGCTTCCTTACATCTCTCGCAGTCTAGACCGTCGAACCTACATCGATTCGAGCTCGAACGAAACTGCTGCGAGCGGCAAACCTCGTCGCTGCCTCAAGCTTTCGAAAGTTTGGAAAGATTTCGACGGATGGAGAGTGAACCTTTCAGGTTATCTGGTCAGTCTCTCGCTTCCGACGAACATCAGTAAATCGACCTGACCTGAAGGGAGCTGTCAGCTGGTGACGATCGTGATGATCTCGGTTTGGGTAACAATCGATTTCGTTCCTCGAGACGAAGCCAACGTCAACCTCGAAGTTGCGCTTCCACCGTCCACTCAAGTCGAGAAGATTGGCTGGATGCTCGGTTGGCTTGGAACAGTGCTCTACAGTGCGTTTCTCTCTTTCGAATTGACCTTTACTCTGCTGATCAACTTCTCGCGAAGCGAACAGACGCGCCCCGAGTCTACCAACTCTACAAGACTATCGCCTCGAGAAGCGTCTCTGCTATCTCAGCTTTCACTTTTGCTGCTCTCGTCCTACAAAACATAACGATGCTTATCGTACGTAGCAAATTCGTTTCGATTCCGTTCTCCTGAAAGTCAGCTAATTCGTTCGGAATTCACAGAGCATCGTATCGGTTTCGCATACGAGGAAGACTGTGATCGCTCAGGCGCCCTACTTGGCGAATCTAGCTTGCGCGCTCTCGGGAGATGTCATCGTACGCTCGTCGTCTTAATCTGTTTGCTATTTCTCGAACTGATATCTTCAAATTCAACAGTTCCTCGTTCTCTATCAACTCTACCACAACAATCCTCCACCTAGAGACAAAGAGCGACCCTGGTCTGATCCAGACTGGATGTACTCGCGTCGTGACGAATCCCTTCCTCCTCAAGCAGCTACTGGTCAGGCCGCTTCTCGTCAAGCGCGTCACCAGTATCAACACGGAATCTATGTCCCACCTATGAATCCTCCCATGCCGAAGAAGCCAAACAAGAAGTATCGACCTCCTCATCCAGAAGAAACACGACTCCGACGGAAAGTCGAGATCAACGGTATCAACAACGATCGCATCGAGAATGTACGGAACAAGATCGAAACAATGGAGAAAGAATCATTGAAAGCGGAACGAGAATGGCCTCAACAGCGTAGATTTATCCCCTGGATGGCGAGAGGGAAAAGGGAGAAGGAGCTGGATGATAGGGCGGAGGAGGAGAGACGACTGTCGCGTCGCATTCAGGCCAGTAGCGCAATGTGGAGTTCCACTGAAGAAGACGAACATTCTCAGTGGGTGGAAGATACTGCGGGGGATAGGGAGAAACTGAGGAAGTTGCGAAAGGAGAGATCGGAAAAGGCAGAGAGGGAGTCACGCAACAGTAGGAACCGAATGGGGGATTCTGGTTATGTGTCAGCGTCGCCGTCGTGGTCGTCGGATACAGATCGTCGTCATTCGGGCGAGTGGCTTCGTTCGATGAGGCGCAGATCGATTGGAAAGAGTAGGAGACACCCTCGTCGAGGAGTTGGAACGTCGAGTGAAGAGGACGTTAGTAGTGAGTAGATTGAAGGATTGTCGATAGCTTCGTTATAGTACTCGATAGAAACGCAATAGAGAAAAGGATTCAACGTGAATTAAAA
>Ga0308170_10004285_pt1 | contig 11283 bp, 9 predicted proteins | sample PhyBR2_2_FD_202136 | JGI IMG/M metagenome (GOLD analysis project Ga0308170, IMG submission 202136) | Phyllosphere microbial communities from UC Gill Tract Community Farm, Albany, California, United States - DLSLSB.R2 | ecosystem: Host-associated > Plants > Phyllosphere > Unclassified | place... | reverse complement strand
ACCCAGGTGTGGGGCACCTTCACCGAGGAGATCCGCAGCCACCGCGGCTACCCGTCGTCGATCATCACCGAAGACACGATGCGACCCGAGGGCGTCGACTTCGTGGGCGGCTATCTGATCCAGAGCCTCGGGGTCATGCCGTTGACGCTGGCCACGACGCTGGTGCGCGGCGGCGGACTCTGGGGCGACGAGCTCGTCGAGGCGATGGAGGGCTACCGGTACCTGGCCGGGGTCGGCATCAACGCCGAGTGCCTGCCGAGCGACGACAACCGCCTCGTGCTGTCCGACGAGCTCGACGAGTTCGGCATCCCCAAGGCGATCGTCTCCTTCAGCGCCGGCCCCAACGAAGACGCCATCGACGAGCACGCCATCGCGACGATGACCGCCATCGTCGAGGCCGCCGGCGCCACCGACACGATGGTGCTCGCCCGCACGGCGCACACCATCGGCACCTGCCGCATGGGCGACGACGCGACGGACGCCGTGGTCGACGCCGACGGGCGCAGCTTCGACGTGCCGAACCTGTGGGTCTGCGACAACTCCGTCTTCCCGAGCGCGGTCGTCGCCAACCCCGCGTTGACGATCATGGCGCTCGGGCTGCGGACGGCCGAGAAGTTCCTGGCGGCGCGGGTCGCGGGGTAGGCGGGGCCGGGGCGGCGGGGCCTGGTCGGCGGGGCCTGGTCGGCGGGGCCTGGTCGATCGGCGGGCGGCCGGTAGGCGGATCGCAGGATAGGCGGTGCGGGCGGCGGGCATGTCCGGGTTGTCCGTTTTCGGAAACTCCGGCGGATCGGGGCCGTACTCGGCTGGACAGGATCGAACGCTTGTTCGTATCTTGGTCCCGTGGGTAGTGATGAGAGTTGGAGCGACGGCGGCGTCGTCTACCGCATCACCGTCTTCGGCAACCGCCTGACCCTCGAGATGACCGGACCTCGCCGCGACGACAGCGATGACAGCGGCGGTGTCACGATGGACATCTCGCGCATGTGGCACCGCGGCCAGTCGGGTGCGGCCCGGTTGACGATCGTCAGCCGCACCGGCGCGGTCACGATCCCGTGCCCCCTGCCGATCGCCCGCCGTCTGGTCACCCGCTGGTCGGCCACGACCGGAGACAGCGTCGGAGACGACCGCCTCCCCATGAAGGACGAGCACCCCTAGCCGCACCGCTCCCCTTGCGCGCCCCCGCCCCCCCCCTTCTGTGCAACTCGCGACTGAACGGCCCCTGGCGGGCAGCATCTCCTGGCGTTTCAGCTCCCCCGGGGCAGAACTGTCGGGTTCGGCACGCGCCCCACCGGCCCCCGCGACGCCGACGCAGCCAGACTGGCGTCATGACCGCCCCGCTCGAGACCCCCGACGGCCGCTACATCGTCGTGCGCGGTCGCCTCTGGCGGCGGTCCGACCCGTCGCTGAGCGACGTCCGGCGGGCCGAGCTCGTGCACGACCTGATGGAGGCGCGGCGCGCGAAGAAGACCGCGCTCGGCGACGACGATCCGGCCGCCGTCGAGCAGGCCCGCGCCCGAGTCGACGCGGCGAAGACCGCCCTCGGCGAGCGCGGCCCCGTCTGGTGGAGCGACGACGCACCCGACGAGACCCGCCGCATGGCCGAGAACACGCGGTACGCCGACTGGTTCGCGTCGGTCGGGAAGCCGTAGACCCTGCCACGCTGGGAGGCATGCCGTCGCTCGATGCCCTCCGCGCCCCCTTCGTGTCCACCCGAGGAGGGGTGGTGGACGACAGCATCCCGCAGCTCGCCGAGGCCGACCCCGACCTGTTCGGGGTCGCGCTGGTCAGCCCCGAGGGCGAGGTGGTCGCCTCGGGTGACGCCGAGCATCCGTTCTCGATCCAGTCGGCCGTGAAGCCGTTCCTGTTCGCGTTGGCTCTCGCCGACTCGGACGGCGCCGCGCTCGACCGGGTCGGCATCGAGCCGACGGGCGAGGCGTTCGACGCCATCAAGCTCGAGAGCGACACGGGTCGGCCGCCGAACCCGATGGTCAACGCGGGGGCGCTGCTCACCGCCAACCTGGTCGACGGCGACTCGGGCGATGCGCGCACCCACCGGATCCTCGCGGGCCTCGGCGCCTTCGCCGGTCGCGAGCTCGACTACGACCGCGAGATCAGCGAGAGCGAGCAGCTGCACGGCGACCGCAATCATGCGCTCGCTCACCTGATGCGCTCGGAGGGGACGCTCGACGAGACCGCCGACGAGGCCGTCGCCGTCTACGCCCGTGCGTGCTCGGTGATGGTCGACGCCGTAGCGCTGGCCGTGATGGGGGCGACGCTGGCGTTCGGCGGGCGCAATCCGGTCACCGGCGAACGCGTCGTCTCGGCCGAGGTGGCGCGCGACGTCGTCTCGGTGATGGCGACCTGCGGGGTCTACGACGGCTCGGGGCGCTGGATGCGCTCGGTCGGCGTGCCCGCGAAGTCGAGCGTCTCGGGCGCGATCGTGCTCGCCGCCCCGAATCGGCTCGGCGCGGCGATCATCAGCCCGCCGCTCGACGAGCTCGGCACGAGCGTCCGCGGCGAGGCCCTCAGCCGCGCGCTCGCCGAGCAGCACGGTCTGCACTCGTTCGGCTACCGCGGCTAGGGCAGCCGCCAGGGGGCGCCTGGCAGCGGGCACCCGGCAGCGTCACCGGGCACCGGGCACCGGGCACCCGGCAGCGTCACCCGCGTCAGGCCGAGGTCAGCAGCCCCCGCTCGAGCACGTCCGCGACGGAGAGCACCTTGTAGCCCTGGCTCTCGAAGAAGACGGTCATCCGGTCGTCGTCGGTGCCCATGACCGTGCCCTCGCCCCAGGTCGCATGGACGACGTGGGCGTCGGTGGCGAATGCAGGAGGCGCGGTGTCGGTGGGGTGCGCCTCCTCGTCTCCCGAGCGAGCCTCCTCGGCATCGATCCCGGCGCGGTCGTCGGACAGGCAGAGGTCGCATTTGCCGCAGTGCTCGGGCGAGTCCTCGCCGAAGTAGCCGAGCAGGAACCGGCGGCGGCAGCCGGCGGCCTCGGCGAAGGTGCGCATCATCTCGATCCGGGACGTCGCGACGCGCTCGCGGGTCTGGGCGACCTCGCGAGCCGCACCCGCCGCTTCCGCCGCGTCGAGACCGGCGACCGGCTCGAACCCGTCCGTCGACTCGGTCAGCGCCCCGCCCTCGAGCAGCAGATCGATGAGGCGCGACACCGTGCGCGAACCGAGCGCGAGCTGACCCGCGACCTCGGCACGGGTCACCGGACGGCCGGCGGCCGACAGCGCCGTGAAGACCCCCCGCAGATCGGCGCGGCCGGGCAGCCCCGAGGCGAAGAACGACCGCAGCGACAGGTCTTCGGGCCGGTAGTGCAGGGTGGCGGTGGCCGGGTCGCCGTCACGACCGGCCCGCCCGATCTCCTGGTAGTAGGCGTCGAGAGAGTCGGGCACGTCGGCGTGCACGACGAAGCGCACGTCGGGCTTGTCGATGCCCATGCCGAAGGCGCTGGTCGCCACGACGACGTCGACCTCGCCGGCGTGGAACCTCTCGTGCAGCTGCCCGCGCTCGGCGGACCGCTGCCCACCGTGGTAGCCGACCACCGTCCGGTCGGGGCGGCGTTCCGCGATCGCCGCCGTGTAGGCCTCGGTCGCTCTGCGGGTCGCCACGTAGACGATGCCGGGCGTCGTCGAGCCGGCCACCTGCTCGACGACGGCGCGCATCTTCTCGTCGTCGTCCTCGTGGCGCACCACCTCGAGGGCGAGGTTGGGACGATCGAAGCCGCGGCTGACGATCAGCGGATCGCGCAGTCGCAGCCGTTCGACGATCTCGTCGCGCACCGGCCCCGACCCGGTCGCCGTCAGCGCCAGCACCGTCGGTCGACCGAGGCGCTCGACGATCTCGCCGAGATGCAGGTAGTCGGGCCGGAAGTCGTGACCCCAGGACGACACGCAGTGGGCCTCGTCGACCACGACGAGGGCGACTCCGGCGTCTCTCAGCCGGTCGACCGTCTCATCTCGCGCGAGCTGCTCGGGGGCGAGGAACACGTACGTGATCTCGCCTGCGGCCAGACGCTGCCAGCCGGCGTCGTTCTCGGCGTCGGTGTGACCGGAGTTGATGGCGACGGCCGAGGGCGCATCGGGGCGCCCGACCAGCCCGGCGACCTGATCGGCCTGCAGCGCGATGAGGGGCGACACGACGACGGTCGGCCCGTCGAGCACGGCACCGGCGACCTGGTAGATCGCCGACTTGCCGAACCCGGTCGGCATGATGCCCAGGGTGTCGCGACCCGCGACGACGGCCTCGATCGCCTCGAGCTGCCCGGCGTGCAGATCGTCCCAGCCGAACAGGTCGGCGGCGGCGGTCGTGATGCGGGCGGTGCGGGCTGCGGGGGTTGCGGGGGTTGCGGTGCGTTCGGTGTCGGCGGTGGGTGCGATGTCGGCGGTGGGTGCGGTGCGTGTCGTGCTCATGTGGTCCTCGTGTCGGTGGGGCAGAGGTCCATCTCAGGCTCGCCGACCGTGACACGCGCACGACTGACAGCGGATGATCGGCCCGCCGTACCCCGGCTCCCGATCGGCGCGGCACACTACTCCGACCCGCCCTAGGATCGTCCACGGGGGAGCACCTGCTTCGAGAGATCACCCTTGGGGGGCCGCATGACCGACGACGACCGCGACGCGCAGGGGCCGGACGACGCGCCCGACGGGGCCCGCCAGCCCGATCAGCCCCGCCAGCCCGCCGAGCCCCGCGAGCCCGCCGAGCCCCGCCAGCCCGCCGAGCGATCCGGGCACGAGATGCTGTTCGGTGCCCCCGACGACGACCCCGAACCCGCCACCGACCCCGACCCCGACACCGACCCCGACCGACGTCGCAGCGGTCTCGCCCTGCCGATCATCGCCGTGACGGTCGCCGTCGTCACCGTGGTGGCCGCCTGCTTCGTCGTCTTCGGCGATGTCCTGGGAAGCGCTGGCCCGCCGACGGCAGAACCGGCCACGGCGTCCGCGACCGCACGACCGGGCGCCGCGCAGTTCGGCCCCAGCGCGACCCCCACGCCGACCCCGACGCCGACCCCGTCGGGTGAACCGACCCCGCGCGCCGCCACGGCCGCGCCCGTCGACGCCGATCTGCCGGCACCGTCGGTGGCGTCCGTCCCGGCCGGCACGGTCGTGACCGAGGGCGATGTGCGCTCTCCGCTCGGCAGCGTCGCGTACCACTACCGGGTGGTCGCCGACGGCTCGAACGGCTACGACGTCCAGTACTCGGGCTTCACGTCGACGCTGCCCGTGCCGGTGTCCGTGACGCTCATCGACATCGCACCCTCGGTGGGCGACGGGCTGACCTCGTACGGCGTCGGCTCGGTGCTGCTGGGCGGGCCGACGAGCGCGCCGACATCGGGGGGCACGACCCTCGGCACCAGCCAGCCGTCGTACCTCGGCACGATCGTGACCTACTCGTCGGCTCCGTCGGCGGACGGCGTCCCGCTCGAGATCGGGCCCGACAAGGTGCTGGCCGTGCAGTCCGTCACCTGGAGCATCCCGCCGCGCGAGACCAACATCGCCCCCGCCGATTCGGGCCCCGCGTCGCTCGCGGCCGGCACGGTCACCTCGACGACCGACGCCGGAGCGCCCCGCAGGTACCTCGTCTCCCCGAACGACACCACCGACGCGGTCGCCGCCCGGTTCGGCATCTCGGTCGCGGCGCTGATCTACCTGAACGCCGGGCTGCAGGTGCTCGACGACGAGCAGCGTCTGTTCGAGGGCACGACGCTGAATCTCGATCCCGCGAGCGTCTGACCGGCTCGCGCCGCGCCTCCTCGGATCTGCTCAGAGGCCTGCGCCGCACGGCAGGAGGCGCGGGTCAGCCGGTCGCGACCGCCGGCTCCGCGTCGAAGCGGGCACCCTCGGGCCGCGGGGGCGTCAGCACGAAGATCAGGAAGGCGAGCCAGCCGACGAACGGCACGAACAGGATGAACGCCCACAGCCCGCTGCGGTTCGCATCGTGCAGACGCCGCCAGGTGATGGCGAGGGTCGGCACGGCAGTCGCGAGGTAGATCGCGAGGAGGATCGCGTTCGGCGCGGTCGAGAACGACTGCCCGTCGACCTCGCTCCAGTCGCCGGTCAGCACACCCGTGACGCCCTGGATCGCGAACGGCAGCGCGAACTGCACCAGCGCCACCCACCAGTACTCGGCCCGCCCCGCCCGACCCGAGAAGGTCGCGTACTTGACGACGAACCGGCGCATGGCCTCGACGAACGACGCTCGGTAGTACGGCTGGTCGATCGGCCGACGGGCGCGGTCGCGGTCGCTGGGGGCGGAGGCGATGGTCACGGTCTCATCGTAGGCGGCGAGCCGGCCGCGAAAGCGTTATCCACAGGGCTCGGACGCGGCGGCCCCCGCCCCCTAGGCTGAGCGAAACGACCGCGTACCGAGGGGACCGCTCATGACCGACAACACGCCCAACGACCCGAACCAGCCGGGCTACCAGAACCCGCAGGGCCAGCCCGGCTACCCGCCCCAGGGAGGCGCGCAGCAGCCCTACGGATCGGCTCCCCAGGCGTACACGCCCGGCTCGAACGAGACCACGGGCGGCAGCAAGCCCCCGTCGAAGGGCATGGCCATCGCCGGCTTCGTCCTCTCGTTCTTCGGTCTGCTCGCCATCGTGGGTCTGATCCTGAACATCATCTCGTTCCGCCGGTTCGGGCGTGCGGGTCAGCCGCGCGGCCTCTCGCTGGCCGGCATCATCATCTCGATCGTGGTCATCATCATCACGGTCATCGGCATCATCGTGCTCATCGCCGGCGCCACCGTCCTGCTGCAGCAGTGCGCGGACCTCGGTCCCGGCACGCACGTGGTCGACGGCGTCACCTACACCTGCAGCTGAGCTTCACCGCCACCGCACCAGCCCGACGGGCCGGTGCCGCACCCCGGGTCATCGGCCCGCCGGAGCGGCGCCGGCCCGTCGCCGCGTCCGGCGGCGCCGCCGCGCGCCGCCGCCGCGCGCCGCGCCGCGCGCCCAAACGAAGTGACGCGAAGCGGGCGATTCAGCGCCCCGAGCCCCCGCTTCGAGTCACCTCGTTCGGAGCCGACGGCGCGGCCCACACCCCGGCCACACGAAGTGACGCACAAGGGGCGGTTCGGCGGACTGAGGCCCCGATTTGAGGCACTTCGTTCCGAGCCGGCGGAGCGGCGCCCGCAGCGCCCGCACCTCGGCCACACGAAGTGACTCACAAAGGGCGGTCCGGCGGCCTGAGGAGCCGGTTTGGGGCACTTCGTTCGGGGACGACGGAGCAGCGCCCGCAGCTCGGCGACACGAAGTGACGCAGAAGGGGCCGTGCCGCGGCCCGAGGCGTCGGTTCGGGGCACCTCGTTCGGGGCGGGCGGGAGCGGCGAGCGCCTCGACGTCGAACGACCGGGGTCGCGCCGACGAGTGAGGTTAGGCTAACCTAATCGCTTGTGACCCCCCATCTGCCGACCGGCGCCGCCCTCGTGGCCGACGGCGTCTCGATCGCCTACGACGGCGTCGACGTCGTCCACGACGCCCGACTCGAGCTCCGCCCCGGATGCGTCACCGCGCTGATCGGGCCGAACGGCAGCGGGAAGTCGACGCTCCTGCGGACCCTCGCGCGCCTCCAGCAGTCGCGGATCGGCTCGCTCGCCCTCGCCGACGGCGTCGACACCCGGCCCGCCGACCACCAGCCCGTCGACACGCGGCCCGCCGACCACCAGCCCGCCGCCACCCGGTCCGCCGACCACCGGCCCGCCGACCACCAGCCCCTCGACGCCCTCGCGCTCTCGCCCCGCGACTTCGCCCGTCGCGTCGCGATGCTCACGCAGGGCCGCCCCACCCCGAGCGGTCTGACCGTGCGCGACGTCGTCGAGTTCGGCCGCTACCCGCACCGCGGTCGCTGGGGCCGGGGCGATGCCGACGGCTCGTCCGCCGTCGACCGCGCCCTCGACCTGACGGGTGTCGCCGCCCTCGCCGACCGCGGGGTCGACCAGCTCTCGGGCGGGCAGCTGCAGCGGGTCTGGCTGGCCAGCTGCCTCGCACAGGACACCGGCGTGCTGCTGCTCGACGAGCCGACCACGTACCTCGACCTCCGCTATCAGGTCGAGCTGCTCGACCTCGTGCGCGAGCTCGCCGACGACCGGCGCATCGCCGTCGGAGTCGTGCTGCACGACCTCGACCAGGCGGCCGCTCTCGCCGATCGCATCGTCGTGCTCAGCGAGGGCCGCGTCGTCGCCGAGGGCGAGCCAGCGGCCGTGCTGACACCGCACCTCCTGAGCGAGGTCTGGGGCATCCGCATCGACGTCGACACCGACCCCACCACCGGCCACCTGCGCACCCGCGCGATCGGCCGACACCACACCAGAACCGAGAGGCTCCACCCGTGAACACCAGACGACGACTCCTGACGGCCGCGGCCGTCGCCGCCGCCGCAGCCCTCACCCTCGCAGGGTGCGGCACCACCGAGACGACCGACGCCGGTGCGACCGCCGAGAGCGGCGAGCAGATCACGCTGACCGACGCGACCGGCACCGAGATCACGCTCGACGGCCCGGCGACGAAGGTCGTCGGCACCGAGTGGAACGTCGTCGAGGACCTCGTCGCGCTCGGCGTCGACCCGGTCGGCGTGGCCGACGTGCCCGGCTACGAGGCCTGGGGCTCCGCTGTGCCGCTGACGAACGACCCCACCGACATCGGCACGCGCGGCGAGCCGAGCCTCGACACCGTCGCCTCGCTCGCGCCCGACCTGATCGTCGCGACCACCGACCTGCCCGCCGACGCCGTGACTCAGCTGCGCGAGATCGCCCCGGTGCTGCAGATCACCTCGGCCGACGCCTCGCGCCAGATCGAGAACTCGACCGACAACCTCGACCTGATCGCGAAGGCCACCGGCACCGAAGACCAGGCGACCGAGGTCAAGGACGCCTTCACCGACGCGCTGGCCGAGGGCAGGAAGGCCATCGCGGACGCCGGGCTCGAGGGCACGAACGTGGCCTTCGCCGACGGCTACGTCGACGCCGGCCAGGTCGGGATCCGCCCGTACGCCGCCGGGTCGCTCGTCGGCGACGTCACCGAAGAGCTCGGTCTCGCCAACGGCTGGACGGTCGAGGGCGACCCCGCCTACGGTCTCGCCTCGACCGACGTCGAGGGGCTCACGCAGCTGCCCGACGACACGCAGTTCCTGTACATCACGAACGAGGTCGACGGCGACGACCCGTTCGCCGACGTGCTGGGCGACAACGCCGTGTGGAAGTCGCTGCCCTTCGTCGAGTCGGGCGACGTGCACCGCCTGCCCGACGGCATCTGGATGTTCGGCGGCCCGGCCGCGATGACGGGCTACATCGACGCCGCCGTCGCCGCGCTGACCGACTGACGCCCGACCGACCGACGCCTGACGCACCGAGCGACGCCACGACCGTGACCGCGACCGTCATCCCCACCGATCCCGTCCCACCGACCCGGCAGGGGCGACCCGAGCGAGCCGAGGAGGCGCGGGTCGCCGCGCCCCGCCGGCTCACCCCTCGATCGGTCGGGGTGACGGTCGCGCTGGTCGCCGTCGTCGTGCTCCTCGCCCTCGTCGACATCACGCAGGGCACCGCCGACGTCGGGCCCCGCCAGGTGTGGCAGGCCCTGACCGGGACGGCGACGGCGGGCGACGCGTCCGTGGTGGTGGCGTCGCGCCTCCCTCGGATGGTCGCCGGTCTCGTCGTCGGGATCGCCCTCGGGGCCGCGGGCGCCGCGCTGCAGCAGATCAGCCGCAACGTGCTGGCGTCGCCCGACACCCTCGCGGTGAACGCCGGAGCCTCGGCGGCCCTCGCCGTGGCCGCGGTCACCGGTCTGACGCTGCCGCTGCTGGCCTCGTCGGGCGTCGCGTTCGTCGGCGGGCTGATCGCCGCGGCGGTCGTGCTCGCCCTGTCGGGACTCGGCTCGGGCACCGTGCGACTGGTGCTCGCCGGCAGCGCGCTGGCGCTCGGGCTCGCCTCGGTCACGAGCTCGCTGCTGCTGCTGTTCCCGCAGCAGACCGTCGGCCTCTATCAGTGGGGGCAGGGCAGCATCTCGCAGAACGGCTTCGCCGGCGTGGTGCAGCTGACCCCGATCGTCGTGGTCGGGCTCGTCGTGCTGCTGCTCGCCTCGACCCGCATCGACGCCCTGGCCCTCGGCGACGACGCGGCCCGCAGCGTCGGGGTGGACGTGCGCACGACCCGCGTCGTGACGGTGCTCGCCGCCGTGCTGCTGTCGGCGGCGGCCGTGACCCTGACCGGTCCGATCGGGTTCGTCGGGCTCTGCGCGCCCGCCCTCGTGCGGTTGATGCGACGCCTGGTGCCCGCCGTGCGGCGCTCGCTCGTGCTCATGCCGCTCGCCGGGCTGACCGGCGCCGGGCTCGTGCTCGGCGCCGACGTGCTGCTGCGGGTGCTGGTCGGGGCCGAGGCGTCGGTGCAGGTGCCGACCGGGGTCGTCACCTCGCTGCTCGGAGCCGTCTTCCTGGTCGTGCTCGCCTTCAGGGCCCGCGACCACGGCGGGGCGACGCCGGTCGAGCGGCACCCGATCGTGTCGCGCACCCGCTACGTCGCGACCCTCGTCGTCGTCGCGGCGGTGCTGATCGGCGTCGTCGTCGCGTCGGTGCTGCTCGGCGACGCGAAGCTGCTGCTCGGCGACGTCGTCAACTGGATCGCGGGCCGCTCGGGGCCGGTCGTCAGCTACGTGCTCGACACACGGGTGCCGCGCGTCGTCGCGGCCGTCACGGCGGGCGCCGCGCTCGCCCTCGCGGGCACCCTCGTGCAGGGCGCCACCCGCAATCCGCTGGCCGAGCCGGGCATCGTCGGCGTGACCGGCGGCGCGGGGCTCGGCGCCGTGCTGTTCGTCACCACCGTGCCCGCGGCGTCGGGCTGGGGCATCGCCGGGGCGGCCTTCGTCGGCGCGGTCCTCGCCTCGCTGATCGTCTTCGGCCTCGCCGCGCGCAGCGGCTTCGCCCAGAACCGCCTCGTGCTGATCGGCATCGGTGTCGCGACCGCGACGACCGCCGCGATCAGCCTGCTCATCGTCCTCACCGACCCGTTCAACGGGGCGAAGGCCCTCACCTGGCTGTCTGGCTCGACCTACGGCCGCTCGCTCGCCGACTCGGCGCCGGTCGCGCTGGCACTGGTGCTGGCGGTCGTCGTGGTGGTCGCACAGCGTCGCCGCCTCGACCTCGTGGGGGTGGACGACGACACGCCGCGCCTCCTCGGGGTCTCGCTCTCGCGCTCGCGCCTGGTCTTCCTGGCCCTGGCCGTGGTGCTGACGGCGACGGCCGTGGCGGCGGTCGGCGTGGTCGGGTTCGTGGGGCTCGTCGC
>Ga0308170_10004280_pt1 | contig 11285 bp, 9 predicted proteins | sample PhyBR2_2_FD_202136 | JGI IMG/M metagenome (GOLD analysis project Ga0308170, IMG submission 202136) | Phyllosphere microbial communities from UC Gill Tract Community Farm, Albany, California, United States - DLSLSB.R2 | ecosystem: Host-associated > Plants > Phyllosphere > Unclassified | place... | reverse complement strand
GAATTGCGGCGGCGCGCGCGGCGGGCGAGTTGCAGATGCGCGGCACCGCGTAATGCGTTCGCCGGGGTGATCGATGCCGGGGGCATCGATCACGGCCCGGCTCACTCCGGAAACAGCACCGGCATCTCGATCGATCGCTTCCTGAGGCCCGCCTTGGCACCCTCGTAGTCCGGGAACACTTCGCCGACCACGGCCCAGAATGCCGGGCTGTGGTTCATCTCGCGCAGGTGGGCCAGTTCATGCACCACCACGTAATCCAGCAGCGCCAGCGGGTAGTGGATCAGCTTCCAGTTCAGGCGGATGTTGCCGGCCACGGTGCACGAGCCCCAGCGCGTGCCTGCCGATGACAGCGCGAACGCGTTATATGTCACGCCGACGCGCGGCGCATACAGGTCCAGGCGTTCGCGGAACAGCTTCCTGGCTTCGTCCTGGAACCACAGCTTGACCCGTTCGCGGATCTGCCATTCCTCCAGCCCCGGCGTCACGCCCAGGCGCAGCTCGCGCAAATCTGCATCGAACACGCAGTGGCTGCGCGCGGCCGGCTCCAGGCGCAGCACGACATCAAAGCCGAGGTAGGGCAGGCTGGCGCCGTCGACCCATTCGACCGGCGGCTGCTTCCCGCGCATGCTGCGCCGCTCGCTGCGTTCGAACAGCTTGGTGAGGATCCAGTTCTGCTTGGCGCGGATCGCGCGTTCGACGTCGTCCATCGGCGCGCGCCGCGGCGAGGTCACATGCAGGCCGTCGTCGCTGATCATGAAGCCGTGGGAGCGTCGCGCCGAGCGGCGCAACACGTAATGGACGGTATGGGAGCCGAGCTGGATCTTGCGCAGCGGTCCATCGTCCGGACCGACAGGCGGAATCGGCAGGGTGCGGGTGGGCGTGGGCGGCGCCTTGAACAGCGGGGCCGGCGGCTTGGGAGGCGCCGGTGGCGATGCGACGGATTTGAGCGCCGCAAAAAATTCTTGCGCGAACAGCTCGAGCTGTGTCGCGTCGATCTTCGGGGAGGTCATGGAGGGCTGCAGCGTTGGTACTCTGGATGGTGCTGTGGTCTGCGCGCCCAGTTCGTCCAGGTACCTCAGTAGGCGTGGGGCGAAATGACGCGCATTTCCGATTCTATCCAATTTTCGACCTCTTGCATCAGACTGTCGGGAGTGTGGTTTTCCGGCGATATCGGCTTGCCAATCGAGACCGTGATCAGGCCCGGACGCTTGATGAACGAGTTCTTGGGCCAGCATTCGCCGGAATTGTGCGCGATCGGCACGACTACGGCGCCGGTGGCGATCGCCAGGCGCGTGCCGCCGCTCTTGTACTGGCCTTTCTGGCCGACCGGAATGCGGGTCCCTTCCGGGAACATGATGATCCACTGGCCGTCGGCCAGGCGGCGCTTGCCGTGCCGGATCACGTCGGCGAAGGCGCGCTTGCCGCGCTTGCGGTCGATCGGGATCATGCGCAGCAGCGCCATGGCCCAGCCGAAGAAGGGGATGTACAGGATTTCCTTCTTGAAGACGAACACCAGCGGGTGCGTCATGTTCGGCAGCAGGAAGATGGTCTCCCACGCCGACTGGTGCTTCGACAGCAGGATCGCCGGGCCTTGCGGCAGGTTGTCGTAGCCCTTGAATTCATAGCGGATGCCGCACAGGACCCTGGCGAGCCAGATGACGAAGACGTTCCAGCGCGAGGTCACCCAGAAGCGCGTGTTGTACTTGAAAGGCGCGACGAGAAAGCAGACGCAGGCCCAGACCACGGTGGCGACGATCATGACAATCGTGAACAACAGGGAGCGCAGGAACAGGATGGCAGTACGCAAGGAACGGTCTCCGGATGGATCGGCAATGATTGCTCAGCTCAGCTTAGCAGATCAGGCGGCTGGTGGGCTAGAGGAAGGTTGCTTGAGGAAGGCGGTAACCATCGCCGCCAGGTCGGGGAAGACCTGGGTACCGGGCGGCAGGCCGCCGGTGGCATAGGTCTTCTCGCCCTTGCCGGTCAGGACCAGGTAGGGAGAGCAGCCGCTGATGAAGCCGGCCTGCAGGTCGCGCAGCGAGTCGCCGACGGTCGGCACGCCCTTCAGGCCGAGCTTGAAGCGCTTGCTGATCTCCTCGAACATGCCGGCCTTCGGCTTGCGGCAGTCGCAGTTGTCGATCGCCGCATGCGGGCAGAAGAAGATGGCGTCGATGTCGGCGCCGACCAGCTGGGCCGCCGCGTGCATCTTCTGGTGGATGGCGTTCAGCGTGGTGATGTCGAACAGTTCGCGCGCGATGCCGGACTGGTTCGAGGCCACCACCACGCGGTAGCCGGCCTGGTTCAGGCGTGCGATCGCCTCGAGCGATCCCGGGATCGGGATCCACTCGGCGGGCGACTTGATGAACTCGGGGGAGTCATGGTTGATGACCCCGTCGCGGTCGAGAATGATCAGCTTCATGGTGCGTCTTGCTTATGCCGCCAGTTTGGAGATGTCGGCCACGCGGTTCATCATGCCGTGCAGGATCGCCAGCAGGGCCAGGCGATTGTTGCGCAGCTTGACGTCTTCGGCCATCACCATCACGTCGTTGAAGAAGGCGTCGACGTCGTCGCGCAGCTGGGCCAGGGTCTTGAGCGTGCCGCTGAAGTCGCCGCGCGCGAAGGCGGCATCGACTTCCGGCTGCACCCGCTGCACGCTGGCGTACAGCTTCTTCTCGGCCTCGTCCTGCAGCAGGGCGGGATCCACCGAGCCGGCTTGCGCCAAGGCTTCCTCGTTCTTCTTGAGGATGTTGGTGATGCGCTTGTTGGCGGCCGCCAGCGAAGCGCTTTCCGGCAGCGCGGCGAAGGCCTGCACGGCTTCCAGGCGCTGCACCACGTCGTCGACGCGGTCGGGGTTCTGGGCCAGCACCGCTTCCACCTCGTTCGGCGAGAAGCCGCGGTCGCGCAGCATGCCGCGCAGGCGGTCCAGCATGAAGGCGCCGACTTCGACGCTCGGGTCCTTGAAGGACGCCATGTAGTCGAACACGCCGGTGGCGTCCTTCAGCAGCTCGGAAATACCCAGCGGCAGGCGCTTCTCGACCAGCATGCGCATCACGCCCAGGGCGTGGCGGCGCAGCGCGAAGGGATCCTTCTCGCCGGTCGGCTGCAGGCCGATCGACCAGATGCCGACCAGGGTTTCCAGCTTGTCCGCCAGCGCCACCGCCAGGCCGGTATTCGTCGACGGCAGGGCGTCGCCCGAGAAGCGCGGCTGGTAGTGCTCGGAAGCGGCCAGCGCCACTTCCTCGTTCTCGCCGTCGTTGCGGGCGTAATAGGTGCCCATGATGCCTTGCAGTTCCGGGAACTCGCCGACCATGTCGGTCAGCAGGTCGGCCTTGGCCAGCTGGGCGCCGCGTTCGGCCAGCAGCACGTCGTAGCCGAGGCGGCGCGCGATGGCGCCGGCCAGGCGGGTGACGCGCTGGGTACGATCAAGCTGGGTGCCCAGCTTGTTGTGGTAGACCACGTTGGCCAGCAGCGGCAGGCGCGATTCCAGCGACTTCTTCTTGTCCTGCTCGAAGAAGAACTTGGCGTCCGACAGGCGCGGGCGCACCACGCGCTCGTTGCCGCCGACGATGGCGCCCGGGTCATCGGTCTCGATGTTGGACACGATCAGGAAGCGCGAGCGCAGCTTGCCGGCGCTGTCCGTCAGCGCGAAGTACTTCTGGTTGGTCTGCATGGTCAGGATCAGGCATTCCTGCGGCACCGACAGGAACACGTCCTCGAAGCGGCACTCGTAGACCACCGGCCATTCGACCAGGGCCGCCACTTCATCCAGCAGCGATTCCGGCATCAGCACCTGGTCGTCGCCGGCCTTGGCCAGCAGCTGGGTACGGATGGTTTCCTTGCGCTCCTCGGGACTGGCGACCACCTTGCCCTGGCCCTTCAGCACGGCGGCGTACTGGTCCGCGTGTGCGATGTCGAAGGGCTGGCCATCCGACAGGAAGCGGTGGCCGAGGGTGGCGCGGCCGCTGGCCAGGCCGAGCAGCGAGAGCGGCACCACGGCGTCGCCGTGCAGGGCCAGCAGGGAGTGGACCGGGCGCACGAACTGCACGGTCTCGCCGCCTGGCCGCTGGTAGCTCATCACCTTCGGGATCGGCAGCTTGGCGACGGTTTCCTCCAGCACCGGCTGCAGGCCGTCGGCCAGCCGGCTGCCCGGGGCGGTATGGCTGTAGAAGAAGCTCTCGGCCTTGCCGTCCTGGGCGCGTTCCAGGTCTTCGATCCTGAGGTCGGGGAAGCCCAGCGCGGCCAGTTTCTTGGCCAGCGGCGCGGTCGGCTTGCCGTCCTTGTCCAGGGCCACGGCGACCGGCAGCACTTTTTCGCGGATCGCCTTGTCCGGCGAGGTCGGACGCACGTTCGTGATCGACACGGCCAGGCGGCGCGGAGTGGCGTAGGCGGTGACGCTGCTTCCGGCGTCGAGGAAGTCGCGGGCCTTCAGGCCATTGGCGATGCCGTTCGCAAAAGCGGCGCCCAGTTTGACGAGGGCCTTCGGCGGCAGCTCTTCGGTCTGCAGCTCAATCAGCAAGGTCTGAGCGAGTAGGGTCTGGTTCATGGTTCTCTATTCTTCTGTTCTGTACTCAGCCGACTTTGACGTCTTCGGCATTCACATCTTTTCCAGCTCGGGCCTCGGCGGCCCCGAGCATCGGGAAACCGAGCTTTTCGCGCGAGTCGTAATAGGCCTGGGCGACCAGGCGCGACAGCGTGCGCACACGGCCGATGTAGGCGGCGCGTTCGGTGACGGAGATCGCGCCGCGCGCATCCAGCAGGTTGAAGCTGTGCGACGCCTTCATGATCTGCTCGTAGGCCGGCAGGGTCAGCTCCAGTTCGATCAGGCGCTTGGCCTCGCTCTCGTGGTTATTGAAGGCCTGGAACAGCAGTTCGGTATTCGAGTGCTCGAAGTTGTAGGTCGACTGTTCGACTTCGTTCTGGTGGAAGACGTCGCCGTAGGACAGGCGCTTCGTCACCGGTTCGCCGGCCGCGCCCTTTTCTTCCCACTCGGTCCAGACCAGGTCGTACACGTTCTCGACGCCCTGCAGGTACATCGCCAGGCGTTCGATGCCGTAGGTGATCTCGCCCAGCACCGGCTTGCAATCGAGGCCGCCGACCTGCTGGAAGTAGGTGAACTGGGTCACTTCCATGCCGTTCAGCCAGACTTCCCAGCCCAGTCCCCAGGCGCCCAGGGTCGGGCTTTCCCAGTCGTCCTCGACGAAGCGGACGTCGTTCTTCTTGAGGTCCAGGCCCAGCGCGGCCAGCGAGCCGAGATAGAGGTCGAGGATGTTTTCAGGCGCGGGCTTGAGCACCACCTGGTACTGGTAATAGTGCTGCAGGCGGTTCGGGTTCTCGCCGTAGCGGCCGTCCTTCGGGCGGCGCGACGGTTGCACGTAGGCGGCGCGCCAGGGCTCGGGGCCGATCGCGCGCAGGAAGGTGCCGGTGTGGAAGGTGCCCGCGCCGACTTCCATGTCGTACGGCTGGAGCAGGGCGCAACCTTGCTTGTCCCAGTAGGTTTGCAAGGTCAAAATGATTTGTTGGAATGTAAGCATTTTTGGGCGTGGAGCTATGTATCGGCGTCGGGCACGCTGGCCGCGACCGCGGTGAGTTTGCTAAAAGGCCAATTTTAGCGGGTTTTCACGGCTGACTCGAAACGAATCGCGAAATCAGCCGGCGGTTTGGTCACTTTTCTTCGGCATCCGGCGCGAACGTCCGGCGAGCCAGGCGCCCAGCAGCATCAGGGCGCCGAGCGCCAGGAAGGCCAGGTTGCCGAAGCGGATATACGGCGTGCTGCCGGCCATCCCCTGCACCCTGGCCGTCAGGACGTCCTGGCGGTAGTAGGGGATCAGCTGCTGGACATTGCCGCGGCCGTCGATGATGGCGGTGGCGCCGTTATTCGTCGCGCGCAGCATCGGCCGGCCGGTCTCGAGCGAACGCATGCGCGAGATCTGCAGGTGCTGCGGGATCGCCACCGACTCGCCATACCAGGCCAGGTTCGACACGTTGAGCAGCAGGGTGGCGGGATGCGGGGCGTCGCGCAGCTGCCTGGCGATCTCTTCGCCGAACACGTCTTCGTAGCAGACGTTGGGCAGCACCAGCTGGTCCTTCACGGCAAACGGCGCCTGCACCGCCTGGCCGCGGTTGAAGTCGCCAAGCGGGATGTTCATCAGGTTGGTGAACCAGCGGAAGCCGGTCGGAATGAATTCACCGAAGGGCACCAGGTGATGCTTGTCGTAGCGGTAGGCCTGGCCCTGGGGACCGATGCCGGCCACGCTGTTGGCATAGGCGTCGGGACCGTCGGCCAGCGGGATGCCGAACATGAGGAAGCTGCCGCTGCGCTTCGCATAGTCGGAAAAGCCGGCCAGGTATGCCGGCGGCAGCTGTTGCGGGAACACGGGAATGGCCGTCTCGGGGGCGGCGATCAGGTCGGCCGGCGCGGCCGTGATCATGTCGCGGTAGCGCGTCAGGATCTGGTTCAGGTAGGCGGAGGCGAATTTCTCGTCCTGGCGGATGTCCCCCTGCAGCAGGCGCACGCTGATCGGCTGCCCGGCCGGGTGGGTCCACTCCACATGGCCGAGGCCCCAGCCGGCAAGCAGCACGCCGGCGGCCAGGCCGAGCGCCGGCAGGCGGCGGCGCTGGGTCAGCATCACCAGGCACGAAGCGCACACGGCCACCAGCACGCCGATGCCGTACACACCGAGGATGGGCGCGAAGCCGGCGAGAGGCGCGGTGTTGTGGGCATAGCCGGAAGCGGCCCAGGGGAAACCGGTGAAGACCCAGCCGCGCATCCATTCCGACACGCCCCACAGCACCGGTAACACCAGCAGCAGGAAAGCCGGCACCGGCAGCGACCAGCGCTTGCGCAGCCAGCTCGAGGCGCCTGCCGCAAAGGCGGCGAACAGGCCCATGTAGAGGCCGAGCAGGGCGATGGCGGCGGCCGACAGCGGCGCGGCCAGGCCGCCATATCGGGTCAAGGCGATGGTCAGCCAGTGCATGCCGCCAATCGACCAGCCGAAGCCGAAGGCCCAGCCGAGCCACAGCGCGCGGCGGGTCGAGCTGCCCATGCCGACCTGGTAGAAGAAATACGCCAGGCAGAGGAACTGCAGCGGCCACCAGCCGAAGGGTTCGAACGAGAACAGGCTCGCCGCGCCGGCGATGGCGGCAAGGGCGAGGCCGATGAGGGAGGGGCGGGTGCCGCGCAGCGCCGGGTCGGGCGCGGTGGCGGTCTGGGTACGGCGGCGCAGGATCAAGCGTGGGTCCATTCGTTAGCTCGTCGTTCCCGCCTGCGCGGGGACGACGGTAGTGTATTGCGGGGACGGCAAAATTCAGTCGCGATCGGCGTCGCCATCGCGCGAAGGCAGCTTTTCGACCAGCAGCACGTGGATCTGGCGCGCGTCGGCGCGCAGCACCTCGAAGCGCAGGTTGTCCAGGTCGAAGACCTCGCCCTTGTGCGGCATGCGGCCCAGGTGGCTGGCAACCAGGCCGCCGATGGTGTCGACGTCGTCCTCGGGCAGGTCGACCCCGATCTCTTCGTTGAACTGGTCGATCTCGGTGAGGGCCTTGACGCGCCAGCGCGGGCCGAACTGGCCTTCCTTGATCGACAGGACGTTGTCCTCTTCCTCGTCGAAGTCGTATTCGTCCTCGATGTCGCCGACGATCTGCTCCAGCACGTCCTCGATGGTGATCAGGCCGGCCACGCCGCTGTACTCATCGACCACGATGGCCATGTGGTTGTGGTTCGCGCGGAAGTCGCGCAGCAGCACGTTCAGGCGCTTCGATTCGGGGATGAAGATGGCCGGGCGCAGCATGTCGCGCACGTCGAAGGATTCCTCGGCGTAGTAGCGCAGCAGGTCCTTGGCCAGCAGGATCCCGACCACCTTGTCGCGCTCGCCCTCGATGGCGGGGAAGCGCGAGTGCGCCGTCTCGAGCACGACCGGCAGCCATTCCTCGATCGGCTTGGTGATGTCGATGACGTCCATCTGCGAACGCGGGACCATGATGTCGCGCACCGACAGGTCGGATACCTGGAACACGCCCTCGATCATGGAGAGGGCATCGGCGTCGATGAGGTTGCGCTCGTGGGCGTCGTGCAGCACTTCGAGCAGCTCGGCGCGATTTTCGGGCTCGGGGGAGATCAGGGCGGTCAGCCGTTCGAACAGCGACCGGTGGGTTTTGACGTCGTTACGCACGTCAGCAGGGTGCTCGGGCATAGTTGGCGTGAAGCCGTTGTTGCGATGGGCATTAGGATACACCAAAAGCGCGGATGCCTGTTTTTTATGCAGTTCACGTAGCCCGGCGAATGTGTGCGCCCTTCTGTCCGCCGCTTGCCTTATAGTTGCTCATTCGCTACCGAAGGAGTTCTTCATGCCCGCCCTGGACATCAACGGCACTACCACCAATCTCGACATCCCCGACGACATGCCCCTGCTGTGGGCCATCCGCGACGTGATGGGACTGACCGGCACCAAGTTCGGCTGCGGCGTCGCCCTGTGCGGCGCCTGCACCGTGCACCTGGACGGCCAGCCGATCCGCTCCTGCGTGACGCCTGTCTCGGCGGCCGCCGGCAAGAAGATCACGACCATCGAGGCGATCGGCAACGATCCGGTCGGCGCAAAGGTGCAGGACGCGTGGCGCCAGGTCGACGTGGTGCAGTGCGGTTACTGCCAGTCCGGCCAGATCATGTCGGCGACCGCGCTGCTGCAGGCGAACGCCAAACCGAGCGACGCCGACATCGACAGCGCCATGGCCGGCAATATCTGCCGCTGCGGCACCTATGGGCGCATTCGGAAAGCGATCAAGATCGCCGCCGGCATCCCGTCGCCGGCGGTGGCGCCCGCCGCACAACCGCAAGCGCCTCGCAAGGCGTGAACCGAGGAGCGCACATGGAAACCAAGGACAAAGTATCGGGTTCGCGGCGCGGCTTCATGAAGGCCGGCGCGGTGGCGGGCGGCAGCCTGCTGTTCGGCTTCTCGCTGTTCGGTTGCAGCCGGGACGGCAAGGACGGGCACAACGACCGCAAGGAAAAGCCGTCCGAGACGGCGGTCGGCCAGGCCGCCACCGCGGCATCCGAGCCGGCCGGCCTGGCCCACGACGCCTTCATCCGCATCGACCGCGACGGCCTGGTTACCCTCATCGTCCACAAGGTCGAGATGGGCCAGGGCACCTTCACCTCGATGCCGATGCTGCTGGCCGAGGAGCTGGGCGCCGACCTGTCGAAGGTGAAGCTGGAGCAGGCGCCGGCCGACAACAGCCTGTATGCCGATCCGATGCTGGGCGGCCAGGTGACGGGCGGCTCGACCTCGGTGCGCGGCGCCTGGAAGCCGCTGCGCGAGGCCGGCGCCAAGGTGCGCACGGTGCTGGTGCAGGCGGCCGCCCAGACCTGGAAGGTGGACGAGAAGGAGCTGAAGGTGGTCGGCGGCACCGTGCGCCACGATGCCTCGAACCGCTCGGGCCATTTCGGCGAATTCGTCGACGCCGCCTCCAAGCTGCAGTTCCCCAAGACCGTGACGCTCAAGGACGCGGCCGACTTCACCCTGATCGGCAAGTCGATGAAGCGCCTGGATTCGCCGGTCAAGGTCAATGGCCAGGCCCTGTTCGGCATCGACGCGCGCCTGCCGAACATGGGCATCGCGGCGGTGATGGCCTCGCCGGTCACGGGCGGCAAGGTGGCGGCGGTGGACGAGCAGAAGGCGATGGCGGTCAAGGGCGTGCGCCAGGTGCTGCGCATCGAAGGCGCGGTGGCGGTGGTCGCCGATAATTTCTGGACCGCGAAACAGGGCCTGCTGGCCGCCGCGCCGCGCTTCGACGACGGCCCCAACGCCAACGTCAGCACGGCCTCGATCGTGGCCGACATGGCCAAGGTCTCGCAGGGCCTAGGGGCGGTCGCCACCAACAAGGGCGACGCCCTGAAGGTGCTGGGCCAGGACGGCGGACGCCGCATCGACGCCATCTACGAGATGCCCTTCCTCGCCCACGCGACCATGGAACCGATGAATTGCACGGTCGACCTGCGCCCGGATGCCTGCGAGCTGTGGGTCGGCACCCAGGTGCCGGCGCTGGCGCAGGGGGCCGCGGCCAAGATCACCGGCCTGCCGCTCGAGAAGGTGAAGGTGCACAACCATTACCTGGGCGGCGGCTTCGGACGCCGGCTGGAAGTCGACAATGTGATCCAGGCGGTGGCCTTCGCCAAGCTTGCCAAGGGCCCGCTGAAGGTCATCTGGACCCGCGAGGAAGACATCCAGCACGATATGTACCGCCCCTATTATTATGACCGCCTGTCGGCCAAGCTCGACGACAAGGGCATGCCGCTGGCCTGGTTCCACCGCGTGACCGGCTCCTCGATCATGGCCCGCTTCGCGCCGCCGATGGTCAAGAACGGCGTCGACCCGGACGCCGTGGAGGCGGCGGCCGACCTGCAGTACACGATTCCCGACATGCGGGTCGAGTACGTGCGCCACGAGCCGCCCGGCGTGCCGACCGCGTTCTGGCGCGGCGTCGGCCCGACCCACAACATCTTCGTGGTCGAAAGCTTCATCGACGAGCTGGCGTATGCGAGCAAGACCGACCCGGTCGCGTTCCGGCGCGCGCTGCTGCAGAAGTCGCCGCGCACGCTGGCGGTGCTGAACCTGGCGGCCGAGAAGGCGGGCTGGGGCCGGCCCTTGAGGCCGATCGCCGGCCGCAAGGTCGGCCGCGGCGTGTCGGCGCAGTTCGCCTTCGGCAGTTATATGTCGCAGGTGGCGGAAGTCTCGGTCGGCCCGGACGGCGACGTGCGCGTGCACCGCGTGGTGTGCGCGGTCGACTGCGGCCAGAACATCAACCCGGACACCATCATCGCCCAGATGGAAGGCGGCATCGTGTTCGGCGCCAGCGCCGCGCTGTGGGACGAGATCACGCACGACAAGGGGCGGGTGCAGCAGACCAACTTCGGCGACTACCGCGTGATGCGGATGAACGAGGCGCCGACGGTGGAGGTGTATATCGTCAACAGCCACGACGAGCCGGGCGGGATCGGCGAGCCGGGGACCTCGGGGATTGCGCCGGCGATCAGCAATGCGGTGTTCGCGGCGACGGGGAAACGGGTGCGGAAGCTGCCGATCGGGGAGCAGCTCAAGAAGGCCTGAGACCCTGAGACGTCATTCCCGCCTGCGCGGGAATGACGACGATCGGTTAATCCTCCGCGTACGGATCCGGATACTCCAGCGCCTCCATGATGTCGCGCTCCAGCTGCTCCATCTCCTCGGCCTCTTCGTCGTTCTCGTGGTCGAAGCCCTGCGCGTGCAGCACGCCGTGCACCACCAGGTGGGCCA
>Ga0308170_10004275_pt1 | contig 11290 bp, 5 predicted proteins | sample PhyBR2_2_FD_202136 | JGI IMG/M metagenome (GOLD analysis project Ga0308170, IMG submission 202136) | Phyllosphere microbial communities from UC Gill Tract Community Farm, Albany, California, United States - DLSLSB.R2 | ecosystem: Host-associated > Plants > Phyllosphere > Unclassified | place... | reverse complement strand
GGGCGGCACGCTCGACGCGTCGAACCTGCTCAAGCCGGCCCTCGCGAACGGCCAGCTGAAGTGCATCGGCGCGACCACGTTCACGGAATTCCGCGGCGTGTTCGAGAAGGATCACGCATTGAGCCGCCGCTTCCAGAAAGTGGACGTGAACGAGCCGTCGGTCGAGCAGACCGTGCAGATCCTGCGCGGCCTCAAGTCGCGCTTCGAAGAGCACCATGGCGTGAAGTATTCGGCGTCGGCGCTGTCGACCGCGGCCGAGCTCGCTGCTCGCTTCATCAATGACCGTCATCTGCCGGACAAGGCGATCGACGTGATCGACGAAGCGGGTGCGGCCCAGCGCGTGCTGCCGAAGTCGAAGCAGAAGAAGACCATCGGCAAGACCGAGATCGAGGACATCATCGCGAAGATCGCGCGGATTCCTCCGCAGACCGTCAACCAGGACGACCGCAGCAAGCTGCAGACCATCGACCGCGACCTGCGCAACGTCGTGTTCGGGCAAGACCCGGCGATCGACGCGCTGGCCTCCGCGATCAAGATGGCCCGTGCAGGCCTGGGCAAGCAGGACAAGCCGATCGGCTCCTTCCTGTTCTCCGGTCCGACCGGCGTCGGCAAGACCGAGGTGGCCAAGCAACTGGCCTTCATCCTCGGCATCGAGCTGGTGCGCTTCGACATGTCGGAGTACATGGAACGCCATGCGGTGTCGCGCCTGATCGGTGCGCCTCCGGGCTACGTCGGCTTCGACCAGGGCGGCCTGCTGACCGAGGCCATCACCAAGAAGCCGCACGCGGTGCTGCTGCTGGACGAAATTGAAAAAGCCCACCCGGACATTTTCAATATCCTGCTGCAGGTGATGGACCATGGCACGCTGACCGACAACAACGGCCGCAAGGCGGACTTCCGCAACGTGATCATCATCATGACCACGAACGCGGGCGCCGAAAGCCTGACCAAGCGTTCGGTCGGCTTCGTGGACTCGAAGGCGCAGGGCGACGAGATGGCCGACATCAAGCGCATGTTCACGCCTGAGTTCCGCAACCGCCTGGATGCGATCATCAGCTTCCGTGCGCTGGACGAGGACATCATCCTGCGCGTCGTGGACAAGTTCCTGATGCAGCTGGAAGAGCAGTTGCACGAGAAGAAGGTGGAAGCCATCTTCACCGAGAAGCTGCGCAAGTTCCTCGCCAAGAAAGGCTTCGACCCGCTCATGGGCGCGCGTCCGATGTCCCGCCTGATCCAGGACATGATCCGCAAGGCGCTGGCCGACGAGCTGCTGTTCGGCCGCCTGGTCAGCGGTGGCCGCGTGACCGTGGAACTGAACGAGAAGGACGAAGTCTTCCTCGAGTTCCCGGAAGGCGACGTACCGCCGCCGCCGGAGCCTGTCGAGACGGTCGAGATCGAGTAATCACTATCCATCCCGGAAAACCGCGCCCCGTGCGCGGTTTTTTTTCGTCCGTACCGGTCATGATGTTGTCATATGGGAATCCTAAACTGGGCGGATCGCCGCCGACCATCGCCCGCCCATGCGCTTTTCACAGCTTCAAACCGCTACCAAGATCCTCGGCGCCTTCGCCGTGGTCTCCCTCGCCATCGTCCTCATCTCGATCGTTGCGCTGTGGCGCATGCAGGCCGCCGATGCGCTGACAAACGACCTGGTCAACAACAAGCTGGCGCGCCAGCAGCTCAGCGCCGAGCTGCTCGGCGTGGCGCGCCTGAACGGCGTACGCGCGGTCGCGATCGCGCGCAGCGACAGCCTGGAAGCCGCCGACTATTTCCAGGCCCAGCTGAACCAGGGCGACAAGGACGCGGCCGCGCTCGAGGCGCGCCTGAAAGCGCTGGCCGTGAGTCCTGATGAGCGCGCGCTGGCCGACTGGACGGCCGGGCTCGAGATGGCGTACCTGCAGGCGCGCCGGCAGGTGTTCCAGGCCAAGGACCTCGGCAAGACCCAGGAAGCCGAGCAGATGACGGCCAATGCGCTGGCCAACAGCTTCGGCGCCTGGACCGCCGCGCTCGACAGGCAGCTGGCCCTGCAGACTCGCGAAGCGCGCACGCTGGCAAGCACCTCGACGAATGCGTTTGCATTCAGCCGCGTGCTGCTGCTGGCCCTGGGTGGGACGGCGCTGGTAACCGGCGGCCTCATCGGCTGGCTGCTCACGCGCAGCGTCGTCAGCCCCTTGCAGGAGGCGGTGCGGCTGGCCGAGCGCGTGGCGCAAGGCGACCTCGGCAGCTCCATCGCGCACGTGCGCGGCGACGAGGTCGGCCGTCTGTTCGACGCCCTCAACCACATGACCGGCGGCGTCTCCGCCACTGTGGTGAAAGTGCTCGACAGCGCGCGCCTGATCGACGATGCCTCGGCCGACATCGCCGCCGGCAACCGGGACCTGTCGCGCCGCACCGAGCACCAGGCCGACCGTTTGCACGCCACCGTCGAGGCCATGGTCGAGCTGCTCGAGGCGGTCCGGCAGAACCACGTGAGCGCACACGACGCGAGCAAACTGGCGCTTGCGGCATCCGGTGTGGCGAGAGAGGGCGCGGATGCGGTCGAGCAGATGGTCGAGCGCATGGCGACGATCCGCATGTCGGCCGCGAAGATCGGTGACATCACGGCGATGATCGACGGGATCGCCTTCCAGACGAACCTCCTGGCCCTGAACGCCGCGGTGGAGGCGGCGCGCGCCGGCAAAGAGGGGCGCGGCTTTGCCGTGGTGGCGAACGAAGTGAGGAGCCTCGCCCAGCATTCGGCCTCGGCGGCGAAGGAGATCAAGACCCTGATCGCCGAGTCGCTGAGTGCCATCGAATCGGGCGCGGGCATTGCCGGGGCGGCGGGCAGCACCATGTGCCAGATCCTCGAGCGCGTGCGCCAGGTGGCCGAGCTGATGAAAGCCATCGACGCCGCCAGCGCGGAACAAGCCGAGGGCATCGCCCGGGTGCGCGCCACGATCGCCGGGATGATTGATGCGACGCGCCAGAACGCGGCGATGGTGGAGCAGGCCGCCACGGCCGCCGAGACCATGCGCGCGCAGGCCGGGCAACTGACCGGGGTCGTTGCGACGTTCAAGGTGGGCGAAGCGGGCAGGGCGGCGCGACTGCTGCCGGCCTGATTGTCGAGCCGCAGTATCTTTTTTGCATGTATGCACGCCAACTTGGCGTTTCACTGTGGCAAACTCATGTTCTTCAGCAAACTTTTGCCTTTGTGAACATGAACGTGTCCCGCACCATCCTCGCGCTGTCGTTGGCCCTCGTCGGCCAGTACGCCGGCGCCGCCGATCCTTATTTTCGTTTCCCTGCCGTGCGCGGCGACACGATCGTGTTCACCGCCGAGGGCGACCTCTGGCGCACGTCCATCGCCGGCGGAAAGGCGACGCGCCTGACCACGCACCCGTCGAGCGAAACCCACGCCGCGATCTCGCGCGACGGCAAATACGTCGCCTTCGTCGCGTCCTACGAGGGCGCCCAGGAAGCCTATGTGATGCCGATCGAAGGCGGCCTGCCGAAGCGCATCACCTTCGAAAATGGCGGCGTGGCCGTGCTCGGCTGGACCGCGCAGGGCGAAGTCCTGGTCGGAATGGAAAACCCGGTCGGCCCGGCCAAGCGCCGCGTCGTCGCCGTGCTCGATCCGGTCAAGTTGACGCGTCGCGTGCTGCCGCTGGCCGAGGCCAACGACGCCGTGCTCGACGATACTGGCCGCACCGTCTACTTCACGCGCATGGGCCTGTCGATGACGAACGACAACGTGAAGTCCTACCGCGGCGGGGCCTATGCCCAGCTGTGGCGCTTCGACCTGGGCGCGAAGGCCGAGGCCCAGCCGCTCTTCAAAGGGGAGACCGCCAACAACCGCCGCGCCATGTGGTGGAACGGCCGCCTGTACTTCATCAGCGATGCGGACGGCGCCGACAACCTCTGGACCTCGCTCCCGGACGGCAGCGACCGCCGCGCGCTCACGCATTACAAGGAATGGGACGTGCGCTCCGCCTCGCTCGGCGACGGGCACATCGTCTACCAGCTGGGCGCCGACCTGCACGTGTTCGACATCGCCAGCGGGCGTGATGCGCTCGTACACGCCAGCCTGGTGTCCGACTTCGACCAGCAGCGCCTGCGCCGCGTGAAGTCGCCGCTCGACGCCCTGACCAGCATCGACGTCGCCAGCAAGCTCGAGCGCATCGTGCTGACCGCGCGCGGACGGGTGACGATCGCCGGCACCGGCAGCCATCGCCGCGTCGAGATCGCCGTGCCGGAAGGCGCCCGTGCGCGCGGCGCCGTGTTCAGCCACGACGACAAATGGGTCTATGCCATCGCCGACACCAGCGGCGAAAACGAGATCTGGCGTTACGCGGCCGACGGTTCCGGCCACGGCGAACGCCTGACGATGGATGGCAACGGCCACCGCTCGGCCCTGTACCCGTCGCCGGACGGCAAATGGCTGGCGCACACCGACAAGAAGGGCCGCACCTGGCTGCTCGACCTGGCGAGCCGCACGAATGTCATCATCGACGACGCCGGCCAGGCCGGCCTCGAGCGTTCCGACCAGGTGGTCTGGTCGCCGGACAGCCGCAACCTGGCGTTTGTCCGGGCCGGCAGTAGCGAGCGGCGCGACCAGATCGGCATGTTCAATCTCGCGAGCAAAGCGATCACCTTTGTCACCACCGACCGCTACGAAGCCAGCTCGCCGGCGTTCTCGCCGGACGGGAAGTGGCTGTACTTCCTCTCCGCGCGCCACTTCAACGTCGGGACCCATTCCTCGGTCTGGGGCGACCGCAATATGGGGCCGGTGTTCGACAAGCGCGTGGGCGTGTACGCGCTGGCGCTGCAGCCAAGCGTCCGCTTTCCGTTCAAGCCCGAGGACGAGCTGACCCAGCCGGAAGAGAAATCGCCCGAGGCCGCGGCCAAGGCGGCCGTGAAGTCGCCGGGCCTGGACGAGCAGGACGGCGCGAAGAGCGCAGCGGTGGCGGCGGCCGCGGCGGCCGCGGAAGCAAAGAGCAAAGCCGCCGGCGCGGACAAACCGGCAGCGCCGACCCCGGCCATCGTCTATGCGGACCTGGCAAAGCGCCTGTACGAAGTCCCGGTCGCGCCCGGCAACTATCGCGCGCTCGCCGTCGACGACAAGCGCCTCTACCTGCTGGACGCCGGCGACGACGAGGCGGCGAAGGGCACGCTCAAGACCCTGGCGATTGCGCGCAGCAGCCCGCAGCTGGACACCTTCGCCACCGGCGTGCGCGACTTCGGCCTGTCCAGCGACCGCAAGCATGTTTTCTACCGCACCTATGCCAAGGGCGCGCCGGGCGACATGCTGATCGTCGACGCCGCCGCCAAAGCCCCTGCCGACCTGTCCAAGGCCAAGGTCAAGATCGACGACTGGGCGGTGAGCTCGAACCCGCGCATGGAATGGACGCAGATGTTCAACGACGCCTGGCGCATGCACCGCGACTTCCTGTATGACGCCAGGATGCGCGGCATCGACTGGAACGCCGTGCGCGTGCGCTACGCGCCCCTGGTCGAGCGCGTGACCGACCGCGCGGAGCTGGACGACGTGCTGGGCATGATGATCGGCGAGGTCGGCGCGCTGCACTCGCAGATCCGTCCGGGCGACGTGCGCCGCGCCGCAGCCGAAGGCACGCCGGCCAGCCTGGGCGCCGTGTTCAGCCGCGTGCCCGAGGGCTACCGCGTCGACCACATCTACCGCAGCGAGCCGGAGCTCCCGTCGGAAAGCGGTCCGCTGGCCGCGCCGGACGTCGACGTGAAGGAAGGCGACATCATCACGGCCGTCAACGGCAAGTCGCTGCTCGAAGCGCGCGACATCGCCGACTTGCTGCTGGACACTGCCGGCAAGCAGGTGCTGCTGAACGTGAAGAGCGCGGGCGACAAGGGCGGCCGCAGTCAGGCTGGCCTACGCGCGCTCATCGTGACCCCGGTCTCGATGGCGACCCACGCCAGCCTGCGCTACGCCGACTGGGAACAGGGCAGGGCGCAGCAGGTCGACACGGCCTCGAAGGGCAAGATCGGCTACCTGCACCTGCGCGCGATGGTGGCGCGCGACATCGACGCCTTTGCGCGCGACTTTTACGCCAATATCAACAAGGACGGCCTGATCATCGACGTGCGCCGCAATAACGGCGGCAACATCGACAGCTGGATCATCGAAAAGCTGCTGCGGCGTTCCTGGGCCTTCTGGTCCTCCAACGGCAAGCAGCCTTACTCGAACATGCAGAGCACCTTCCGCGGCCACCTGGTCGTGCTGACGGACGAGCTGACCTATTCCGACGGCGAGACCTTCGCCGCCGGCATCAAGGCCTTGAAGCTCGGCCCGCTGGTCGGCAAGCGCACCGCCGGGGCGGGCGTGTGGCTCAGCGACGGCAACGGCCTGGCGGACAATGGCATGGCGCGCGTCGCCGAAAACGGCCAGTTCGCGACCGATGGCGCGTGGCTGATCGAAGGCGTCGGCGTGATCCCGGACGTCGAGGTGGACAACCTGCCGTACGAGACCTTCAACGGACGCGACCGCCAGCTCGAAGTGGCCATCGAGCTGATCGAGAAGAAACTGAAGGAGCAGCCGGTCGCGCCCTGGAAGCCGGCGGCGATTCCGGCCCTGAAGCGCTGACCAGCCGCTCAGGCGTCAAATGGCGGCCAGCGCCCGCGCCAGGTCGGCGCGCTGGTCGTCCACATGCTCGATGCCGACCGACAGCCGGATCAGGCCATCGCCGATGCCGAGTTTCATGCGCTGCTCGGGCGGGATGGTCGCGTGCGTCATGATGGCCGGGTGCTCGATCAGGCTTTCCACGCCGCCCAGGCTTTCGGCCAGGGTGAAGATCTCGCAGGTTTCCAGGAAGCGGCGCGCGCCGGCCAGATCCGTGTCGAGGTCGATCGAGACGATGCCGCCGTAGCCGTGCATCTGGCGCCGCGCCAGCTCGTGCTGCGGATGCGAGGCCAGGCCCGGGTAGAACACCTTCCTGACCTTCGGCTGGCGCTCCAGCCACTGCGCCAGGTCGAGCGCGTTGGAAGAGCTGCGCTCGACGCGCAGGGCCAGGGTCTTGATCCCGCGGAGCACCAGGAAGCTGTCGAACGGTCCCTGGATCGCGCCGACCGCGTTCTGGATGAAGCCGAGGCGCTCGCGCAGCGACTGGTGGCGCGCTTCCTTGCCGGCCACGGCCACGCCGCCGATCACGTCCGAGTGGCCGTTCATGTACTTGGTGGTCGAGTGCACCACGATGTCGATGCCCAGCTCCAGCGGACGTTGGACGATGGGGCTGGCGAAGGTGTTGTCGCATACGGACAGGATGCCGCGCTCGCGGCACAGCTGGCCGATGGCGTGCAGGTCGGCCAGTTTCAGCATCGGGTTGGTCGGGGTCTCGATCCAGACCATCTTCGTTTCCGGACGCAGCGCACCGGCCAGGGCCAGCGGGTCGGTCAGGTCGACGTAGGTGAACTCGTGGCCGGCGCTGTGGCGGCGCACGCGTTCGAATAAACGGTAGGTGCCGCCGTACATGTCGTCTCCGGCGACGATGTGCGAGCCGGCCGGCAGCAGCTCGAGCACGGCCGAGATCGCCGCCAGGCCGGAGGCGAAGGCGAAGGCCGCGCCGCCGCTTTCGATGTCGGCCACGCAGCGCTCCAGCGCCCAGCGGGTCGGGTTGTGCGAGCGGCCGTAGTCCAGGCCCTTGTGCACGCCAGGGCTTTCCTGGGCAAAGGTCGAGGTCGCGTAGATCGGCGGCATCACTGCGCCGGTGGTCGGGTCGGGCGCCTGGCCGCCGTGGATCACACGGGTGGCCAGACGGCGTTTTTCGTGCTTGGCTTCAGTTTCGTAGGATGTGCTCACGTCAGGGTCCTGCGCAAATGGTTGAGAAGGTCGAAGCGGGTGATGAGGCCATAGAAATGATCGCCGTCCGCGATCACGGCGGTCAGGCCGCGGTCGAGGATCTCGCGCAGCTCGCGCATGCGGGCCGTGGGCGCCAGGGTCTTCAGCTCGGTGGTCATGGTATCCGAGACCGGGCCGTGGAAGCGATCGCCTGATGTATCCAATGAGCTGGTCACATGCAGCAGCAGGTCGGACTCGTCGATCAGGCCGACCAGCTTGCCCTTGTCGATCACGGGCAGCTGGGCCAGGTCCGCACTGCGCATGCGGTTGAAGGCGGTCATCAGGGTGTCGGTCGGGGAGACGGTGACGACCTCGCCGTCGTCGAAGCGGCGCCCGATCAGGTCGCGCAGATCGCCCATTTGCGGGCGGTGCAGCAGGCCCTGGTCGACCATCCAGCCGTCGCTGTAGACCTTGGTGAGGTAGCGCGTGCCGGTGTCGCACACGAAGCTGACCACGCGCTTCGGGCTGGTCTGGGCGCGGCACCAGCGCAGCGCGGCGGCCAGCAGGGTGCCGGTCGAGGAACCGGCCAGGATGCCTTCGCGGCGCAGCAGTTCGCGCGCGGTGTTGAAGCTTTCCTCGTCGCTGATCGAGTACGCGCTTTTGACGCGCGACAGGTCCGCGATGGCGGGAATGAAGTCCTCGCCGATGCCTTCCACGGCCCAGGAGCCCGAGACCTCGGACAGCTTGCCGGTTTTGATGTAGTCGGCCAGGATCGAGCCCTGCGGATCGGCCAGCACGAATTCGAGCCCCGGCTGGACCTGGGCGAAGTAGCGCGACAGGCCGGTGAGGGTGCCGGACGAGCCGACGCCGACCACGATGGCGTCGACCTCGTGCTTCATCTGCTCCCAGATCTCGGGGGCGGTGGTGGTTTCGTGGGCGCGCGGGTTGTCCGGGTTGTTGAACTGGTCGGCGAACCAGGCGCCGGGGATCTCGCGCGCCAGCCGCGCCGCGTAGTCCTGGTAGTACTCGGGATGGCCCTTGCCGACATCCGAGCGGGTCAGGTGGATCTCGGCGCCCAGGGCTTTGAGGTGCAGGATTTTTTCGGAGGCCATTTTGTCGGGCACCACCAGCACCACGCGGTAACCCTTGATGCGCGCGACCAGGGCCAGGCCCAGGCCGGTGTTCCCGGCGGTGGCCTCGACCACGACCCCGCCGGGCTGCAGGCGCCCGTCAAGCTCGGCCGCTTCGATCATGGCGCGGCCGATGCGGTCCTTGATCGAGCCGCCCGGATTCTGGGATTCGAGTTTGAGGAAGAGCTGGCAGGGGCCGGTGTCGATGCGGGTGATTTCGACCAGCGGGGTGTTGCCGATCAGCGAGAACAGTGCGGCCGAGGACGCAGGTTGTGCAGCATGCATAATGCCTCCGGGTAAGGTGGCGTAGATGGGCGCAGGTGGATGCCAGGTCATGGCAAAAATGCATGATACGGCGATTTTCCGTATCATGCTTTGGCGCGCGACAAAACTTTCCGGGCCGCTACATGCTAGGCGCCGGCCTTCAGGCGTCGCCACAAGGTCGTGCGGCTGATGCCCAGGTGGCGCGCGGCCGCTTCGCGCTGGCCCTGGAAGCGCGCCAGCACCTCGGCCACGCTCTCGTGCGCCGCGCTCTCGTGCGCCGCGCTTGCGGAGTGGGGCTGCTGCGCAGGCGGCGGCAGGGCAGGGGCGGCGGCAGCGGACGAGGCGCCCAGCTCCGGCGCCACCGACAGCAGGAAGCCCGGCGTGAGCGCCTGCAGCGGCTCGGCCGCCAGGAACAGCGCCAGCCTTTCCATCAGGTTGCGCAGCTCGCGCACGTTGCCGGGCCAGGCATACGCTTGCAACAAGGGCAGGCAGGCCGCGATCTCGGCCGCCAGGTTCGGATGCGGACGCGCGTCCAGCGCCGCCAGCGCATTCTTCAGCGACCATTCGGCCAGTTGCGCGATGTCCTCCACGCGCGCGCGCAGGGGCGGCAGGGTCAGGCGCAGCACCGCCAGGCGGTAGAACAGATCGGCGCGAAAGCGTCCTTCGCGCACGCGGCTCTCCAGGTCGCAATGCGTGGCCGAGATGACCCGCACGTCGATCGGCACCGGCCGCGTGCCGCCCACCCGCATCACTTCGCGTTCCTCGAGCACGCGCAACAGGCGCGTCTGCAGCGCCAGCGGCATCTCGCCGATCTCGTCAAGGAAAAGGGTGCCGCCATTCGCCGCTTCGAACAAGCCGGCGTGGCCGCCGCGCCGCGCGCCGGTGAACGCGCCTTCCTCGTGCCCGAACAATTCGGACTCGAGCAGCGATTCGGCGATCGCGCCGCAGTTCACCGCGACGAAGGGCCGCTGGGCGCCGCGCCGCGGGCTCTCCTTGTGGATGGCCTGGGCCACCAGTTCCTTGCCGCTGCCGGTCTCGCCCTGGATCAGCACGGTGGCCGGCGAGCGCGCGTACAGCACCACGCTCTGGCGCAGGCGTTCCATTGCGAGCGACTCCCCACGCAGGTCGTTCAGGCCGCGCCGCGCCCGCCGCGCATCGGGAACGGCGCGCCGCCCGCGGCCGGCTTCCAGGCGCGTCAGGCGCGCCAGTTCGAGCGCATCGTCGAAGGCGCGGCGGATCGAATCGGCCGAGTACACGAACACGGCCTTCAGGCCCGCTTCCTCGGCCAGGTCGGTAATCAAACCCGCGCCGACGACCACCTCGACCCCCAGCGCCTTCAGCTCCTCGACGCCGGCGCGCGCGTCCTCGCGCGTGACGTAGGTGCGCTGCTCGACCGAGAGGCCGAAGGTGCGGACGAAGTCGTCCAGTTCCGGCATCTGGTTCTGGTAGTGGATCAGGCCGACGCGCGGCGACATGCGGCGCGCCCGCGCCAGGGCCCGCATCACGTCGAAGCCGCTGGCCCGCGCCACCACCACCGGCGCCGAGACGCGGCCTTTCAGGTAGGCGGCGTTCGAGCCCGCCGCGATCACCACGTCGCAGTGCTCGTTCGCCATGCGTTCGCGGATGTGGCGCGCAGCCTCGTCGAAGCCGAGCTGCAGGGGCTCGATCTGGGCCAGGTGATCGTATTCGAGGGTGATGTCGCGGAACAGGTCGGACAGGCGCGAGACCGAGACGGTCCAGATGACGGGTTTGGGGGAAGTGTCGCTCATGTTTCAAGTGTAGTGCATTCGGATCGCCGGATGTTTCACCATGAAACGTTTCGCCATGAAACGCCGGCAAATCTGACAAAAAAGACGGCCAGCCGTAAGAATCGGGTAAGGCAGCAACCGTAGGATCGCAACAGCCTGTCAAAAAGGCATTACTACAATGATTGGAGACAAATCGTGGAACAAGATCTTGTACAGCGGGTCAAAAGCGACCCCAACTACCAAAAACTCGTGAGGACCCGCTCCCGCTACGGCTGGATGCTGACCTGGGCCGTGATGATCGTCTACTACGGCTTCACGCTGCTGAACGCCTTCGACAAGCCCTTCATGAGCTCGCGCGTCGGCGC
>Ga0308170_10004273_pt1 | contig 11292 bp, 8 predicted proteins | sample PhyBR2_2_FD_202136 | JGI IMG/M metagenome (GOLD analysis project Ga0308170, IMG submission 202136) | Phyllosphere microbial communities from UC Gill Tract Community Farm, Albany, California, United States - DLSLSB.R2 | ecosystem: Host-associated > Plants > Phyllosphere > Unclassified | place... | reverse complement strand
GCAATGCGCCCGTCCTCGTCTAGCCCCTCCTCGCAGTCCCGCTCACTCCTGGATCCGCGCATCGCCGTCCTCGTCCTCGGCGATCGCGAGCGCGTCCATCTCGTCGAGCAGGTCGTCGACTCGGATCTCGGGGAAGTCGTCGTCGTCGTCGTCGCTGCCGCCCTCGAGGTCCGTGTCGCCGTCCTCGTCGCGCATCGTGTCGGCCTGGGCCTGGGCGGCGTTCGGGTCCTTGAATAGCTGGACCGTCTGGCGCAGCTCCTCGTCCTCCTCGAGGTCCTGGAGGAAGCGCTCGTAGTCGGCCTCGGCCTTGGCCTGGTCGGACTGCGGGTGTACAGGGAGCCGGGGAGCGTCAGCGAGTCGCTCGTGAGGGAGGAGGCGGAGGAGGGAGAGGAAGGAGGGACGCACAGCACCGGCCCGCTTGCTCTTGACCTCTGCCTTCTCGCGCCCGAGCCCGATGACGTCTGCGCCCTCGATGTTCTCGCCGCCGACCTGCTTGACCATCGAGCGCAGCTTCCAGTTGCGCGGCTTCTTCTGCTTGCGGCGGTTCGGGAACGTCTTGCGCACGAGCACGGCCGACGGGATGCGGTCCTGCTTGAGCGTCTCGAACGCCTCGTTGTTGTAGTTGCTGTTGGCGAGGAGGTAGCCGAGGACCGTGTCGCCCGGCTTGAGGACGGCGCCGAGGTGGGTGCGCGTGTGGAAGATGACGTCGGACGACATGGTGCCGCCGAGCGGCGACACCTGGGCGTCGGCGAGGAGGAACCGGCCGCCCTTTGCCGTCTTGGGCGGGTGCGACGTCGGCTCGATGTCGAGCACGATAAACTCGATCGCCTGCGGGACCGACGCGAGCGGCGGGAACGGCGTGCGCCAGTAGTCGTTCGACGAGAGCGCGGCCAGGTTGAGCGTGATCGGGTCGATGAGGTACAGCTGGTTGCCGACGCGGTGGCACACGCACAGCTGCGCAATGTTGGACATGGCGCGCGCGCTCTTTTGCGGCAGGCACACGAGGTCGTCCTTGCAGATGGGCACGATCTCGACCGAGAACGACTCCTTCTTGTTGGTCGTCGCGTTCTGCGTGTCGAGCGAGATGAGCTGCTCCGACATCTTGGTGCTGCGGGCAGTTGGAGCGAGCCGTGTCAGTTCAGCGAGCTCGAGGCGAGAGCAGGAGAGAGAGAGAGAGCGAGACGGACCGGACGGGCGCGACCGAGTTGAGGAAGTCGACCATCTTGAGCGCGTGCTGCTTGCTCGAGTAGAAGAAGTTGAGGCCGTCCTTGACCTCGGCGACCGAGATCGTGTCGCGGTCGACGCCGTGCTTGAGGATGAGCTGCTCGAGGTACAGGAACGTGCGCTTGTGGTCGACCTTCTGGCGGACCTGGACCATGGCGCGCCACGTGTTCTTGGCCGCGAGGCGCGTGCACTCCTGGCACTGGGCGCCCGTTACGACGTACTCGACCTCGAAGATCTGCTGCAGGATCGTCGACGAAAAGACCTGTGCGAGCGAGCGAGGGGGGAGAGAGCCGAGTCAGCTCGGCGCGCACGACCGAGAGAGAGAGAGAGGGAGAGGGGACGCACCTCCTTCTGGATCGTGAGCTTGACGCGGAGACGCTTGCTATGAGGCTCGGTCCAGATGAAGCCGGCGTCGATGAGGCGGACCTTTGCGAGGCCCTTGAGCTTGCGCAGGCAGACGGCGAGGAGCTCGCGCGACTCGAGCTCGGCGCGGGTCCAGGTGGCCGGGGGCGACAGCCAGCGCTCGCAGCCGCGGCAGAACGAGATGGTCGTCTGCTTGGGAATGCCGTCGGTGATGTCGACGCTGCGAGGTGGGCGAGAGACCAAGGCGGTGCAGGGTCAGCGGGACGGCTCTCTCACGTCGAGAGAGAGGGAGGGAGAGAGGACGCACGAGTTGCGCAAGCAGTTGACGCAGAGGTTGGCGCCGTTCGGCTCGATAGGCGTGCCGCAGTCTGTTGCGCAGGGACGAGGTCAGCTCTGAACAGAGCGGGAGATGAAACGGCCTCGTCGCGGCAAGGAGGAAGGGGGACGGACCTGCGCAGAGGACGTAGGCAGTCTGTCCCGAGGGACCGACGTAGGCGACACCAGCGCTCATGGTTGCGGTGGTGGACGGGCTGTGGCGGTGCGAGATGAGATGAGCGAGCGAGCTCAAGCGGGACCGAGAGAAGGCGGCGACGCACTGTGCTTAAAGGTGGACGGGCAGGCAGGTCCTGAGAGATGCTGTCGAGTGCTCGAGCGGGTCGTCGAGCCTGGCCTGGTGTGAGGCGGCGAGGGTGGAGCTGAGCCGAGAGGAGCGTCGAGCGCGGCGAACGACTCGAGGCGCCGACTCCGACTCGGCTCTGCTCACCTCAGCCTCGCTCTGCTGCCCCGAATGCTACCTAGGCAGCTGCCTGCTCCCAAGCTCGAGCTCGCAGTCGACCCAGCCGCACCGCTGCCCGCCTTCCCCGGCCTCGTCTCGTCCCTTCGGCCCCTCAAGCGCATCGCCACCCAGCTCGCAGACGAGCACGCCTTGCTGAGCAGGTTCACCTACAAGCACAAGAATCAGCACAAGGGCACCGGCTGGTGGCGCCGCGTCGTTCAGGTCGACCGCGCAACCGCTCGCGCCCTGCAAGAGGTCGACGCCTGGCTCGCCGGCTTCGGCTCGAGGTGCGTCTCGCTCTCGCCCTCTCTTATGCCCTCGACTCGACTGACTCGCTCCCCTTGCAGTGTCGGAAAGGACGAGGTCGGGCCCCTCACGCGCGAGGTCGTCTGCGCAGGGCTCCTCCGCCTCCCGCGGGTCATGCTCGTCGTCGAAAAGGTGCGCCCGACGCGGCCTCTCGCTCGCCTTGCCTGCGCACGCCTGACTCTCTCCATCGTACGCAGAATCTAGAGGTCCTCCTCAACACGGCAAAGTGAGTCCCTCGCCCGCCTCGCTCCCTTTCGACGCCCGACCTCGACTGACAACGACCTCGTCCCCGCAGCATCCTCGACCAGCTCGTCGACTCGCGCGCGTTCCTCGCCCTCGCCGTCGTCATCGTCGCCCTCGCCGCGCGGCTGCACGCCCTCTTTGCCGCCCTCTTCGACGAGTGCGCCCGGACCGCCTCGACCTTGCTCAGGCTCGTCGAGAACAACCAGGTGCGTGCGCGCTCTCTCTCTGCCCTGTGCTGCCTCGACTCACACTGGTCGCGCATGCTCGCAGCTCCTCCCCGTCCTGGCGCCCAAGATCAAGGCCCTCCCGCGCACCCTGCGCCGGTTCCTCGACCTCGACCCGCCCGCCTCCGCCGGCCCTTCTTCCCTCCCCTCGTCCCTCTCGGTCACCCCGCACGCCGGCTCGCCCGCCCCTCCACCACCAGTTGGACTCGACGACATCGGCGCGGCCGTCGAGCGCCGCCCGCCGAGCGCCAAGCCCGCCGCACCTCGACGAGCACCATCGAGCACTTCCTCCTCGGCGCCGACGGTTCAGCACGCGCCCGCTCCGCCACTTGCACGTCGCGACGACGCCTCGGGCCCGGGCGCCGCGTCGAGCTCGTCGGCGCCGCTCGCGCCGCCGCTCAAGAAGAAGAAGAAGGTCAAGCCCGCCGGCGCCGAGCCCGACCCCATCCCTCGAGCCGTCAGCACCACCAGCACCGCCGGCGCCTCCCCCTCGCCGCTCTTCCCCTTCCCGCTCGACGCCGCCGACGTCGCACCTCCAGCGCCTCGCGCACAGCCGCTCAAGCGCGTGCGCTCCGGCGAGGCGGCCGCACCGGCGCCCGGGCGCGCTCGACCGGCGGCAGGCCCGGGCGACGACGGCGCGGCGGTCGTCAAGAAGAAGAAGAAGGTCAAGAGGAGGGGCGGGGACGAGATTGACGACATCTTCGGGTGAGCTGGGGCGAGGAGGGGAGCGGTGGAGTGGGAGGGCTCGAGCGCGGTGCAGGTAGACGGCGCTGAGCTGCAACGCTCTTCTCTTCCTCCCTCTCTGCGGGCCTGTTGTGGGAGAGCGTCGAGCTTGTCCAGCTATCGAGCGCTCGCCCCCTCGCTCCACCTCTTCGCCGCCTTTCCTCGTGCGCTCCGCCTCGCAGCGGTGCGCCGCTCGGCGCGCTCAAACGAGGGCACGCAGCGCTTTCTACCTGTGCTCGCAGCGAGCACGGCCTCACCTGGGCCCCTCTCGGCGAGCCTCCTGTCCGTGGTCCGCTCGGGCCCTCGCCGAGTCCGCGGCGAGTCCGGCGCGTCGGAAGCCGCGACTCGGGGCTCGTCGCCTCGCTCGCTCGCTCGCTCTCTCGCTCGCTCTCTTTCCTTCCTTCACCTCACTCGCCTCGACTTCAAGTCGCTCTCCTCGGTGCGTGAGGTCTCTCTGCATGGGCACGGGCGCGAGCTCAGCACCGTCGCTGACCTGGGCGCCTACGCCCCTCCTGTACGCGCGCAGCTCTCGCACCTCGCCCACCTCGCCCACGTCCCGCCTCACCACTCTCACCAGCAACAATGGCCGGCGGCAAATCGACCTCGGGCGGCAAGAGCAACGGCGACTCGAAGATCACGTCGCGCTCGTGTGCGTCCTCGCTCGCTCGCTCCTCCTCCTCGCCGTCCGTCCGTCCCCCCTCGCTGACACCTTTCCTCGCCCCTCGACGCGCGCAGCCAAGGCGGGCCTCACGTTCCCCGTCGGCCGCATCCACCGCCTCCTGCGCAAGGGCCAGTACGCCAAGCGCATCGGCGCCGGCGCGCCCGGTCCGTCTCCTCCCCTCCCTCCCCTCCCTCCTCCCCCTCCTCCTCGCGCTGACCCCGCCCGCCGCCCGCCCACAGTCTACTTCGCGGCCGTCCTCGAGTACCTCGCCGCCGAGATCCTCGAGCTCGCCGGCAACGCCGCGCGCGACAACAAGAAGACGCGCATCATCCCGCGCCACCTCCAGCTCGCGATCCGCAACGACGAGGAGCTCGACAGGCTCCTTGGCGACTGCATCATCACGCAGGGTGCGTCCTACTCCCCCCTCTTTGTGCGGCGGCGACGCGCCCAGACTGACGCTCACCCCTCTCGCTCGCAGGTGGCGCAAGTCGTCCTTCCCCTTCTCCTCGCCCTCCGACGCCAACACGAGCTGACGCCGCCCCTCTCACCGCCCGTAGGTCCTCCCCAACATTCACTCGACCCTGCTCCACAAGAAGGCCGGCGACAAGCTCCCGAAGAGCGGCACCGCCAAGTCCAAGTCCAAGTCCAAGGCGGCCGAGAGCGAGTCGCACGAGTACTGAGCGGGAGCGCGCTCGAGCCCCTCTTTCTCCCTCCTCCTCGTCGTCTTCTCCCTCTCTCTCTCGCCTGGTGCGCCTCTCGTCGCCGACCGCCTCCCTCGTCCCTCCTCGTAGTTCCCCTCCCCGCTTGCTCGTTTTCGTTCTCGCCGTCGTTCTCTGCCGTGCAAAAAGCTTTGGTACCTCTCTCCTTGCACACGAGCGCACGAGAACGAGAGCGAGACAAAACATGCACTGCACAAAGCGCTCAAGCGCGCAAAGAAAGATGGCCCTCCTCCTCCTCCTCGTCAGCTCGCGCGTGCCGACTACTTGTCCTCGCCGTCCATGAGCTGGTCCACCTCCTCCTCGCCGGCCCCGACATGCTGCTGCTCGACAGCGACCGGCACGGCGCCTGCGATGGCGGCGACGGCAGGCGGCGGCGCGCTCGTCGGCGCGCTCGACGCACGGGCCTGCTGCTCCTGCGCGGCGGGCCCCGCTCCTCCCGCACCGCCGGCGACCGACGTCGCTCGCTCGCTCGTGCTCGCCTCGGTGCCCGAACCCACCGGCTCGGGCTCGGGCGCGAGCTGCGCGGCGGTGCCGGCGCCCGGCGTGCCGTGCACCGCCTGCCCGACGTTGAAGCTCAGCGCCTGTGCCGCGAGCGACTCGAGCGCCTGGCGCTGCAGCGCCGCGGCGTGGTCGATCTCGGGGACGTTGTGCGCCGGCGCCGCCGAGGAAGACGACGAGGCGGCGGCGGCAGCTGCGGCGCTGCGCGTGCCGTGCCCGCCCGAGGGCGCCGAGACGCTGAACGGGTCGTAGAACCCGCTCCCCGCCGTGCGCGGGCCGTAGTAGCCCGCGTGGGCCGGATACGACGCCGGGGTTGCGGCGGGTGCGCCGGCGTACGGCGGCGGGTACGACGCCGCCGCGTGCTGCGACGAAGAGGCCTGAGCGCTGCTCGACGGCCCGCTCGGGTACGTCGGCGTCGCGTAGCCCGGGCCGTACGGGCTCTCGTAGCCCGTCGCGATCCCGCCGGTGAGCGTGCCGTTGAGCCCGCCCGGCGTGCCCGACGACGACGAGCGCGAGGGGCCGGCGCCGCCGCCCTGCTGCTGCTGCTGCTGCTGGTGGTGGTGGTCCGCGACGTTGCCGTTCGAGCCCGACGGGCCGGCGACGGCACCGCCCTGGAGCTCGCCGTACGAGAAGGCCGGCATGGGCTGCAGCGGCGAGGGCTGGATCGGCGCGAACGAGCTCGAGCCCGACAGGGCGCCGGCGAGCGCCGTCGCCTTGGGCCGCTTGAGCGACTGCATCGGGAGCTCGCCGGCCTCGGCCTGCTGCTTGCGCTTCTGGACGCGGGCGGCGCCGATGGCGCGCGCGATGACCTTCTGCGGGCGGTCGTGGCCGTGCGTCTTGAAGTAGAGGCTGCGACAACGAGGAGGGCACCGCGTCAGTCGACGAGCATGAGAGGGAGAAGGAGGGAGAGAGAAAGAGGGACGCACCCGCACGAGTTGCAGAGCTGGCGACCCTCGGCGTCGCGGCGGAACAAGGGCGAGTCGGACGTGCCGCAGTTGCTGCACACGGCGGGCGCCGACGGCTGCTTCGGGTTGGCCTTGCGCTTGCGCGCCGGGCGCGTCGTCGTGCTCGGCGAGGGGAGCGCGGGCAGGCTGCCGTCAAAGCCACCGCCGAACGACGAGTCGCCGCCGTCGAGCGGCGGCAGGTTGCCGAACAGGGCGTGCGAGTGAAGCATGGCCTGCGACGGGCCCGGGCTGCCGATCCCGCGCTCGCTCGTCGCGTCCGAGTCGTCTGGCGTGTCGATGCGGTGCAGGCCCTGGGCCGACTCGTGCGCGCGTACGTAGTTGAGCATCGGGTTGCTCGCCATGCCGTCGAACCCGTGCGGCGAGTACGGCCGCGCCGGCACCTGCTGGTGGTGGGCGAAGCGCGAGCGGCTCGTCGACGGCGTTGGGACGTCGTACGGCTTGACCGGCGCCCGAGTCTTGCGCTTGGGCCGCCCGGACGACGACACGCCCGCCTCGGTCCCGTCGTCGCCGTCGCCCGCGCCGACCGAGCCCTCACGCTCGAGGACCGAGTCGTCGCCGTTGGCCTCGCCCCCGGGCACGTCGTCGTCCTCGTCCTCGTCCTCGAGCGGCTCGTCCGGGATCGGCTCCTCCTCGTCCTCGGGCGGCGCGTCGCCGTTGGCGACTCGAGGGCGCGGTGCGGCGGCAGCCTCGAGCGCGGCGATGACGTCCGGGTGCGAGAGCGCGTCCTGCTGCTGCGAGAGGTCGTCGTCGTCGGCGAGCTGCTGGTGGTACTGCTGGCCGTTGGCGGCAGCGGCCGCCTGCTGCTGCTGCTGCTGCTGCTGCTCGGCGTCGCGAGAGGCCGCCTCGGCCGCCGCGACCTGCGACAGGGCCTCGAGCGCCGGGTCGATCGACGGCCGCTCGTCCTCGGCGGGCGGCGGCGGCGCGTCCTCGTCGTCGGCCGCGAGGTCGGGCACCGCGTCGGCGGCGGGCGCGGGCGCAGGTGCGCGTGCCGGCGCAGGGGTGGAGGGGAGGGGCGGGAGGGTCGGTGCCGGGACGTGCGCGGCGTAGACGACCGTGTTGAGGAGGTGCGGTGCCGAGGTCGCCGGCGAGAAGTGGTACGACGACGAGCCGTCGAGCGAGGGGAGCGACGGGAGGGCGGGCAGGCCGTGGCTGCCGCTCATGCTGCTGAAGCTCGGCAGCGGCGGGAGCTGCATGCCGGTCGAGAACGACGCGGCGAGGCTGCTCAGGTCGGGCAGCGCCGGCAGGTTGGCGAGCGACTGGGCGAGGTCGAACTCGGGCTGCTGCGACGACGGCGCCGGCGGGTACGCGAGCTGGTTGTGGTCGACGAGGATGTCCTCGAGCGGGGCGAACGACTGCGTCTTGCGGCGACGAGGCGCGCCGGCCGCCTTGCCCTTGGTCGTCGGCGTCGCGCCGGCCGACTTGGTCCTGCTCGACTTGAGCGGCGACGGCAGCTCGCGAGGAGGCTTGGGCTTGCGCCTGCGCTTGGCCGGGAGCGACTCGTCGAGGCCGTCGACCGTCACGTCGTCGCGCGAGATGCCCGGCGGCGGCGTCACGTCCTCCATTTTGTCGTCGACGAGCTCGGCCGACTCGATGTGCTCGATCGTGTACTTGTCGACCGGCGCGAGGTGCTCGTGGACGGGCGGGTCGACGACCTGGGGCGTCATCGACGTCGTGCGGCGCTTCTTGTGCGGGCGAGGCGGCGTCGGGATCGGCTGCTCGTCCTCGATGATGGCCGACAGGAGGACGTGCTGCTTGACCGGCGGCGGAGGAGGAGGAGGCGTCGGTGCCTTGGGCGTGAGGACCGGCGTGATGAAGAAGTCGAGCCGGCGACCTTGGCGGAGGAGAAGCGGCGCGTCGGCGAACTTGGGCACCTTGTTGCTGCGCACGTACATCTGCAGCGCCGTCTGGATGCGGATCGAAGGCGTCAGGACTTGACTTTGTGGAGCGAGTGAGAGGGAGAGGAGGAAGAGGGACGCACGAGCTTGCTGGCCTGGTCGCGCGCGCCGAGGTCGTACGTCTTGCGCTCCTGGTGCGTGAAGTGGTGCTCGGTGCACCAGACGCACGGCTGGAGGACGCCTGCGAGCGGTCGCACGAAGCGCGAGTCAGCGTGCGGTCCGACTCGAGGTCGCACGACGAGGAGGAGACGAAGGAGAGCGACGCACCCTCCTCGTCCTTGAACTTGATGATGACGGCGTCCTTGGGCGGCCGCTTCTTGTTGCGCACGTGCTGGACCTCGAACGCAAACTTGCAGCCGCGGGTCCACGCGCACGAGACGTGGAAGTGCTTGGGGCAGTCCTCGCACTTGATGGTCGCGCCGACGCCCTTGACGTGACAGAGGGCGCACTTCTGCAGGCAGGAGAGGGGGCGACGAGTCAGGGAATCACAGAGAGAGGAGGAGGAGACCGAGAGTGAGAGAGGCAACGCACGTTGCTGCGGCGCTCGAGAGGCAGGTTGGCGAACGACTCGACGGGCTGGACGGTCGGCGGGTGCCCGACCTGGAGCTCGCGGTGCCAGATGGCGCACAGATGGTGTACGTAGCTGCGCGCACGACGTCGTCGTCAGTCGGTGCGGGTCGAGAGGGGGAGAGGCGAGAGGGCGAGACGAGGACGCACTTCTGGAGCTCGGTCGGCTTGAGGCAGTCGAGGGCCGTGAGGGGCGACTTGAGCTTGAAGTCGCTCGGCGGCGGCGGGCAGAGGATGCAGTGCGGGTGCAGGTCGAGCCGGGTGCGCGTCTCGTCGCGCTCGCAGAGGTTGCACAGCCACTCGTCGTGCGGCCACTCCCAGTCCAGGTCGATGCCGTAGCACGCTGCGCGCAGGGCGGGGACGTCAGCGTCTGAGCTGGGCAGGAAGGAGCAGAGAGAGAGGGGGAGCGAGGCGACGCACCGGCGTGGTACGAGATCGTGCAGCGGTCGCACTGGAACAGGGCCGTCTTGGGCTCGAACCGCTTGCAGAGGAGGCACGGCTTGGGCGGGATGACGGGCTTGACCGGCGGCGGCGTCGGCTCCTTGGGCTTGGCGATGACGGCGAGCTGCGCGCAGAGGGGGCAAGAGTCAACTGCGAGCAGGAGAGGGCGAGCCGAGGAGAGCGGGGACGCACCTCCTCGTCGATGAGGCGCTTCTCCTCCTCGAGCTGCTTGTCCTTCTTCTTCTTGCTGTCGACGACGGGCGCCGGCTTGAGCTCTTCTCCCGCCGGCGGGTACTGCGCGCCGTCTGCGAGCGAGGAGGGAGGGAGTCAGCTCTGCGCGGCCGACGTCGAGCGGAAGAGAGAGAGAGAGAGAGAGAGCGAGGGAGAGAGGAGGGACGCACAGTGCCGCCACCTGATGCCGCACGAGTCGCACATGACGACCGGGCTGGGCTTGACCTCGAGCTCGCACACGTTCTCGGGGCAGAACCACCACTTGGGCGACTCGGTCGTCTCGCACACGGCGCAGAACCGGTTGCGGCGCTGGGCGGGCGTGCGCGCCGGCGCGCACACCGAGCCGTGGTCGCTGTCGTCGCCGTCCGACATGGCGTGGCGCCCGTCGGCGTCGGCGCCGGCGTGCGACGAGCGGTGGTCCTTTGCGCCGCCGCGGCCCGTCTTGCGGCCCGAGCGGGTCGCGACGACGGCGGCCTTTTCCTCGGGCTGCTGCGGCTCGTCCTCCTGGAGCGTCTGGCCGACGTTGATGTAGTAGCGCTTGACGACGTCGCTCATCTTCTTGTTCGGGAGCGCCTTGTGGATCTCGCCAATGTCGTTGTGGTGCTGGGCGGCGCCGTCGGCGAGCTTGCGCTTCTCGTCGTCGGTCCACACGGCGTGCCCGAGGCTCTGGAGCGCAATCTTGCGCAGCGACGCGATCGTGTCGCCGACGTTGCCGTCCTTGTTCTGGAGGATGACGACGGCCCGGTTCAGGAGATCGACGCCGGCCGTCGAGTAGGTCGAGATCTTCTTGACGCGCGCAAACAGCTCGTCGAGCACCTCGTCGCTGTACTTGTCGGTCGGGCGCCAGATGACGGTGACGGCGCCGTCCTCGCCGCGCGGCGGCGCCTCGGCCGCCTTGGCCCGGCGCGCGCGCTCCTTCTCGGCCTTCTCGGGCTTGCCCTGCGGCGTGCTGCCGCGGCTGCGCTTGGGCTGGAAGTAGGTGCGCTGCTCGGGCGCCGCCTCCTGCTTGCCCGTGACCGGGTCCCACGCCGGCACGACACACTGGAACTTGTTGCCGAGGCGCTGCGGGCGAAGGACGAGCGGGTCAGCTTCGAGCTCGGCAGCAGGGGAGCGACGAGCGCGAGGGAGAGGGGACGCACAGTAGAGGCGCGAGGGTATAGCGAGTCGTGCGGGTCGAGGACGTTGTAGGCGCTCGCGTGCATGCCTGGGGGTGCAGGCGCTCGCTCCGAGTCAGCGACGAGCTCGACGACCTGCCGAGAGAGAGGGAGAGCGAGACGCACCGAAGTAGCGGAACGGCCAGCCGTGCGTCATGCGCCAGTCGTGCGGGTCCGGGCGCGAGTTGGCGTCGACTGCGGGCGGGCGAGCGAGGAGGGCGAGGTCAGGACGAGTCGGCGAGAGCGGGACGAGGAAGTCGAGACGGAGAGCGAGAGCGAGAGCGAGAGAGTGACGACGCACCC
>Ga0308170_10004266_pt1 | contig 11305 bp, 10 predicted proteins | sample PhyBR2_2_FD_202136 | JGI IMG/M metagenome (GOLD analysis project Ga0308170, IMG submission 202136) | Phyllosphere microbial communities from UC Gill Tract Community Farm, Albany, California, United States - DLSLSB.R2 | ecosystem: Host-associated > Plants > Phyllosphere > Unclassified | place... | reverse complement strand
ACCAAATCCTCCTATATTCCGCAAAACACCGATCAGTTCTATATCAATGGCCGTTGGCAGTCGCCGGCCCAAGCGACGATGCTGTCCGTGATCAATCCGGCCACTGAAGAAGTGGTCGCCGAGGTCGCCCAGGGATCGTCCCGGGACGTTGACCACGCCGTGGCGGCGGCTCGGGCGGCGATGCCGGGCTGGGCCGCAACACCAGTGGCCGATCGCGCGAAAATCCTCGGCAAGCTCCACGAGCTGATCCTCGAACACCAGGAAGCCCTGGCCCAGGTGCTGTCCCTGGAAATGGGCGCGGCGATCAGTTTCGCCCGCTCCATGCAAGTGCCGCTCGCGGCCGAACACGTCCGGGTGGCGCGCGATGTGCTGGCCACTTATGCATTCCAAAAGATCGAAAACGGCACCGCCATCGTGCGTGAACCCATCGGGGTATGCGGTCTGATCACGCCGTGGAACTGGCCGCTCTACCAGATCACCGCCAAGGTCGCCCCGGCGATTGCCGCTGGCTGCACCGTGGTGCTCAAGCCCAGCGAACTGTCGCCCTTGAGCGCCCTGTTTTTTGCCCAACTGGTGCACGACGCCGGTCTGCCGGCGGGCGTGTTCAACCTGGTCAATGGCGGCGGTGCCGAGGTCGGCGCAGCCATGGCGGCGCATCCCGACATCGACATGATCTCCATCACCGGTTCCAACCGCGCGGGCGCCCTGGTCGCCCAAGCCGCGGCCCCGACGGTGAAGCGCGTCACCCAGGAGCTGGGCGGCAAGTCGCCGAACGTGTTCTTGCCCGACGCCGACTTCGCCAAGGCCGTGCCGCCAGGCGTGATGTCGGCGTTGCGCAATGTCGGCCAGTCTTGCAGCGCACCGACGCGGATGATCGTGCCGAGGAACCGCCTGGCGGAAGTCGAGGCACTGGCGGCCGCCACGGCCAACGCGATCATCGTCGGCGACCCACGGTCGGAAGACACCGTGCTGGGCCCGATCGCCAACGAGGCCCAGTTCAAGCGCGTGCAGGCGATGATCGAAGCGGGCCTCGCGCAAGGCGCCAAGTTGATTTGCGGTGGGCCAGGTCGCGTGGACGGTTTTGCCAAAGGCTTCTACACCCGGCCAACGGTGTTCTCGCAAGTCGACAACGGCATGCGCATCGCCCAGGAAGAAATCTTCGGCCCGGTGCTGTGCATCATCCCATACGACACCCTGGACGAAGCCGTCGCCATCGCCAACGACACCGTCTACGGACTGGGCGCGCACGTCCAGGGCCAGGACCTGGACCAGGCACGCGCCGTGGCCGCGCGCATCCGTGCCGGGCAAGTCCTGCTCAATTACCCAACCTGGAACCCGATGGCCCCGTTCGGCGGATACAAGCGCTCGGGCAACGGGCGCGAATATGGGGTCCAGGGGTTCGAGGAGTATCTGGAGATCAAGGCGATCGTCGGATTCGAGTGAGCGCCCTACTCCTCCGACCGTCCGCTGCCCTCGCGATCACGCTCATACCGACGCGCCAACGCAAATGCCGGTAGCCAGGACTCACGGCGCACGGTCCAGCATTCGTAGGTGGGTTTGAGTTGATCGGGGGAATCGAGCGCGCCAAGGTGCACTTCGATCTCGTCGCCGCTGCGGGCGAACAGTGACGAGCCGCAGTGGGGACAGAAAAAGCGTCCGGCGTAGTCCCGGGTTTCACCCGTGACGGTCACCGCATCCTGGGGGAACACGGCCGCCGCGAAAAACACTGCGCCATGGTGCTTGCGGCAATCCAGGCAGTGGCAAAGGCCGACCCGGTAAGGGCGGCCGGACGCTTCAAGGCGAACGTTGCCGCATAGGCAACCGCCGGTGAATCGGTCCATCGCTACTCTCCTCTGCATTCAAGAAAAACCTCATGACGCGTGCCGATCAAGGATAGGCGCGTGTTGTGCCATCAGCTCCACCACCCAATCAATGAACACCCGCAGCTTGGCACTGATATGCCGGTTCGGCGGGTAAGCCACATACATCGGCATCGACTCCAGGCGCCAGTCTTCGAACAACGGGACCAATGTCCCCTGCGCCTGGTGGATCCGCGACATGTAGGTGGGCAACCAGAGCACCCCGAGCCCCGCCAGGCCGGCGGCCAGGTAGGCGTTTCCATCATCGATCGCCAGGGCGTAGCGCCCCTTGATATGCAGGTGCTCGTCCTGCCGGTGCATGGCATAGGGCAAGGCTTTGCCGGTGCGTGCCCAGAGGAAACCGACGACGCGGTGCTGGGAATCCTCCAACTCGCGGGGATGAGCCGGAGTGCCCAGACGCGCCAGGTAGCTCGGCGCGGCGAAGACGCCCAGGGCCAGGTCGCCGACGCGCCGGGCAATCAGCGATTGGTCCGTCAGCTCGCCGCCGCGAACCACACAATCGACGTTCTCATCGATCATGTCGACGATGCGGTCGCTGACGCCCATGTCGATCTGAATGTCCGGGTAACGCTCGTAGAACGCCGGCAACGCCGGGATCAGGATCAGCGCCGCAAGTGGGCTCGGCACATCGACCCGCAGTCGGCCGCGCGGCAACGCCTGGGCGCCGGACAAGCTGGTCTCGGCGTCGTCCAGGTCAGCCAGCAGGCGAATCGCCCGCTCGTAGAACACCGCGCCGTCCGCCGTGACGTTGACCTTGCGCGTGGTGCGGTTGAGCAATTTGACCCGCAGCCGTGCTTCGAGCTGTTGCACCAGCTGGGTCACGGTGGTCTTGCTCATGTGCAGCGTCTCGGCGGCCTTGGTGAAGCTGCCGGCCTCCACGACACGCACGAACGCTTGCATCGCATCGAAACGATCCATTTCCTGCCTCGGATTGTTTGGTTTCTACAAACAGTGATCGCCAAGGTTGCTCGTTTATCGCCCGGGCACAAGCCCCTAGAGTGACTTCATCGTTGAGTTCCGGCCGCTTTCGGCCATTGATGGAGAGATTCCCATGACCACCCGAGACGTTGTTTTCCCACCCGGCCGCCAGGCGCTTTACGAGCGCAACCGTTATTCACCGGCGATTCGCTCCAACGGGTTGCTGTTCGTGTCCGGACAGGTCGGCAGCCGCGAGGACGGCTCACCGGAGCCGGTGCTGGAAGATCAGGTGCGCCGCGCCTTCACCAACTTGAACGCGATCCTCGCAGCCGCCGATTGCAGCTTTGACGATGTGATTGACGTCACCGTCTTCATGGTCGATCCGGAGTCGATCTTCGAACGGGTCTGGAGCGTCGTGGCCGAATTCTGGGGCAACGCGCCGCACCCGACGGTGACGGCGGTGGGCGTGACGTGGCTGTATGGCTTCCAGTTCGAGATCAAGGTGGTTGCCAGGTTGCCTGGGTCCTCCTTGTAGCATCTGGCGTGTGGAGGGTCTGCGGTGAGTGTGTTGGCTGTGCGTGCGCGATCGCGAGCAAGCTCGCTCCCACAGGGTTCCGTGCTGGCAGGAGAATCGAAGTCACCCTAATAAATGTGGGAGCGAGCTTGCTCGCGATCGCGTAGGGTCAGCTTGCATGGTCTTTTCTTCCGACCGCAGGCTACCCTTTCACCGCCGCCTCGATCGCCGCGATGTCGATCTTGGTCATCGTCATCATGGCCTCGAAGGCGCGCTTGGCGGCGGCTTTGTCGGCGCTGGTGACCGCATCCACCAGTACCCGAGGGCTGATCTGCCACGACACGCCCCACTTGTCCTTGCACCAGCCGCAGGCGCTTGCCTGGCCGCCGTTGTCGATGATCGCGTTCCACAAGCGGTCGGTCTCGGCCTGGTCGTCGGTTGCGATCTGGAACGAAAACGCCTCGCTGTGCTTGAACATCGCCCCGCCGTTCAAGCCGATGCAAGGAATGCCGATCACCGTGAAATCCACCGTGATCACATCGCCCTGGCTGCCCGACGGGTAATCGCCCGGCGCGTGGTGGATGGCGTTCACCGCGCTGTCGGGAAAGGTGCGTGCGTAAAACTCCGCCGCCTCTTGCGCGGTGCCGTCGTACCAGAGGCAGATCCTGTTCTTGTTGTTCATGTGGATTCTCCGAAAGGGACTGGACCGTGAAGTCTAGCAGCCCCTCCGAAAGGTGAATGGCCAGGACTCAGGTGAACAGATCGACGCCCAACTGGAACGCGACCCACAACGCCAGGCCGGTCGCGAACATCAACGCGATGTTCTCGAACAGGTTGTTGCGGTATTCCTTGCCCAGCAGCGATTTCTGGTTGGACATGATCAGCAGGCCCAGGGAGATCACCGGCAGGCCGACGATGTTCAGCGCGTTGACCCCGATGGTCAGCGTCACGAAGTCCGGCATGCCCGGCAGCGACCAGATCAATGGCGTGACGAGGATGAACAACATGAACCACTTGTGCATCGGGTCGCGGTGGAATTCCTTGCCATAGCGCTCGCGACGCTCGGGTCGCACGTGCTGGAAAGCATCGGTGATCAACATCGGGAACGCCGTGGTCTTGCCGGAAATGCTGGCGAACAGCGTGGCGAAGACGCCGATGAAGAACACGTACCAACCGATCGAGCCGAAGAACATTTCCAGGGCCTTGCCCAGGTCGCCCAGGGTTTTCACTTCGATGCCATTGGGCCGCAGGATCTCGGCGCCGACGATCCAGATCGCCAGGTTGATGACGATCCCGACGAACACCGCAAACAGCAGGTCGTTGCGCTGGACACGCTTGTGCTCGGGCCCGATCCAGCCTTTCTGGCGCATGACATAAGGGTGGACGAAATTGGCGATGGAACCCGCCACCGCACCGATCACCGAGACCGCCACCAGCAGCGCGCCGTGCACGCCTTCATCGGGCGGAATGCTGAAGCCGATGGTGCCTTTGACGATCCCGGCGACATCCGGACCGGACATGACCGCCAGGGCCATGATCGCCAGCAGGGCCTTCATCACGCCTTCGATCATCGAATAGATATTGCGCCCGACGAGCATCCACACCGCCAGCACCACCGCCACCGAACACAGCAGCGGATAGTCGACCTTGAGCAACATCGCCAAGGCCTCGCCGGCGCCCTTGATCATGTAGGCGTTCATCAAATGGCCCATGAGCAGCGCGTACACCAGCAGGAACCAGGCGAAGAACGGATTGAGCTGGGCGTAGCCCTGGAGGATGGTCATGCCCTGGTTATTGCAGAGCTGGAAGCGCGCGATGATGTTGACGATCAGGTATCGCAGCAGCAGGGACACCGCCAGCACCCACATCATGGCGTAGCCATAGTTCGCACCGGCCACGGAAGACGTGATGAGGTCGCCAGCGCCCAGCCAGGACAGCACTGCAATGATGCCGGGGCCAAGAAGCTTCAAGAGGCGTACGAAGCGGCTCTGCGCGGGAGCCACGGCCTGGCCTTCGGCGGAAGGAATGCTCGACATGGATGAGTCTCCGTTGTTTTTTTTTGTGAGAAACGGAAACAGTCGACCACATTACATACGACATCGTACAACCAGAATCAGGCTGGAATTATGTGAAAATGTTTCATGCGCCCCGGCCGCGCAAAGACACCGGGGCGGTCACCGTTCATCACGGCGCACTCCCCCGCTCGCCGTTATTGATCATCCAGCGAATCATGCTCGCCAACGGCACCCGATAGTGCTGGGTTGCGCATTGGCCGACCTGCTGCGGGTCGTACCATTCGACGTAGCGGCTGAGCAGCACATGATGACCATCCTCCGCCAGCCGCAGCTCCATTTCTCGGCAATGCAACGTACCCTGGTCGAGGGTTTTCACCCGCCGATGCAGGACCAGCGCCTGGCTATTCATTCGCGGCGCCCTCTTCCGCACATTGCGGCGCGTCTTGGACGGAACCCAATTTTCCTTGCGCGACAAAATCGGCACGGCGCTGGGCGATGGCGTCGCGAAGCGCCACATAGTAATCAGGCTGGGTCTGCAGCTTGTCGGTGAGCGGCAACGCCTCCGCGCGGCCATCGACGACGCCACCCACGGTCTTGATCGTACCCAGTGTCTCGACGGTATCGCTGTTGTCGCCGAACGGATCGACCGCAAAGCTCACCACCTTGCCGGTCGCATCCCTCAGGTTGGCGGTGCCCAGCAGCGGCAGTTCAACGATCGGTCCGGGAGCGATGTCCCAGACGCCGAACGTCTGGCCGAAATCCGACTCGTGGCGCTCAATACCCAGCTTGCCCGACACATCGATCAACCCGACGATGCCCACCGTGGTGTTAATGGCAAAACGGCCCAGCGTATTGACCGAACGCTGCCCGTTGCCTTGCAGCAGATCATTGATGAACACCTTGGGCTCGCCGAAGTTGGCGACGAAGTTGTGCACGCCAGCCTGGAACATGTCCGGCATTTTGCGATACCCACGGGCGATCGGGGCCAGGGCGTAATCGTCGACGGCACGGTTGAAGGCGAAAATGCCACGGTTCACCGGTTCGGCTGGATCATGGACGGCGAAGGGCACGCTCTCGCAACTGCCTGGTTTGGCAGTGGGCGTACTGCTGCAACCGCTGGCGAGTGCCGCCAGCGCGACGATGACGGTGGATCGGACAAGCAGCGGCGCGGGTTTGGTGATCGGCATGCGGGGTTATCTCGGGGAGGAATGGAGTGGTGCCTATGCCGGTTAAAAGCCGAACACCAAGCCCGTGGCGAGGGAGCTTGCTCCCGCTGGGACGGTCCGACGCTTCGGGCGTAGCGGCCCCCTAAAAGCGGTGAGCGCTTCGCACTCAAGCGGGAGCAAGCTCCCTCGCCACGGGTTATGGGTAGAACTGACTCTTTGGATAGACCGACATCGACGCAATCCTGCCGCCACTTTCTTGCCCACAGATTTCCGGAATATTGCTCGCCGGCAGCTTTGTTTCCGGATTGAAATATATGACGCAAGCCCCGGATTGCCCCTAGTATTCCACCCGTATTCATTGCCCGACGTGACCCCCGTGAGCCATTTACTCCTGGTGGACGACGACCTCGAAGTCCTCGCCCTCCTGCGCAAATTCCTCGAACAACATGGCTATAGCGTCGAAGTCGCCGCCGACGGCAAAGCCCTGTGGCAAGCGGTGGAACGCCGGCAGCCGGACCTGATCATCCTCGACGTGATGCTGCCGGGCGACAACGGACTGGTGCTCTGCCAGCGCCTGCGCACCGAGCACCGGGTCGGGATCATCATGCTCACCGCCATGGGCGAGTTGAGCGACCGCGTCGTCGGCCTGGAAATGGGCGCCGACGACTACCTGACCAAACCCTTCGACGCCCGCGAACTGTTGGCCCGGGTACGCGCCGTCCTACGGCGTACCGGTGAAGCCAGGGGCACCTTGGGCGACTTGACCCGCCCGGTCCTGGAATTCGACGGCTGGCAACTGGACGTCACTCGCCGGGAGTTGCGTGCCCCCGACAAGGTCATGATTCCGTTGTCCAGCGGCGAGTTCGAACTGTTGCTGGTCTTCGCCGAACACCCGCGCCGGGTGCTCACCCGCCAGCAACTGCTGGACCTGGCCCGTGGCGAGACCTTCGATGCGTTCGACCGCAGCATCGACGTGCAGGTCAGCCGATTGCGCCGCAAGCTGGAGACCGACGTCACCGGTCCGTCGATGATCCGCACCGTCCGCAACAGCGGCTACCTGTTCAGCCCCCACGTGGTGAAGCGATGACCGCCGGGAGGGCGACCGTGCCTCGCCCACGGGACACCGTGGCGCGCTGGATCGCCATGACCACGATGGTGGCCATGTTGGCTTTGCTGGTCCTCAATGAAGTGTTCGGTGCATTGGCCGGTGCCTGGGCACGCCCTCCCCTGATGGAAACCGGCCTGATGGACAAGGCCGCGGCGATCACGCGCATCATCGATTCGGCGGCCCCCGGGCAACGTCTCGACATTGCCCGGGCCGCCAGCGACCCGGGGCTCAACGTGCAATGGCTGCTGCGTCATGAAGACGCGCGATTGCCGGTCATCGAGGACCCGGAGTTCAGCGAAGGCTCGGCCTATCTGCACCAGCAATTGGCCAGGCCCGACGCCCGGATCGAGGCCTACGAGCCAAACGATTGGCCAGCCGGCGACCCGACCCGACGCTACGCCGTGATCATCGAGCTGACCGACCACACCTGGGTCATATTCTCGGTGTCATCGCGCAGTTGGGGCCTGGGGGAATGGCAGCGCAACCTGATCATCCTCGGGCTGATCCTGCTGTCGACCTTGATCGTCGCCCTGATCGCCACACGACACCTGGCCACCCCCCTGGAGCATTTTGCCGAGGGCGCCCGGCGCTTCGGCGTGGATTTCCGAGCACCGCCCATCCCGGTCGTGGGTCCTTATGAAATCCGCCAGGCGATCCTGGCGTTCAACGCCATGCAGGCCCAGCTCAAGCACTTCGTCCAGGATCGCACGCAGATGCTCGCGGCCATCTCCCATGACCTGCGCGCACCGTTGACCCGAATGCGCCTGCGCGGGGAATTCATCGAGGACGCCGACCAGCAATCGAAGCTGTTCAGGGACGTCGACGAGATGCAGGCGATGGTCAACGCCGCACTGGAATTCTTCCGCGACGAAGCACGCCTGGAACACGCCACCGCGTTCGATCTGGCCGAGCTGCTGCACACCGTCGTCGACGATTTCAGGGACGCCGGCACCGAAGTGTCGTTCGAAGGTGCCCAGCGCTTTGTCTATGTCGGCCGGCCCATCGGGATCAAGCGTGCGCTGACCAACCTGATCGACAACGCGGTCAAATATGGCAGCGAGCCCGGCGTTCGTTTGAAAGCCTTCGCCGATTGCGTCGAGATCCGCATCGTCGATCGTGGGCCGGGCATCGCGCCGCAATATCAAGAGCAAGTCTTCACGCCGTTCTTCCGCGTCGAGGGCTCGCGCAACAAGAATACCGGCGGTGTCGGCCTTGGCCTGTCGGCGGCACGGGCGACGGTGCTGGAGCATGGCGGGACGCTGATCCTTAGGAACCGCAGGGACGGCGGCCTGGAGGCCAGGGTCTCGCTGCCGCTCAATTGACCCCGGCGAGGCGCGCTGAACAACGATGCCCTAAAACCCACGCGATTTCGGTAGGATGTCCGGCCTTTTGACCTGGACCCCTGTCTCGTGGAATTGCCCCGATGATCCTGATCGTTTACGCCCATCCCTACCCCGACCAGTCGCGCGTCAACCAGCAGATGCTCAAGCGCGCGTCCGCCAATCCGGACGTGGTCATACGGTCGCTCTACGATCTCTACCCAGACTTCGCCATCGACGTCGAGGCGGAACAGCGCGCCGTCGAACAGGCACAACTGGTCGTGCTCCAGCACCCGATGTACTGGTACAGCATGCCGCCGCTCCTGAAATTGTGGATCGACAAGGTGTTCACCCATGGCTGGGCCTACGGCAAAGGCGCCACGGCCCTCAATGGCAAGGGCCTGCTGTGGGCCGTGACCACGGGCGGCGAGCGGGAACATTTCCAGATCGGCGCCTACCCGGACTTTTCAGCGCTGGCCCAGCCGCTCCACGCCACGGCCCTTTATTGCCACATGCGCTGGCTGGAGCCGGTCGCCGTGCATGGCGCGTATGCCGCCGAGTCCGACACCCAACGCGCACAAATCGAACACTACGGCGCACGCCTGGCCGCCTGGAAGGAAGATTAAGATGGAGACGCACAGCCTGATCGAAATGCTCATCTACCTGGCCTCGGCAACGCTGATCGTACCGATTGCCGTGCGCTTCGGCCTGGGTCCGGTGTTGGGTTACCTGCTGGCCGGCTGCGTGATCGGCCCCTGGGGACTCAAGCTCATCACCGACGTGAAGGCGATCCTGGAATTCGCTGAAATCGGCGTCGTGCTGATGCTGTTCATCATCGGCCTTGAGCTCGATCCCAAGCGCCTGTGGGCGCTGCGCCGGATGGTGTTCGGCGGCGGCGCCTTGCAGATGCTGGCCTGCGGCGGCGCGATCGCGGCGTTCTGCGCGGCCTTGGGTTTGAACTGGACGGCAGCGCTGCTGGTCGGCCTGACCTTGAGCCTGTCCTCCACGGCCATCGCCATGCAAGCGATGAGCGAACGCAACCTGACCGCCACCGCCGTCGGGCGCAGCAGTTTTGCCGTGCTGTTGTTCCAGGACATCGCGGCCATTCCCCTGGTCGCCATGATCCCGCTGTTGTCGGCCCACGGCGAAACCCCATCCGGCATGGCCCTGGCGCTGTCAGTGGTGAAAATCGTCGCCGCCATCAGCGTCGTCGTGCTGCTCGGGCGCTATGTGACGCGACCGCTGCTGCGCTTCGCCGCGCGCTCGGGCCTGCGGGAGATCTTCAGTGCCGTGGCGCTGTTCCTGGTGTTCGGTTTCGGGTTTCTGCTCGAAGAAGCCGGCCTGTCGATGGCCATGGGCGCGTTCCTCGCCGGGGTCTTGTTGGCGAGTTCCGAATACCGCCATGCCCTGGAGAGCGACATCGAGCCGTTCAAAGGCTTGCTGCTGGGCCTGTTCTTCATTGGCGTCGGCATGTCGATCGATTTCGGCACGCTGATCAACGCACCGTTGAAAGTCATCACCCTGACCCTGGGTTTCATCCTGATCAAATTGCTGGTGATCAAGACCGTCAGCCGTTTCCTGAACGTCCCCGCCGGCCAGCGCTCCTGGCAAGCGGTGCTGCTCGGCCAGGGCAGCGAATTCGCTTTCGTGGTGTTTGGCGCCGCGACCTTGGCCGGCATCCTCACCGACCAATGGGGCAAGAGCCTGACGCTGGCCGTGGCCCTGTCCATGTGCCTGACGCCCTTGCTGATCCTGCTGCTGGACCGAATAGAGTCGGCCAGCAAGAAGGACAGCCAGGAATCCGACCTCGTCGATCAGCAGAACCCACGGGTGATCATCGCCGGCTTCGGTCGTTTCGGGCAGATCGCCGGGCGTCTGCTGATGTCCTGCGGCGTCGAGGTGGTGGTTCTGGATCATGACCCCGACAACATCGAGACGCTGCGCAAGTTCGGCGTGAAAGTGTTCTACGGCGACGCCACGCGCCTGGATCTGCTCCACGCGGCCGGCGCGGCCCAGGCGGTGGTGCTGATCAATGCGATAGACGACCAGCAGGACAACCTGACGCTGACCCGCATGGCCCAGGAACATTTCCCCGGGTTGAAACTGATCGTGCGGGCGCGGGACATGGCGCACCTGATCACCCTGCGGCAACTGGGCGTGGAAAGCGCCGAGCGGGAAACCTTTGAAAGCGCGCTGGCATTGGGTCGCAGCGCCTTGGTGCAGATGGGCGTCGGCGCGTACGAGGCGCGCGAGCGCGCCGATCAGTTCCGTCGCCTCAACCTGCGCATGCTCGAGGAAATCGTCGCCCAGCCGGAAGACGACCTCAAGTTCCGGCACGACGCCTACCGCCGCGCCAATGCGCTGCTCACCGAGATGTTCAACGAG